>Ga0315283_10003325_pt1 | contig 13685 bp, 11 predicted proteins | sample YL17G09_0_MG_FD_204541 | JGI IMG/M metagenome (GOLD analysis project Ga0315283, IMG submission 204541) | Sediment microbial communities from Yellowstone Lake, YNP, Wyoming, USA - YL17G09_0 | ecosystem: Environmental > Aquatic > Freshwater > Lake > Sediment | place: USA: Wyoming | collected... | reverse complement strand
TCAGATGACCTTGGCCTCTTCGTGAAGTAGCCGGACGAGCTCCCGGGACGCCTCGGCCGGGTCGCCTTGGAGGATCTTGCCGGCCTGCCTCGGGGCCGGAACGTCGAGACCTGTGATCTCGACCGTCGAACCCAGCTCTTCCGCCGTCAGCCCCAGCTCCTCGACCGGGACGACCGGGATGATCTTCTTCTTGGCCGCCATGATCCCCTTCAGGGTTTCGTATCTTGGCTCGTTCAGGCCCTTCTGGGCGCTGACGACGGCAGGGAGGGAGAAGACGACCTTCTCGGTACCGCCCTCGATCTCGCGATATGCGGTCCCCTCGTTCCCGGAAATTTCGAGCTTGGTCACGACGTTGGCCTGGGGGAGATCCAGAAGCTCGGCGACCATGGACGGCACTTGGGCGTTGTCCGCGCCCATGGATTGCTTGCCGAAGAGGAGGAGGTCGAAGCCGGGGAACTTTTTTACGGCGGCCGCTATCGTCCGGGCCGTACGCAGGCCGTCGTAACTCTCGGGCGTCACGTCCTTGATGAGAACCGCCTCGTCCGCCCCCATGGCCAGGCACTTTTTCAGGATGACCAGGGATTCTTCCCGGCCCACAGAGAAGACCCGGACCGTCCCGCCCTTGGCCTCGCGGAGGCGCAGGGCCTCCTCGACGGCGTACTCGTCGTAGGGGCTGATGACAAAATTGAGTCCGTCTTCGATGACCGACCTCGTCCCCTGGTCGATCCGGACCTTCGATTCCGTGTCGGGAACGCGTTTGACGAAAACATGAATATCCATGGAGAATTCCTCACCCATCGAAACGCCGGAAAAGGAGCGCCCCGTTCGTCCCCCCAAAGCCGAACGAATTGCTCAGAGCGCAGATGATCTCGGCGGACCGGGCCGCGTTCGCGACATAATCCAAATCGCAATCCGGGTCCGGGAACTCGTAGTTGATGGTCGGCGTCATGATTTGATGCTTGAGGCAAAGGGCCGTGATACCGGCTTCGACCCCGCCGGCCGCTCCAAGGAGGTGTCCCATCATCGATTTCGTGGAGCTGACGCCGATCTTCCGGGCATGCTCCCCGAAGACCTTCTTGATCGCCATGGTCTCCGTCTTGTCGTTGAAGGGTGTCGATGTCCCGTGGGCGTTGATGTAGCCGACGTCCTCGGGCCGGGCCCCCGCGTCGGCCAGGGCCCGGAGCATGACCCGGATGGCACCGTCCCCGTCCGGGGCGGGCGCAGTGACGTGGTAGGCATCGCTCGTCATCCCGTAGCCGGATACCTCGGCGTAGATCCGCGCCCCCCGGGCCAGGGCGTGTTCCAGGTCCTCGAGGAGGACGATACCCGCCCCTTCGCCCATGACGAAGCCGTCGCGCCGGGCGTCGAAGGGACGAGAGGCCTTGGCCGGCTCGTCGTTCCGCTCGGACAGGGCCTTCAGGGCGCAGAATCCGGCCATGCCCAAGGGCGTGATCGGGGCCTCGGCCCCGCCGGCGAACATGATGTCGGCTTCCCCCCGGGCGATCATCCGGAACGAGTCGCCGATGGCGTGTGTTCCGGTGCTGCAGGCCGTGACCGTGGCCGTGTTCGGCCCCTTGGCCCTGAATTTGATGGAGATCTGGCCGGCCGCTTCATTGATGATGGTCTGGATGAGGAAGAACGGCGAGACCCGGTCCGGCCCTTTTTCGAGCAGGACCTTGTGCGTTTCCTCGATGGATCCGATCCCGCCGATACCCGAGCCGACGCAGACGCCGGTCCGGTCCCCTTCGAGCGCGGCCGGGGCGATGCCCGAATCCTCGACGGCCAGCTGGGCCGCAACGATCGCGTATTGGATGAAGAAGTCCATTTTGCGGACCTCCTTTTTCTCGATGAAGGGGAGGGGATCGAAACCCTTGATCTCGCCTGCGAACCTTGTCGCGAACCGGGAGATGTCGAACCGGGTGACCGGGCCGATGCCGTTCTCTCCGCGCAGGAGGGCCTCCCAGTTCTTTTGGGTGCCTATGCCCAGCGGGGTGACCAAGCCGATCCCGGTGATCACAACCCGCCGTCCAGAATTTAGGGACTTCTTCGGTCGTTGAACGGTCATTCGTAAGGAAAACGGAAGCTTATTTCGAGACGTGCCCCACGATATAGTCCATAGCCTTGCCCACGGTGGTGAGCTTTTCTGCTTCTTCGTCAGGAATGTCCAGGCCGAACTCATCCTCCAGGGCCATGACGAGCTCGACCGTATCCAAGGAATCCGCCCCCAGGTCGTCGATGAAGGACGCGCCCTCGGTCACCTGATCTTCGCCGATGCTCAGCTTGTCCGCGACTATGGCTCTGACTTTCTTGAACAGATCGTCTCTTTCCATCGTTTTCTCCTCTTAAAAGATTTACATATACATTCCGCCATTGACGTTGATCACCTGGCCCGTGATGTAGGCGGCTTCCTCCGAGAGCAGGAATTTTACCGCAAAAGCGACCTCGTTGGGAAGCCCGAACCTTTTCAAGGGGATGCTGGCCATGAAGGCCTGCTTGATCTCCTCGGGAAGTTTGTCCGTCATGGCGGTGGCGATGTAGCCCGGGGCGACGCAGTTGACGGTGATCCCCCGGGACGCGACCTCCCGCGCCAGGGCCTTGGAAAAGCCCATGACACCCGCCTTGGAGGCGGCGTAGTTGGCCTGGCCGGGGTTGCCGACGAGGCCGACGACGGAGGCGATGTTGACGATCCGGCCGCAGCGGCCGGCAACCATGGACTTGATGACGGCTTTGGAGAAATTCCAGCAGCCTTTGAGGTTGACGCTGATGACGGCGTCCCACTCCTCTTCCTTCATCCGGAGGAGAAGGTTGTCGCGGGTGATGCCGGCGTTGTTGACGAGGTGGTCGATCCTCCCGTAATCCCGGAGGACGGCCTCGACGACGCGGGTCGCGTCCTCCAGGCGGGCGACGTCGGCTTCGTGGAAGGCGGCCTTCCCGCCGGACTCCCTGATGCGCCCGGCAACCGCCTCGAGCTTGTCCTTCTGGATATCGACCAGGATGACCCGGGCCCCTTCCCGGGCGAGCTCCACGGCGATCGTCTCGCCGATCCCCTGGGAGGCGCCCGTGACGATAGAGACCCGGCCTTCGAAGAGCATTATCCGTTCACCTCCGGGAGCGCGTGGACGAACCGGACCATCTCGGTCTGGATCCTGTCCTGGATGTGGTTCATGACGAATTCCCGGCTCATCCGCACGGCGTTCTTGACGGCCCGGACGTTGGAGCGGCCGTGGCCGATGATGCAGACGCCGTTCAAGCCCAGGAGGTGGGCTCCGCCGTATTCCGAGTAATCGACCTTCTTGTAGATCTTCTTGAGGTTCCTCTTCATCAGGAGCAGGCCGATCTTGGCGAAGAAGTTCTTCATGACCTCGTTGCGGACCATGGAGAACAAGTTTTCGACGACGCCCTCGGAGACCTTCAGGGCGACGTTGCCCGTAAAGCCGTCGCTGACGATGACGTCGGCCTTGCCGGAGTAGATATCCTTGCCTTCCATGTTCCCGACGAAGTTGAGGGGCGAATCCTGGAGCAGGCCGAAGGTCTCCTTGGTCAGGTCGTTCCCCTTGGACTTCTCCTCGCCGATGCTCATCAGGCCGATGCGCGGTTCGGCGATCCCCATGGCCGTCTCCATGAAGATCTTGCCCATGACCGCGAACTGGACGAGGTGATGGGCCTGGCAATTGGCGTTGGCCCCGACGTCGATGAGGAGCGTCAGGCCGTTCAGGTTGGGCAGAAGGAGGGCCAGGGCGGGTTTGTCCACCCCCTTCAGGGCGCCGAGGGTCCTCTTGGAGATGTAGACTACGGCCGCCGTGTTCCCCATCGAGATGAAGGCGGATGCGCCGCCGTCTTTGACGAGCTGGGTCCCGACGCGGATGGAGGACTGCTGTTTCTTCCGGATGGATAGGATCCCATCACCCATGCCGATGGCTTCGGGGGCGTCGAGGATGGTGACGCGGTCACTCGGAGCGCCGAGTTTGGCCAGCTCCTTCCTGATGATATTCTCGCTGCCGGCCAGGACGACATCGACACCGTATTCCTCGGCGGCGCGGACGGCTCCCTCCACGGGGACTCTGGGGCCGAAATCGCCCCCCATCGCGTCAACGACGATCTTCATTTAGTGGTCCGATATCAGGCTTTGACGCCCTCGATGACCTGCCGGCCCTTATAGAAGCCGCACTCGGGGCAAGCCCGGTGGGGAAGCTTTGGGTTGCCGCAGTTCGAGCAGACGGCGAAGGTGGGCAAGGTCAGAAAGTCGTGGGCCCTTCTGTTGCCTTTTCTCGAGGGTGTATGGCGTCTTTTTGGATTTGGCATATTAACTCTTGTCTTTCACCAGGAATTTAAATTTTTCGAACCTGGGGTCTGATTCCCTGACCAAGCACGAGCACCTGCCGTCACGGATGAGCTCGCCGCAGACGGCGCAGATCCCCTCGCAAGCCCGCGAGCAGAGGGGCTTCGGGGGGAAGGTCAGGTTTAACTGCTCCAGGACGACCGCCCAAAGGTCGATATTGCGATCGGAATAGTGCATCCGGTCCAGATCCTCTTCGCACAGCTCCTCCTTGATCTCCGCCATTTCCTCGGGCATGTAGACGAGGTCGAGCTTGGAATCTATGGGGAACTCAAACGGCGTCAGGCAGCGGCCGCAGACGAAGCTCAGCCGGGCCGATATCCTGCCCTTGATCCAGACCTCCTCGCCGACCCTCCGGACCAGGACGTCGGCGTGCACCGGTTCGAGGAAAACGGCGTCCTCCTCGACGAGGTCGGCGCTCGGGAAATCGAAGTCCCTGGAGACGTGGAGTCCCTCTTTCGGCAAACGATCGATGTGGATAAGCATAGGTAACCTATTCGGGTCAATTTATTATACCAACTGGATAGGGTTTGTCAATAAAATGAGGGGGTCGGGGGAATGAGGGCGGCTTCAGGCCGCTTAAAGTCAGATGTTAAACTATTTAATGCGTTTGTATTAGCTTCTCCGGCTCTTTTTCTGTATAATGACAACGATGTTTGACGGTTATAATACCCGTTTCGACTATAAGGGGGCTAATTTCCTGGTTCAGACCCAGGACAAGGGCCTGGGCGCCCGCTACGTGGAGTCCCTCATCTACAAGTCCGGGAAGCTCCTGACTTCCAAGAAAACCTTCTACACATCCTTCCTCAACAGTCCGAACATCAAGAAGATGATCAGCGGGATGATGGAAGACCAGCACAAGACGATCCTCCAGGAGATCGCGGACGGGAAGTTCGACCGCTTCCTCGATGAGGGCAAAGGGTCGAAATGACCCCGCCCGCGAGGACGGCCGGGCATGGATGACAAAAGACTCTTCCTTGTCGACGGCAATTCCCTTCTTTATCGGTCCTACTACGCCATCCAGCGGCTTTCCAATTCCGCCGGTTTCCCGACCAATGCCATCTACGGGTTCGTCATCTCCCTCAAAAAGCTCATCGAGGCCGAGAAGCCGGACTACCTCGGAATCGTCTTCGACACCAAGGGCCCGACGGTCCGTCACCAGCTTTTCAAAGACTACAAGGCCCAGAGGAAACCCATGCCCGAGGACCTTGTCGTCCAGGTCCCCGTCCTAAAGAAGCTTATCACAGCCCTCCGGATCCCCCTCTATGAATCGGAAAGCTATGAGGCGGACGACGTTCTGGCCAGCCTGGCCAGGATCGCCTCCGATCGCAAGGTCCGGTCGGTCATCGTCACCACGGACAAGGACCTCCTCCAGGTCATCGACGGGATGACCTCCGTCTACAACCCGGCCAAGGAGATTACGATCGACAAGGCGGGGGTGAAGGATTTTTTTGGAGCCGAGGCCTCCCAGGTCGCCGATGTCCTCTCCCTCTGGGGCGATCCCTCCGACAACATCCCCGGCGTACCGGGGATAGGGGACAAAACCGCCAAATCGCTCGTCGAAGAGTTCGGCTCCCTGGAGAATCTCCTCGAGAACCTCGGCCGGGTGAAGAACCCCCGGGTCCGGGAAAAGATCGAACAGAACCGGGAGATGCTCGAGATGAGCCGGAAGCTCGTCGCCATAGAAAAGGGCTTGGACCTAAAGTTCGATCTCGAGGCGTTCGCCCTCTCGGAGCCCGACGCCGGGGAAGCCGCGAAGATCTTCCAGGAGCTCGAATTCACCTCGCTCCTGGGCGCGTTCGTGAAACCCAAGGCTGCCGGACCTAAGAACTATAAGGTGATCCTTGATGAAGGAGATCTCCGGACGCTGGTTGCGGCCCTGAAAAAGGCCGGGCGCTTCGCCCTGGATACCGAGACCGACAGTCCGTTCCCGACGAAGGCCCGGCTTGTAGGAATGTCCTTTGCCATGAAACCGGGGGAGGCCTATTACCTGCCCCTCCGGCATGAGTATCTGGGCGCCCCGCCCCAGGTCCCTGTCGGGCGCGCTCTCGATATCCTCAGGCCCGTCCTCAGGGACCAGGCGGTCCTTAAGATCGGCCAGAACATCAAGTACGACCTGATCGTCCTGGCGCGGGAAGGCGTCGAACTCGATGGCATCGATGTCGACCCCATGGTCCTTTCCTACCTTCTCGAGCCCAACTGGGGGAAGCACGGCTTGGAGAAGATCGCCCTTCATTACCTCGGGACGACCAAGGCGCCCTTCGCAAGTGTTGTCGGCAAGGGCAAGAAACAGGTGACCATGGACCGGGTGGACATCGGGCAGGCCGCCCCATACGCCTGCCTGGACGCCGATTTGACCTTCGAGCTCGGGACGGTCCTCCGGGAAAAGGTCCATGAGAGGAAGCTCGACCGCCTATACGGAGATATCGAGCGGCCGCTGATCGAGCTCTTGGCCAGGATGGAGATCTGGGGTGTCAAGGTCGACACGCGGGCCCTTAAAGACCTGTCGGACGGCTTCGGGACGGACCTCCGCCGCCTCGAAAAGATGATCTACGAGCTGGCCGGCCAAGAGTTCAATATCAACTCGCCCCAGCAGCTCTCCGCCATCCTTTTCACCAAGCTGAACCTTCCGGCCACGAAGAAAACAAAGGTCAACCGGAGCTTTTCGACCTCGATCGACATCCTCCAGGAGCTGGCCCCGCTCCATCCGCTCGCCCAATACATCCTGGAATATAGACAAGCGGCGAAGCTCAAGTCCACCTACGCGGACGCCCTGCCGCTCCTGATCGATCCCGCGACCGGCCGGATCCACACCTCGTACAATCAGACGGTCGCCTCCACGGGACGGCTATCCTCGAGCGACCCCAATCTCCAGAACATCCCGGCCCGTGGCGAGCTCGGCAAGCGCTTTCGGCGGGCCTTCATCCCGGAAGGCGAAGACGTTTTTCTCGCGGCCGACTACTCACAGATCGAGCTGCGGGTCCTGGCCCATCTGTCCGGCGATCCCGCCCTGGTCGAAACCTTTAGCGAGGACCGGGACATCCACGAAGAAACCGCGGCCCGGGTCTTCGGGGAGGGCTCGAACCTTTTCAAGGACGAGATGAGGCGGCGGGCCAAGATCATCAATTTCTCGATCATCTACGGCACGTCGGCGTTCTCGCTGGCCAAGGAGCTGGGGACGTCCACCGGAGAGGCGCAAAAATTCATCGACCGGTACTACGAAAAATATCCGAAGGTCAAGGAATTCCTGGAAAAGATGGTCGAAGACACTCGCGAAAAGGGCTATTCCGAGACGATCATGGGACGCACCCGTCAGGTGCCCGAGCTCAGGCAGGCGGACAAGATCATCCAGCAGGCGGGGCGCCGCATCGCTCTCAACAACCCTATCCAAGGCTCTGCCGCCGACATCATGAAGAAGGCGATGCTCGACGTCTGGGAGGGAATGAAAAAACGCAAGCTCCGGTCCAAGATGATCCTCCAGGTCCATGACGAGCTCGTCTTCGAAGTGCCGGAGAACGAGCGGGAGAACATGGAAGAGCTCGTCCGCGACAGGATGGAGAACGTCTGCGCCCTCCAGGTCCCCCTCAAGGTCCACCTGGGCTGGGGCAAGAGTTGGGCCGACGCGAAATAGACTTTTAATTATTGCTGTGCTATAAGCGGCGTGAACCCGGATGACAGCGAAAATGATGCAAGAACCGGACCTGAAAATGTTCCTTTTCTTCTCGGAGCTCCAGGGCCGGGCCGTCATCGACTCCGAAGGACGGACCGTCGGAAAACTGGCTGATTTAAAAGTCCGCCTTGGAGAACTCTTCCCGCGGGTCACGACCCTCATCGTCAAGAAGCGTCGCGGGAAGAAGCTCGCCGCCCTCAACTGGAACGACGTCGAGAGCCTGAACGGAAGCCTCGTCAGCCTGAAGCCCGACGCCGAAAGCCGCTTCACCCCGCTTGAGGTCGGGAACGAGGAGATCCTCCTTCGCGAGGACCTCTTGGATAAGCAGGTCGTCGACACGTTCGGGGCCAAGATCGAACGCGTCAACGACGTCCACCTGCTCATCGTCAACCGGGACCTCAGGATCGTCCACGTCGACTTCGGCGTCCGCGGCATCCTCAGGAGGCTCGACTGGCTCAGGACGATCGACCGCTTCACGAACTGGCTCTTCGCCTACAGCCTCCCGGACAAGATCATCTCCTGGAAGTACGTCCAACCCCTGGCCAGCGACCCCAAGAAGAATCTGAAGCTCAACGTCACGACCCGCAAGCTCCAGGAGCTCCACCCTTCGGACATCGCCGACATCATCGAGGAACTGGACAAGGCCAACCGGTCGTCCGTGTTCAAGATGCTGGACCTGGAAACGGCCGCCGATACCCTCCAGGAGGTGGACCCCAAGCTCCATCTCTCCCTGCTCGAGACGACCCCCGAGGAAATGATCTCGGACATCCTGGAGGAGATGGAGCCCGACGAGGCCACGGACATCCTGGCCGACCTGCCCGAAGAAAAAAAACAGCGCCTTATCCGAACCATGGAGAAGCCTTATAGACAGACGGTCGAGGAGCTCCTGAAATTCGAGGAGGGGACGGCCGGCAGCATCATGACCAAGGATTTCATCGCCCTGCGGCGCGACACCACGATCGGGGCCGCCGTCGAGGAGTTCAAGAAAACGACCCACCCTCTGGAAACTGTGGCTTACCTCTACATCACGGATGAAGAACAGCACCCCCTGGGGGTCATCACCCTCCGTCACCTGCTCCTCTGCGACAGGCAGGAGGTCCTGGGGAAACTCATGAACCCCCATCTGATCAAGGTCGACTGCGATGACGACCTGGAGACCGTGGCCGAGCTGTTCGCGAAGTATAAGTTCATCGAACTTCCCGTAGTCGATAAGGAGAACGCCCTCCAGGGGATCATCACTCTGCAGGACATCGTGAAGGCCAACCCCGAGGAGCTGTGAAGGAGAGAGGAGCGCGATGAAGGGTTTCGATTTGAGGCGCCGTTGGAAAGGGTTCCTCCTTTTCATGGCGGTGGCGGGACCGGGGATCATCACCTCCAACGTCGACAACGACGCAGGCGGCATCGCTACCTACTCCATGGCCGGCTCGCACTTCGGCTACAACCTCCTCTGGTCGCTCATCCCCATCATGGTCGCCCTGGTCATTATCCAGGAGATGAGCGCCCGCATGGGGGTCGTAACGGGCAAGGGGCTGTCGGACCTTATCCGGGAGCGGTTCGGGGTCAAGGTTACGGTTTACGTCCTCATGGGGGTCGTCCTGACCAATTTCGGCAACGTCATCGCCGAATTCGCCGGAATCGCCTCCAGCCTGGAGATCTTTCACGTTTCAAAGTATGTGTCCGTTCCTGCAGGCGCGATCCTGGTCTGGCTTCTCGTGGTCAAAGGGACATACCGGTCCGTGGAAAAAATTTTCCTCTACGCCTGCCTTTTCTATATCACCTATATCATTTCCGGGTTCCTGTCCCGCCCGGATTGGGGAGAGATCGGGAAGAGCTTGGTCCGGCCGGAGTTCGACTTCTCTTCGGGCCGGCTGGGGATGATTATCGGCCTCGTCGGAACGACGATCGCGCCCTGGATGCAGTTCTACCTCCAGGCCTCGATCGTCGAGAAGAACGTCATGACCAAGGACTACAAGAGCTCCCGCCTGGACGTCATCTTCGGGAGCATCGTCGTGACCGTCGTCGCCGGGTTCATCATCCTGACCTGCGCAGCGACCTTGTTCAAGGCCGGGATCCGAGTGGAGACGGCCGCCGACGCGGCCCTAGCCCTCAAGCCGCTGGCCGGGAAGTACTGCTCGGCCCTCTTCGCCTTCGGCCTCCTCAACGCCTCGCTCTTCGCGGCCTCGATCCTTCCCCTATCCACGGCCTTCCTCGTCTGCGAGGGATTGGGTTGGGAGAACGGGGTGAACAAGAAATTCTCCGAGGCGCCGCAATTCTACGGACTCTACTCCCTCCTCATCTTCCTCGGCGCCGGGATCATCCTCCTCCCCAAAATCCCCCTGTTCTCGGTCATGTATATCTCCCAGATCGTCAACGGGGTCGTCCTGCCGGCCATCCTCGTCTTCATGCTCCTCCTCATCAATAATAAGAAGCTCATGGGCGAATACGCCAACAAACGGATCTACAACATCATCTCCTGGGCCACCGTCGCCATCCTGACCGTGCTCACCGTCGCGTATATCGTGAGCCTCGTTACCTGACTGATCTCTCTCGTAATATGAGCGATCATCATCTCCCTCTTGGCCGCTTTAAAAGCCACTTTTCGTCCACGGAGATAGGCTCTTGGAGTGATTGAAAATAACTTTTAGAAAAACGCCCGGAAATGTGCTAACGTCCCATCTTTCATGACCGATCAAAAGAAACGGTTCAGGCTCGTTTTCTTCGGCGTCGTCTTCTGTACCCTGGGCTTCTTGCCTTTTCTTTTGCGCGTCAGGCGACCGGAGATCCTATCCTTAGGGACGATTTCCTTCGCTATCGGCTGTATAGCGGCCCTTCTATCCGGGCTCCTTGTCCTGGCGTGCATAAAGGCGGGGCCGGACCTGAATCGCCTGACACCGACCCGGCTTGACGCGGCCTTCGCCGCGACGGTCGCCGTCTCGCTCGTGTCATTCCTGGTTTCGGCGAAACGGCCGTCGAACGTGTATCAACCCCTTCTCTTGTTCACGGGACTCCTCCTATACCTTCTCGTCCGCGTTGCGCGGCGGCGATCCCTTCAGCCGCGCCGGAAAACAGTCGTTCGGCTCCTCTCCGGTGTGACCGTGATCGCGGCCGTCCAAGGGCTGGCTCAATTCGCCGCGGGACTTGAAATGAAGGGCGTCTTCTTCAACGTCAACCATTTCGCCATGTTCTTGGCAACGGTCCTTCCTTTATCCCTGGGGCTTCTGTGGGAGGAAGAAAAGCCGTATGCCCGGATCCTGTCAGTTGCGGCGTCCGGGCTGATATTGACGGCCATCGCGCTCTCCCGTTGCCGGACATCCTATACAGGATTGATCCTTGCGCTTGGTCTCATGCTCTTCGTTCATCATCCGCGCCTCGTGAGACGGCCCGGCCGTTCCGGCGCGGGGGCAGCAGCCCGGGCCGTCCTAGCCGTCGGAACGGTCGCAGTCCTGGTCACTGCCGGGCTCGGTCTGTCCTTTAAACAATTGTCGGCGACCGGCCGCCTCCTCATCTGGAGGGTCGCCTCCCGGATGGTTCTCGACCGTCCGCTCGGGGGCGTGGGCTTCTCGAACTTCCCTGCGTTCTACAACCTTGCCCAGGGCCGTTTCTTCGCCGCCGGGAAGGGGACAGCCCCGGAACGACTCTCTGCGGCCCCCGGCCTTTACGCTTTCAACGATTACCTCGAAACCGCGGTGGAACTGGGGATTATCGGACTTATCGCCTTCGGGTTCTTCTGGGGTTTGACGCTCGCCCGAGTCATCAAGATATTTCGGCGTCATTTCCGCGGACGCATCGAGATCGCGGATCCCCCGACTTCCTCTCCGACTCCGGACCCGAGGCTGGCGCCCGGGGCCGACGCCCTGACTCTGGGCGCGGCCGGCTCGGTCCTGGCATTTTTGATCATGGCGTTCTTCTATTATCCCAGCCGGATCCTTCCTGTCTTTCTTCTCTTCGCAGCTCTTTTGGCTTGGATCGCCGGAGAGGGAAGCGGGTCGGACCAGCCGCTTCGACCGATCCGCCCTACCGGCAGGCTTCAAGCGATCGGGATGATCCGGGTGGCCCTCGCGTCGTTCGCGGTCGCCGCTTTTCTGGGCTCGATCCTTCTTCTCCCCACGCTCCACCGGCAGTTCTCGTCCGAACGCGAGTGGTCCCGGGCCCGGTCGCTGTTCCGGGATGGCCGGGCCGTCGAGGCCGTCGATCTGTGCCGGCACGCATATCCTGGCTTGAGATCAAACGAAGATTTTATAATGTTCTACGGCGGGCTCTTCACGGGGCTGGGAAGGGATGACGAAGCCGTCGTCGTCTTCGAAAGGGCAACGGTGGACTGCCCGAACCCGTATCTTCTCGAAAAGCTCGCCGCGGCCCGGATGAAACGCGGGGACCTCGATGCCGCCCTCGCCGACGCCCGATCGGCCGAATCGATCCTCCCTTGGAGGCTGACTTCGAAATCCATCTTGTCGGAGATCTACGAGAAGAAAGGGGATCCAGAGAATGCCGCCCGATTTGCCCGGATGGTCCTCGAGACGCCGATGAAGGTCCGGACGCCGGAAGGGGAGTCCCTGAAAGCCGGGGCCCTGGACCAATGGACGCGATTCGAGAAAAACATCCGTGATCGCGAAGGGGCCTGGATCGAAACCGTCCTTCTTCTCCCCGCCGTCTATCGCCTCGACGTGCTCGACGCTCTCGTGATGGCCGGCCCCGCGTCCGCCCGCTATGTTGACGAGATCCGTGCGGCCGGGCCCGAAGAACGGACCTGCCTGGCATTTCTCCTGGCCAATATGCCGGAACAAGACCTGCGATCCATCGAGCCCGGAGATATCGTTGAAAACGCGCGCTTCGCCCTAAAGGCACGCCGGACCGTCCCCGTCGCGGCAGAGGTTCCGGAAAACGTCTTTCTGGAATATGTCCTGCCTTACATAGCGGCCGATGAAACCTTCGAAAAGTGGCGCCCGGGTTTCTACGACAGGTTTTTCGCGGCCGCTCTCACCAGCCCGACGATCGAGGAGGTCGTCATGCGTCTCAACCGGGACGTATTCGTCGGCTTTCAGCTGCCTTACGAGGATAATAAGACCAGGCACCCTTTGCCCGGCCCGCTCGCCTCCGTAAAGAAGGGAGTGGTCTCATGCGCGGAAGCATCGCTCCTCCTCGTCGACGCCTGCCGGTCCGTCGGCATCCCGGCCCGGATGGTCTTCCTTCCGAGCTATCCATGGGCCCGGGGCGGCCATGCTTGGGTGGAGGTCTTTGACTCGGGAAGGTGGCGGCACATTTCTGTCTACGATCCGGCGTTTTTGGACCGCACCTGGATCACGGTTTCGCTCGCCAAGCTTATCCCCTCCAAGCCCGAGCACCGCATTTACGCCGTCAGGTTCCGCAGGACGGCCCACCGCTTCGCTTACGGGCCGGAAGGACCTCTAGTGGATATCACGGGAAGTTACGTTAAATGAGGAAAACGGCCTATTCTCTTTATTGGCTCGGCTGGGTGCTGACCTTGATTTTCGGGCCCGACCGGACGATCGTCCTAGCCGGTAGAGTGCCCCTCCTGATTCCGGGTTTGAGCCTCCCGGCGGGCGGCTTTTTCCTCTTTGCTCCGGTCGCGGGTTTTCTGCTTTACGCCTGGTCGTCGTCCGCCGTCGGCCGCCATAAAGCCCGGACCGAAAGGATTCCGATGGCCGGAGGTTCCGAAGT
>Ga0315283_10003321_pt1 | contig 13687 bp, 15 predicted proteins | sample YL17G09_0_MG_FD_204541 | JGI IMG/M metagenome (GOLD analysis project Ga0315283, IMG submission 204541) | Sediment microbial communities from Yellowstone Lake, YNP, Wyoming, USA - YL17G09_0 | ecosystem: Environmental > Aquatic > Freshwater > Lake > Sediment | place: USA: Wyoming | collected... | reverse complement strand
GCTGGACTATCTCGGCATCGATCCCCCGAAAAGGACGGTATTCGGGAGGTCGTTGTTCCGGAATGCGCCGGGGTTTGCCATGTTCCAATCCTCGGGCGTTTACGCGTTGGTGCAGAATGATTTCGTCATCACGTTCAGCGACACGTCCGGACCGCGTCTCTTCCGTTACCCGAACGGTCCCGGGCAGCGGTTGGAGGAGATCAACGATCCGGTCCTCCGCGAGCAGCGCGCGAAGATCCTGAAGGCCTTTGTTCAGCATCATAACAACAGCCTGCTCGACAACCGGCTGTTCGCGGAATAATTTCCCCATCCGTTATAAAATACTATATCCTATGGAGTAAATAGGGATTGCGATGCCGCCGTATCGGGAGGGCTCATGCGCCTGTCCAAAAAGTCCGAGTACGCGTTGCGAGCGCTGATGTACGCCGCCCGGTTCCCGGAGGGGACCACCTTCCAGATCCGGGATCTTGCGGAGAAGAACGGAATCCCGAAGAAGTTCCTCGAACTCATCCTGCTCGAATTGAAGAACGCCGGGATACTCTCCAGCCGGCGCGGGGTCGGCGGCGGGTACCTCCTCGCGCGGCGCCCAGATTCGATCCGGTCCTCCGAGATCGTCGAAGTGTTCGAGGGGCCGATGGCGGCGCGGGATCGGCAGAAAGGTTCCTGCAGGACGGAGAAGGAGGGATCCTCACCCGCCGTTTCCCGGCTGGTGGAGGAGGCGTCCGCGGCGGCGGCGGCGGTCTTCTCGCGATCGACCCTCGCCGACCTCGTCCGGGAAGAGGACGACGCGACGCAGCGGCGACGCAGCAGCGTGATGTATTTCATCTGACCGGTTCTTCGGAGCCGGGTTCCGGCGGCGCCGCGGGGGAAGACTCGATCACCAGGGGGCCACCGCCGGGAGCCTCCTCGGGCGGTTTCTCCTCGGGCGGCGGGGTCTCCAGCGTCTTCTCCACCTTCCGCGCGATCCCCGCGAGGTTCGGGATCTCGGAGAGCGCCGCGTCGTACTCCTCCCGCGAGATCATCTTTGCGGCGACCATCCGGCGCAGGATCCGGTCGGACCGCTTCATCACCCGGTCCATCTTCCGGTACGGGTCGTAGACTTTCGGGCCCGGGAGCATCGAGGCGAGGAACGCGCATTCCCGCACGGTCAGCACGGAGGGGGGCTTTCCGAAGTAGTAGTTCGAGGCGTGCCCGATCCCGTACACCATCGGCCCGAGTTCCACCACGTTGAGGTACAGTTCGAGGATCCGCGACTTCGATAAGGCGTCGTCCAGGCGCCGCGCAAGGACGATCTCCTTCACCTTCCGGATCAACGTTTTCTCCCGGGTCAGGAACAGGTTCTTCGCCAGCTGCTGCGTGATCGTGCTCCCGCCGTGGACGAACTTCCCCTTCCGCCAGTCGGCCTTGATCGCCTCCCGGATCGCCTCGTAGTCCACCCCGTCGTGCGAGTAGAAGTTGGCGTCCTCCGAGGCGACGACCGCCTTCTTCAGCGCGGCGGGGATCGCCCCGTACGGCGTCCAGCGTGGATTCCTCGGCCCGACCACGAAAGGGTGATCCTTCCGGTGCCAGTCCTTCACGGTGATCGTGATCGAAACGCCCGGCTTCGCCAGGGGGGCGACCGAGGGGAGCGTGAGGATCGAAACGCCGACCCAGGCTGCGAGGACGAACGCAACAACGGCGAGCGCGGCAAGGATCTTGCGGAAACGGCTCGCGGATCGCATCCTTTTATTATCGCATCTTCTGGCGGGGGACACCTCCCCGGGGTAAACTACGAACCACGAAATGCTGGAAGACCTTCCCATCGAGGACGCGGCGCACGCCGCCGGGCGCTGGCGGAACGCGGTGCATGAGCACCCCGGAAACGCAGCGGCGCGGTATGCGCTGGGGGTGGCCCTCGTCCGGATGGGCCGCGAGGTCGAGGCGGAAGCGGCGTTCCGCGAGGCCGCGCGCCTGCGGCACGACTGGGCCGAGGCGCACAACGCCGTCGGCGCGACCCTTTGCCGCCTGGGCCGGCACGACGAAGGGATCGACGCGCTTTCCGTCGCGTCCCGGCTGCGCGATGATTTCGCCCTTCCCTGGTTCAACCTCGGGATGGTGTTCGCACTGTGCCGCCGGCACGCCGAGGCGGCGGACGCCTTCCGCCGAGCCGCGGCCCTGTTCCCCGGCCTCGTGGAGTCCCACGTCAACCTCGCGGTGACGCTTGCCCTGCTCGGCCGCCACCGTGAGGCGGCGGACGCCTGGCGGGACGTCGTCCGCCTCGACCCCGCACGCCCCGGGCCCCACGCGAGGCTCGGGTGGGCGCTCTGCCGCCTCGGGGAGCACCGGGAAGCGGCAGGGTCCTTTCGCGACGCCCTGCTTGCGGACCCGGGGTGCCGGGAAGCGTTCGGGGGGCTCGGTTGGGCGTGCGCGGAGACCGGGGATCTGGAGGAAGCGGCGGCAGCGTTCCGGAAGGAGGCCGACTCCTCCCCCGGCGAGCGCCGCCCTCTCTACAACCTCGGGACCGTCCTCGGCATGCTGGGGCGGCACGAGGAAGCGGCCGAACGGCTCGCGGAGGCGGTGATGCGTTCCCCGGGACACGCGGAGAGCCGCTATAACCTCGGGGTCTGCCTCTTCCGCCTGCACAGGCACGGCGCGGCGACAGCCGCGTTCCGGGAAGCGCTGCGCATCCGGCCCGCGTACGCGAAGGGGTGGTACAACCTCGGCGTCGCGCTCTTCGAGACCGGACGACACGAGGAAGCGGCGGCCGCGTTCCGCGAAGTCGTCCGGGGGGAGCCGGGACACGCGCGCGCCCACTTCAATCTCGGGATCGTTTTTCTCGGCCTCGGACGCGAACGACAGGCGGCCGGGGCGTTCCGGGAGGCGGCGCGCCACGATCCGGAACACGCGGCGTCCCTCTTCTCCCTCGGCATCCTCCTCCTTCGGCAGGGAAAGAACGAGGCGGCGGCCGAGGCGTTCCGGGGAGCGGCGCAGGCCCGGCCGGGGTACGCCCGGGCGCACAACAGTCTCGGGGTGGCCCTGTTCCGGATGTCCAGGACGTCGGAAGCGGCGGAGGAGTTCCGGGAGGCGACCCGCATCTTCCCGTCGTACGTGGGGGCGCACTTCAACCTGGGGCTGTGCCTGCTGCGCCCGGAAGAGCGGGAAGGGGCGTCCCGGCAACTCACCGTGCTCTCGTTCCTCGACCCGCCCCTCGCGCAACGGTACGCGGCGCTGCTTTCCCGCCGCGGCAGGACGGGACCTTCGCTGCCGTTCGCGCGTCCCCTGCGAGGAACACGGGTCCCTTATCCTCCGATGTAGTCCCGGGCCCTGGCGAGGAAGTCGGCGTCCATGGGGGCAGGGCGCCCCGTCGTGTAGTCGTACATCACCTGGACCGTCTCCGCCTCGACGAAAACGCGGCCGTCCCGGGGATCGTACAGGTCGCAGCGGAACCGGAAGGAGCTCCGGTAGACGTCGGTGATGTGCATCCGCACGAAGACGCGATCGTGAAGCAGGATGGGGATCCGGTAGCGGCAGGAGACCTCGGCGAGGATGAACCGGATGTCCTCCACCCGCTCCGCCCCCATCACGTCCGCGAAGAATCGGACACGGCCCAGCTCGAGGTAGGTGACGACCTTCGCGTTGTTCACGTGCCCCATCGCGTCGGTGTCGCCGAAGCGAAGCTGCAGTTCGGTCTCGTACACCTTCGCGGGCAGGGAAGGCAGCGTCGCCTCGAACGGCTCCCCCCACCGCGAACGGAAGGCGACCTCCCCGAGGGACTTGCGCGCCCGGGGCTTCTCGTCCTTCTTGCGCGCCGCCTCGTCGAGGTTCCCGCTCTTCCCGGCGTAGCCGACGGCGACGACGGCCGCCGGGGTGAAATCCTCCGGAAGCCCGAGGGCGGCCCGCAGCGGTTCCTCCTTCCATCCCGCCATCGGGTGGACCAGCAACCCCTGGTCGACCGCGCGATAGAGGAGGGACATGAGCGCCATTCCCGTGTCGAGAAGAAAGTAGTCCCGGGACTCGACGACGGCGGCGTCCTCCCGCCGCGCTCCCGCCGCGATCAGCACCGGAGCGCGCTTCGCCCAGGCGTTGCCGGCGTCGAGGGCCTCCTCGACCGCCGCGCGGGACGGCGCGTCCGCCTCCACCACGACGAACCGCCACGGCTGGCGGTTGGCGCACGAGGGGGACCAGCGCGCCGCGTCGAGCATCCGCTCGATCTTTTCCGTTTCGACGGGACGTTGGGAGAACGCGCGCAGGCTGCGCCGCGCGCCGATGACGCGGTGGAATTCCATCGATCCCGGGGCGCTACCCGCCGGGCCTTCCGTCGGAAGAGTTCACGGCCAGAGGCTTCCCGGCGTCCTTCTCCGCGGTCTTCGCGGGAGCGCGCTTCCGGGCCTTCACCGCCTTCTTGCCCTTCTTCGGCTTCGCCTTGACCGTCGGCTCCTCCTTCCCCGCCTTGCGGGCCGCCTGGGTCCACTTCCGGCTCCCGCGCGCCTTCGCGTAAACGGGCGGCATCGACGAGGGGTACCCGAAGTAGGAGTTGAACGCCTCCTTCCCCACGTAGCTTCCCTTGATCTTCCACCGGTTGTCGTTGACCACGAGGGCCGACAGCGCCAGCCGCGGCGACCCGACGGGCGCGACCCCGGCGAACCATTCGAAGTGGACGCTCGGCGTCCACCCGGAGAGCGACCCGGTCTTCGCCGCGACGTCCATGTCCTGCAGGAGCGGGGTCCGCCCGGGGGTCCCGAACGTCCGGTGCGACGTCCCCATCTCGACCGTCTTCACCATCATCCCGACGACGGCGTTGGCCGTCTCGGGGAGGACCGTGTCCCGCCATTTCTCCGGGGAAGACTCGTACAACGGCTTCCCGTCGCGGTCCTCGATCCGGTCGATCAGGACGGGGCGGGGCATGGCGCCGCCCGAAGCGATCGCGGACATGATCATCGCCATGTGGAGCGGGGAGACGTACACCTCGCCGAACCCGGCGCCGGTGCGGGCAAGCTCGAATTCTCCCTTCGGCACCTGTCCCAGGCTCGTCTCCACCGGGAGGTCGAAGGGGATCTTCTGGCCGAATCCGAACTTGGCCAGGTACTCCTCGAGCACCGGCCCGCCGACGTGGTTGACCGCCACCTTCCCGAACACGGCGTTGGCGGAGCGGGCGATCGCCTCCTCGAGGGTCATCTTCGGGGTCCCCCTCCCGTCCCGGGCGTGGATCCCGCCGCGCGTGATGCCGTAGATCCCGCCGCGGTAGCTGAACTCGTCCTGGGGGGAAACCTTCCCCCGCTCGATGGCGGCGGAAGCGGTGATCACCTTGATCAGGGAGGCGGCGGGGTAGATCGCCTTCAACGGCAGCCACGGGTCGGACTCGCCGCCCCGGCGGTACCCGACGAGGGCGACCACGCGCCCCGTGTCCGGCTCCATCGCTGCGAACACGCCGTACAGGGGGTCGAACCGCCGGAACAGGGCAAAGATCTGCGCCTGGAGTTCCTCGTTCAGGGAGAGCGCCACCCGGTTCCCGTTCGGAAGAATGCCGTCCGGCCGCCCGGCCTGCAGGAAAGCGTGGAGATCCGAGGGGGTGAACCCGTGATCGAATGCGCTCCCGCCGGAATCGGGCTCGGAGCGCGTGGGCGGGGGAAGCTGGTGGCGGTTCGCGGCCACGACCGCCGTCGCCAGCGCCCAACCGGCGAGCAGGACGATGCCGGCCGCCGTGATCCGGCGGAACCTCTTGCCGCCCGCGCGCCGGGTCACGCTTTCCTCGCCAGGCACACCAGCGCCTCGGACCCGGGGGAAAATTCGGATCGCGCGAAATCCCCGTAGAAACGGATGTCCCCGAAACCTGCGTTCGTCAGTGTCTCCCACAACTCCTCCGGGTAAATTGGGTACAGGGGGATCTCGTTCCGAACGATGCGCGGCTCGTCCGCGCCGGCGAACCGGAGGGAGGTCCGGAAGAGCACCTTGCGGTCGCCCTCCCATTCGTACCTCCGCCGGAACTCCACCGTCCCTTCGGACGCGCGGAGCATCGGCAGCTCGGTCACCCCCTCGCGCAGGAGCCGCTCGTAGTTCAGGATCTGGAGCAGCAGCGTGCCGGAACGGGAAAGCGCCCCCGCGGCGTCCGCGAGAAACCGCGACGCCTCGTCCTGCGGAACGTGGACCAGCGAGTTGCCGAGGCACATCAGGAGATCGGAGGGGAACGAGACAAGACGCGGCAGGTCCGCGAACGATCCCGTCTCGACCCGGGTTTTCGGGTACGTGGCGAGCTTCCGCCGGGCGATGGCGACCAGCGACGGATCGGGATCGAACCCGAAGCAGGAAAGACCCGTGACGGCGAACGGCTGGAGCTGCGACCCCGTCCCGCACCCGCAGTCGACGACGGAGCGCGCGCCCCCGTCATCCATCAGGGAGACGAACAGGGCACGCTGCTCCGGCGACACCGGGAACAGGTCGTCGTAGACCAGGCTGATATCCGTATAGAACGCCATCCCACCTCTTTTATCGATTGTAGCAGGAATAATCTTCAGTGAAGAAAAAAACCACCCCGCGCCCGAACGAAATCCGGATCGAGCGCGGGGGGTTGCCGGTAATAAAACCGACGTTATCCGCCGAAGTGCATTTTCCCGAACCGTGGATCCGTCTCCGTCGCGCTGCCGCCCGCCGCTTCCCCTCCCGGGAATCCGCCGCCGGTTGGCGCGATCAGCACCGGTTGCGTCACGTCCAGTCGGTTATCAAAGGGGGACGTATCCTCGAAGACGAAGGCCTGGGCCCCGATCCGGTACTCGCCGGGGGGTACCTTCCGGGTGTCCCAGTCGAACGACAACCGGTATATCCGCTCTCCGGGGGACAGCCCCCAGGTGAAGAGCTGCGACCTCACCACCTTCCCGTTGACCAGGAGCTCGGCGGGCGTGGTCCGCGACCCCTCGGCCTTGTTCTCGATCACCACATCGACGTGAACGATGTCTCCCACATGGGCGCGTACCGGGGTGACCGTCACCTGCCGGACCGCCAGATCGATATTCACGCCTCCACCTCCCCCATCCATATCCGCCAGCAGAACCGGTTCCGCCGACCCCCCGAACACCGCTCCCCCGGGAACGGCGATTGTCGCCAGAACCGCCACCACAAGCCACAGGACCCGTCTCGATCCCCGCATCGTCGTTTCCCCCCGATGGATTCTTCCGCTTCCTGCCCCGTTGGATGCATGGATCGTGGAAAACGTTGTGGCCCCGAAATTGCGGAACCGTTGCGGATACAATATATTCCATATGGAAGCATCGAGAAAGGAAACCGATCCTAGTGCAGCGTCTCGCCGCTGGTTTTTTCATCGCCTTCATGCTCGCGTTCGTCCCTTCCGCCGGGGCCGCGGAGCCGTTGCGCGTCCTGACCTCCTTCCTGCCGATGGAGATCTTCACCCGGAACATCGTCGGAGACACGCCGGGCGTCACCGTCGAATCGATGCTCCCCGCATCGATGGGATGCCCCCACGACTACGCCCTCACCCCCGGCGACATGAAGAAGATCGCCTCCGCCGATCTCTTCGTCGCGAACGGGTTCGGGATGGAGGAGTTCCTCGGAGAACCGGTCCGGCGGGCGAACCCGAAGATCCGGATCGTGGAAACCGCCCGCGCCGTCCTCCCGATCCATGGCGAGCGGGGTCACGGGGACGTCAACCCGCACACCTGGGTCTCCCCCCGGAACGCGATCCTCCAGGTGCGGGAGATCGAGAAGGCGCTCTCCGCGGCGAGGCCCGCCGGCGCGAACGCCTTCCGGCGGAACGCCGATGCGTACGTTTTCCGCCTGTCGGCGCTGGCGGAGGAGTTCGAGGCGGCGGCGAAGACGTTCCGACGGAGGAACATCGTCACCTTCCATAACGTTTTCGACTATCTCGCAAGGGACCTCGGCCTGACCGTGGTCGGGGAGATCGAGACGGCTCCGGGGCAGGAGCCGTCGGCGGGGGAGATCCGGAACCTGTCGCGCACGATCCGGGAGAGGAAGGTCCCGGTGGTCTTCTCCGAGCCTCAATACTCCCCCAAGCTCGCCGAGGCGCTGGCAAGGGAGGCGGGGGTCCCCGTGCGGGTGCTGGACCCTGTCGCCACCGGTTCCCCGGCCCTCTCGGCCTACGAAGACGCGATGCGACGGAACCTTTCCACGCTCAAAGAGGCGCTGTCGGCCCGATGACGGGGAGCGAACATCACCACACGCTCGAGATCCGGAACCTGACCGTCCGGAAGGGAGGGGTGGAGATCCTTTCGGGGATCGACGCCAGCCTCCGGTGCGGGGAGGTCACCGCCCTGATCGGCCCCAACGGGGCAGGAAAGACCACCCTGCTCCTCGCGATCCTGGGCCAGGTGCCGTACACGGGAGAGATCCGTTTCTGCCGCGCGGAGGAGCACGGCCAGGGGGCCCCCCGCATCGGGTACGTGCCGCAGAGCCTCCCCCTGGACCCGGACGCGCCGATCACGGTGCTCGACTTCTTCGCGCTCTCCGCGCAGCGCCGCCCCGTCTTCCTCGGCGCGTCCCGCCGCACGCGGGAGGCCGCCGTGGAGAGCCTGGAGCGGGCCGGCGTCGCCCACCTGCTCCGACGCCCCCTGGGCCGGCTCTCCGGCGGGGAGCTCCAGCGGGTTCTGTTCGCCCTCGCGTTGCGGGACGCTCCCGACATCCTGCTCCTCGACGAGCCGGTCTCCGGCGTCGACGTCGCGGGGGAGGAGCTGTTCTGCGACTTCCTGTCCAAGGTCCAGCGCGACTCCCGCTTCAGCCTCCTGCTGGCCAGCCACGACCTCTCGGTGGTGTCCCGCCATGCCGACCGGGTGATCTGCCTCAACCGCCGTCTCGTGTGCACCGGCGCGACCACGGAGGTGCTCACCCCGGAGAACCTGGCCGCGATGTACGGGAGTGACGCCCACCTGTTCCGCCACACCCACGCGGACGGTCACGGGCACCTGCACGACGACGGGGGGAGGTGAGGTACGGTGGAGACGATCCTCTCCGGCGTGTTCGCCCTGATGGACCGGCTGCTCCCGTTCGCCTTCGTGGAACCGGCGTTCATGAAGCGCGCGCTCCTCGCGCTGCTCCTCACGGCCCCCGCAGCGGCCGCGCTCGGCGTCCCCCTCGTCCAGCACCGGATGGCCTTCTTCTCCGACGCGATCGGCCACTCCGCCTTCACCGGCGTGGCCCTCGGGGTCCTCCTCGGCGTCTCCCCCTCCTGGACGATCGTCGCGTTCGGCGTCCTCGTCGCCGTCGCCATCACCCTGGTCAAGGGACGCACCGAACTCTCGTCGGATACGGTCATCGGCGTCTTCTTCTCGACCGTCGTCGCCCTCGGGATCGCGATCATCAGCCGGGAGAAGGGGCTGACGCGGAACCTGCAGGCGTTCCTCTACGGCGACCCGCTCGCCGTCACCGACGCCGAGCTTCTGTGGATGGCCGCCCTCTTCCTGCTCGTTTCCGCGTACCTTGCCTTCCTCTACAACCGGATCCTGCTGCTGGGGATCCACGAGGGGTTCGCCCGGACAAAGGGAGTCCATGCGCCGGCCGTGGAGATCTCCTTCGCGCTGGTCGTCGCCCTCGTGGTGACCGCGGCGATCCACGCCGTGGGAATCCTCCTGGTCACCGCCCTGCTCGTCATCCCCGCCGCCGCCGCCCGCAACGTCGCCCGGGGGGCCGCCTCGGCCCTCTGGGTCTCCGTGGGAGTCGCCGTGCTGTCGGGGTTCGCCGGGATCGTCGCCTCCTGGTACCTCGACACCGCCACCGGCGCGACCGTCGTCCTGGCCGCCGCGGTCTGTTTCGCCGTCACCGCCCTGTACCGGGCCGCCCGCCCGAGAGAATAAACGGCCGTCGATCTTTTCCGTTGCGCCGCCGCCCGGCATTTCTCTATAATTGTCGACAATCGTTCCCTTTAACATTCCAATCGGATCGGAGGAAGCATGAAAAAGCTGAAGGGGTCGTGCACGGAGCAGAACCTGATGGCCGCGTTCGCCGGCGAGTCGCAGGCGCGGAACCGGTACACCTTCTACGCGGGGATCGCTTCGAAGGAGGGACACGAGGGGATCGCCGCCAATTTCCTCGAGACGGCGGAGCACGAAAAGACACACGCCAAGCGGTATTTCGAACTTCTCGAGGGGCTGGACGTGGAGATCAAGGCGGGGTACCCGAGCAAGATCGGGGGAACCCTCGTGAACCTCGAGGCCGCCGCCGCCGGCGAGCACGAGGAGTGGAAGAATATCTACCCGACGTTCGGGAAGATCGCCGAGGAGGAAGGGTTCGCCGCCCCCGCCGCGATCTTTCGCCGGATCGCCGAGGTCGAGGTGGAGCACGAGAAGCGGTACCTGCGGCTCCTCGGCCACGTGAAGAACGGCACGCTCTACAAGCGGGAGAAGCCGATCCGGTGGAAGTGCGCGAAATGCGGCCGGATCCACGAGGGGACCGAGGCGCCGGAGCGCTGCGGCACCTGCGCGCATCCGCAGGGGTGGTTCACCCCCGTCGAGGCGAATTACTGATCAACGGAAAGGGCGGCAACCCGGGATCGCCGGGGTTGCCGCCCTTCCTTCCTCCGGGGGGAGCCCCCCGCTCACTGCGGGCTCGGGTTCTCGAAGCGCGCCTTCTCCTTCGCCATCGCCTCGCGGCCGGCGTCGTACGCCGACTTGATCACGGACCGCTCCTCGTCGATGAACTTCTCCACTTTCTGCTTCACGTCGCCGGTCCATGCCTCCGACTTCTTCTTGAGGTCCTCCGCCAGCCCGCCGATCCGCTCCCGGGCCTCGCGCCCGGAGACCGGGGTGTACAGCAGGGCGAGCCCCGCGCCGACCAGCCCGCCGGCGAGGAACGCCAGCAGGACCCCGCCGGAACCGCAACAGCATTTTTCGTCGCTCATTTTCTTTCCCCCTTTCGAACGAACCGATCGAGAATGTGGGACGTCGCCGCCTTGAAGCCCACGAGAACCGAGGCCACGTTGACCAGGGCCGGGGACAAGGCGTGGTCGAACACTTTCGTCGCCACGTCCACCGTCCCGCGGAGAGAGCGGACCCCCTCGGTGAAGTGCGTCACGTTGGAAACCCCCCGCTCGACGTCGGAAAGGATCTCCCGGACGTCGGCGTTGGTCTTGCGCACGTCCTCGGCGGTCATCTCGAACTGCCGGAGCGACTCGTCGAGCCGCTGCGTGATCTGGTTCACGTTCCTTCGGATCGACAGGAGCACGATCGACAGGACGACCACGAGGACCACCGCGGCGACCGTGAGGGCGATGTAAAGGACCGTCTGCGCGTCCAAGGGGAACCTCCCGTGCGAATCCGTGGGTTCGGGGATATCCGACCCCTCTCTAAAATACCTTAAAGCGGCAGGGGACCGCAATCGGTCCGGGGGATCGATCCCGTCACTCCCCCTGCCGGTACGCGTCGAAGATCTTCCGGAACCTGCGGCACCCGTCGAACCGGAGGTACGGGATCACCTCCGCCGTCCCCTCCGGGCTCATCGGGACGAACTTCCCCCTGGCGCGGGCGCACACCTTCCCGCCGCAACGGATCTCCCCCTCGCAGTAGGCGAGCCTTCCCGCATCCTCGACGAGCCGGCTGCGGACCTCGATCTCCCCGCCGACCGGAACAGGGGAAAGGAACTTCACCGTGAGCTCGCCCGTGACATACATGGGGTGCGTCTTGCCGAACACGGTGGCGGCCCACCCCATCGTCTCGTCGAGGAGTGCGGAGACGACCCCGCCGTGGGCGACGTTCTTGTACCCGTTGAGGTGGGGGGGGAGGATCACCCTTCCGAGGACTTCGTTCCCCTCCACGAAGAACCGCGCCCGGACGCCGGATCGGTTCTCTTCCCCGCAGAGGAAACATCCCGAGGAGTGTGGAAGATACTCGCGTTCAGACGGGTCCCGAAGCATCTTGTAATCCTACCAGAGGAGCGGCGACTCCGCCGGACCCTCCCGTTGTGCCCCCCGTTTTTCCTACTGCGGGGGTACCCCGGCAGCGCGAAGCTCGTACTGGGGCGTGCCCTCCAAGTCGTACACCGCGGGGTACCCCGGGGAGCGCATTTCGTACGGGAGCGGGGTGCGCCTTCCGTGCTGTCTTTCCGATACGTTGCTGTACTAATGAAATGGTGTACTTAGCGGACGACGATCTCCTTGTTCATGAGCTTCAGGATCACGATGATGAGGATGATGAGGATCGCCAGCCCGATGAGGATTCCGATGCCGTCATCGGCCCCGGCCGCCGCCCGGTCGGTCAGCGACGCCAGCCGGTGCAGATCCTGCGCGCTCATCGCCTTGACCTTCGCCATCGCTTCCGAGGGCGAAACGCCGTAGTCGACCAGTTTCTGGACGACGACCTTGTTCTCGAGGAACGACTGGACCCTGGCCATGTCCTCGACCCGGCTCCCCGCGCCGGAGACGCTGGAGGCGATCACGCCAGCCTCGGCGACCCCCCGGACCGACCCGAGCACGCCCATCCACCCGGCCATCATCACGGCCACCACCACGAACCAACCTGCCTTCCGCGCCATCGCCATCGCACACACCCCCGTCATGTTGTCCTGCAAGGAGCGACCGGTCCCTTTTCCCGTCATTGTGGCAGATCGCCCGCGGCCCGGTCAACCCCGCAGCGCGTTCACTCGAGGACGCGGATCGGCATCACGATCATCGGGTGGCCGGAGAACACGAGCTTTTTCTGGGCCAGGAACGCCGTCTGGTTATGGAGCAGCTTGTTGAAGAAGTTCTCCTCCTGGAAGACGAGCTGTCCGGCGAAGAAGACGACGTTCGGGAAATCGGCGGCCACCTCCGTCGCCATCCCCTGCAGGACCTCGATGACGTCCGTGCCCACGCGGTACCGCGCCTCCGCGTAGTAGCCGTGCCCCTTCACGAATTCGACGTAGTTCGCGAGCTGCCCCCGCAGGTTTTCCGAGAGGTTCTCGATCTCCGCCACCCCCTTGAACCGGCTGGTGTCGATCACGCCAACGGACAGGAAGACGAAGTTCCGGAACGTCCCGGGGAAGGACCGGATGATCGAGAAGAAGACGTGCATCCCGAGGCCGTTGTACCCCGACACGAGGATGGCGGCGGTGGGGGCCTGCCGCCGCACCATCGGCTCCTGGGCGGTCGCCGTCGTCGGAGAGGGGAGGTTGAGGAGCAGGTCGTCGAGGCGCCCGAGATGCCCGGCCGCCTTGCGGTAGTGGCTTCGGACGAAGAACGCCGCCGCGCAGAACGACCCCGTGATCAGCAGGGTGATCCAGCCGCCCTCGGGGAACTTCATCCAGATGGTGGCGCAGAGGATCGACGCCGTGAGGAGGAAGCCGACCCCGTTGATCGCCAGCCCGGATTTCCACTTTCCCGCCGACGCGCGGTCCTGCCACCAGTGCCGGCACATCCCGAACTGCGACAAGCTGAAGGTCAGGAAGACGTTGATCGAGTACATGATGACGAGGTACCGGACCGAGCCGCCGGTGATGAAGAGCATGAAGAACGCCATCCCCCCCATGAAGTAGACCCCGTACTTCGTCACCAGCCGCTCGGAGAGGTGGGCGAACCGGTGGGGCATGTAGGAGTCGACCGCCATGTTGGAGAGGACCTGCGGGCCCCCGAGAAAGCCGGTCTGCGCCGCCACGAACAGCAGCACCGCCTCGGTGAAGAGGACGAAGGCGATCAGCAGCCGGGCGCCGGTCCCTTGCCAGAGGTCGTTCACCAACCCGCCGAAGAGGACGGCGTTGAGCGTCTTCCCGTGGACGGGCG
>Ga0315283_10003319_pt1 | contig 13697 bp, 9 predicted proteins | sample YL17G09_0_MG_FD_204541 | JGI IMG/M metagenome (GOLD analysis project Ga0315283, IMG submission 204541) | Sediment microbial communities from Yellowstone Lake, YNP, Wyoming, USA - YL17G09_0 | ecosystem: Environmental > Aquatic > Freshwater > Lake > Sediment | place: USA: Wyoming | collected... | reverse complement strand
GTTTGTTCACACGCCAAACAAACGTCTATCTCTTTCGTCCTCGTCTTCGACGACGTTCCCTATTGGTTTTCCCTCCTTTTTTCTCCTCTCGCGCCAAAGAGACGCCTCTCAGCTACCTCATAGAGGCGGCGGCCGAGAAAACAGAAACGAGCACGGACTTTCGAAGCAAGTGACTTCGAAAGCACGAGATTCAGTTACAATGAACGAAATGCGCCGCGACTGTGGCGAAAATGACGTCCTCGGACTTTCCAAGGGCGCGCCCGTCTTCGTCCGCACCGGGATTGACGTTCACTCGCTCGGGACGCTCCTCGAGAAGCCCTCTGCAGGCGCGGTGAGCGACTGTTTGGTGCAATTGAGCGACGAAGACTCCCCGAGGCGCGTCGCTCTGCGAGACTTGGCGCCGGCCAATTCCTCCTCGTCGGAAGATATCTGCTCGCTCAGCTTCCTCCACGAGCCCGCCGTCACCCACGCACTGCGCGTCCGATACGAGAGGAACGAGATCTACACCCGAGCTGGGCCTGTGCTGGTGGCTGTCAACCCTTTCCAGACCCTCGAGGGACTCTACTCCGCGGAGATTGCCGCGCAGTACGCTGAGCAAGAGGCGACGGCGACCTCTCCTTCTCCCTCTCCTCCTTCGGCGGCGCTGCCCCCCCTCCCCCCGCACATCTTCGAGACGGCCTCCCGCGCCTACTCGGCCATGGTGGCGTCCGGTCGATCGCAGTCGATCATCATCAGCGGCGAGAGCGGCGCCGGGAAGACGGAGTCGGCGAAGCTGGCGCTGCGGCAGGTCGCGGCCCTCGCTGCCGCCGCCACCGCCGCCGCTGCAGCCGCCTCTTCTTCCGCCGCTGCCGCCGCCCCCGCCGCCGGGGACGAGTTCGCGGCCCTTGAGGCCGCTATCCTGGCCACCAACCCGGTCCTCGAGTCCTTCGGTAACGCCAAGACCTCCCGTAACGACAACTCGTCGCGCTTCGGAAAGCTTGTCGAGCTCCTCTACACCGAGAAGAAGGAGAAAAGGCGCGGCGGCAGCAGCGCTAGCGGCACGTTTGTCGTCTCCGGGGCGAGGCTCTCGACCTGCCTGCTCGAGCGTTCGAGGCTCGTGGCGAGACCCGCGGGGGAGCGCAACTTCCACATCCTCTACCAGCTCGTCGCCGGCGCCGGCGACGAGCTCCGCGAGGAGCTCCGCCTGCCGCCGCCGGCGGGGGCGCGGGCGACAGGGGCCGCCGGCGACGGCTCGGCGCCGCCGCCGCCCTTCCGCTACCTCTCCGGCGGCCCCGGCCGGATCGACGGCGTTGACGACGCCGCGGAGTTCCGCAGGGTCTCCGAGGCCCTCTCGGCCGTGGGCGTGGGGGACGGGGGCCCGCGAGGGGAGCAGCGGGCGCTGTGGCGCGCCCTGGCCGCGGTGCTCCACCTCGGCGACGTCGACTTCGACCCGGCGGAGGAGGGGGAGGCGTGCTCGGTCTCGAGGGCCGGGGACTCCCCCTCCGCTCTGGAGACGTCGGCGTCGCTGCTGGGGGTGCGCGCAGAGGAGCTCGAGCGGGTGCTGACGACCAGGGGGATCACCGCCGGAGGAGGGGGCGGAGGAAGAGGGAGGGAGAGGGAGAAGGCCGGCGGCCGGAGGAACAGCCGCACTGGCGGCGGCACCGGCGGCGGCACGGGCGGCGGGGGCGACCGCGTCGTCAGGCCGCTGCGCCCCGAGGAGGCCCGGTCGAGCCGCGACGCGCTGGCCAAGGCAGTGTACTCGAGCCTCTTCGACTGGCTCGTGGCGCGGATCAACCGCAGGCTGGCTCCGCCCGGGGAGGCGGGGGAGGAGAAGAAAAGGGAGCCTTGCGCTTCCGCTGCTACTGCCGCGCCCGACGACGTGACAGCGGCAGCAGCGCCCCCCTCCTCCCCCTCCCCTTCCATCTCCCTGCTCGACATCTACGGCTTCGAGTGCTTCCAGGAGAACGGCTTCGAGCAGCTCTGCATCAACTACGCGAACGAGCATCTGCAGGTGGGAGAGTCTTATTGTCCTTGTCTTTTGATCATTGTGTCGTGTCTCTGCCGGTCGTCAGCGGGTTGCCAAACTTTTCTCCGCTCGACCTCACGCCCCCCCCCCCTTTCGGACGGAAAACACACGAACAAAAAAACCTTTCTCCCACGCCCTTCGACAAAAAAAACAGGCACAGTTCAACTCCGTGCTCCTCGCGCTGGAGCACGAAGCCTACGAGGGCGAGGGCGTCGACTTTTCGAGGGTCGACTGGAGGAGCAATGAGGAGACGCTCGCCGCCTTTGATGCCCGCCCCGGCAACGTTGCCGGAAGCGGCGGCGGCGGTTCTTCCTCCTCTGCTTCTCCTCGGTTCTCCGTGGGGCTCCTGGCCCTTCTTGACGAGGCCTGCCTCGTCCCGGGGGGCACGGACGCGGGCTTTGGCCTCCGCGTTTCGGAAGTGCTGGCAGGAGGAGGAGGCTCTTCCACCTCTTCGGCGGCTTCGACGCCATCGGCCGCCAAGGGGGCTTCCTCTTCCTCCGCCGCTCACTTTGCCGCTTCCGCGGCGGTCGTCGCCGGCTGCCCCGCCGGGGCCGGAGCCTCCTTCTCCGTCGCACATGCCGCCGGGACCGTCTCGTACGCAACGAGCGGTTTCCTGTCGAAGAACAGGGACGTCGTCTCGGCAGAGGCGCTGGCGCTGCTTTCCAGGTTTTCGACCGAGCCACTCCTCAAGGAGGTTGCAGAGGCCGCGACGGGATCGAAAGCGGGGTCGTCGAATCCGGCCGGCAGCAGCAGCAGCAGCAACAGCAACAGCGCCACCGTTGTCTCGGCGTTCCGCCACCAGCTCCGCGCCCTCCTCTCCCGCCTCGACGCCTCGCAGCTCCACTTTGTTCGCTGCATCAAGCCCAACGCCCGCGCGCGCGCGAGCGACTTCGACACCGCGCTCGTCGCGCACCAGCTGCGCTGCGCCGGAGTCACCGAGGTCGCGCGCGTCGCGCGGCAGGGCTTCCCGACGCGCGCCCCGTACTCGGAGCTCGCGGGCAAGTTCTCCGCCCTGGCGTTCCCTTCGCCGCGTGAAGGTGGCAGCGAGGGCGACGATGACAAGGCCATCGTCGCCGCCCTCCTCTCCTCCCGCTTCTTGAAGGGAGCCGGAGGGCTCCTGGGCGGCGACGACGCCTACGCGCTTGGCAGGACAAAAGTGTTTATGCGCGCGGGAGCGCTCGGGGCGCTCGAGGCCGAGCTTCGCGTCCGTTCCTCCGCGGCGACGGCGATCTCAAGCCGCGTCAAAGGGCGCAGGGAGAGGCTCCGGTTCCTGGAGCTCCGGCGCTCGGCGGTCGTGATACAGGCTGCCGCGCGGGGGAAGGCAGCGAGGAAGCTGCTGGCGGAGGAGAAGGCGAAGGCGAGGAGGCAAGAAGGAGAGAAGAGGCGGGCGGCGGAGGAGGCAGCCAAGGCGGAAGCGGCCGCAGCGAACGTCGCGGCCGGGCGCTCTTCCTCGTCCACTTGCTCGACCGACAACCCCGCCAACGCCGCTTCCGTCCTCCGCGGCGCCGAGAAGCTCGTCGAGGCCGCCGACGCGGAGGCAGCCGCCGCGGCCAAGAGAGCGGCGTCCGGCGGCGGCGGGTCAGCAGAGGCGAGGACCAAGTGGTTGCCGCTGGTGCCGCTCTCGCTGCGGCGGAGCAGCCGGTCGAGCGAGGGCTGCTGCGGCGGCGGCGGCGGCGCTGCGGCCGCTCCCCGACCCCCCGCCGCCGCCTCGGGAGGCGCCGCTGCCGCCGAGGTCACGCTGTGGGAGGTCTATGCGGAGAGGCTTGAGGCGCAGGTCGCGAACCTGCTGAGGACGAACCGGGAGCTGCATGGGTCGCTGGCCGCGGCGGGGGCCGACGGCGCGAGGGCGCCTGCGGCGGCGGCGGCGGCGGGCAACAAGAAGAAGAGCTGCTTCTCGTCCTCTCGCCCTTCCTCTGCCGTCGTCTCGTCCTCTCCCTCTCCGACGCGGTTCTCCGCCGTGCGGCACGCCGCGGAGCACGCCGTGGCCCTTCGCGCCCTCGACGCCCTGCGCGAGTCCCTGGGCAGGAGGGAGGCCCTCTTTGAGGACGACGCCGCGTTTCTGGGCGAGGTGGCCTCGGGCATCGCCGCGGCCGCGCCCGGTTTCCACCTCCGCGAGGAGACGAGCCGGCTTCGGAAGAGATTTGCGAGCTTCGTGGGCTCGTTCACGGGGAGGATGGAGGCGACGGAAATCGTCGTTTTGGGGGCGGCGGAGGCGAAGAGGGCGAGGGAAGAGGCGGCCGGAGCAGCTGCTGCTGTTGGCGGCGTTGGAGGAGGTAGGGCCGGCGAGAGCAGAAGAGGGGGTTTGATTGCTGCTGCTTCTCCTCTCCTCCCGGAAGGAGGAAAAGATGCGATGGAGCTGCAGGGAGCTGTTCCCGTCGAGGCGCGTGCCGCTTGGTGAAGAGAAGAGAGAGCTGAGGGGGGAGAGAGCGGTGAAAGATAGAGAGATAAAAGCTTGAGTAAAAAAAAACTTTTCTTCTTTTTCCTTGAAATTACTCTTACAACAGACAAAAAAGGGAAATAAATGAATACTCAACAAAAAGAAACGCTGCCATTTGCGACAAAAATCCCCAAGAGGGGGAGGGTAAAGCGAGCAAGACCTCCCCCCAAGTGGGGGGGAGCGCTGGAAAAAGGTCAGGCGCAGTTTTCTTTTTTAGGTTTCTTCAAAAAGCGGGGGGTGCGAAAAATGTTAATAAATTTCTTTAAAAAAGTGGGGGAGAGGGGGAAGGGAAGAGGAGGTCGTCTCGTTGTTTTTGCCTGCCGGATCTCTCTCTCTCTCTCACGCGCGCAACGTCAAATCGTCGTCAATCAATCGCCTCGTATCAAAAAAAATCAAGGACATGGCAAAAGAGGGCAGAAAGTGCGCACAAATGCTCCTTCATTTTGTTCAGTTTTTTTCTATTTTGTTGTATTTTCTTTATCGTTCTCTCTCTTTCTCTTTTCAGAGGCCGAAGAGGCGCCTGGCAGCCGCGGCCCCGCTCGCCGCGGCCCTCTTCGTGGCAGCCACAACGCCGCCGGCGGCAGGAGAAGAAGACGTGGGGGCCGAGGCGGCGGCTTTGGCCACCTTCGCGAGCGCGGCGGAAGAGGAAGAGAAGGAGCCAGCGCCGGCCCCGGGCGAGGCGGCCGCGGCCGACCTCGCAGAGTTGGTCTGGAACGAGACCTGCTCGAGGGCCGAGCGGAACGAGGGCTGCGAGAGCGCCGCTGCCGCCGCCGCCGACGACGACGACGACGCCGAGGAGGCGCCCTGCTGCTGCTGCTGCTGCGCCCTCGAGGACGAGAAGCTCGACGACGCCCGCGAGGCCGACGCGGCCGCGGCGGCGGCGACCCTCCGCGGCCACGCCGACGCCGACGCGCCCGCGGACGCCGCCGCCGAAGCGCCGTTCTCGTCCTCGTCCATGGTCGCCGTGGGCGGCACGTCGGGCCGCACGAACGCCCCGGCGGAGAGGCGCGGCATCGCCATGCCGTCTCCCATGAGGAAGCCGTCCGTCGAGGGAGAGAAGGAAAAGGCCCTCGAGGCCGAAAGGGAAGCGAGCTTGGCGCGCAGGGCGAAGGGCGAGGGGGCCAGGGGCGCGGCGGTCGGGGCCTTCGAGGACGAAGACGACGGCGAAGCGAGCGCCGATGGCGCCGGGAGGCGGATGGCGGCGGGGAGGACAAACAACGGCATGGTGGTGGGGAAAGGGCTGCTGCTGCTGTTTTGAAAGAGGGTTTTCGGAAGGAGAAGCGGGGTGGTTTCCGGAGGTGGGTTTCCGGGAGGTGAGGTGGTTGCACGACGATATGGCGTGCGAGGACAAAAAAAACGGTCAACGTTGAGAGCGTTTGGGCAGCTGCAAATGCTCTTTTCGGGTTTCGACAGGAAGATCACGTTCGGTCGGAAGCGTGTGAGGCGTCGGGTTGGCGGAAGAAGAGGAGCAACGCAGCGGGAAAGTCCCTCAAAAGAAGTGGATGCTGCCCTGGCAAAAGAGGTAGTCAGCCGTCATCGCCGAGCCAGCAATCTTTGTTTGGCGTTTCTGCTCGCGCTGGACGCTGGACGCTGGACGCTTCCAAATCGTCAAGCAACGACGTTCGGGACAGCGGCGTGTCGTCTCCATGCCAGCTCAATAGGGGAGCACACAAGAAAGCGCGCGTTTTGCTCCGTCGGAGAGAGGCCCGGAGAGACAACGGCGAGAGGGAATCGCTGAGCTGACTTGGATGGCGACGCCCTCCGACGCCGGACCGTCCCCGACGCCTCCGGCTCGGCGGGTGCTCCAAAGCGCCCTCGGGTAGCTCGTCTCCAGGCGTATACATGTACTGAGCGTGCGCGTAGAGTATGCCAATGATCGCACCTGCGGGCTTCCGGGAGACGACGATTGGTTGGTGTTCTGCAGGAAGAAAAAGAGAAGCAAAAAGTGAAAAAGAGGAGAGCCCTGGAAAGGGATAAAAAAATATCTTCTCGCGGCTTGGAGAACGTTTGCCACCTTCCGCCTTCTTTCCCGTCGTTTCCGCAAAGGGCAAAGGCGAGCATCCCCCGTCATCCCCGCTGTCCCCGACATCGGAGCAAAGCATTATCTTTTGTACACCGTCGTTTGTTTAAGTTTACAAGTTGCGAGTTTCGTTTATCTTTCACCTCTTCCGCTCCGCCTCTGCCGCCCCCACCTGCGCCTCCGCCTCCACCTCCGCCGCCGCCAAGCCGTCCATCTCCGCCCGCTCCGCCCTCGCGACCTCGGACAGCTTCGCCGCGAGCTCCCTGTTGGCCGCCGCCCGCAGCCCCGCCCTGGCCGAGGCCTCTGCGACCTGCGCCTTGAGCCCCAGCAGCCTCCGGGCCTCACCGTCGCCTGCCCCTCCGCTCGCGACCGCGTCCGCCGCGGCGCTCCGGAGGGCCGCGGCGCGCTTCTCGAGCCTCTCCGCTCTCGCGAGCGAGGCCACTGTCTTGGAGCGCGCGGCGTCTCTCTCCGCCAGGAGCGAGGAGAGGCGCTGCTTGGATGCTGCGAGGGCAGCAAAGGAGGGCGTCGATGCTCCGCTCGGAGCAGCAGCCCGAGGCGCCGCTCCCGCCGCCGCCTCCGTGTTCTGTTTATCTCCTCCGGGGGCATCGGCTGACGGCGGCAAGCGTGCTGCAGCGTGCTGCGGCAGGCGCCGGCTTGTTGTAGGCACTGCTGCCGCCTTACTCCTCCTCGGCGGTCGGGGTCGAACGAGAGCTGTCGTCGTCGTTGACGCCGCTGCTGTCCGAGCTCGTTGCTGCGTTGCGAGCAGCAGCATCTCCTTCTCGAAAAAGACGCACGCCTGGTCCTATACTTTCTATTTCTCCACGACGCGCGCGATCTCAAGCAGAGGCGGCAGCAAAGAGATAACAGTTCGAGAGAGAGAGCCTCCTCCGCCGGCCCTCGCTGTTATAATCCGGATTTTTTTTTTTGCTTGACAAATTGTGTCACCCTTGTTTTTTCCATTTCCTCTTCACTTTCGATCGGGCCGCCGTCGTCGACGCTGCGTTCCATCCTCCTCCCGTTCCTCTTTCTCCACGCTCTCTCTCTTCAACTCGCCTACCATGGCGACAACTCCCCAGCTGCAGCAGCAGTACGACCTCACGGCCACGATGGCGCCCTTTCTGGACCGCCACCTCCTCTTCCCACTGCTCGAATTCGCCTCGGCACGCGGCCTCTACGACGACGCCTCGATCCAGGACGCCAAGGTCGCGCTGCTCGCGCAGACCAACATGGTGGACTACGCCGCCGACGTGTGGAGGGCCGCGAGGGGCACCGAGCCCCCCGCGGAGTTCGCCGCGAAGCGCGAGGAGGTGGTGGCCAAGCTGAAGAGCTTGCAGGTGAGGAGACGGGTTTGATGATGGCGGCTGCGGGCGGGCAGAAATCGATCGATCGACGTCGGCTGGTCGCTCCTTCGCCTTCTGCCGGTCCTGTCTGGTACTTTTGGATTCCCGTGCTTTTGATGCAGCGGCCTCTTGATCATGAGGAACGCATCCGAGCAATCAAAACTGCCATCGCGTGCGTCCGACCTCGTCAACTCCGCGTCGCATCACTTCTTCAATATTAGCGCGCCCGTTTTCCCTCTTCGTCTTCGTTTGCTCACCTCTTCTTCTTCTTCTTCTTCTTCTTCTTCTTCTTCTTCTTCTCCTCTCTCTTCCTCCTCACTCTATCAGGCCGACGCCGACGCCATCGTCACCTTCCTCTCCGACGAGGCCGCGGTCAAGCAGCTCCGCTCCGCAGACAAGGCTGCCAACCTCCAGCACCTCCGCGAGACGGCCGGCATCGGCGCCGCACACGTCGACGCCCTGTTCCACTACGCCAAGTTCCAGTTCGAGTGCGGCAACTACGGCGCGGCGGCCGAGCTGCTCTACCACTACTCCAACTTGGGCACCGACGCCGGCAAGGTGCTGTCGTCGCTGTGGGGGAGGCTAGCGGCCCAGGTGCTGACGCAGAGCTGGGACGCCGCGCTCGAGTCGCTGGTCAGGCTGCGGGACGCCGTCGACTCGGAGGGGCTGCACGCCCCGGCGGCGGAGCAGGTCCAGCGCCGCGCCTGGCTGCTGCACTGGGCTCTGTTCGTCTTCTTCAACCACGAGGCCGGGAGGACCGGGCTCGTGGATCTGTTCTTCGCGGACCGCTACCTCAACGCGGCGCAGACGGCGGCGCCGCACCTCCTGAGGTACGCCGCCGTCGCCGCCGTCGTCAACAGGAGAAGGCGCGGCGTGCTCAGGGACCTCGCGCGCGTCGTCGAGCAGGAGGCCTACGAGTACTCCGACCCGATCACCGAGTTCGTGCGCAGGCTGTTCACGAACGCCGACTTTGAGGGCGCACGCGAGGCGCTGGCCGAGGCGATCCCGGTGATGGAGGGCGACTTTTTCGTCGCGGCGCTGGCGCGCGAGTTTGCCGACGCGGCGCGGCTGCTGATCTTCGAGTCCTACTGCAGGGTCCACGAGCGCGTCGACCTGGGGCTGCTTTCCGAGAAGCTCGGGCTGGACACCAGCGAGGCAGCGGCAGCGGCGTCGGCGGCTTCGACCTCGGGAGGAGGCGCAGGCGCGGAGAAAAGCTCAGACGACGCCTCGGCCGACGCGGCCGAGGCGTGGATCGTCGACCTCATCCGCACGGCCCGCCTCCGCGCCCGCGTCGACTCGAGGGCGCGCGCCGTGGTGATCGCGTCGGCGTTCCCGTCGGTGCAAGACCAGCTGATCGAGACGGTCAAGGGCCTGACGCAGAGGACGCAGGTGCTGGCCAACGCCGTCGGCGCCGGGGCGCCGAGGCCTTGACGTGGTCCTTGTTTTCCTCTCTTTTCGTTTCTTTTCTTCTGCTTTCTTTTTGGGGATCTCTGTTTTTGAGGGGACTCTCACTCTGTGTATTTGATCAGACTCGTGCTTTTTTTTATCCCCCAAGCAACCAGGGAAAAGAGCGGGGGAGGGTTTTGGTGGGGGAGAGCGGTGGGAGAACGAGGAAGAGGTTGGAAAATCGGTGCCTCTCTTTCACTCACAACTCGAACAGTTCTCGCACCAATGGCGCCGAAGAGTGATCAATCGCAGGCTCCCGCCTCCTTGGCAGACCCCGCCTCGGCTCAGCGCCTCTTCGCGTCGATGGCATCGACCACTGGCAGCGGCAAGCCGTGCTCGAAAGGTAAAGAAAGAGAGAAAATAGGGGGTGAAAAGCGATGGCTAGTTTCGATCAGCAGCGACGACGGCCCACGGCGGAGCGGAGAACGGAAAACTCTCAACCCCTTCTTCCTCTTCCTCTTCGATAAAACAACCCAAACCAAAACAGAGGTCAGCCCGCAGGTGATCCCCTTTTCGGGCGCGGGCACCCGGACCCTCGGAGGAGGGAGCGCGTGCCCCGTCGGAGGCGGAAGCGGAAGCGGAAGCAGCGGAGGAGGGGGAGGCTGCCCCGTCATGGCCTCCCCCTCGGTCGCCGCCGACGCCCGGAACCTGATGCCGATGCCGGCGACGCCGGACTTCAACGCGCTCTCCCCGGGCCAGAGCAGGCCGCTCCCGACGGCCCGGCAGGCGTCCTCGATCCCGATGGCCCCCGAGACCGACGTGCCAGAGCACCAGAAGAAGACGAAGGAGGCAGCAGCAGCAGCAGCAGCAGCAGCAGGGAAAGCATCGGGAGAAGCAGCTTCGACGTCGACCTCGACCCCGAAAGGAGAACAAGGCGAAAAAGAAGCAAAGACGTGGGTCTACCCCTCACAGCAGATGTTCTTCAACGCGATGCGTCGGAAGGGCTGGTCCCCGGCCGAGAGGGACATGGCCAGCGTCGTCGCGATCCACAACGCGGTCAACGAGCGGGCCTGGCAGGAGGTCGTCGCCTGGGAGAGCGCGGCAGGCTTCGGGCCTCGCTCCTCGCCCTGCGGCGGCCCCCGTCTGGCGAGGTTCGTGGGCAGGCCGAGGGACCTGAGCCCCAAGGCGCGGTTTCTGAACTTGTTGGGGTATCGCCTGCCGTTTGACCGCCACGACTGGTTCGTGGACCGGTGCGGGAAGGAGCGGGTGAGGTACGTCATCGACTTTTATAATGCTGCCGCTCCTGTTCCCTCGACTCCCTCTTCTTCTCCCTCTCCTACTTCTTCTTCTCCCCCTTCTTCTTCTTCTTCTTCTTCTCAGCCTGTTCTTCCCGCCCCGGTCTCGATGCACCTGGACGTGCGCCCGGCGCTGGACTCTCCCGGGGCCGCGTGGGAGAGGCTGAAGGCGGCGGTAGGGCGCGTCGCGGCCCGGAGGAATTGAGAGATGAAATAGGAAAAAGACTTGCCTACAAGAAAAGAAGAAGAAAAAGAATGTAAAACCAAAAAAGACAACGATCGACAACTAAACAAATATATAAAATCTCTCCTCTCTCTCCGTTCAAAGCACCTTGATCACCTCGTCAAACACCCCGGGCCTCTTCTCCATCGCCTGCGCCGCCCTCTCCGCGCTCGTCACGGCCACGACGCGCGCCGACTTGCCCGATTTCACGCACTCGATCGCCTCGGCAAACTCCCTGACGTCCTTGAGCGTCGTGCCCAGGATCTCGTCGCGGCGCTTCTGGCGCTCCTCGCGCGTCACGCCCAGCACGTGCCGCATCAGCGCCGTGTACCCCTTCGCGTCCGGGAGCTGGTACCCGTCGATGTCTCCGATCGTGCCGATGACGGCCTTGGTCAGGGCGTCCTGGTCGAGCTCCAGGGTGCGCAGCCAGTTGGGCGTCTGGTCGTAGACGTCGACCGTCTCGAGGAGGTTTGGGTCGCGGTAGCTCAGGTAGGCAAACATCCCGGAGTGCGTGTCGAAGTCCGAGAAGCCGCCGTAGGCCCCTCCGGACACGCGCACGCGGTCCCAGAGCCACGACGTGCCCAGAAGCTTGTTGGCGACGTAGGCAGACCCCTTGAGATTGTAGCCCGCGTCCTCGTAGAGGTTGGCCGCCTTCCCCACGTAGTTGACCTGTGTCGGCACCGTGAGGGCCTCGGACCTGAGGGGCATGCCGGTGGGCCAGTCGAAGTCTCCGGGGAAGGTCAGGCCCGTGGAGGCGGCGGAGGAAGAGGCGGAGGAGACGACCGCGTCGAGGAAGGTCGCGATGTGCGCGGAAGAGGCGTCGAGCGTCCTGCCGTCGGCCGTCGCGTTGATGATCGCCCCGCCCTCGCCGCCCGAGCCCTGCGCCGCGCCGACCAGCAGCGCCGCGCGGATGCTCTCCAGGTCCGCTTTCACGCCGTCCCAGTCTCCGTCGACCCGTGCGACGAGCTCACGGATGTAGTTCAGGTACGACAGGCCGCCCATGGCCTCCTGCGCCCACCCCGCCCGCGACCGCTGGGCATCGAGCCTCCGCGCCGCGAACCGGTGGCCCGCGCCGACGACGCCAGCCTCGAGGCCGGCCTTGGTCTCGAGCGCCATCTGCCTGAACCGCTCGCGGTCGTCGAGCTTCGCGGTGAGCAGCACGTCCGACGCCAGCGACAGCAGGTCCCCGGCCTGGGAGCGCATGGCCTTGCCCGACAGCACGACGAAGGCGGCCGGGGAGTCGGGCTTGCCTCGGACGTCCGAGACCGAGGGGCTCACCGAGAAGCCGCCCGTCTTGCGGCCGATGCGGTCGGTCAGCTCAACAAACGACTCGGCCTCGGTGCCCATCTGCGTCAGCGAGCGGCAGAAGAGCGGCACCAGGGGGAGGAGCTTGGCCGGGATCGCGCGCATGGGGAGCAGCGCGTCGAGGTAGAGGACGTCGTTGGTGAAGAGCTCGTGCGAGAGCAGCTTGGCCCTAGCAGCCGGGGAGGAGGCGGCGGCCGAGAGCTCCGAGACCGCCGTCGGCACGTCGGGCGCCTCGCGTGGGATGTCCGACAGCGCGAGCGACGGCACGCACGCGAGCGCCTCGGGCGTGTCGGGCGTCTCCTGCCGCTCCCGCAGCGCCTCAGTCTCGAGCGCGACCGCCCTGATCCCCTCGGGGCCCAGCTCCCTGGCGGCGGCGTCGACGCGCGCCTGCTCCGCGGCCTCCTGCTCGGCGCCCAGCCCGGCGTCGGGCCGCAGCACGACGGCGACGCGGTGCGTGTTGTCGAGCAGGAACCTCCGCAGGAGCGGCCGGAAGGGGTCCTGCCCCGAGGCGAGCTTGGCCTTGAAGGCGGCGAGGTCGTCCGACCACTTGAGCGGCTGGAGCGGGTCGCGGCCGTAGAGCCAGGCGGGAGCGGCGCGCAGCATCAGGCTCAGCCCGCGGGGGAACGAGCCCGTGTTGTTCTCGCGGAGCGCGAACTCGGTCGTGTTGACCGCGGCCTCGACGGCCGACTTCTCAAACCCGACCTCGGCCAGGCGGGCCAGCTCGCTCAGGATGAGCGCCTCGACCCTGTCGGCGTCCCCCGTCCCCGGGGCCACCCCTTTCAGCCCGACGGAGAAGACGGGCTGCTTGAGCTCGTCCTGTAGCCCGCCGCCGATTAGGGCCTCCCCCAGCCCCGAGTCGTTGAGCGCCTTCCGCAGGGGGGCCGCGGCGGTTCCCAGGAGCAGGTAGTCGAGGAAGCCGAGCTCGAGCTCGGTGGCGAGGTCCAGGGGCTCTTCGGAGAGGACCCAGTTGAGGGAGACAAACTCCTTGGGGGCGTCGGCCTTTGAGGAGGACGAGGACTCGTCCTCGGCGCCGCTCGCGTACTTCTCGACGACGCGCCTCGGCTCGCTGAACAGCCTCTGAGTGCCGACCTCGCTCGATGCCGCCGCGGCCTTGTTCTCCTCGAACTCGTCCAGGTAGGCCGCGAGCAGCCTGAGCCGCTCTTCGGCGGGGTCGTCGCCGTAGAACCAGAAGCGCGCGTTGGAGGGGTGGTAGTACTTGGAGTGGAAGTTTTTGAATTCCTCGAAGGTCAGGTCCGGGATCGCGGCCGGGTCGCCGCCCGAGTCCGCGGCGTAGGTGATGTCCGGGAAGAGCGCAGACTGGACGACGCGGCCGTTGACCGAGTCCGGGGAGGAGTAGACGCCTGGCAGGGGGAGGGAGAGGGGGAAAATTCGAAAGACAGCGAGAGAAAAAGTGAGTTTTTGTTTGCGTTCTTTCGGAGCCCTTTTTGTCTTTCTCTCTTCTGCCTATGCTGCTGCTCTCCCCCTCCACCACGCCACGCAGCTCTATCTCTCTCTCTCTCCCTTCTCACCTTTCATCTCGTTGAACACGACCCCCTTGAGCCTCAGCGACTCGGCGGCAGAAGAGGGAGCAGCCTCGCCCCCCTCCTCCGCGCCCTCCGCGTCCGCCTCGAGGTGCCACCCTTCCTGCGCAAACGTGCGCGGGTCTTCGACGCAGCGCGGGTGCAG
>Ga0315283_10003318_pt1 | contig 13698 bp, 13 predicted proteins | sample YL17G09_0_MG_FD_204541 | JGI IMG/M metagenome (GOLD analysis project Ga0315283, IMG submission 204541) | Sediment microbial communities from Yellowstone Lake, YNP, Wyoming, USA - YL17G09_0 | ecosystem: Environmental > Aquatic > Freshwater > Lake > Sediment | place: USA: Wyoming | collected... | reverse complement strand
CGCCAAAGACAGCCCCCACCAAATCGTGGCCTACACTGTAGACGCCAACCGCAGGGACCGAGAAACCTATCGCGGACTGCCCGTGGTGGATTTTGAATCGGTGCAAGATCGCTATTCTCCCGACCAGTTCAAGATGTTCATACTGCTTGGATTTGACGACATGAACGCTCTGCGAATTCTAAAATTCGAGCAGGCGAGAGCCAAGGGGTATTCCTTCGTAAGCTATGTGGCTTCCAACGTCTTCCGCTTGGAAGATTTCCAGGTGGGAGAGAATTCCTTTATCCTAGAAAGTCAAACGATCAATCTCGACGTGAAAATAGGCAACAATGTCGTGATGTGGTCGGGCAATCATATCGGTGATCGTTCCGTGATCGGGGATAATGTTTGGATTTCTTCCCAAGTCGCGATCGGTGGTGATGTGAAGATTGGCAGCGGATGCTTCATTGGAATGCATGCCACCATCGGTCACGGCATTTCCGTAGCCGATAGGAATTTCATTGGAGCAGGTACTCTGATTACGAAGTCTACTAAGTTTGGGAATGTTTTCGTTCAGAACAGTAATAAACCACTACCCATGAGTAGCGACGTCTTCGCAAGAATGATTTGAGGACTGATTCGCGCTTGTTCACAAGGCGTACAGTCTGGTCCGAGAAATATTTGACTGGACCGTATGCTGGGCAAGTCTTATAGAGCGTACCTCGTCAGGAAGAGTCGCTTCCATGGGCGAAATGGCGAGATTTTGTGATGACTTTGAATGGAGCTAATGTTGTTGTCATGAAAACTGCGAGTTCTTACATCATTGCCGAAGCCGGATCCAACCACGATGGGAAGCTTTCTCAAGCGAAACAGCTAATCGATATCGCCGCCGAAGCTGAGGCAGATGCGGTCAAGTTTCAATTGTTCCGGGCCGATACTCTATATCCGAACAAGAACCAACCGGTCCACTCCGTAGTGAAAGCCAATGAGCTGCCGCGGGAATGGCTCGAGGAGCTGATGGATTATTCCAAAAGCCGGAGTATCGATTGTTTAGCTACTCCTTTCGACAAGGAAGCGATCAGCCTCCTAGAGAACGTTGGGGTGAAGGCGTACAAATGCGGTTCGTCCGAGACGACCAACCATAAGCTCCTTGTGCAGTTAGCGCGAACGCACAAACCCGTTTACCTCTCCACTGGAATGTGCACCATGGCAGATATTGCGGAGGCCGTGGAAATTCTCGACGCAAATGGCTGCCCAGCTCTCACAATTCTGCACTGCTACTCCCTGTACCCAACGGCTTACGAAGACGCGCATCTGCGCGTAATGAACACGCTTCGTCATGCGTTCCAAAAACCCGTTGGTTTCTCCGATCACTCGTTGGGTATCGCTTTACCGATAGCGGCCGCGGCTCTCGGCGCCACGGTTATCGAGAAACATTTCACGCTGGATCGGAATATGAAGGGGCCGGATCATTCCTACGCCATTGAGCCGCATGAGCTCAAAGAAATGGTGCAACAGATCCGGAACGTGGAGAAGAGCTTAGGGTCCTCTGAAAAGCGCTTGCATCCCGAAGAAGCAGCCTACGGTCGCCGTGATGGTATCTATTCCAAACGCCCGATAAAGAAAGGTCAAGTTGTAACGGCAGAAGACCTTCTGATCCAGCGGCCAGCCACTGCCATCGCCGCGCGGTATCGCCTATCGGTATCCGGGATGACGGCGAGGTCTGACCTCAATGAGGGAAGCTCGATCAATTGGCAAGACGTTGAATGAAATCCAGCGAACTTGCTGTCTCAGTCATCCCCGCGCGTGGCGTCAGTAGGGATATCGCTCGAAAGCTCGTTAGGCTGTTCCCCGGGAAACCGATCACCCACCAAGCAATCGAGGCGGCTAGGGATTCCGGAGCATTCGCCGAGTAATGGTTTCCATTAACGATGCCGGAATCCAAAAAAGGTCGGTGCAAGCATTCCTTTTTCGAATCGGAAAGAGAAAATTCAAGCTCATGCAGCGATGAATACGAATATTGCCTATCTACGAGCAGATGTTTCCAAGAGCCTCGGGCTCGGGCATATTTCGCGTGCAGTCGCCATGGCCGAGGCACTGGAGCGAAGCGGAATGCGAGCGGTCATTTTCTCTCGTCGACTTGACGGTGACCAGGGCCGCGCCGTCGCGAAACTGAACAAGCACGAGAATCTCATTCAGAAAATAGAGACCGAGGAAGAGTTTATTTCCGTACTCGAACGCAAGGAAGGTAAATACCTTTTCATCGATCTTCTCGAGAGCTGCGCCTACGCTGCCTTGGTGCCTCGACTACAACCCTTATTTCCGGCCTACCGCACGATTTGCTTTGACTCATTTTTCGATGACGATCTTAAGTTTGATCTTCAGATTGGTCCCTCTTTTGATGGAACTACAACCCATAAGAAGGGGCTCAGCGACCTCAAGTACTTTGTCTTCCCTGAAGAACTCCGGTGTCTTGCGCCGACCAAGGACGCAACGACGGAAGTTCGCAGCGTACTCATAACTCTAGGCGGAAGCGATCCATTCCGCGCTACTCCCTCTATCGCCCGTGCGTTGTGTGGCGCCTTTCCCAAGCTTCACTTCACGGTAGTAATTGGGCCGGGTTTCATGCCAGCTGAGCGGCAAGAGCTAAAGGAGCTTGCTGGGCAGTACGGCAACGTTGAATGCGCTGTGGAACCCGAACATCTGGGGCATCTCTATATGGTCAGCGATTTTGCTATAACTTCCGGCGGCCAAACGAAGTTCGAAACGGCTCTCTTCGGCATTCCGAGTTTCATATTGGCGAATAATCTCCAGGAGGAAGAGCTATCCAAGGAGTTCGCGGCCTTGGCAGGGTGTGTTTTCCTGGGCAGAGCAGACCAAGTGGACCGCATACACCTAAGGGAGGAGTTAGCGCGCCTTATTAGCGAAAGCGTCCGGCTGAACGAAATGTCTCGCAAGAGTCGACAACTGCTAGATATCTATGGAGGCGAAAGGGTCGTTGACTATATCAAGCAAAACCTACCTTAGCCTTGCCGCCCACTACCGGGAGTGCCTAAAGAAATATGGAGACCGCTCACTCGGAATGGATTGGCCGAGGGAGACGGACAACTTGCGGCGCTTTGCCGTGATGGCAGCGCTTTTTGAGCAGGATCTTCTTTCTTCCGGAAAGCGCATCAAGCTGCTCGATTTTGGGTGCGGGACGTCCCATTTTTTCGAGTTTCTGCGGACAACCGGCCTAGCGAAGCGGATCGACTTCATGGGAATTGATATCGTTCCCGAGTCGATCGAGATCTCCAAGCGGAAATTTCCGGGCAACAAATATCTTTGCCTCGATATCCTTGCCTCAACGGAAGCGCTGGGTACCCACGACTACATTACGATCAACGGCATCTTCACCCAGAAACGAAGCATGACGGAGCGGGAAATGCGAAAGTTTCTTGAGCGGGTGCTCGCTAGACTCTACCCCTGCTTCAGGAGGGGGCTAGCGTTCAATACCATGTCGGACCAAGTGGATTTTAGAAGACGGGGCGCGTTTCACATCGATCTCGACTGGGCTGCCAAAATGTTAGCTAAGAAATTCTCGAGGCATTTCCTCGTCCGCCATGACTACGGTCTATTCGAAAACACCTTCTATCTTTTCAAGAAAGAATGCCAATCATGAATAGGAAAATCGCGACCAATATGCTCACGCGCCCCCTTTACGTCTGGAAGCAACACGGCCTGATCCTTCGCCCTGACCCTTCACGGGACTGGATGAAATCCCACGTGGCGGTACCTTGCATGGAGAATCTCAGCGGGGATCTCTACCGGTTGTATTTTTGCTCTAGAGATTCGCAGAATCGCTCGCAGATCGGCTATGCGGATTTCGACATCCGTAACCCGGAAAAAATTCTCTATCTGACTCCGGAACCGGTTTTGGGATTGGGCGAACTCGGCGCCTTTGACGACAATGGCGTGACCCCGACCTGGGTGCTCAATCGCGGCAGCAAGAAGTACTTGTACTACGTCGGGTGGAACAAAGGCGCCACCGTGCGCATGCATCTCTACGTCGGCCTAGCAATCAGCGAGGACGACGGCAAAACCTTTCAGCGCTACTCGCGGGCACCTATTCTCGAGCGGGTTCGGGAGGACCCCCTGCTGACGGCCACCTTGAGCATCCTCAAGGAAGGAAACGTTTACCGAATGTGGTATATCTCCGGCGACCGCTGGTTCGCGCGCGACAACGAAACTTTTCCCGTTTACAACGTGAAATACGCGGAATCCCGCGACGCGATCCACTGGGAGAGGAAAGGCCGGGTTTGCATCGACTATGAGAACGCCGACGAGCACGCCTTGGCTCGCCCCTGCGTCCTCAAGGAAAACGGGATCTACAAGATGTGGTACTCGCACAAGGGCGCGAATTACCGCATCGGCTATGCGGAGTCGAAGGACGGCTTGCGCTGGACACGGATGGATAACCAAGTCGGCATCGACGTCCCCGCCGACGGCTTCGACTCTATCATGCAGGAATACGGCTTCGTCGTTTCCCACAAAGGCAAGAAATACATGTTCTACAACGGAAACGACTACGGCAAGGAAGGCATCGGCTACGCGAGCTGCGATTAAAACGTAGGAGACCTGTCGAAATCTTGCCTGTGCCTGGTCCAACCAAGAACCATGAAGATGCTTTGTGTACTATTGCAGTGAAGCTTCCACCGAAATGCTGCGATTCGCCGTCGAGTAGGCACGATCCATGAAAATACTTTTGTGCACCTCCCAAGACGTTAGCCGCAAGTTGACGGAGTTTTTCGTGGGAAAAAAGGATATTGAATTGACCGTCGTGACACAGGTAACGCGGCGCGATCAAATCTATCGCTACGAATCAGCAATAGAGTTTTGTGAAGGGCAAGGAATCCCTTGTTGGTCACCCGGGCGCATTGATACTGATTTCATTGAAAAGGTGCGCGCACTCCATCCCGATTTGATCGTCGCCGCCTATTTCCCGAAAATTTTCCCCAAGGCTCTCCTTGAAATCCCACGATTGGGGGCCGTGAACGTACATCCCGGCGATCTTCCCTTTTATCGAGGCACCTTCGCCGTTCCTTGGGCTATTCTGAACGGCGAAAACGATATTACTGTAACGCTGCACTACATCGACTCGGGGGTAGATTCCGGCGACATCATCGCGAAGAAGCGCTCGCCGGTGCGCCCCGACGAGACTGGCTTCGAGCTCTACCTGAGGGCGATGCACTTGGCCGCCGATCTCATCATGGAAAGCTTCGACGATCTGGTCGATGGAAAGTTGAGCAGGCAGCCTCAGACGGGTCACGGGTCTTACTACAATCAAATAGAGCGCCGCTGTCACATTGATTGGCACCAAACTTGCGCTCAGGTGCAGCGGATTGTGCGCGTGCACGCCAAGCCATATCTTCCGGCCTACACCTACTTGGCCAATCGCTGCATTTATATCAACAGGGTCTCCATTTGCAAATCAGAAGGGGCGACCGCCCACGGCTCAGGCTTTATTGCCAAAGTTTTCCCAGATAAGCGCTTCGCGGTAGCATGCGTGGACGGCTGGATTCTGGTGGAGGACTACGAAGCCTATCCGCACCTAGATGACGAGCAATTTGGCCTACATTTCGCAGAAGGCTCGCGCCTCGAATGACTGGCGCCCTGTTCATTCACCCGAGGAGAAGAGGAGGAGGATGTTCAATGCATCCTTTAAACGATACGGCAAAATTCGGACGACGGAGACTCCGCTACATGCGCCCATCAGCCCCCCAAGAGTTAGCCTAATGATCTGCTGTGATACCTGTGCACTAGCATGGTGTGACTTATTCGAATCTGACCAGAATAGCGTTGTGGCAAGCTTTGTTGAGGCGCTTGGGTGAAACGAGCGCTCAAGCTTGGCCTAGGTACGGTGCAGTGGGGTATGGCCTACGGCATTGCCAATCGCAGGGGGCAAACCACAACGGTTGAAGTAGGCAAGCTGCTTCAAGCGGCAAAACTAAACGGTATCCTGTTGCTGGATACGGCGCATTCTTACGGTGAAGCTGAAAAGGTTCTGGGCGAGCAAGGTGTCGTGTCAAACGGGTTCCGGGTGGTGACCAAGACCTTGCCACTCGACTCAAACAACATCAGTGAACAGAATTTGGCGTTGATCTCTGCGGCTTGCCTGGAATCTCTGCGGCGATTAAAATGTGAACAGGTGTATGGATTGTTGGTCCACCATGCTGACAACCTGCTCGTGACCGGTGGAGATCGTTTATGGGCAGTCTTGCAAGACTTCAAGGCGCAATGCCGCGTTGAGAAGATTGGCGTATCGGTTTATCGCCCGCGCCAATTGGAAAAAATTCTCGACCGCTACTCAATTGATTTGGTTCAGTTGCCATTCAATTTGTATGACCAGCGCTTTATGCAGACTGGTTTGCTGGCTCGGCTGAAAAAGGCGGGAGTTGAAATTCATACGCGCAGTACTTTTTTGCAGGGGCTGCTATTATTTCCACCAGCACAGTTGCCAGAGCGATTCAGCGCAATCCGAAGCCATCACGCCGAGCTACATCATCAGCTCAGCATAGCCGGCCTCACCCCATTGGAGGCGTGCCTGCAATTTTGCATTGATCAGGCGGACATCGATCAGGTTGTCGTGGGCTGCGAAGCAGTAGAACAATTTGACGAGATCCTCCGCGTAGTGGAAAAGCGCGGTGCGTATTTGCCTGCGCCGGAATCTTACTCAATACGCGACGAAGCGATCATTGATCCATCAATGTGGCATCAGAGAACGAATTGAAGACGCCTGCAATTTTCCGGAGCCGTGCTTCGTTCTCCGATTTACCGGGCAAGGGCTTGATGCCGGTTCTTGACTGACTAACCGATGGTATTCCGGCAGATCGCACGTCGGGGCCGCTGTAAGGAATTCGAGTAGTTTACGGTGGCCACCCCCGACTGAATTTACCGAAAGTGAAGTAATCAACTTGCGACACCAGCAGCCAGACGTTTCTTGGAACAACCACCACCTGATTCGCAGCCAAGGGGCAACTATGGGTACAGGCCAAAAGCTCTGGGAACGTGCCAAGCGAGTTATTCCAGGCGGCAACATGCTGCTCTCCAAGCGTGCCGAAATGTTTCTGCCCGACCAATGGCCTGCTTATTTTAGCAAGGCCAAGGGATGCAAAGTCTGGGATCTAGACGGCCAAGCGTTTACGGATATGGCTTTTTATGTAGGCCCAAATATCCTTGGTTATGGGCAACCGGAGGTAGATGAGGCAGTATGCCAGACCGTTGCGGCCGGCAATATGTCCACCCTTAATTGCCCGGAAGAAGTCTATCTGGCCGAAAAGCTCGTCGAACTGCACCCTTGGGCAGACATGGTGCGCTTTGCCCGATCCGGCGGCGAAGCTAACGCCATCGGCATTCGCATAGCCCGTGCCGCGACCGGCAAAGACAAAGTGGCGATTTGTGGCTACCACGGCTGGCACGATTGGTATTTGTCGGCCAACCTGGGCGACGACAAGAATCTAGCGGGTCACCTGTTACCTGGGTTGGCACCCAATGGCGTGCCGAAAATTCTGCGTGGAACAGTACTCCCCTTCAACTACAACAACTTTACCGAGTTGGAGGCCTTGGTCAATGCCCACGATATTGGCGTGATTAAGATGGAGGTAGCGCGCACACAGATTCAGAAGGACAACTTTCTGCACAATGTGCGCCAGCTTGCGACTGAGCGCGGCATCATATTGATTTTTGACGAATGTACCACCGGCTTTCGCCAGACCTTTGGTGGGCTGCACAAGCTGTACGGTGTCGAACCTGACATGGCCATGTTTGGCAAGGCGCTAGGCAACGGCTATGGCATCACCGCCGTCATTGGTCGACGGGAGATCATGGAGGCAGCCCAGTCCACTTTCATCAGCAGCACCTTTTGGACGGAGCGCATTGGCCCGACGGCTGCACTAAAGACACTGGAGGTGATGGAGCGCGTCAAGTCCTGGGAACTGATCTCAAAGACGGGGTCAGACATTGCCACCAAGTGGATGGCGCTAGGGGATGCACACGGTCTCCCAATAAGCATCGGTGGAATACCGGCAATACCCAGTTTCTCGTTCAATTGTGAAAATGCACTAGCCTATAAGACCCTGGTTACCCAAGAAATGCTGGCCAAAGGCTATCTTGCGACTAACCTCGTCTATGTTTCAACCGAGCACACTCCAGAAGTGGTCGCGCGCTATTTTGAGACGCTTGATCCGGTGTTTAGGCTTATCAAGGAATGCGAAGATGGGCGAGACGTGCTCAGTCTTCTTAAAGGACCGATTTGTCATAGTGGGTTTAAGCGTTTGAACTGAAATCTTGGAATGCTGAAGATGCCAATTTTCAAACGGAAGTATTCGATCGATCTTCCGCGGCGCGTATTATTGAGTAGGAATGCCCTAGAGATTTCGCGATGACCAGGCGAATCGCCATAATTCCGGCACGCGAAGGATCGAAACGCATTCAAAACAAGAACACCAGAGATTTTTGCGGCAAGCCCATTATCGCCTACGCTATTCAGGCCGCGCATGCAAGCGGGCTATTTGATGTGGTGCACGTTTCGACGGAAAGTGCGTATATTCAGGAGACCGTAAGGAAGTTGGGCTTACATATCGATTTCATGCGGCCAAGCGAATTGGCGGATGACCATACGCCGATTATGCCAGTGCTGAAGTACGTGCTAGATACTTATGAATCGAGAGGGCAAATGTTTGACCAAGTTTGGTTGCTGATGGCTTGCGCTCCCCTTATTGATGCGCTTCATCTGCAGCAGGCGGCCGCGCTATTTGATCGCTTTGGGGGGAGCTCTGCGCTCACTGCAGTGTCTGAATTCGCGGTACCCATTGAATGGGCGCTAACCCTTTCGCACGACGGAAAGTTGACGCCTGTGCAGGCGGGGATGTTCGCCGTGCGCTCCCAGGACTTGGAAAAGAAATACTTTGATGCTGGGGCATTCACTGCTTTTCCTGCGACAATTGTACGTGCTTCTGAGGGAGCGGGTTCCGACGCCGGCTTTGTAGGCTATGTACTTCCAAGAGGCAGTGCGATTGATATTGACGATGAGGCCGACTGGGCTCTTGCTGAGGCAATGTATCGCAATAAGGTGGGAGTGGGGCGATGATCATCCCCAAGGCATGATTGGCGGTGGCCGAGCTGGATGAAACCGTCCGCGCTGCGCGTGAGGCGGGTTGCAAGGATTTGATCCTGCTCAAGTGTACCAGCACCTATCCGGCAACAGCCGATAACACTAACATCCTGACCATTCCGCATCTGCGCGAGATGTTTGGCTGCGAGGTGGGCCTGTCAGACCACATCATGGGCTTGGGTGTGTCGGTGGCCAGCGTGGCGCTGGGCGCCACCACCCGTCATTGAAAAGCACTTCACCCTCAACCGTGCCGATGGCGGCGCGGACAGCACCTTCTCCATGGAACCTGCCGAAATGGCGCAACTGGTCGTTGAAACCGAACGCGCTTGGCAGGCGCTGGGCCAAGTGAGCTACGGTCCGACAGAGGCGGAGAAAAAGTCGATCCAGTTTCGGCGGTCGTCGTATGTCGTTCAGGATGTCAAGGCAGGGGATGTACTAACGCGGGAAAATGTGAGAGCGATCCGTCCGGGGTTAGGGTTGCCGACAAAGTATCTGGAGCACGTGTTGGGAAAGGCCGTGAAGCAGGATGTGAAGCGGGGGACAGCGTTGGGGTGGGGATTGTTGGGGTGAAGCATCGAGAAGTTTGCACGAGTGATGAAGCAGAATACGGGCTGCATTCGTTATGACTGACACGCCCCGCTATCTAATCACTACAGCCGATGAACGTACCTGGAAGTTCGACCGTCCGGTATTGTTTCTTGGAGAGTGGTGTCGTCTTTATGACCGCAGACACATTTGGTCCAAGATGGATGCTATCGTTGCGGCGCCTTACGGACTGGGCCAGGCACAAAAAGACAAAGACCATGCGCTAGCCCGAACGATTGAAGCGCAACTCCTCCCGGTTCTCCGGGATCAGCTGAACAAAATCCATGGAGCAAATCACAGCCTTCGCTACTGGCAGATCGTTCTCGGGCACTGGCTGAGGCGATACGTCGATGTCGTTTTCAACCGCTATCACACGCTGCAACAATGCCTCGAAAACTACCCGATACGCGGCACAGCCGTATTGAGCAGTGATACTTATCACTTGGCAACGCAGGATTCCCTCTCCTTTATTTGGGCCAGCAACGATGACACGTGGAATAGTGTTTTGTCCGCGCGTGTACTGAAGTATCTGCCATGCGAGAAGGTGACCACTGAGTACGTTTCCATAGAGGATGGCCACGGCTTCAGAATGCAAGAGGGCAAATATAGCGACTCGCTTGGAAGGCGCCTAAAGCAATTCGTTCGTCGGCAGGTAGAGACGATGACGAATTGGTTTGTTCGTGAGGATGACGCCTTCATCGTCAATAGCTATTTGCCGTTGATGTACGAGTGGAAACTCCAAGTGAGTCTAGGCCAGATTCCCAATTTACGCCGTTCGCCCAAGCCGAAACCCTTTGACGCAGATTCGGAACCTCGTAAACGGCTCGCCCAGCGCGTGTCACGAGGCGCCGTGAATGGTTTCTCCGATTGCGCCGCGGTACTGCTATTTGAACTCTTGCCAACCTGCTACTTGGAGGGTTTTAGTGCCTTGTGCGCGCAGACGGGGCAACTGCCTTGGCCGGCGCGGCCAAGTTTCATATTTACCAGCAATGATTTCGATACAGATGAAATCTTCAAATGCTGGTCAGCAAGAAAAGCAGTGGAAAAGATACCCTACTACACGGGGCAGCACGGAAACAACTACGGCACCCATCGCTACGCGAACCCCTCGGTTGAGGAAGTAACTGCCGATAAATTCTTGACCTGGGGTTGGACTGATGGACTCCCGCAGCACACGCCCGCATTTATTTTTGAGATTGCCGGGCGAAAATCCCAATCTCACAATCCGAGTGGTGGGCTTCTCTTAAGTGAAGTTCATCTCAACCACCGGATCGCGACTTGGGACGGATACCAAGAATTTAAGACATACTGCGAAGAGCAACAGTCTTTTGTCAACAAGCTCAATCCCGCTTGCCGAGATGCTTTAACTATCCGGCTTCATAGCGCATATCGGTCGCTTGGCTGGTCAGAGGAAACTCGGTGGCATGACTTTTGTTCAGAATTGAGGATCGATACGGGAAGTCAGCCGATTCATGCCCTAGTCGCCGAGAGTCGGCTAGTGGTGCACAGTTACGATTCAACCGGAATGCTCGAAACACTCTCGCAAAATATTCCAACCCTAGCCTTCTGGCAAAATGATTTGGACCATTTGCGAGACAGCGCCAGGCCATACTATCAACTGCTTGTCGATGCGGGTATTGTTTACTTGACAGCAGAATCAGCTGCAGCGAAGGTCAACGAAGTTTGGGATAACGTGGAGGGTTGGTGGGCGAAAAATGCAGTACAAAATGCAAGGAAACAATTCTGCGATCGATATGTTAGAGTCAGTCAGAATCCCCTTTGTGATTTGAAAAAATTGCTGCAGGAATAGCGTTTTTGAGAATCTGTTCCTTCTTTATACAAAATTTCTCCAAACGCAGACGTGGTCCCCAGCACTTGGACAAATTGTCCGGGTCTTTAAGCGGACTGCCGCCAGGCTGAGTGGAAATAATTGTCTGGCTTAAGAAGAGTATTTGTCGACGCTGCACCGTTGTCCGCGAAAGCTTGGGATGATGACGCGACGAATCGTGGAGGCAGATGGAACTGACTGATGTGAAGTACTGGGACGACTTCTGGGCGGCGACCAAGCTTCCCAGCACCATTGACTGGGAGTTCCCATATGACCGGTGTTTGGCCGACGCCCTTAAGATGCACCTCTCGGGCGCCAGGGGTGAGGTGCTCGAAATCGGCTGCGCGCCTGGCAAATGGTTGCACTTTCTGGCCACGGAACTCGGACTCAGGCCGAGCGGTATTGAGTACTCGGAGGCCGGCATGCGGGCCACGGTGAAGAATTTTCAGATCCTGCAGTTGGCCGACACCGGCTTCATTCACGCTGGAAATTTTTTCCAGCTCACGCCCGACAGACAGTTCGATGTCGTGATGTCACTGGGATTCATCGAGCATTTTACGGACGTGGATGCTGTCGTGGAGGCACATCTGCGGTGGGTCAAGCCTGGCGGGATTCTAGTGCTGGGCGTCCCCAATCTTCGCGGCATTTATGCGGTGGCTCAGCGGGTGCTCGATCAGGAAATTCTGGATAAGCACAACGTCAGCATCATGAATCTCGACTTCTTCCACCATCTGAAGCGCCGGTTCCGTCTGGATCCGGTATTCATGGGCTACATCGGCTCGTTCGAACCCGGATTGCCCATTCCGAAACCCCGGATCGAGAATCCGTTACAGTTTATGGTCAAAAGCCTGATCTGGGTGGCGCGCAGATTGCGGAGGGCGCGGTTCTGGGACCGGTGGAATCATCCATCGTTTAGTTCGTTCATCCTCGCGATCTATCGGACCGAGACGCTCGCTAAATCGGGGAAGCCTTAGTTGTGAGTTCCGACACTCACGAGATCACGGCGTGCGACGTGTGCGGCAGCAGCCTGTTGATCTCGGTACTCGACCTGGGGCGCCGTCTCATGGGTGACGACTTGGTGCCCATTGGCAATCCGAACGGATGTCTCGAGAAGTCGATCGAGGCCCTGTTTGGCGAGACCCGTCTGACGGCTCATCAGCGGTTTCAGTTGGCGAAGCGGGGCCGCTTTCCCGTATCTCGCCATTACCGTTCGCGCTTCACCGCCGACGTCCTAGATCCACTTGTCCGGCACTCTGCTCGACACACCGGAGGAGGCGGCACGGGTCGCACGGTGCTGGTGCGAAGTCAGCGCCTGGCGGAGACGCGGTCAGGTACAGCGTTCCTGGGTTGTTCTGCGACCGGCATGCGCGGGCGGTGCCGCAAACCATTTGAACGCTCGAGAATCTAGGGGTGGACACCTCGGTTCTCTTTTTCAGGACCGTGCTGTGCTACCCACTTCTGAGGATATGCTTTTTGTATAGACAAATCCGCCAGCGCGAACTCATCGCTTCAGTATTCCATCCTCACTATCGGTTTTATTTGGCGCGTCGCGCGTGGCTCCAGGCAGGGTCCGGCAGACCGTACGGGCGAATCTTGGATTACGGCGCCGGGAATAGTCCCTGCCGGGAACTGTTTGAATGCGGGGAGTATCTGAAGGCGGACGTTGAGCAGAATGCCGCGGGCGATATTGACACCTTGCTTGATCCGGATTCTCCAGTGACTCCGTTTCCTGATGAGCATTTTGATTTAGTGCTGTGTCTTGATGTGCTGGAACATGTACCGGACAGCGCTGCTATAGTCACAGAGATCTTTCGCGTGTTGCGTCCGGGTGGCCGCGTGCTGATCAGCACGCCATTCATGTACCGAGAACACGAGTATCCGTTCGACCGACGCCGTTACACCAGCGTCGGCATTCGAGAGGAACTGCTTAGCACGGGGTTCAAGGAGGTACGGGTCGACAAGTTCGGTAATGTCTGGCAGGTCCTCTCAGATACGTGGTACGGCAGCATCTATAAGAATCGGGATCTGTTACCGGTGCGATTTTGGGAGCGCGTGTCGCGAAAGCTCTATCGCATGTTTTTCCTACCGGTGCTCAACCTGACCCTGTTCGCACGACATGAGGGCGACACCAACAGCAGCGTGTATGCCGAGTTATTTG
>Ga0315283_10003316_pt1 | contig 13700 bp, 24 predicted proteins | sample YL17G09_0_MG_FD_204541 | JGI IMG/M metagenome (GOLD analysis project Ga0315283, IMG submission 204541) | Sediment microbial communities from Yellowstone Lake, YNP, Wyoming, USA - YL17G09_0 | ecosystem: Environmental > Aquatic > Freshwater > Lake > Sediment | place: USA: Wyoming | collected... | reverse complement strand
CAAGGGCGCGAATCTCAAGGGCGCGAATCTCGGGAACGCGAATCTTGAGGGCGCGGATCTCTGGGTCGCGAATCTCAAGGGCGCGAATCTTGAGGGCGCGAATCTTGAGGGCGCGAATCTCAGGGGCGCGAATCTCATGGGCGCGAATCTCGGGAACGCGAATCTTGAGGGCGCGAATCTCAGGGGCGCGTATCTCTGGGTCGCGAATCTCGGGAACGCGAATCTTGAGGGCGCGAATCTCGGGGGCGCGTGTCTCGGGAACGCGTATCTCGTGGGCGCGAATCTCGGGAACGCGATCCGTGATCATTCGGACCATGTCATCACTGGTTGGGCCATAAAAGACGGAAGGCTCGTGTCCAGATGAGCACGATGCGTTCTACAGATAGAGCTAAGGTGATCGCATTCGGCAAAGCCCTGAGCCGATGGCTCAAGACGAACAAGGCATACGCATGCCTGCCGGACAACTGCACATGGTCCGCTGGCGGGTGCTGGATACTCGCTCGCGCGCTGAAGAAGTACATCGGCAAGGAAGCAAAGCTGGAGACGATCCTATCGGCTGGCCTGCAGATCCCGCAGCACGTCGTCGTGCGTGTTGGCGATGTGTATCTGGACGGAGACGGCGCGTCTTCAGCGTGGCGTCTGGTGCAGCGTTGGGAGAAGCTAGAGTGGATGGATGTCACCGACATCGTTCCGTTCAGCAAAGATCTGCAGCGTGTCGGACGCTCGCAAGGGATTCCTTGTGCGGCTGGTACTGTGGATCGCCTCGTAGATGAGATCACCAAGAAGTTCGGGAGATGGGAATGAGCATCATCAAGCGCGGCGGCACTGGCGGCGGGTACAACTGGAAGAAGATTCCTGACGTGAAGTTCGACAAGTCGGACATCACCGTCGAGTTGCTCGATCCAGACCCAAACAGTTTTCGGGAGTACACCGGAGAGTACGAATGACCAGAACGGAACGGCTCGCCAAGACCTTTGGCGGCAAGATCATGCTGTACAAGGATCTGCCGATCCCTGCGCAGCTTGCCATCGCGCACTACATGGCGATCGATGGAGAGGCGTGGGCGCTGCCTGAGCTGGTCACGCACGTTTGGTCTACGCGCAAGATCAAGAGCCATCTTCCGAAGATGCTGCCGTATTTCCGTGCCAAGTATGGCAAGACGAAGTTCGGATACGTTCACATCCCGATGGAAGCGCTGATTGACTCCATCGTGAACGACGAGAACTTTGTTGCGATCGAACAATCGGAGGACGACTTTCGCGCTAGACTTGGAAAGAGTAGCGTGGGGTTCAGGATTCCGAATCACCCGACCACAAATCGGTGGCCTATCATTCTGAGTAGTAATGACTACGAAACGATCCAAGACGGATGGCACCGTCTAGGCGCGTACTACAAGCAGGTTCTTGCTCCGGTTCCTGCTGTTTACTACCATGAATAAGTCATCAGGCAACACGGCTGTGGACGAAGCGATGGCAGATGGTCACAGAGTACCCATCACGCTTGCCGTCGCCATGAGCAGGCCAGACGGCTTCTACGGCGAGTCTGAGATCTTCTACGACAAAGACTTCGAAGCAATCGTCGTTGTGTACGAAGACTCGTCGAGCATCTCTCAGGATTCAGCCGACATCCTGTACAGCCTGGGAGCGGCGTCTCACATGGAAGACGACGACCCTCGCGGCAACCTGATCTTTGTGATCGACATTTGAGGTAACCATGCTGACGATAAACCAGATCTTCGACATCACAAGCGACATGTTTCTCTTACGATTGTTGGCTGAAGACAAGACAGTAGACGGTGTGTGGTGGAACGATCGCCTCTCTCGCTCGACACTCTCTGCTCCACGCGGCGTCATTTTCCCTCATCGTATCGCGAAGTGGTTGGCACATGAAACGTGAGTCAGCAGCCTTCAAACAATGGTTCGCCGGAAGCAAGATCGTGGATCGTCGCGACAAGCCAATGTTGATGTGGCACGGGACCACGAAGAAGTTCTCACGCTTCGACAAATCGTTTCTGTCGCCAAGCGGAGCTTTTGGATCGGGCTTCTATTTTACCAACGACTACGAGCTTGCGAAGCTGTACTCCAATGGCGGCGAGCCCATCGCTGCGTACTTGTCGATCAAGCGACCGTGGACACAGCATCGAGACAAGCCGTACGGAAGCGCGAAGCATCCTTCCTTTCATGGCATGTCAGGTCATCTAGAAGAGCGTGGATACGACGGTGTCCTTGTGATCGAGAGGGAGTACCGGGAAGTCGTGGCGCTTCACCCGGAGCAGATCACGATCATCCGTCCGTGACGACCATGGTCATCTCGCATCTGGCACGTCGTTGAAAAACTGTTTACTATCACGACATGCTGACCAGAATACTACTGATCTCCGCGCTGCTGATCGGGTGTAGCCACACACCTCGCCACACGAGCCAGGATGCTTCACATCCAGCGAGGCTTCGTGTCGTCAACGGAAGCACTGCCCCACTGTGGATCTTCTACCAGAACGGTGCGGGTGGCGGGACGATGTCTGCGCCGCACCAAATCCAGCTTGCCGGTGGTGGACACTACGACTACCCAATTCCAGATCGTGGCATCGCCGGGACTCGCTTCTGGGCAGGTTCCGGCTGCGACTCGACAGGGAACAATTGCCAGATCGGACAGTCAGGTGGTCCAGCCTCTCAGGGGTTCACTTGCCCTTCGTATGGCTGCGCACCACCCATCGACTCGAAGTTCGAGGGTACGTTCGGATGTCTCGCGTCCGTCCCGGTGGCACAATGCCAGCCGAATCCATCAGACCCTCATCACCATCCGCTGCCGCGCCAAGACGGATGGGACACGTCGATGGTCGACGGGTTTACGTTGCCGTTTCGTGTGCGCGTGATCGGCAACTGTCCAGGCGGACCGACCAGCAACACGATCGACTGCACCACGCTGCCAGCGAGTCAGTGTCCAGGCGCTGAGAACCTCTCTACAAACGGTTTGTTCCAGACGCTGGTTACCGAACCGATGGCCCTCGTGAACCCTCAGACCTTGGCGCTTGCCGGGTGCTACTCCGACTGCGCGAAGCTCACGTTCTCGCAGTGGAGCGGGCTCAACTACACGCCATCGTCAGCGCAGGCGCAGATGTACTGCTGCCCGACGCCGCCGATCAGCCCTGGCGCGTGCAGGCAAGGTCCTGTTGCGAGCACCGGGTACACCGCGCTCGTGCATCGAACCTGCCATCAGGTCTACGCGTACTCGTATGACGACGGCACAGGGCTGTTCTCGTGTCCGGCTGGCGTGCGGTATGAAGTGACGTTCTACGGGCCACAATGACTACAGAACTGCTTGTTGGATGGACGGTTGCTCCGAAGGACTTTCGGCTGATCAGCATCGGCGTGTCGTCGATACGTTCTCAATCCACCGTGACGGCATACGACGCAGCGTCTGAAGAGGTCGTCGGAAGCGGTACGTTCACTCGGTATCAGGCAGGTAGCTACAGCTTGCCAGCTAGGCTGTCTGGTTACCCGAGGGCACACATCCAAGGAGTGTTGGACAAGAACCGTGGATACGGCACGGCGTTGTACGCAGGCATGTGTATGACGGCTCACGCTGCGCACGAAGGGCTCATCAGCATCTCGTCACAACAGCAAGGAGATGGCATCTGCTCCGGTGATGACACGCGAACCGAACAGGCGTCTCGATGGTGGAGCAAAGCCAAGAAGATTGGTGTTGCTCAGGAGATGGTGTTTGATGATGAGGATGGCACGCCGGTCAATGTCGACGTGTTTCCGTACGAGCTTGCAGCGTCACACGGTCTTGTCGTTCTGATGGCGACGTCGAAGTTGGGTTTGGAAAAAGTGCCAGATCCGCGTCGCGTTACTGTCGTCTCGGTTGACGCCCTTATGTCTGTCGACTGGAATCTGTTCGGGTCTGAGATCGCTATTGGCGATGTGTACACCTGGGTAGATGTCATCGACGGGCTCGATCTACCGAGGCGACACAAAGAAGACATCGCCAGCAGAATCTTGTCTGGGCGTAGTGGTGCTCGCAACAACCCGAGCAAGCTGGAGAAGCTGCGTTCAAAGCTTCGTCCTCTTAGTATGTAGCTCCGACTCCAGGGTTCCACCGTGATCACGCTGCCAGCGAGTCAGTGTCCAGGCGCTGAGAACCTCTCTACAAACGGTTTGTTCCAGACGCTGGTTACCGAACCGATGGCCCTCGTGAACCCGCAGACGATGGCGCTTGGCGGGTGCTACTCGGATTGCGCGCGGCTCACGTTCTCGCAGTGGAGCGGGCTGTCGTACACGCCCAGCTCTCCGCAGGCACAGATGTACTGCTGCCCGACGCCGCCGATCCAGCCTGCAGCGTGCCGCCTCGGTCCGGTCGCAAGCACCGGGTACACGGCGCTCGTGCATCGGACCTGCCCGCAGGTGTACGCGTACAGCTACGACGACGGGACCGGGTTGTTCTCGTGTCCGTCGGGTGTGCGGTACGAGGTCACGTTCTACGGGCCGCGATAATCGCCAGTACACGCTGGATCGATAGCAACAGGCTTCGATGCTGTCAGTTTCGCGACGTACTTCTGCTTCGTCATCTTTTTCCCATCGATCTTGTATACGTGCGTCGGGCACACAGGACCCACATGCGCGAGCGTGCTGGTCATGGACACGATCCACTCGATCATCTTCTGGTTCATTTCCGGGATGGCGTCCGAAAAGAAAGAATCGCTGCTGCTGTCGCGAGATCTGAGAAGCTTCTGAAGATCTCGCATGTTCGCGCTCCTGTCGTTCATCGCTGATATCGAGAGCAGAAGCAGAGCATCCTCGTCCGGCTCGATCTCTACGAGATTGCTGCCGGGTACCACAAACACATAACCAGAAGGTCCTGCGTAGCCTGCGGCCGTGGAGACGTCCGACGTGAGATAGACTCGACCACGACGCGACGGCGGCTCCCCCGTCTTGTCGCTGCGTCGCTTTCCGGTGAGCGGGACGATACCATTCTTTATGATCTGCTGGGCAGATCTGAGCGACGGGGTACCGTGGTACCAAACTGTTTCTCGCAGACGCTTCGATAGCATAGCGGTGATGATACACCTCGATCCGTGACCGTGATACCTTCACGAGCATGGACATTTTCAAGTGCATCCGCGACACCACCATGGGCATCCACTCCCCCATTGTCGTGGTGGACATGTTCGGCCGAACCTCGGTCCGCGAGCGCATCTACCTCGACTCTGCCGCTACGTGTCTCGCGATCCAGCCGGTCGGGCAGGCGATGATCGACTACTACACCACCTCGTGCGCCAACAGCCACACGGTGGCGACGACGTCGGGTCGCGATACCACCGAGCAGCTTCATCATGCCCATCAGGATTTGGGCGATCTGCTGGGCTACGACCCCGAGTTCGACACGGTCATCTTCATCGGGTCCGGCACCACGGGTGCCGCGTGCTTCCTCTCGGACGCGTTCAAGTGTCGCGAGCACAAGCCCATAGCGATCGTGTCGTCCCTGGAGCACCACTCGAACATGCTTCCGTGGTCCGTCAACTTCAGCCTCCTGTACGTCGCGGCGATGCCTGACGGCTCTCTCGACATGGAAGACCTGACGGCAAAGCTCCACGAGAACAGCGGCAAGGTCTGCTTCGTAGCCGTGACGGCGGTGTCGAACGCGACCGGCGTCATCACGCCTATCGACCAGATCGCAGAGCTTGCGCACGCAGCGGGTGCCGCGCTGGTGGTCGATGCGGCTCAGGGTGCGTCTCACATCCCGATCAACAAGACCGCGTCGAAGATCGACTTCCTGATCGGGTCTGGCCACAAAATGTACGCCCCTGGGGCACCTGGGTGGCTCATCGCTCCAAAACAATTTTTCGACGACATGCCTGCCAGCACAGGTCCTATCGGGGGAGGGTCGGTAGACCGCGTCGAGCTGAGCCGTGTCTGGCTGAAGAAGGACCCTTCCGAGCGTTACGAGGCGGGTACCCCGAACATCCCTGGGTCGATCGGTCTTGGTGTCGTGTCGCGCCTCCTCAAGGCGATCGGCATGAACAGGGTGTTGGAGCACGAGCGCGCGCTGGTAGCCAAGGCAATCGCTGACATCCAGAACGTGCCGGGAGCGGTGGTGTACGGTCCTCTCGATGCCTCGGAGAAGACATCGGTCGTATCGTTCAACATCGACGATCTGCCGCACAGCTTCGTCGCTGCAGTGCTGAACGACTTCTTCAGCATCCAGACGCGCAACGGATGCTTCTGTGCTCAGCCGTACGTGCGTCAGCAGATGGCGTCTGCTTGCGAGAACCGTGGCCTGTGCCGTCCGGTGATGCAGGTGGGTAAGACGGGCATGGTTCGAGCGTCGTTCGGCATCTACTCGAATGAGAGCGATGTGGACGCGCTTGTCGCCGCGCTGCATGTGATCGCAGAGCACCGCGAACACATCATGCCGCTGTACGAAGAGACGTCGACCGGATGCTGGTCGCACAAGACGTTCAGGTCATCCACCGGATTCGACTACAGGAATCTGGTCACGACGTTCATGGGGAAGTGCGCGTAGACGCGCGGAGACGACGATGAGCACGCTGTGGCACGTTTCCCTCCTCTGGGACAAGTACTCGGGCAACGCATGGGAGATCGGATACGACAGGCGTCGCTCCGGCGTCTCGGTGAACCTGAGCGACATGGAGAGGATCTACACGGGTAGCCTCGATCCGAAAAAGCTCTCTCGCAACGCGTTGTTCCACAAGGATCTGCAGAGACATCTGGAGACGATTGGTTACTGGGAACACAAGCTCGCGGCGTACCGACGCGCACCATCCAAGATGCCAGAGCGTTGCGCCATCGACGTTGGCTACGGAAGCCTCATCGACGGGCATCACCGGCTAGTCGCGGCCCATCTGATCAAGCTTCCCAGGATCAAGGTCGAGGTGCTGTGGTGAACGCGCGTGAAACACTCGAACGCATCGTGAGCCACCTTGCGGAGCGTGGGACGCCCATGTCGTTCTACGACTACATGACGCAGCAAGAGCGCGTCGAAAACGATTTGCCGCTCAGCCTCTCTCGACGCAAAGGATGGCGCTTGATGATGCGTGGCGCTCATCTGGAAGGCGCGGACTTTCAATCCGCAGATCTGCGCGGTGCTAGATTCGACAACTGTTTTCTGAACAGAGCGAACTTCATCGGAGCGGACCTGAGGAACGTCGACTTCTGGCAATCTCAACTTGAGAAGTCAGATTTCACGGGAGCCAAATTGAACGTATCGCAGTTCATCTCGGCCGATGTTCAAGACGCCAAGTTCGTCGGAGCCGACATCAGGGAAGCATGGCTCAACGATGCTGCCCACCTCGACACGGCCGACCTCACAGGGGCTATCGTCGATGCTTACCAGTACATCCAGGGATGGGTGAATGAGCTAGCGTCTCGATCGCAGTACGTCGTCTACGATCCGAAGTACACCCTGAGACGGGATCGTCACAGGAGGGCACGATGAAATGGTCCGTAGGAGAGCACGGGACGGCCAATCACGTATCCGTCCATTGCTACTCGTACCCTGACGACGACACGTCGTACAGCTTCCATCTGCATGTCTTTGACAAAGGAGACATGGAAGCATCGTTGCTCATCAATGGAAAAAACATCTTCGTCAACATAGAAGACACACCAGTCTATGCCGATGGGTCATACATACTCCCTACGAACATGGCGTTTTACCAAATGATGCTGGCGAAGGAAGCGTTTGACACTGCAGTGCCGTTCGCGCTGAAGGAGGCTCGCAAGAGCGTTGCTAGACTCGCCAACACACTGAGGGTCAGTAGATGAAACTCCTTGACCTACCACTTGAGGATCTAGCCGATGGACTATTCCCTCACGGCGCAAAAGTGTCCGGGCGTTTCGACGATCCGTACGAGCCGAACGTGCGAAAAGGCGTCTTGGCGGAGATGGAGATCGCGAGAAGGTACACGGGAGGCAGGCTGGGCGGCGGATTGCTTGGCGTCTCGTTGGTACTTGATGTGGGTATATCGATGGTAATGAAAAAAACCAGCAGCATTCTTGTCTCGGAACTGCGGATGAGACATCAGTCTCACACTGTGACTTTTTCAGACGAAAGACCATTCGATCCGTTCAAAATCATTTTGCCGCGATGGCTCTCATTCGAGACGCTCTATGACCAACTGGACGTGGAAAGCAACTTGTTAGAAGAGGCTCGACTAGACATCCACATGGAGGATGTGGAGCCTGTCCTTCGTATCCGTAGATGGGACACGTCGATGCGTGCCGAGGTATTCGCTCTGAGGATCCATCTGCCATGAAGCTCAACGAATTACCACTCGAAGACCTTGCTCGTGGCGTGTTCCCAGACGGGGCCAGAGTTTTGACGTCGGTCGAAGTCAGGCATGAACTTCGCGCTGGCTATGCTCGTCCTCACGGCCGGGAGTTCATTGTCCATACAGAAGAAGATGTCGTGAGTACCATCAAAAGCCTTAGACGCGGCTCACCGATCGGAAGCGCTTGGTTGAAGATTGATCAAGCGCAGGTGATGGGCAGTCTGCCTGAATCACGTATCTGGCTGAGATTCTTCGTCGGCAACGATCTTACTCACAGGTTCGGAGACAACACAGAGTTCTCCGTAGTACGCGCTTACAAACCGTTCAAACTAGACCTGCCGAAATGGATCGCTCTCCGTACTCTGTACGATGTAGTTGATATGGAACACAGTTTGTTGACCGAAGTGGGCGTAGAGATCGTACACGATGATGATCCGATGGATCTGCAGATCAGGGTCAGACGAGAGTCTAACCCGTTCAAAACAGAGCTTCTCAGCGCGAGGGTTCATTTGCCATGAAGCTTCAAGACATGCCTCTCGAAGACCTCGCTCGTGGCGTGTTCCCAGACGGTGCACGGATGTCCCAGTGGGGTACCGAAGTAGCAGTACTCCCGTCAGAACTCGATGTCATCAGTAGCATTCGAGGGATCAGGAGCGGAAGAATCGGTTCCGTCGTGCTCAACATCGGTCGGGCATACGAAGAAAATGATAGCGGACCCAGATTCTACGCACTGCTTCGTCTGTATAGCGGTAGCGACCTCAACATGCAGTTCTTGGATCGACGCCTCAAACTAGCCAAGCCGTTCAAGCTTGATCTGCCAAGCTGGCTCACGTTTGCGAACTTCTACGATGCTGTAGACATCGGGAATAGCTTGCTGCTCAGCGTAGAACTATCGATAGACACGCGAGATTTTGATCGCAGACAGGCGACGATGTCCATCGTGCGTAGCGACGTCGCATCCACGGAACGTTTTCACATGAAGATCCATCCGGTGTCGCCACTCGCGGTGTCGTCATGATCAACGATCTGCCACTCGAAGACCTCGCACACGGGATGTTCCCGGATGGCGTGCGCGATGACAACGGGAAGTTCTTGTCGCAAGAAGAAGTCATCGAAGATATCAGATCGTTCAGAGAAAGCCGCACACCCATCTTGAATGCGGCTGTGTTCGTACAGAGCGGTCCTGCTGGCGGCTATGCCACCGTGGTCATCGGAGACAAGGATCACGAGTACATGGTCTCGTACTCTGGCCGTCACTACGAAAAATCGTTCAAGCTGAAGCTTCCGAAGTGGATCAGATTCAAGACGTTTTACGATGCGCTCGATTTCGACGGCGCTTCGCTGGAGTATCTACATCTGTTCATTCGCTCACGAGAACCGCCGATCGCGATGGTACAACTCGTTCGCGCTTCGGATGGCATCGGCAAAGAACATCCCAAGCTCGTCATCGATACTGCGTACCGGTAACCGCAATGAACACCTTCAACCATCTGCCGCTCGAAGACCTTGCTCGCGACATGTTCCCCAAAGGATCGCACAATCCCGGTTATGAAAGCGGAGCGCGTTACCACTCTCAACGTGGAGTCGAAGACGAGATCAAGAGCTTCAGGAGTGACACGAGCCCGGTCATCAGGGCCGACCTTTATGTCGAGTCCGATGCTAGTGGCACGTACTGCACGCTGCAGTTCAATTCTCGCCGCCGACACCTGAAACTCACCTCATGGCACGTAGACGAGAACTTCAAGCTGAAGCTGCCGACGTGGCTCTCGTTCGAGACGCTCTACGACACCGTAGACGTCGAAAACAGTTTTTTGACCCAGGCATGGTTGCGACTACGTGGTCAAGAGGGGTCGTTTGTTGCGCCAGAAGACGCTGCTGAACTCATCATCCAGAGAGGCGTGAAAAGAGTGGAGTGTCGCAAGTACGAGAGAACCGACCATGACTGCCTGCGAGAGCGATTCATCCTAAAGATCCATGAGTCGAGGTCGCAATGAATCTCAGTGAATTGCCGATCGAAGACCTCGCGCGTGGCATGTTTCCTACGGGAGTCTGCAACCGGCGCAACATACCGAACACTCACAACCAGCAGGAGACAGATCTGGCGATTCGTCAGTTCAGACAACGCAACGACATCTGGTCCGTGAGCGTCACGATGAATAAGATGAGTGGCGTACACGATGGCTTCATCTTCGAGATGGAGATTAATGAGCCGAGTGAGTACCACGTACACCTGATAACATCTGCGTACGAGCCAGAGTTTATGCTCAATATGCCTTCATGGATAACGTTCGAGACTTTTTACGACCAAATCGATGTTACCAGCAATCCGCTGAACCATATGGTGATGTGGATAAATGAGCATGGCAAAGCCGGAATTACACTTAGCCGAGTCGGTAGCACTGAGCCTCGTAGCGAGCGTAACAAGTACAGCGCCATCATCCACCCAGAGTTCTACTGGCTACGAATCCATCCTCCCGCAACGGTGCGCCCATGAACCTCGCCAAGCTGCCGCTCGAAGACCTTGTTGCTGGACTGTTCCCGCACGGAGCCAAGATGGAAGTGTACTCACGGCTCACGCGCCAGCCGTGGAACTACGAAGACGTTCCAAAAGTGACCGTTCACGAGTCTCGCGTGGCAGACCGTATCGCTGAGTTCAGGATCCACGCTGGCGTGATCAACGACATGAAGATCTATGTGCTGGACCGCAAGAGAAGAGATGGCGACAGTGCCAAATCTGTGATCGCTACCCTGTCTACCTCTGTCCGCAACGAAGGCGACATCAGAAGGCTGTCGTTCACGGGAACACTGAACCATAGTCTGTTCAAATTCGATCCGCCCGGCTGGCTTACGTTCGAGAAGATGTACGACCACTTCGACGTCACGGATAGCTGGTTGGACAATATGGAGATCCATCTGAACAGCAACCGAGGCGCTGACATGGGCGTCGGACGTAACGGAAAAATCGTTTACGATTGGTTCGACATGAAGATGCACGAGCCTACGCACGCGCCACGCCGACCGGTGTCGCGATGAGCTTCTATCGACTACCTACCGAGCGACTGCCTATCGAAGAACTTGTGCAAGGCATGTTCACGAACGGCACGGGTACAGACTCTCAAGCCAACATCGAAGAGAAGATCCGTCGCATAAGGCTTTTCTCTTTGGACCCTGTTCTCAACGTTCAGATTCGCGGCTTGTTCAAACGAACGTACACTCAATTTACCGTCACGCTCAAGTCCAGATTCGCCATACACGAGTTTGTATCGGCTCCTCATGAGAAAATGGGATTCAAGCTAAAACTGCCATCGTGGCTGACGATGCAGACGTTCTATGATCAACTAAAGTTCGAGGACACCCCGCTGATAGTGGATATGCATTTTAACATGTCTGCACAATACAACGAAGCAACTCTGCTCGTGACTACAAAGCCAGATACTCCGATCGTTGACGCCGATTACTACCCGCTCAATATCCATGTTCCTGAGGACGACCGATGATTCACCTTGAAATGCTCCCTCTTGAAGACCTCGCTGTGGGACTGTTCCCTCAGGGAGCAATCATGACCAACTCTGGCAGAGGTTTTAATACCGAGCTTGAGATCATTGACTTCATTCGTGACTACAGGACCAAGAATCGCATTCGTCGATTCGAGGTTGCGATTGAGGGTGAGCCGTATCGCTCCGTGCCACGATCCAAATTCGTAATGCGAAAAATGGATTACGGAAGTATGTTCGGACAAACCAAACTGGTAGATCTGCATGCATACGATCTGCCGAACAAACCGTTTTTGCTGAGACTTCCGATGTGGCTCTCGTTCGAGACGATGTATGATGCTATCGATTTTGATCACACTCTCATCGATAGTTTTTCAATAGCAAGCAGTCCGTTTAATGTCCAGGTCCACAGACACGAGTCAACGAGTGACCTTTTCCGACTGCAGGGTTTTCAAACCATCAAGCTCCGGGTGATCCCATGATTCACCTCGCTGATCTACCGCTCGAAGACCTTGCTGTGGGACTGTTCCCGCACGGGGCGCGTCTGACCGTCTGGAAAGACGAGAATACGGCGAGTAGTCCAGAGTTTGTCTCCGAGGAAGACGTGATCAAGATTGTTCGTGAGTACAGGAAGCCCGGCGTCATTTCGGCTGTCGAGTCAGAGATTCACACCGATCTGGAAGGCATCGTCTGGTCCTCGCTTCGCATCACCAAAACACACATCTACTACGGCCCAAGGCTGGACTTCGCATCCGGCGATATTCCTAAAAAACCGTTTTTGGTGAAGCTACCGAAGTGGCTGGTCCCGAAAACGATGTATGATGCCGTCGATCTCAGCGAGAGCCTGTTGTCGAGTTTTTCCATCTATATCCACAGACACAAGAACACCCTGACCGTTACTCGATATGGTCATGGAGGTGTCAGTGAAGAAATCGAACTGCGAGCGATCATATGAGAGTCACCGACCTGCCACTCGAAGACCTAGCCATCGGCATGTTTCCTCGCGGCGCTGTTGAGTATGAGTTCGACAGGGATGCCGACGTTTACTTGTCAGGTGTCTGGCACCCATTCGACGAAGATGTTGGACAACGGATCCATGAGTTCCGGCTCGACAACCCTGTCACAATGGCGCTGTTCTGGAAAGACACATGGTCAGACTCGCGAGACACCTACGTCCTGTTGACGAAGAAAGGGTTCAGTCTCAGTCGCCCGTCCATTACGTTCGTCCACAAAAAAACGGATGTACGACCGTTCGTGCTAGCGCTGCCATCATGGATCACGTTCCCGTCGTTCTATGATCAGATGGAAGTCATGAGCAGTAGCCTTCGTGGATTCAGACTCCTGATCAGCAACATCGACGGCATGTCGGCTGAGCTAGACATCTGGCGCGAAGAAGCAGGTAATCCAAAGCAATCGTTTGATCTGAGAGTGCACGCGCCATTGAAAGCACACACACCATGAATCTCGATGATCTGCCTCTGGAGGATCTTGCGACAGGACTGTTCCCTCGTGGCGCGTGGATCGGATTCGGCAGTGCTGTTGAAACAGAAGCTGGTGTAGCTGATGTGATTCATAAGTTCAGAACGGACGCTCTACAGGTCATCTCCAGAATCGAGGTGGGAGTACAGCGTCACCAGCCGCACGACGAGTTGTCGATGAAGTCGATGATCAGGATTGTCCACAGGGCGAAGCTGAACGTGACAACAGGCTTCCTTTACGCACCGAGAAGAGAAGCGGTGATCCACGCTTACGACTTGCCTGTCGGAAAACCGTTTTTGATCAAGCTTCCGAAGTGGCTGACGTACAAGACGATGTATGATGCCGTAGACCTTGAACACAGCCTCGTCAACGAGTTCAGGGTCGAGCTGGATCAGTTTGAGGTTGTGGAAGCCAGGATGTGGGTCCAGCGAGACATT
>Ga0315283_10003315_pt1 | contig 13702 bp, 11 predicted proteins | sample YL17G09_0_MG_FD_204541 | JGI IMG/M metagenome (GOLD analysis project Ga0315283, IMG submission 204541) | Sediment microbial communities from Yellowstone Lake, YNP, Wyoming, USA - YL17G09_0 | ecosystem: Environmental > Aquatic > Freshwater > Lake > Sediment | place: USA: Wyoming | collected... | reverse complement strand
TGCTGCTGAAGCTGCTCGACTGGATCTTCGTCGTGGTGCGCAACTACGGCCTGGCCATCTTCTCCCTGGCGGTGCTGGTGCGCATCGTGTTGCATCCGCTCAATACCTCGAGCCTGAAGAGCATGAGGGCCATGCAGCAACTGCAGCCCGAGGTCGAACGGCTCAAGGTGAAGTACAAGAGCGATTCGCAGGCCATGAACACGGCACTCATGGCGTTGTACAAGGAGAACAAGGTGAATCCGGCGGGTGGCTGCCTGCCGATCATGCTGCAGATGCCGCTGCTGATGGCGCTCTACCAGGTGCTGCTGAACGCCATCGAGTTGAGGCAGGCGCCCTTCATCGGCTGGATCCACGATCTCTCGGCGCCCGACGCGTTGTTCAGCGTGAACTATGGCTCCGGTCTCTTCCCGATCCGCCTGCTGCCGGTGCTGATGGCGGGTTCGGGGTTCCTGCTGCAGAAGTTCACGCCCACGAATCCGCAGCAGGCGCCGATGCAGTACATGATGAACGCCTTCATGCTGGTGCTGTTCTACAACCTGCCGTCGGGCCTGGTCTTCTACTGGACCGTAATGAACCTGGCCAGCGCGTTCCAGCAATGGATGGTGCTGCGTCAGGACAGTTCCGCGGTGGTGGTGGTGGAGCCCTCCGGGGGCAGGAAGAAGATCGGGTGATGCCGCGGTGGGTCGCGCGGTCGCAGCGTCATGATCGGCGCACGACAGCGCGGGGCCGCGCTCCCGGTCCTGCTATCATCGCTGTAGTCAGAGAGGTCGCACGGAAGTAGTCTGGATGTATCCGAACGCGGTTGGCCCGGACCCGCCACGCAGGCACCTCTTGCCCGCCACGGATCTTCCGGCCCGACTCGCCTCTGCCGCGCGGGCGTCTCGCGGTCCCTTTCATGGGCACCGGGCGATCGCTGCGGCGAGGCTGCGAGAGGAAACACCCGCCGGCCAGGGGCCGGTGGGCCGGGGTCCGCCCCGACAGTTAAGGTTCGCTTGCAGCGCGAGGGCAGGCATTCCAGAGTTCGTCTTGCCGCCCGGACGCGATGCGCAGGACTGAGGTGACAGATGGCCCACAAGGGCGACGTTTTCGAAGGCAAGAATCTGGATGCGGCGGTGACGAAGGGCCTGGAAACGCTGGGCCTCTCCCGCGCTGAAGTGATGATCACCATTCTCGAAGAGGGTTCTGGCGGCTTCCTCGGCATCGGAGCACGGCCCTACCGGGTGCGGATGATGCGGCGCCCGGGAGGCGCCCCGCTCGCGGATACCGACGACCGGGGTGGTCGCGGATCGGGGCGTGGCCGCCGCGACCGTGAGCGTGGAGCAGGCGGAGGACGCCAGGGCGAAGGGAGCCGTGGGTCCGGGGAGCAGCGCGATCGGCCGCGCGAGCGGGGCGAGGAGCGCAAGCGCGGCGAGCCGCGGTCGGAGCGTCCCACCGGGCGCGGCGAGCCGCGGTCGGAGCGTCCCACCGGGCGCGGCGAGCCGCGGTCGGAGCGTCCCACCGGGCGCGGCGAGCCGCGGTCGGAGCGTCCCGTCGAACGCGACGAGTGGCGACCGGAGCGTCCGGCTGAGCGCGAAGAGCGTCGTCCGGAGCGTCCGGCTCCGCCCGAAGCCCAGAGCTCGAGAGTTGAGGCCGGAGGCGCGGATGATCCCGACGGTGGCGATGGCCGTGGTCGCCGCCGCCGTGGCCGCCGTGGTGGGCGCCGGCGTCATGGCGAACCTGGCGAGGAAGGAAACGCGGCTGCTGTCCAGCCGCGCGAGTCTCCCGCGGAGCGTGGACCTGCACGTGAGGAACTCCAGGCGGAGCGCGCGCCGGTCCACGCCGAGCCGCCCGTGGAGCGTGAGTTCCGCGATGAGCCGCCCGCTGTTCGAGCCGAGGCGCCCCAGCGCATCGAGCCGCCGGTGCGCCGTGAGTCGCGGGAGCGCCCTGCGCGCGACTACCCCCGTGAACCACGCTCGGAGGAATTCGATGGCCCAGGTCTTTCGGCCGACGAGTTGATCGCCCAGAGCACGCGCCTGACCGATGATTTCCTCAAGGCCATGGGTTTCGAAGCCAAGATCAGCGCCACGGTGGACGGCAACCACGTGGATGTCACGGCCGAGGTCGCCACGGACGAGGAACTGCTCACCGGTCGCAAGGGTGAGGTCAGGCAGGCGCTGCAACACCTGCTCAATCGCATCCTCAACCGTGGTGAGATCAGCCGCTACCACCTGCAGCTCGAGATCAACGATTTCTGGAAGCGGCGCGAGGAGGAGTTGTGCAATCTGGCCCGCGCGCTGGCGGACGAGGCGGTCGCCGCCGGCGGCGAGGTGATGACCGAGTACCTGAACGCGCAGGAACGTCGCATCGTCCACGTGACGCTGCGCGAGGACGCGCGCGTAAAGACCTATGCCCTGGGCACGGACATGATCAAACGTGTGGCGATCGCGCCGGCCGATTTCGAAGGCGGCCCGAGAGACGAACGCGACTAGCTCGGGACGATTCATGAAACGCCAGCCGAGAGCACGAGGTGGGGCGCGGCGACAAGGCGCGCGCGGGCTGCATCGCAGGCGTGTCATAAGACACGCCGAGGAGCACCCCGGTCGCGCAACGCAGTAGCCGTGCTTCAGATCGCGCTCGCAGGCGGCGTTTTGTGAAGCGCCCGGGCTGGACCCGGGACGAACTGGTTCGGCGCCGGGCTCCTGCGAGAGCCCGGCGCTTCTTCTTGGAGCGGCCACCATGCTCGACCTCGACGACACCATCGCCGCCATCGCCACGGCCATCGGGGCCGCCGGCCTTGCCGTGGTGCGCGTGAGCGGTTCCTCCGCGCTCGTCATCGCGGACGCGGTGTTCGAGGGTGCGCGGTTGTCGCAGGCGGCGGGCGACACGCTCCACCACGGCTGGGCCGCGTGGCCGCAGGCCGTAGAGGCTCCCCTGGTGGGCGGCGTCGTGGCGGCGGGCCTCGCGCCATCCGCTGCGCCGGCCGGGCCGGCGCGGGCGGTCCGCGTCCGGCTCGACGAGGTGGTCGCTGCCGTGTTCCGTGCTCCGCGCTCCTACACGCGCCAGGATGTGGTCGAGCTTTCCTGCCACGGCGGAGCGCTCTCCGCCGGACGCGTGCTCGCGGCGTTGCTCGCGGCCGGAGCTCGCCTGGCACGTCCGGGCGAGTTCACGCTGCGCGCCTTCCTCAACGGGCGGCTCGATCTGGCGCAGGCCGAGGCGGTGGCCGACCTCATTCACGCCGAGACCGAAGGGGCGCACGCGCTCGCGCTGGCCCAGTTGCGCGGCGAACTTTCGCGGCAACTCGCCACGGTCTCCGAAGCCCTGCGCGATGTCACGGCGGAGGTCGAGGCGCGTGTGGACTTCGCCGAAGACGTGGGCGGCGTCGAGGTGCCCGGACACGTCCTCGACCGGATCGCCGGAGCCGGAGCCGCGCTCGCCGCGCTGCTCGACGGCGCGGCCTACGGGCGCGCGCTGCGCGAGGGTGTGCGGGTCGCCCTGGTCGGGCGGCCCAACGTGGGCAAGTCGTCACTCTTCAATGCGCTCGTGGGCGAGCGGCGCGTCATCGTGACACCGCACGCGGGGACGACGCGCGACCTGGTGAGCGAGGCGATCGAGGTGGCCGGCGTGCGCGTGACGCTCGCCGACACCGCGGGCCTGCGCGAAGGCGGCGACCCCGCCGAACGCGAGGGCGTGGCCCGCGCACGCGCAGCGCTCGAGGAAAGCGCGGTCGTGCTGTGGGTGGTGGACGCCTCGGCGCCGCTGGATGCGGAGGACCGCCAGCTCGCCGCGCGGCTCGCGGACCGCCGCGTGATCCTCGTGCTGAACAAGTGCGACCTGCCGTGCGTCACGAAGGTCCGGACGCTCGAGGAGACGCTCGGCGGCCGGCCCTTCGCGGTGGTCGCGACCTCTGCGACCCGGGGCGACGGGATCGGGGCGTTGCGCTCCGCGATGGGACGACTCCTCGCGGGCCCGGGCGGATTCGCGGGCGTGGTCGCAAGCCCCCGCCACGCGGAGGCTCTCGGACGCGCAAGCGGAGCCCTCGGGCGCGCACATTCGGCAGCCGAAGACGGCGCGTCCGGCGAGATCGTCTCGCTCGAGTTGCACGAGGCTCTCCAGGCCATCGGCGAGGTGACGGGCGAGACGGTGGACGAGGACCTGCTCGAGCGCATCTTCAGCCGCTTCTGCATCGGCAAATGAGCGTGTTCGACGTCGTAGTGGTGGGCGCTGGGCACGCCGGCTGCGAGGCCGCCGCCGTCTGCGCGCGACTCGGGCTGCGCGCCGCGCTGGTGAGCGCCGATTCCGACGGCACCGCGCGCATGTCGTGTAACCCGGCCATCGGCGGCATCGCCAAGGGCCACATGGTCCGGGAGTTGGACGCGCTCGGCGGCCTGATGGGGCTCGCGACCGACCGCGCGGGCATCCAGTTCCGCATCCTCAACCGTGGCCGCGGCCCGGCCGTCTGGTCGCCGCGCGCGCAGTGCGACAAGGCGCGCTACACGCTCGAGATGGCGCGGCTGCTCGCGGGCGTCGCCGGGCTCGAGCGCGTGACCGGTGTCGCGGAGCGCGTGCGACTCGAGCACGGCGCGGTCGCCGCGGTCGGGCTGGCGGACGGGCGGGAGTTGCGCTGCCGCGCGGTGGTCGTCACGCCCGGCACCTTCCTCAACGCGCTCATCCACATCGGGCCGCGCAAGCTCGAGGGCGGGCGCATCGGCGAACACGCGTCGCGGGCGCTGAGCGAGTCGCTCGCCGCGCTCGGGCTCGAGCGTGGGCGCCTCAAGACCGGCACACCGCCGCGCCTGCACCGCGACTCGATCGACTGGGCCGCGCTGAAACCGCAGCACGGCGACGATCCGCCCGTGCCGTTTTCGCACTGGACCGAAGCGCTCGAGGTCGAGCAGGTCCCCTGCTGGCTCACCCGCACCAATGCCCGCACGCACGAAGTAATCCGCGCCAACCTGCAGCACTCGCCGCTGTTCTCGGGTGAGATCCGCGGACGCGGGCCGCGCTACTGCCCGTCGATCGAGGACAAGGTGGTGCGGTTTCCGGAGAGCGCGTCGCACCAGATCTTCCTAGAGCCCGAGGGGCGGGAGGTGCCCGAAATCTACGTGAACGGGATGTCCTCGAGCATGCCCGAGGAGGTGCAGCTCAAGTTCGTGCGCAGCGTGGCAGGGCTCGAGCGGGCCGTGATGCTGCGTCCTGGCTATGCGGTCGAATATGATTTCGTCCTGCCTCACCAGCTCTCGGCGACGCTCGAGGCGAAACGCGTGCCGGGTCTGTTCCTTGCAGGGCAGATCTGCGGCAGTTCGGGTTACGAGGAGGCCGCAGCGCAGGGCCTCGTGGCGGGAGTGAACGCCGCGCACCGGCTGCTGGGGCGCGAGCCCTTCGTCCTGCGGCGCGATCAGGCCTACGCGGGTGTGCTGGTGGACGACCTCGTCACCCGTGAGCACTTCGAGCCGTATCGCATGTTTACCTCGGCTGCCGAGTACCGGCTGTTGCTCCGCGCCGACAACGCCGACGAGCGGCTCGCCGCGATCGGCCACCGGCTCGGCCTGCTGACCGCCGACCAGGTGGAGCGCGTGCGCGAGAAGTACGCCGCGATCGAGGCGGAGGAGCGCCAGTTGGCGCGCGTGACGGTTCGCGTCGCATCGCGCGAGGTCGCCGCCGTCGCGCTCGAGGCGCCGGCGAACGACGCGGGGCCTGACGCGGTGGCGGAGATCGCGTGTGCGCCGCTCGCCGTGGCTGGTGCTTGCGACGGTGCGACGCGCGAGAGTGTGGGGACGGTTCCCGCCCGTGCGCGGCCGGGCGCGCCGCGCCTTTCGAGACGCGGTTCGGTCCGTGCGCTCGAGTTCCTTGCACGCCCCGGGTCCTCGTATCACGGCCTGCGATCGCTCGGCGTGGCCACGGCGCTGCCCGCGACGTGGGGCGAGTGCCTCGAAGTGCGCGTGCGTTACCGCGGCTACATCGAACGCCAGCGTCGCGTCGCGGCACAGTCGGCCCGGCTCGAAGACCTGGAACTGCCCGCGGCGCTGTGGGCCGGGGAACTGAACGGTCTCTCCCGTGAGGCCCGCGAGAAACTCGCGCACCGGCAGCCCGCGACGGTCGGGCAGGCCGCGCGCATCGCAGGCGTGTCGCCCGCGGACGTCGCCGTGCTCCTGGTGCACGCGCGCCGGCTCAAGCGCCCGTCCGAGTAGTCCGAAGGCACCCGCTTTCGGGCAGGGGAATCAGTCTCAGCGCTTCGAGATCGTCGATCCTGGGGCATTCCCGGAGGTCGGCCTTCCGCGTCGGGCACTTTTCGGAGGGCTCATCACCGCGGCCCGGCGCGGGACTGCGCGCGTGGGTGCTCGGTCCGGCGCGGGCCCCCTCGCGTGGTTGCTCGGTCTGGCGCGGGGCTGCGCGCGTGGGTGCTCGGTCCGGCGCGGGTCCCCTCGCGTGGTTGCTCGGTCTGGCGCAGGGCTGCGCGCGTGGGTACTCGGTCTGGCGCAGGCGCCGGGGGTGGCGCTGGGCGAGCAGAGGCACCATACGCTCGCCCAGCACCACCCCCGGCGCCCGCTACCGCAGTGCCCACTCAGTGCCAATTCAGTGCCCGCGTTCGTCGTCACGGTGCCGGGTGGCCCGGCGCGTGCTAGAGTGCGCGGTCATGAGAGAGCGCCGTCCGAGCCCCGCGCCGTCGAAGGGAGCGCGCCGGCCCGCACGGGGCGCTGCCGCTACCGGTGCGCGCCGTGCGCGTCCGGGTGCAGGCAAGCCGTTCCGCGCAGGCGAGCGCGCTGCGCGACCGAGCGCTGGCAAGCCGTTCCGCACGGGTGAGCGCGCTGCGCGACCGAGCGCTGGCAAGCCGTTCCGCATGGGCGAGCGCGCTGCGCGACCGAGCGCTGGCAAGCCGTTCCGCACGGGCGAGCGCGCTGCACGTCCGGCGGTGGGCAAGCCGTTCCGCACGGGCGAGCGCGCTGCGCGACCGAGCGCTGGCAAGCCGTTCCGCACGGGCGAGCGCCCAGCACGAAGGGGGGCCTCGTCGCGCCAGACCTTCGGTTCGCGGCCAGAAGGCGGCTCCTGGACTCCCGACTTGCGCCCTGCACGCAGTCGGAGCCAGGCTGAAGCAAAGTCAAGAAACACCAAGAATGAGAGCAGGTTGGAACGCCCGACGTCGGCCAGGCCCGTCAAGCATGAACTGCCGCGCGACATCGAGAAAGTGCTCAATCGGCAGCCCTGGGATCTGCTCACGCCGCACCTGCTGCGCGCGGGGGCGGACATCGTCGAAGTCCTACCGCGCATCCGGCGCTTCGTCGAACTCATGCTCGGGTGGAACCGCGGGTTTTCAAACCTGATCTCCACCAGCGACGAGAACCGGCTGGTGCAAAGACATATCCTCGAATCACTCGAGCCGGCTCACTGGATCAAGTCGAGTGGCACACGGCGATGGATGGACTTCGGTTCGGGAGGAGGCCTTCCGGCGCTTCCCCTCGCGCTCGCCGGGATCGGGGAGAGTTGGACCCTGGTTGAGTCACGCAGGAACAAGACGTTGTTCCTACGCAAAATGATTCAGGAATTTGAGTTGACGAATATTGATGTGGAGCTGGCTAGGCTTGAGTCGCTCCCAGCGGAGGCGGAACGACTCGGAAAGTTCGACGGCTTCACCTCACGCGCGACGTTGCGGCTCGGTCCTACGCTTGCACTTGCCGCGGAGTGGGTGCCACCTGGTGGCCTTGCATACCTCTGGAAGGGTAGCAGAATGGGGCAGGAGATGGTCGATGACCGCCGGTGGGAGGCCTTCTGGGATCGGGATGAGGTCTTCGCGATTGGGAACGGACAAACTGTCGTGGCCAGATTCATCAGAAGAAACAATTGATACGTTGATTCGTAGCGTTTTGTTTCACGTGGAACAATCCCCTTGTTCCGCCCCGCCCCGTGCTGTTATCTTGCGCCTGCACCTCCCCCTCTGACCCAAGCCAGGTGGGCGATGAAGTCGCCCCCGCACTCAAGGGAATGGGACGAATAATCTCAGTTGCCAGCCAGAAGGGCGGCGTCGGCAAGACGACCACCGCGATCAATCTGGGCGCGTGTCTGGCGCAGGAGAGCCGGCGCGTGCTCATCATTGATATTGACCCGCAGGCCAATGCGACGAGCGGGCTCGGGCTCAACGGCAACGACCAGAAGAGCACGATCTATGAAGTCCTCATCGGCCACGCTGAGCTAGCCGAGGCGGTCCTCCCGACGGCACTGGCGAATCTCGACGTGGCCGTTTCAGGGCAGCGCCTGTCGGGTGCCGAGGTCGAGTTGGTTGGGATGATGGCCCGTGAGACCAGGCTCAAGCAGGCCGTCTCCAAGACGCGCGACCAGTACGACTACATCCTGGTGGACAGCCCCCCTTCGCTCGGATTGCTCACGGTCAACGCGCTCACGGCCTCGGATTCGGTGCTGATACCTCTGCAGTGCGAGTACCTCGCGCTCGAGGGGTTGACGCAACTGATCGGCGCCATTCGATTGGTTCAGGACCACCTGAATCCAGGCCTCAGGATCGAGGGAGTCCTGTTGACCATGTACGATTCGCGACTCAACCTCTCACAGCAGGTTGCGGAGGAAGCACGGAAGTTCTTTTCCGAGCGCGTTTATCGCACAGCGATCCCCAGGAACGTGCGGCTGAGTGAGGCGCCTTCCTTCGGGAAGCCTATCGTTTTGTACGATCCACACAGCACAGGTGCCGAGAGTTACCGGGACCTGGCGCGGGAGGTCCTTGAGCATGCATAGGAAAGTGCTAGGGCGTGGTCTTGAGGCGTTGATCCCGCCCTCAGACACCCCGTCGGCCCTGCCCGAGATTTCCCGTGGCGGTGCGCTCGAGTTGCCGGTCGATGAGATCGTCGCGAATCCCTACCAGCCGCGCACTCACTTCGACGATGGAGCCATCCAGGAGTTGGCAGCCTCCATCAGAGCCACGGGCGTGCTTCAGCCCGTCCTTGTTCGCCGCAATTCAGCGGCCGGGGGCTATCAGTTGGTGGCAGGAGAGCGCCGCCTAATGGCATCTATAATTGCCGGACTTAAGAAGATACCAGCAATCGTCAAGGATGTGGCTGACCGTGAGATGATGGAGTTGTCTTTGATTGAGAACATCCAGCGTGAGAACTTGAATCCGATCGAAGAGGCGAAAGCCTATCAGACTCTGGTCAAGGAACTCGGGCTGACTCACGATCAAGTGTCTGAGCGCGTTGGCAAACAGAGGGTTTCGATTACCAACTCCATGCGGCTTCTCGGCCTGCCAGACGAGGTCCAGGAGATGGTTTCACGTGAAACATTGAGCGCCGGACACGCGCGGGCCCTGCTCGCAATCGACAAGGCTGGAGATCAACTGGCAGCGGCGCGCTATGTCCAGAGCAAGGGATTCTCGGTGCGGCGTACCGAGGCTTTCGTGCGGCGCAAACTGCGCCGGATGCACTCGCGGCCCCGCACGCCGAAGCTCGAGGGGTTGCGTGAATGGGAGGTGCGGCTCCAACAGAAATTCGCCACTCACGTGGCGATCACGCCGGGTCGCAAGGGCGGCAAGGTCGAGTTCGAGTATTACGGGCAGGAAGACTTGGAGCGTCTCTTCGAAGCCTGGGGAGTTTTCTAGTCAGGACGAGGACGGCAACCGTGGCCGAGCAGATCGGCCGCTTTGCGAGGGGGGGCAATATGTTCCGTTCGCGCGCATCCGAGGTCGAATCTCCCGCGCCCAGCGCGCTGGTCGGCGTTGGATCGAGTTTCCATGGCACCCTGATGGTTCACGGCACGCTTCGCATCGACGGCGAGTTCGAGGGAGACATCCTCGACTGCGACCGGCTCGAGATCGGTGAACACGGCCTGATGAGGGCGGACGTCGAGGTGAAGGAGGCGGTGATTCGCGGGCGCGTCCACGGCAACATCCGGGCGCTCGGTGTAATCGAGATGAAGCAGGGCGCTCATATCGAAGGTGACGTTGCGGCCGTGAACGTGGTAATGGAGGCCGGCGTCTACTTCACGGGGCGCTGTACGATGCTGGACACGGGGACCGAAGGTGTCCAGATCCAGACTGAGAACCCTCGCGTTCGCGGTTGACATTCGGGGCGCCGCGCCGAGTTCAGGGCCGTGGCGGAGGGTGTCCCTGCGATCCAGACTACACTGGTGTCTTGGACCAGCGCCCTGCTTGGACTCAAATTGGGCCATGCTGTCGGGCGTCAGGTTTCCGATGAGAGTCGCCATCCGGTTGTCATCCTGCTTCATTTTGGCGTCTGTTATTTGTTGTTATGCAAATGATTATACAAATTCGTTTGGGAGCGATTCGGTCTCACCTCGGACCCTCGCTCAGATTGAATCATCTGAGCCTGTCGCCGCGGTCCAGCGCATTGCGGACGGCGCAGCCCAGCCGGATTCGCTCGCCTTGTTGCCCTGGCCTGAAGGCACTCAGGTGCTCCGCTTCGAGAACCTCGAGGGGGCGATCCTCGTGCGCGGGAATCTCGTCTCCGTGTCCGGGCGCGACACGAGCGGCAGTTTCGTCCTCGATACGGGCGCCGGCTTCCTCGCTCTCGACCTCGGCCTCGCCCGCCTGCTCGGCGTGACGGACAGCGTCCCGGCGGCCGCTGCGGTGGCCCTTGCCGCTCGCCCGCTCGCCCGCCTCGAACTGGGTGGGTTGCAGATGGACCAGGTCGCGCCCGTGCTCACGGTGGACGCTGGCGTGATCCGGCGGGTCACCGGCCGTCCTGTCCTGGGACTGCTCGGGCAGGCGCTCTTCCGTGACCGGGTGGTCGTGCTCGACTACCTTGAGAGTACCCTCGTGCTCCTCCCGCCGGAGCCGACCACGGCCCTGCCGACCACGGCCCCGCCGACCGCGGCTTCACCCTCTCCGGTGGCGAGCCTGGGCCTGTCGGCCACCGCAGTGGCGGTCCCCTTCCGCCTGGCTGGCGATGGAAAGATGCTTGTGTCCTCCTGGGTCACGAGCCGGGCCGGCCGACCCGCGGGGAAGCTCACCCTGATCGTGGACACCGGGGCGACGAAGAGCGTCTTCTTCCGGGCGGCGCTCGACCGGCGCCTGCCCGGGTGGACGGCCTGGCCTGCGCTCCGGGGACTCGGCGCCCCGACCCTCACCGGAGACGCGAACGCCGAGTTGGTCCGCGTGACCGGGATCGAGCTTCGGACGCCCGGAGGGACCGTCGCCCGTTCCGGGGTGGACGCTGCCGTCCTCGCCGGAGGCCTGGGCGAGGTGCTCGCGGATGACGTCGGAGAGCCGGTGGACGGACTGCTCGGTTACTCGTTCCTCAAGCACTACCGGATCGCGCTGGACTTCCCTCGCGGACTGCTCTGGCTCGACCCCTCCCGGGGTGATGTCAGGGACCGTCTCGAGGAGTATTCCCACCCCGGACTCCAGCTCGAGAGCGTGGGCGAAGAGGTCCGGATTTTCGCCGTCGCGAAGGGATCTCCAGCGGCTCGCGCGGGCATTCGAGTGGGCGACCAACTGGTGGAGATCGACGGCGAATCGGTCTCCGATCTCGACGTCGTGGCGGTCGCGCGGAGGCTCGAAGGTGCACCCGGAACGACGCTCTTGCTAGGGCTGCGGCGCGGTCAGCGCGAGTGGATTTGCCGGCTGGTTCGCAGGCGCCTGCTCTAACTCGAAAGCGCTCTTCCACGGCCCAACAAGACATCACGAAATATCGTGAGTACGACGCTGGAATCGCCGATTCAAATGCCGTAACAAGTTGTAGTTCATGCAATTACATGATTCTACCATATTCACGACATATCGTGAGCGCGCAAGATTTCGGTTGTGGAGCGCAGAATGTTGGCGGCCTTCCCGGGCACGGCAAGCCATTGCAGCACGGTGGCGGATTGGCCCCAAAACGCCGCCGGAAGCCGGACCAACATTCTGCGCTCCACACCCTCCGGTTCACGAGCGGAATGAAAGCCTCATGCGACCAGTCCGGAGCGTCCTTGAGAGGGCGCTCCGGACTGAGTCTGAAGTTGTCCTTCGAGCATTCGCGATCGCGTCGCGGAGCGACTCGCCATCAACTCGCCACAGCGAGATCCTCGTCCAGAGTGTGCAGGGCACGGAGGCGTTCGCAGACCCGCTCGACCCGCGTCCCACTCACCGTCTCCACCGAGTACGGTTCATCCCAGATCAGGTTCCCGCGCAGCCAGACTCTCAGCTCCGGATAGGCCTGCAGGAGAGTGAGACCGGTCCGTCCTTTGAGCTGACGGACGGCGCTCGCCACACTCTGGGTGGGGCTCAGTCCGAGCATCAGGTGGACGTGCTGCGGAGCCGCCGCGAACTCGACCAGGGTGAAGTCCAGCTGGTCGCAGGTCTGCTGGATCAGGTCGCGCAGAGTCCGGGTGTGGCGGTCCCTCAGCACCGACCGGCGACCCCGCGTGCTCCAGGTGATCACGTAGTGGAGCTGGCTCCGGTAGACCGGCTCCCAGCTTCCACGCAACGCTTCATCGATCTCGGGGGCGAAATTGCGGTTCATGTTCGTGCCTCCTGTTCGCTGAACATCCGTGCAGTAAGCGCATACACTTCTAGATGCCATTCGCTGCCTGGGGGTTCACCTGGTCAAACGCGGTCGAGACTCCATGGAAGACAGGAGCCTCGGTCCGCCCGCGCGCCTTATGTGCTCACGGTCCGCAACACGCCGGTGACCACGCCCAGGATGCTGAAATCCTGGCCCTCGGTCACCGGGATGGGGTCGTACTTCTCGTTCGCCGGCACCAATTCGATCCGGTCCGGCCGGGGTCGGTAGTACTTCACCGTGGCCTCGTCGCCGATCAGGGCCACCACGATCGCACCGGGCTTCGCCTGGTCGCGCTGCCGCACGATGACGACATCGCCGTCGAGGATGCCGGCGTCCACCATGCTGTCGCCCCGCACCCGCAGGGCGAACAGGTCGCTCGAGTCACCGAACACCTGTCCCACGTCGAGCCGGTCTTCGATGCACTCCTCGGCCAGGATGGGCTGGCCCGCCGCGACCCGGCCGACCAGCGGGATGCCGACACTCTGGCTGATCGAGGTCAGGCAGCAGCCGCGCGAGACCCCGCTACGGTGCTTCAGGTAGCCGGCTCTTTCGAGCATGGTCAGATAGTAGCGGACCCCGTTGGTCGAAGAGATGCCGAAGGCCTTGCCGATCTCACGGATCGTGGGAGGCATGTCGTGCTCATGCTGGAAGGTCCGGATGTAGGACAGGATATCTCGCGCCCGGTCGTTCAACATGGCTCGCGCCTCCGGTTGGCCTCGTCCACCATGGACGTTGACGAGCGGCAATGTACTGCACAAACGTGCAGGATGTCAATGGTTGATTTCGAGCTGTAACGGCGGGGCCTGCGTCGGTTCGAACCCCGTGCACGGCGGCGACACTGCGTGACGGTTGGCAGCAGCGAGGCAAACTACAGCGTGCGCCGGCCTCTGGGCGTCCATGCGTGGACGCCGTTTGGTACTCCGTGGACAGTCTCACGCGATGGACACCCGCGCACCCGGCGTTGCGGCAGCGATCGCCCTTGCGGGAATCACGGTCTTACGCGGTTCTCCAGTCCGCGCCGCGCGTTGGTCCGCGCCTTGCGATGGGTTGAGGTCGAGGTCGCAAGACCTCTGCACGAAAGGCAGGGAGCGGGACCGGACCTGTAGAGGTCGGCCGCAATCGGGGGCCGGTCGGCTGAAGCGGTCCGCCCCGCCACCTTGTCGATCGGGCAGGACGTTCAGGCCCGGCACCACGTGACCGTGGAGCCGGGCTCCGTCCTTTGTGCG
>Ga0315283_10003314_pt1 | contig 13713 bp, 11 predicted proteins | sample YL17G09_0_MG_FD_204541 | JGI IMG/M metagenome (GOLD analysis project Ga0315283, IMG submission 204541) | Sediment microbial communities from Yellowstone Lake, YNP, Wyoming, USA - YL17G09_0 | ecosystem: Environmental > Aquatic > Freshwater > Lake > Sediment | place: USA: Wyoming | collected... | reverse complement strand
GGCCTGGGAGCGGCAGGGTGACCGCGGCCGATCAACCCTCCCGGAAGCAGACTCTGGCAATTGACCGAGAAGGGTCGAACTGTGTCGTTTCACTCTGCGCGAAGCGGACATCCCGCGATGTGTCCCGCTCAGTGGAACGGGCCGCTCGCGACAGCCTGACGGGGCCCGACGGGGCTCGTTAGTCAGCTCGTCCACCGGGATCCCCGAGCCCTAGAGAGGCCGCGGCCAGACTACTCTTGCATCTATCAGAGGAACGGCTTCGCGCGCTCGATCAACTCATCGAGTCCAGGCTCCGTCATGTCCCGTGGCTTGCCCGGGTGGATCACCGAGACCTGACAGCTCTCGGCGGCCTGCACCAGTTGCGCGTACGTGCCCGCCTTCACGTCGGCTATGTACGCCTGCTTGTTCTCGTTGTACGCGAACATGCGGGGGTTCAACTGCGTGCACTCGTTGCAGGTCGAGCAACGAATGGTCTCGATGTAAGGCTCGTCCGGATTGCGCACCGGCTCGGCAGCCTCGACTGCCGCAGGTGCCGGCGCCGCTGGCGCCAGTTCCTGCGCCGCGGCTGTCGGCTGCAAGGTCGCAGCGGGAGCCGGCGCAGCCTGCATCTCGCGCTGGCGCTGCTCTTCCCAGGCCTGGCGCTCGCGCGCGACGAGGCGCTCCGCACGCGAGTCGTGGATGCCTCCGAATTCCTGCAACCGGTGCCAGTCCTCGCGGCAACGGATCGCCGAACGCATGAGCCGGTCGTCCACTACCAGGCGGCAAAGCAGGTCGCCGTCGTCGACCGCCAGCACGTACGGCACAACGCTGGCCGCGTCCTGCGGCGGATCGTCGAGCCACTCGCGGGCCGGGATCATCGAATCGCCCCAGGACGCCCGCGGCACCGCGGCGAAGTGCCCGGCGTAGCGCGGGTCGCACGCGACAAAGTCCACGAACGTGAAGGCGACGTCCTCGGTGACCGACTGGAGGTCCTGGTCCGCGTAGCTGAATTCCTGAACGGGCCAGTCGCGCTCCGGCTGCGGGTTGTTCTCCAGTGAAAACCGGGAAGCGAGGTCCGGGCCAGCATCAGGGTCGTACGTGAATGCAGGGAACGCGCGCGACTGCATCGCCGCGGCCGAAGCCAGGTAGCCGGGAAGCGCGCCCTCGGCCGGACCGGCATAGATGCTGAACAGCGCGGCGCCCGGGTGACGTAAACCCCGCTGAACGCGTGAACGCAGCCGGAGCAGGTTCGACGCGGCGGACTGCAGCACGAACACCTCGTCGAAGCTCATGGCGGCGCTCGCGAGCCGCGCGCTGCGCATGCCGAACGCGAAGTGGCCTCGTCCCGGCGCGGCTTCCTCGAGCAGGTCCTCGACCTGCACGACGATCTTGAGCGGCACGCCTGACGACAGCGCTTCGGAAAGGCGCGCGGGCTCTCCCTGCTCACGGCTGCCGATGCACACGAGATAGTCCGGGAAGAACCGCAGGTCCGGTGTGGTGACGCCCGACTCGTCGAGCGCCGCAAAGACCGGGTCGTGCAGCTCATCCCGGTAGTTGCCCTCGACCTCGAGCTCGGCCACCTGAATCGCTTTCAGCAGCTGGACAAGCTCCGGCAACCGCGCCCTGAATGCGGCCAGCGCTGCCGCCGGATCGTCAAACGCGAACTCGTGGATGGCGCTCTTCGCCGCGGCGTCGCGGACCGCCGCTGCGCCTGCGAAGAATCGCTGAGCCGTCAGCACGGACCGCGCCTGCTCGACGCGCGCGCGCCGGCGCTCACCGAGCCCACCCGCCGGCCCGACCTGCTGCAGGACCTTCGACATCGCGCCGAAATCGAAGAGCCCGCGGTGCGCGCTGCCGAAGGACGCCTTGAGCGCGGGCTGCTGCAGCGCCTGCTCCGACCGCATGTAGTCGGCCCGCAGGATGTCGCCGAGCCTGATCACGAGACTGTCGATACGATCCCGCGCGGCGCGCGCCTTCTCGCGCTGCGCGACCGACCAGGCGTGCCGCATGAACCTCGCCGGCAATGCCTGGTCGCATCCGGCGACCTCGCCGTCGATCCCGAGCGCGTCACGCGCGCGGCGCACATCACGAACGAATGCATCGTCGGCCTGGGCGGACAGCGTGTCGGACGCCTTGTCCCACAGCTGCAGCAGGGTCCCTCCAGTGCCGGCCGTCACCTGCCTGCGAATTTCCCGCTCCACCTTCAGCACGCGCCGGCGCATTCCTTCGCCAGTCACGCCTTCGGGTGCGAGCTTGCGGAGCACGCGATCCACGGCACCGGACAGCGACTGCACGTAATCCTCGCCGCCGCAGAACACGACCGGGAAGTCGTGGCGCAGCGCGTCGAGGTCGCGGTATGCCGCGAGCAGCGCGGGCCTCAGGCCGGAGACGCCGTTCTCCAGCGCGTCGGTCCCGGTCCGACGCCCGGTCAGGTGGAAGACGACCTGGGATCGAAAGTGGCTGTCCATGATTACTGCGACCAGACGGTGAACTTGTCGAGCTCCTTGTCGAGCGTCGAACGAATCGAGTCGGCCGTGCGCAGCGCACCGGCGTGGCGCAGATCCTCGTAGCAAGGCACCTGCGGATCGCGGTACAGGACGCCCACCGGGATCGGGTCGTCGATCGATGCAACCTCGCGTGCGCGGTTCATGTTCGACGGGTCGTGATTCTCCGTGTTGCGGTAGATTTTCTGCAACGCCGGGCTGACGCGGATGCCGTTCTCGTGCGTCAACATCAGCATCCTCGAAGGGTCGTGCACCCAGGGCTCGAACATGTTGTCGACGAACTCCGGGCAGCGCTGCAGGATGCGCACGAACGAGAAACCCCGGTGACGGAAGGCCGCCGTCATGATCTGGTACAGCGACTCCGGGATCCAGTCCACCGCCTGCGCGACGAAGGAAACGTTCTGAATGCCGAGCGTGACGGTGAGCGGGTTCAGCGCGTCGAGATACGATCCGCGCGGTGTGGTGTTGCTCTTCGTGCCCAGCGGCGAGGTCGGCGACGCCTGCTTCTTTGTAAGCCCGTAGATGTGATTGTCGTGCAGCATCATGGTGATGTTCATGTTGTAGCGGATCGCGTGGATCCAGTGCGCGGCGCCGATGCTGCAGCAGTCGCCGTCGCCGGTGTTCACGAACACGTGCAGGTCCGGTCGCGCCATCTTGACGCCCTGCGCGATCGGCAACGCCCGGCCGTGGATGCCGTGGAAGCCGTAGGTGCGCATGTAGTGCGGCAGGCGGCTCGAGCAGCCGATGCCGGACACGAACACCGTCTTCTCGGGCTTCAGGCCCTCGTCGCGGCAAAGTCGCTGCATCGACGCGAGGATCGCGTTGTCGCCGCAGCCCTTGCACCAGCGCGGCACGCCGACCTGGTAGTCCTCGAGCGAGTGGCGTTCCTCGAAGAGGCGGTGCAGGCCGACCGTGGCGGTACTCATGAATGCAGCTCCTCGGCAACCAGGCGGCGACGGATCTCGGTGTAGATGGTGCCCGGCTTGATCGGCCGGCCCCGCACTTCGGTCCAGCAGTCGACATCGACGAGGTAGCGGGCCCTCAGCAGCATCGCGAGCGCCGAGTAGCGCCGGTTCGTCTCGTCGATCAGCGGATCACTCGGGTCATCGGACCAGTTGCCCTCGACGGTCATCACGTGCCGGAAGCGCTTCAGCACCTCCTTGATGCCCGGCTGCATCGGCTGCAGGAAGGTGAGGTGCAGCGACGACACCTTGTGGCCCTCGCCGCGCAGCCGCTCGACGGCTTCCTCGATCGCGCCCTGGGTGCTGCCCCAGCCGACGATCAGCAGGTCGCCGGATTCGTCGCCGAATACCTTCGGCGGCATCAGCGTCTTCTGCAGCGCGGCGAGCTTGAGGCTGCGGGCGTGGAGGCCCTGTTCGTTGATCTCGGGGTCGTACGCGACACGGCTCGACTGGTCGTGTGCGAGGCCCGTCAGCGTGTGCATGCCGCCCGGCTGGCCGGGCTGGAAGCGGCGACTCAAACCCGTGACCGGGTCCCAGTCGTAGGGCCGCGCCCCCTCCGGCACCGGATTCTGGTCGATGGGCGGCGCGAGCCAGTCCGCGTCGAACTCGGGCCGCGGGAAAGGCTGCTGGGCAGTGGACAGTGCCGCATCGGAGAGCACCACCACGACCATGTTGAACGTCTCGGCAATTCGCCTTGCGGTGATCATCGAGTAGAAGCAGTCCTCGATGCTGCTCACCGCCATCACGACCTTCGGCGCGTCGCCGTGGCTGCCGAACATCACGCTGAGCATGTCGCCCTGCTCGACCTTGGTGGGCTGGCCCGTGCTCGGCCCGCCGCGCTGCACGTCCACCACGACGAGCGGGATCTCCGCCATGACGGCGAGGCCGATGCCTTCCTGCTTCAGCGAATAGCCCGGTCCCGAGGTAATCGTGACCGCGACCTTGCCGGCGTATGAGGCGCCGATCGCGAACGCACAGGCCGCAATCTCGTCCTCCGCCTGGTGCACGATGCCGCCGGCTTTCTCGAAGATGTCGCTCAGGTAGTGCGACGCCGAGGTCGCTGGCGTAATCGGGTACATCGCGCAGATGTCCATGCCGGAAGCGAGGATGCCGAGCGCGAGTGCCGTGTTGCCGTTGATCACGACCTGGGCCTCGGTCGCCTTCACGGCCGGGACGCTGTACTTGAAGTCCAGGTTGTCCTCGGCCCAGGTCCAGCCGGCCTCGAGCAGCGCGACGTTCGACTTGATGACCTTCTCGTCCTTCTTGCCGAAGATGAAGGCGATCTGATCGCGCGCGAGATTCATGTCCAGGCTGTAGAGATTGCAGAGCATCCCCAGCACGAACATGTTCTTGCCCTTGCGCGGGTCCGCGACCAGCGCCTTGCACTCCTTCTCCATCGGCACTTCGTGCAGCCGGTAGCCGTCGGCGAGAAGCCGATCCCGTGTCTCGGAGTATTGGGTCGCGATCTTCGCGTCCGGGCTTTCGCCCCACATGCTCTCGAGCAGTACGATGCAGCCCGGCTTCAGCTCGCCCGCGTTGACGCGGCCGAGCAGTACCTGCTCGTTGAACGCGACCACGACGGCGGCCTCGTCGCCACCATTCGTGATGCGCTTCGATCCGAGCCGGATCCTGTTGCCGCTCGCGCCCGCAATGCTGCGCGCGGGCGGCTGGATCTCCGCCGGGATGATCTCGACGGTCCAGACGCCGTTGCCCATCCGCGCCGCGATCGCGCCGAAGGACTGACCGCATTTCTGCGCGCCCTCCCCCGAGTCGCTCATGATTTCGACTACGGCCTCGTCGAGCACCAGCAATTGCCTCATGGATTCACCTCGGCAGTCGCACGCGTGCGTAGCCGTGCTCGGCCCGGTCGATGCCGAACAGGTTCGTGTCCGGACCGGCCTGCTCGTCCTGGTAAACGTACTCGGTGTCACGCAGGCCCAGGAAAGCCTTCATGCCGCGCGCCGCGCGACGACCCGCACCCATGGCTTCGATCACGGTGGCGGCGCCGGTGACGATGTCGCCGCCGGCGAACACGCCCGGGATCGAGGTGGCGAGGTTCTCGTCGGTCGCGATGTAGCCACGCTTGTTCAGCTTGAGCTTCGAGGTCTGGCCGATGATCGGGTTGGCGTTGGTGCCGATCGCATACACCACCATGTCGGCCTCGATCTCGAACTCGCTGCCCGGCTCGGGCACCGGACGGCGGCGCCCGGACTCGTCGGGCTCACCGAGTGACATGTGTACGCAGCGCACGGCGCGCACGCTGCGGTTCCCGTCGTCGACGATTTCCACCGGGCTCGCGAGCCAGTGGAACTGGATGCCTTCCTGCTCGGCGTGGTGGACTTCCTCGGCGCGCGCAGGCGCTTCCGCACGGCCGCGCCGGTAGAGGCAGCTCACCGACTCGGCGCCGAGCCGCAGGCAGACGCGCAGTGCATCCATCGCCGTGTTCCCGGCGCCGATCACGGCCACGCGCTTGCCCGGCTGCATCGGCGTGTCGAAGTTCGGGAAATCCCGCGCATGCATCAGGTTGCAGCGTGTGAGCAGCTCGTTGGCCGAAAGCACGCCGTTCAACGACTCGCCCGGGATACCCATGAAGCTCGGGTAGCCCGCGCCGGTACCGATGAACACGGCATGGAAACCCATCTCGTCGACCATCTGCTCGATGGTGAAGAGGCGCCCGACCAGCGTGTTGCACTCGAATTTCACGCCGAGCTGCTCGAGCTTGCCGATCTCGGCGTCCACGACCGTGTTCGGCAGGCGGAAGTCCGGAATGCCGTACTTGAGCACGCCGCCCGCCTCGTGGAAGGCCTCGTAGACCGTGACATCACAGCCCGCCTTGGCCATGTCGGCCGCACACGCCATGCCGGCGGGGCCGGATCCGACGATACCGACGCGGAACTGGTTGCGCTCGATGTATGGAACGTTCGACCAGCCCTCCTTGATGGCGAGATCCCCGACCCACCGCTCCAGCCGGCCGATGGCGACGGGCTCGAGCGAGTCGCCTACCGTGCAGACGCCCTCGCACTGGTTTTCCTGCGGGCATACACGCCCGCAGACCGCCGGCAAGAGGTTTGTCCCTGTGATGACGTCGTAGGCTCCGCGGAAGTCCTTCTCGGTGATCCTTTGAATGAAATCCGGAATGGCCACGTTGACCGGGCAGCCGCTGACGCAGGGCTGCTCCGGGCACATCAGGCAGCGCTCCGCTTCCAGCAGCGCGTCCTCGACCAGGTAGCCGTACGTGACCTCCTGGAAGTTACACGCACGCTCCTTCGGATCCTGCTCGCGCGCAGGCGTCCGCGCCTGGGGAATCATCCGGATCGTTTTCTTCTTCTTCGGCGCCGTCACGGGACCTGGCTCCGCAGGCGGCAACTTTCGTTGAAGCGTTCGGTTGCCTCGCGCTCCGTCGCCTTGTAGCGCTGCAGGCGGAACACCAGGTCGTCGAAATCGACGAGGTGGCCGTCGAAGTCCGGGCCGTCGACGCATGCGAATTTCACGCCGGTCGAGAGCTTGACGCGGCAGCCGCCGCACATGCCGGTGCCATCCACCATCACGGGGTTCAGGCTGACGATCGTGTGTATCTTGTGCGACCGCGTCGCCTCCGCGCAGCCCTTCATCATCACCGGCGGGCCGATCGCGACGCACTCGTCGATGTCCGGGTGCTTCAGCACGGCCTGGCGGATACCCTCGGTCACCAGGCCCTTGATGCCGGCCGAGCCGTCGTCTGTGCAGAGGATGAGTTCATCGCAGCAGGCGCGGAACTTCTCCTCCCAGAACACGAGGTCGCGAGTCCGGAAGCCGAGGATGCCGATCACGTAGGCACCGCTCTCCTTGTATGCGCGTGCCTGCGGGTACACGGGCGCGACGCCGAGGCCGCCGCCTACGCACAGGACCTTGCGCGCCGTGCCGATGTGACTGGGGATCCCCATCGGCCCCACCAGCGCCGAGAGCCGCGCGCCGACGCGGCAGTCGCGCTGCATTTCACGCGTCGTCTTGCCGACTGCCTGGATCACCAGCGTGATCGTGCCCTTGTCGCGGTCGAAGTCGGCGATGGTAAGAGGGATGCGTTCGCCCTGCTCATGGGACATGACGATGACGAACTGGCCCGGGCGGGCCGCCTTCGCCAGCATCGGGTGCCGGATCTCGAGCAGGAACGTGACGTCCGAGAAATCCTGTCTGGCCACGACTTCGAAGCCGGGCCCTGCTGCAGTGCTGTTCATGTAGGCATCCTGGTATGCGTAGGCATTTATCCCGGGGGGCCGCGAACAGCAATCCGGGGAACCCGAAGAAATGTAAAAGGGGACATTCTCCGTTTTTGGAAAAGGGGACATTCTCCGGGCCGGGGACGGTCCCTTACTCGGCACGGCATGGAAGTTCGCAACCGCCAGGGGACTGTCCCCGGCCCGGAGAATGTCCCCTATTCCCTGAATGCGCAGGCGCGCCAGGCCTTGCGACCGCGGATGTTCGCCAGATAGGCCTTGAGGGCCGGATAGGCCTCGATGTAGTCGCCCGCGAGGGCAAGCGCATCGAGTACCGGCCCGTAGCAGCAGTCCACGAGCGAGTATTCGCCACCCAGCATCCAGGCGTCCTTGCCGAGGTGGTCGTTCAGCACGGCCAGGTACCGTGCGCACTTCTTGTTGGCCGCCTCCGCCGCCAGCGTATCCGGCGTGCGTCCCATCTGCCGCGCGACGTAGCCGTTGAACCACAGCTCGCCGATCGGCTCCGAAAGGTGCCGCGCCTCGAAGAAAAGCCACTTGGCCGCGCGGCCCTTGCCTTCAGCATCCGCAGGCCAGAGCCGATGCGTGCGCTCGCCGAGATAGGTGACGATCGCGTTCGACTCCCAGAGCCTGAACGGGCCCCAGGTGAGGACCGGCACCTTCTTGTTCGGGTTGAGTTCGCCGATCAGGTCCGCATGCTGCCCGCCCCGGCCGAGATCGACGGTGACGAGCGAGTACTCGAGTTCCAGCTCCTCGAGTGCGAGCCGGGCCTTCTGCGGGTTGAACGACCAGTACCAGTAAAGCGTCAGCATTCTCGGCCTCGCCGATGGAACAGCCTAGAGGATCGCCGACGGGTGTTTCTCGCCGCGCTCGTACACGACGTTCGCCCGACCTACCAGCAGCGGGTCGAGCGTGCCGATCGCCGCGAGATCCTTGTTCGTGTAAGGCAGCTTGTGCAGCACGTAGCGCATGGCGCTCAGACGCGCGCGCTTCTTGCAGTCGGACTTGATCACGGTCCAGGGCGAGTCCGCGGTGTCCGTGGAGAAGAACATCGACTCCTTGGCACGCGCGTATTCCTCCCACTTGTCGAGCGACGCGAGGTCCACCGGGCTCAGTTTCCACTGCTTGAGCGGGTGGGACCTGCGCTCCTTGAACCGGCGCCGCTGCTCCTTGCGTGTGACGGAAAACCAGAACTTGATCAGGTGCAGCCCGCTGCGCACGAGGTTGCGCTCGAACTCCGGCGCCTGGCGCACGAACTCCTGGTACTCCTCGTCAGTGCAGAAACCCATCACGCGCTCGACGCCCGCACGGTTGTACCAGGACCGGTCGAACATCACGATCTCGCCGCGCGTGGGCAGGTGCTCGACGTAGCGCTGGAAATACCACTGCCCCCGCTCGACGTCGCTCGGCTTCTCGAGCGCAACCACCCGCGCGCCGCGAGGGTTGAGGTGCTCCATGAACCGCTTGATCGTGCCGCCCTTGCCGGCCGCGTCGCGACCCTCGAACAGGAACACGACGCGCTGGCCGGATTCCTTCACCCACGCCTGCAGCTTCAGCAGTTCCACCTGCAGACGGTACTTCTCGCGCTCATAATTGCGGCGCGACATGAGGTTCCGGTACGGATAACCGCCTTCGCGCCAGTCGTCGGCGAGTTCGCTGTCGGATTTCTGACGGTGGTGATGCGTCGCCTCCTCTTCGTGCCGCAACAGCAGATTTCGGATAGCCAGCACGTCGTCCGGTGAAGCGCCGGCGAGGATCGCCTCGAACGACTCCGCCATGCCTTGACCATCGTCCTTCGCGGCATGGGAAAGGATGTCGCGCACCGCATGGGCCTTCGACTCGTTTGCGGCCGACACCGATTCGGAGATCGAGAACTCGGCGATGCCTGCTGCGCTGAGACGCGGCGGCACGTCGCCCTTTGACACACGCCTGACGACCTTTCTGGCCCGCCTCCCTGCCGGCTTCATCTTCTTCACCCGCCCGCCCGCCGCACCGGCTGCAGGGCGACCGCTTCCCGCCTCGTCCATCTTCCGTTCCTCGCCTGTCATATCCGTTCAGGGTCTTTGAGCCTACCCCGGCTCCGGCCGGTATCGACTCCGTGGATTCCGTAACTGCGCCGCCCTGCCGGACACGCTAGGTAATAGACCTTCTGGACGGTGCCGTCGAGGCGCGCGAGCATGGCTGCCCGACCGCTGCCGAGACCGACCCCGTGACACATTACTTCAAGTCCCAGGGTGTCCGCATCGCGTACGACGACGTCGGCAAGGGCGCGCCCATCGTGCTGCTGCACGGCTTCAGTGCCAGCCGCAGGCTCAACTGGAAGCTGCCCGGCTGGTACGACACGCTGAACGCCGCCGGTTACCGGGTCATCGCCTTCGATGCACGCGGCCACGGCCAGAGCGACAAACCGTCGGACGTCGAGTCCTACCGGCCGGAAGGCATCGCCGGCGACACAATCCGGCTGATGGACCACCTCGGCATCCGCAAGGCGAGCCTGCTGGGTTACTCGATGGGCGGGCGCAACGCGGCCTGGCTCCTCGCGAATTACCCGAAACGCTTCGATGCGGTGGTCATCGGTGGCACCGGACTCAACCTGCTCGCCACCGAGGAAGCGCGACGCTGGGCCGCACGCGGCTACAAACTCACGGCCGACAACGAGAAGACAGAGTCGCTGGCGATACCTGCGATGGTTCCGCTCTACCACCGCGTGACGCGGCGCGGCGGGCGCATGGGTGCCCTCGCGGCCTGCCTGCTCGGCGCGTTTCCGAACATGAGTGCAAAGGACTTCGCGCGCGTCGGCACGCCCGCGCTGGTCGTGTGCGGCAGCAAGGACACGCTCGCCGGCAGTCCGGTGCCCCTTGCGGCGTCGATTCCGGGCGCCCGGGCCGTGCTCGTGCCGGGCCGCACACATCTCGGCGCCGTGGCGGATCCGTTTTTCAAGGGCGCTGTGGTCGGCTTCCTCGGCCACCGTGCCTCCAAGCCGGTCAAGGCCGCCAGCCGCCGAGTTGCGTCTCGTAGAGGTCGTGGCGGTCGTACGCGCGCCAGTACTCGCGCATGAACGCGGGGTTGCGCCGGTTGAACACCTCTTCGTAGTACTGGCGCATCAGCGCCGCATTGGCAAGATCGATGCCGCTCATGGCCGATACACGAACCCACGAGCGTTGCCCGGAGGCGCCGCAGCCGCCAGCTCAGCGAATTCGGCGAGCCAGCGCCGCGTCTCGGATGGCGCGATGATTTCCTCGACGTAGAAACGCTCGGCCGAACGGAACGGCGAACGCAGCCGCTCGAGCCGGTCGTGGATCTCGCGCCGCGCGGCTTCCGGGTCTGGTGCCGCCTCGATCTGCGCCTTGAACGCGGCCTCGACGCCGCCTTCGGGCGGCAACGACCCCCAGTCGCCGCTCGGCCACGCGATGCGGAAGCGATGGCGCGTGTGATCCATCATGCCAGCGCCTGCCACGCCGAACGCGCGGCGCAGGATGACCGCGCACCATGGCACCGTCGACTGGAATATCGTCGCGATCGCCCGCGTGCCGTCCCGGATCGTGCCGGCCTTTTCCGCCTGCGAGCCGATCGTGAAGCCGCCCACGTCCACGAAGTGCACGATCGGCAGCCGGAACGTCTCGGCGAGTTCCACATGACGGGAGATCTTGCGTGAAGCGGCCGCCGTCCAGGTGCCACCCATCTGTCCCGGGTCGCTCGCGATCACTGCCACCGTCACGCCGCGCACCCGCGCGAGGGCCGTGACGACGGAGCGCCCCCACGCGCGACCGATCTCGAACAGGCTGCCGCGGTCGAGCACCGCATCGAGGATTGGCCGGACCTCATAGGGCCAGCGACGATCGCGCGGAATTGCCTCGTCCAGCCACGCCTCCGCGCGATCGGCAGGATCGGCGCACTCGAGCCGCGCCGGGCTCACGCCTGCCCGACCCGGCAGGTATGAAAGGAAACGCCGGGCCCGCGCGAATGCCTCGGCCTCGCTTTCGACGACATCGTCGATGCTGCCCGTGGAGGCGTGCAGTTCGGCACCGCCGAGCTGGTCGGCCGTGACCTTCTCGCCCGCGGCCGCGACGACCGGAGGACCCGCCGTAAACATCTGGCTGAGACCACGCACCATCACGGAGTAGTGGCTCGCGACGAGCCGCGCCGCACCGAGGCCCGCGACCGACCCGAGGCCGAGCGCAACGACCGGCACGAGCCCGAGGTTCGCGACGACCTGGTCGAAGCCCGGCACGTAAGGCACATAGGTGGCGCCGAGTCGCTCGATCTCGGCCACCGAGCCACCGCCGCCGGTGCCATCGAGCAGACGCACGAGCGGCAGCCCGTACTCCGCGGCCATCAGCTCGGCCTGCACGTTCTTCTCGTGGTGATACGTCTCGGATGAGCCGCCGCGGATCGTGAAATCGTCCGCGCTGACGACGACGGTGCGCCCGTCGATCGTGCCGCGCCCCACCAGGCAGCTCGACGCCCGGAATCCCTCGAGCAACCCATCAGCGCCGTAGCGTCCCTCGCCCGCGAGACTGCCCCATTCGCGGAAGGAATCGTCATCGAGCAGCGCCACGATGCGCTCGCGGACCGTGAGCTTGCCTCGCGAGCGCTGCCGGTCGACACGCTCCGTGCCACCCATCTCGGCCGCCAGCGCCTGGCGGCGGCGGATTTCGGCGATTTCCTCGTGCCATCCCTTCCCGGTCATAGACTTACCCCCGCCATTGGCGGCCATCCTGTGAGCCTCGAAGGCGTCAAGGTGACGCAGTAATCCGCCCTTTAGCAAGTGCGGCACACCACCGGAGCGGGCCGTCCGGGCCACGCCGCGTGACTCCCGGTCGTCCGAGCGCGTACCATGCCCGCCCCATTTACGTCCCGGAGCCCGAGATGCCCCGTTTCCTAGCCCGCGGTCCCATTGCGTTACTGCTCGCCCTGTTCGCCACGGTCAGCCTCGGCGCCGATCCGGCACCCCTCACTGACGAGGCCTCGAAGACGAGCTATGCGCTCGGCTACCAGCTCGGCCGCGACATGGCCGGTGTCGATATTCGCAGCGGTGCCCTCGAAAAGGGCCTCGCCGACGGCCGCGCCGGCACCAAGCCACAGCTGAGCGCCGAAGAGATGGGAGCCCTGCTCACGTCGCTGCAGAAGAAGATCAACGAGCAGCGGCAGAAGAACCAGGCAGCGGAATTGCAGAAGGCGGCGGCGGCCGGTTCTGCCTTCCTCGCCGAGAATGCGAAACGTCCGGGAGTCACGACCACCGCGAGCGGCCTGCAGTACAAGGTGCTGACGCCCGGCGCGGGCAAGAAGCCCACCGCCAACGACACCGTCACCGTGAACTACCGCGGTACGCTGGTGGACGGCACGGAGTTCGACAGTTCTTACACGCGTGGACAGCCGGCCACCTTCCCGGTCAAGGGCGTGATCGCCGGCTGGACCGAGGCGCTGCAGCTGATGCAGGAAGGCGCCAAGTGGCAGGTCGTCATCCCGCCCAAGCTTGCGTATGCCGACCAGGGTCCGCTCGCGGGCCAGGTACTGGTGTTCGACGTCGAGCTGCTGAAGGTCGGTCCGCCCGAGGCTGGCAAGTAAGACTATCCGGGCGGCGCGCGACGCTGCCTGAAGGCGCCCGAAGCAGACGCTGTACGGAAAAGCCGACCCAGGGCGGACGGTCGGTGAGGGCGTTCGTTCCGGGTCTTCCCCGGGCGAGCGGAAAGGCAGACACGCTCGCCCCGGGGAAAACCCGGAACGAACGCCTGATCGACCGCGCCTGAGCGAATTCTCGTCAAAGCACGAGAATTCGCACGGCGCATGCAACGTCAACGCGGTCGCATCGAATGACCGTACGCCGAAAGCGGCCGTTGTACGGTGGAAATCGACCCACAGCTGCCGGTGCAGGGATCCAACTGCTGGCGGAAATGCCGACGTTGGCTTTCGCTCGCCGCAGCTTCATGGTTTATTTCAACGCAGGGCGTGCAGCGTTCTATTCGCCGTCAGTCTAGCTCGGGAATCGCGGGTTCCGGATTCGGCCCGGCAAACGGGCCATCGCCGGTGAGAATCACGCCGTTGGTTTTCACGTAC
>Ga0315283_10003311_pt1 | contig 13718 bp, 11 predicted proteins | sample YL17G09_0_MG_FD_204541 | JGI IMG/M metagenome (GOLD analysis project Ga0315283, IMG submission 204541) | Sediment microbial communities from Yellowstone Lake, YNP, Wyoming, USA - YL17G09_0 | ecosystem: Environmental > Aquatic > Freshwater > Lake > Sediment | place: USA: Wyoming | collected... | reverse complement strand
CTTACCACCCCCAAAAACCCCCCCCCCCCCCCCCCCCCCCCCCCCCCCCACACACACACACACACACACCCACCCACCCACCCACACACCCCAATCCTCCACACAGAACCAATTTGACACGATCGACCTGTCCGACAACGCCATCGCCCGCCTGGACGGCTTCCCCCGCCTGCCCCGGGCGCGCACGCTGCTGGCGCACGGCAACCGGGTGGCATCCCTGGGGGGCGGCCTGGGCGGCGCCCTGCCCTCCCTGGCCACCCTCGGCCTCGCGGGCAACCGCCTGGCCCGCCTGGGCGACCTGGACGCGCTGGGCGGGGCCCCCCGCCTGGCCCACCTGGTCCTGACAGGCAACCCGGTCGCCCGCCACCCGGCCGCCCGCACGTACGTCGCCTGGAAGTGCCGGCGCCTGCGCACCCTGGACGGGGTGCGCGTGACGGCCGCGGAGCGGGCGGCGGGCGACGCCGCGTTTGGTGGGGAGGGCGGCGCCGCGGCGGCGGCGGCGGCGGGGGCCGTCGTCGTCGGCAAGACCTTTGAGCCGGGCGAGGGGCGGCCGGAAGCGGCGGCGGCGGGCGGGGGAGACGGAGGGGCCGCCGCCCCTCCCCCTGCGCCCCCTGCCGCGCCGACCGCTGAGGACTTGGCGCGCGTGCGGGCGGCCATCGCGGCGGCGGCCACGCTGGACGAGGTGGCCGCCCTGGAGGCGGCCCTTGCGCGGGGGGACGGGGCGGCCGCCCTGGCGCTGGCACAGGGGAGTGGGGCGGGCGGGGGTGGGGGTGAGGGTGGCCCGGGCGGCGCTGTGGGGATGGAGGAGGGGTAGAATGTGTGTGTTGCAGTTTGTTTTTCTCCTTTTGTCGCTTACTTTTGATGCAGCATTGGAGGGCGGGGACAGCGCGGGCGCGCGTGGAGAAAGATTCGGGCAGAGGTTGCAACGGGCCCCGTCGCTGGGTCCACTTTTTTTTTTTTTTTTTTTTTTACGGGCTGCGCCCCTGCGCCCCGCTGCCGCCTACCATCCTTGTCATGCCCGATCTCCGCCTCTTCGCCCGGCGCCACCACCTGGCCAAGCCTTCGGCCATGCAGCTGAAAGGGTGGGAGACGGCCGCGCCCCCCCTGGGCTCGCCCCGTGGGCGGCGCGACAAGAGCGGGACGGGAATGCTGGCCTCCTCCAGCCCTGCAGACGACCTCATCCCCGAGCTCCCCGCCGGCGCGCCCTCCCGGGGCGTGTACGTGCGGGTCCCCTTTGCCAGCGAGCGGACGCCCCTGCGCGAGTTCCTGTGGGGCCTGGCGGCGGGGACGGCGGAGCTGGGGGCCGTGCTGCGGGCGCCCTTTGCCGGGGTGCGCCGCCGCACGCTCGCGGACAAGCTCCCGCTGTGGGGGGCGGCCGTGGGCGACCCGGAGGGGTGTGTCACCCTGCCGCCGGAGCAGGCCCGGGTGGTGGCGGTGCGGCGGGCGGAGGCGGTGGAGGCCAGGGCCGCTGCCGCTGCTGCCCAGGCGGCAGGCAAGAAGAAAAAGGGAAAAGGGGGAGGGGGCGGCGGGGTTGGTGGTGGGCCGCCCTCCACGCCGCTGCCGCCTCCCCTCCCACGCCGCCCGCGCCTGAACGCGGGCTTCCCCTCGCCCGGCGTGCGCGTGGTCATACTGTCCAACATTGCGGTCGTGTGGGGGGTGCTGCACGCGAACCCGCCGTTTTGAACTGAAATGAGAGAGCAGTGTAGAGAGGGTGGGTTGGTTTGTTTGTAGTGTTCTTGTTTCCCGGGTATTACACGCACACACATCGCACGCGAGCCATGAAGAGAGACGCCGCACGCCCTGCGACACACTCCGCACCTACGTTGGCGAGATAACAAGGGAGGAAAGGAAAAACCAAGGGGGAGGGGCGCGCTGCCAGGATCAAAGTGAACAAGGGGGGTCGGGGGCGGGGTGGAGTTTTCTTTTTCACTAAAAAGAAACACGGAAGGCGACGCGCGTCCCCGCGTGCGCTGTCTGACACTGATTGTACAATGAAACAAATGAAGAGAGTAAGCAGGAAAGGAAAGGAGGGAGGGGAGGGCGGCCCACGCCCCCGGGTTCCCTCTCCAGGCGGTAGAAAAAAAGAAAAAGAAAAAACTCTCTGTCCATTTCTTTTTTTTTCACTACTCCTCAAAAGAAGCTCTGCCGCACGTCCTCCCGCCCGGGCTTGCGCCGGCGGCGGTGGGCGGCGGAGGGCGACCCCGTGGGAGAGCCGACAGGCGAGGAATTGGCGGACCCGCCGCCGCCGCCGCCGCCGTCGCCGCCGCCGTGCGCGGCCGCGCCGAGCGCGCGTGCGAGCACTGCGGGCGGGAGAGGGGCGGCCGGGCCGCGCGCTGAGGCATCCTCACCGCCCCACGCCGGGGCCCGCGCCGAGCCGGGTGGGGCGTGGGCGGTCGTCGCCTCACCCCGACCAGACGCGCCCACCCCGCCCCCGGAGTCCGTGCGTTCCAGGGAGGCCGCCGCCGCGGCGAGGGCCGGGTGGGCGAGGAGGGGCGGCACAAACGGGGGTTGGTTGGCGGCGGGACCGCCCGAGCCCGCGCCCAGCAGGCGCGCCGGCGGCGGCGGGGGCGCGCCGCCGCTCGCCCACCCCGCAAAGAGGGCGGGCAGGCCTGCAGGCGGACGGGCGAGCGTGGTCGGGCGGCCGGCGCCGGCCGCGGCGCCGGGCCCGCCGGACGCGGCGCCGCCCCCACCCCCCGCCGCGTCGTCGCCCGTCGAGAGCGCGGCCGCAAGGGCCGAGGTCGCGGCTTTGAGCACGCCCTCCGCCCGGCGGGGGCCATCCCCGGCAGGGAGATGCAGGCCAGCAGCAGCAGCAGCAGGCCCAGACCCAGGCCCAGGCATCGCGCGGGGTGTGGGGACCCGGTGGTGGTGCGCGGCGGCGACGGCCGCCGCCGTCCCCCCGCCCCCCCCGCCGCCGCCCAGCAGCTCGGCCCGCCCAAACGAGCCGCTCCCACCGCCCAGGAGCAGGCCCCCGCCGCCGCCGCCAGACAGGGTGAGCCCGCCCCCGCCCCCGCCCTGGCCGCCAAGAGGCGCGCGCAGCAGCAGGGGGGAGGGGCAGCCCTGGAAGGCGGCGTAAGCGGCGGCAGTGGCGGCGGCCGCGGCCGCGCCGCCGGGGGTGAGGACAGAATGGGAAGGGGTGCCCCCGCCACCGCCGCCCACCACCATGCGCGCCACCGCCGTGGCGATGGGCGGAGGTGGGGCGCGGTGGGTTACGGCGGCGTACAGAGGGGCAGAGACAGGCGGGCCGGGCGCGCGGCGGGTGGTCGCGTCGACGGCGCTGTGTTGTTTTCGTTGTGGTGGGGTTGTTGAGTCAGCGAGTTTTCTTGCGCCCCGAAAAAAATGGCGTGACGCTTTTTTTTTTGTTCTTCCGAGAGAGGGGGCCGGCCGCCGAGGGAGGGGCGCCCACCCCCCTCTCCGACACGCCCCAGGGGAGGGTGATACCTCCACTCGCCCCCCGTGCACTAAAATAAAGACACGCCCGCGCCTTTCCACTCACCGTCCTTTCGCCCGTTTCCGGGCAGGGCCGCTCCCGCCCGCCGCAATCGGCGCCGGCCCGCCCGCCCCGGGCCCAAACCGGCTGAGGCCGGACGCCAGCAGCCCCGCCGGCTGGTGGAAGCGGCCGCCGCCCTCACCCCCACTAGGCGGCGCCATGCCAAAGGGGGCTGCCGCCGGGGCGGCGCCCGGCAGGTCGGCGGCCGTGCCGCCGGGCACGGGCCGGCCGCGGTGGTGGTGGTGGGGGGCTGGGGCCTTTGGGTGAGGCGGGGGCGGCGCGGGCGACGCCCGCCCGCCGCGCCCGCCCTTCAAGCCCGGGAAGTAGCTAAAAACAGAGGGAAATGGTAATGCAAGTGAGTGCGCCCACGTGACTGCTCCACCACTTGCCCCACCCACCAAGGTTGGTCGCGGGGGTTGAAACGGGGTGGAGGCCCTGGGCGAGCGTGGCGGAAAAAAATACTCGCCTCCCACACGCCGCGCGCGCGGAATGGCGGAGGAAAAAAAACGCGACGCTCTCTCGCCTCCACCGCCTCTCCACCCTCCTGCTCTGCTCACCCATCCAGGCTATTCTTGACCAGGAAGCGCGCCCCGCACGCATTGCACAGGACGGGCTTGTCGACCGGGCCTTTCCGCCAGCAGGGCGAGGTGACGCGGCCGCAGTGGTCGCACGGCCCGCCCGCGGTGAGCGCCCGAATCCGCGGTTTCCGGGCACGGGCGGGGCCCGTAGAAGGACCTGCTCCGCCAGCGCCGCGGGCTTCCGACATAGGGAGGAATCTGTTAGTGGTGGCGCGTGCGCGGGTTTGGGCGCACACACACGGGTTTTGGTGCAAGGGAGGGAGAGAGCGCCCGCAACGATTGAGAGTGGGGCGCGGCAGAAAAAAAAAAAAAACTCCACAGGCTCCTTTTTTTTTCATTCCTCTCACGCGCTCACGGCACGGCCGCCTCCACCTCCCCACACCCGACTAGCCCGCCCTCCGCCAACTGCTTCCTCTTCGCCTTCTTTCCTTCTTTAGCCGGTCGGTCTACCCAGAACGCCGGCAGGCCCGCCCGATCCATCGATTGAGGGTCAGCTGGCACGTCACCCCACTCGACGGGCGGGCAGGGGGCGGCGTCCCGCCGGCTAGCCTCAGCCTCGCCCGCACCCAGGGGCCGCATAGCTTCGGGCGGGGCGTCCAGGTCCTCATCCCGCAGGATGGGCAGGGTTTGCTGTGTTGTGTGTGGGTTGAGAGTGAAGAAGAGAGTGAGAAATGTGGATGGAAATAGGGGTTGAGGTACGCTCCCCCTGCCTTTCCTTTTCTCTCTCCCTCTCCTTCCTCTTACCTCGAGCACCGCCGCCACGCTGGCCGGGTCCAGTCGCAGGGCCGTGTCGACCGCATTGCGCCAGGCCCGGGCCCGCGGCGCGCCGTGGAAGAGGCCCAGGAGCGGGGCGACGAGCGTGCGGATGGAGGGCGGCGCGCGCGGGCGGGCTGTGGGCGGGTCAGCCGCAGCCAGCGCGGCGGCTTCCTTCGCCGCCGCCGCCGCCCGGGCGCCGTCCGCGTACGCGGCGTACGCCGCCAGCACGGCCCGCCGCGAGGTCGCTGGGTTGGTTGGCGCGCCGTACAGGCCCGCGTCCGCGTCGGCGAGGGCGTGCCAGGGCGTGTGGTAGGCGGCCCGGCCCACCATCCCGCCCACCACATTCTGTTGCTGCCTCTCCCTTGGCGTGTCCAGGGCGGCCACGATGGCGTGGGAGCCGGCCAGGCCGCCATTCAGCGTGAAGCGCAGGTGTGGAAAATCCCGCGCCAGGGCGAGGACCCACCCCGGGCGCAGCGGCGGCACCGCCCGGTTCTGAGCGGGCGAGAGGCCGGCCAGGAGGCAGGCCCGGGCGTGGATCAAAAAGTGGGTCACCCCTCCGCCCTCGCTCACCGTGCGGACAAAGGCCGCCAGCGCCGCGTACGAGTCCACCCCGTCCACGCCCAGCCTGCACTTGACCGTCACCTCCAGTCCCGACGCCGCCCGCATGGCCGCCGTCGCGGCCGCGACGCGGGCGGGGTCTTTCATCAGGGCCGCCCCAAAGCAGCCGGCGCCCGCGACACGGTCGGATGGGCACCCGCAATTCAAGTTCACTTCGTCGTACCCGTACGTGGCCACGATGGCGGCCGCGGCCGCCAGGGTGGCCGGGTTGGACCCGCCCAGCTGGGCGGCGATAGGGTGTTGCAGGGGCGGGAAGGCGAGGAAGCTGTTGTTGAAGGAATGAAAAAGAAAGAGAGAGATGAGAAAAAATGGGAGCGGAGGTTTGAGGGGCAGAGCAACAGAGCGCGGGGCGCTCCTCTCTCTGATTCCACTTCTCAACTTACCGGTCCGTGTCCGGGTTGTGCAGGAGCGTCGCGTCCACCACCATCTCCGTATACAGCCAAGACCGGGCGGACAGCAGGCGGGCGAGCTGGCGGTAGTGGACGTCCGTCCAGTCCATCCTGGAATGAAGAGAGAAAGGAGAGAGGTGAGAGGTGGTGAGAGGTCGGGGTCGGTAACGCGGGTTACGGAAAGCTGTCAGGCGCGAGTGTCGGGTGTCCTCGTTTTTTTTTTTTTCTCTCTCTCTGGCACACATCCTTCCTACTCCCTCACATGGGTGCCACACTGAGCAGCGGGGGTGGCAGGTCGCGGGGGGCCGGTGCGGTCGCGGGCTCAGCTGCCGCGCCGGCGCTGGCCGCCGCCGCCGGCATGGTTGGGGTCCCTGTCGTCATCCGCTGTAGGCCGCCCGCTGCCTGGCGCCGGCGGGTGTGGTGCAGCAGGCCGGAGGCTAGGCGGCGCAGCGCGATGGTGGGAGTGGTGGGGCGGGCAGAGCGTGGCAGGGGAAACGGGGCGGCGTGTGCGGCCACCTGCATGCGCCGAGAGAATAGTAAACACGGCGGGCGTTTCGCTGGTCGCGACGACGGCCGGGGCGTGCCGTGTGTGTGTGTGCGTCGTACAAGGAGGACAGGGCTGTGCGCAGTGCGTGGTGCAGGTGAATGGAGGGGGGTTAGCCACAGCCCTGCACGGGCCGAAAATAATTGTGTGTGGGGTGGGGGGGGGGGGGGGGGAGAGTGGGGTGCCGAACTGCTCTCTCTCATTTTTAATTCTCCCTCTATCTGGGCGAGCCCTTCTTCTACACGCGCCATGGAGCCTCGCTCCGTCCCGCCATTCGGGAAGGACTTGCCTGATCTGCCTGCAGAGGGGGTGGTGGAGGAGGCCGGCGCGCCAGGAGGAGGAGACAACAGGTCGAGCGGCGCCGGCTCGGCCGCAGCTTCGCCCTCGCCTCGACCCCTCCTCCTGCGCCGCCTGCCTTCGGACCCCGCGCTCGCCGCCCGCGTCTCCGCCATCCCCGACGAGCACGTGGCGGCGGTCAAAGCCGCGGCCTTGGCAGCCGCCCCGGACCTTTTCTCGAGGGCCGACCAGGCAGCGGCTGCGGACGCGGACGAAGCCGCGGCCGCAGGGTCCGCCCCGGCCGACCCGTCCTCCGCGGGCGCGGCTCTGCTCTCGTGCGCCACCCTCAACCGCTTCCTACGCGCGGCCGGCGGAGACGTGCAGGGCGCGGCCGACCGACTGGTGGCGACGGCCCGGTGGCGGGCGGGGCGACTGGGCGGCCCCGGCGGCCCCGGCGGGCCGTGCCCGCTGTGCGTCACCGCGCCCGGGTCGCACTACATGCAGGTGAGAAAAATGAGAGAGGAGGGGAATGTGTGAGTGAGAGGGAAAAAGAGGGCGGTCGGGGTTTTCGACCCCCACCACGCGCACGCACGCATTTTTTTCATCATCTCCCCGCTCCCCCTTCTTAGATCGTCGGCCGTGACTCCCTGGCCCGCCCCATCATCTATTCCGCCCTCGCCCTCGCCCGCGACCGGGCGGACGTGGCGGCCAACGTGGCGCACATGACGTCCGTCTTTGAGACGGCGGCCGCGCTCATGACGGCCGCGCCCGCCCTGGATGGCCCGGGCGGCCTCCTCGCCGACCAGTGGACGTGGGTGTCCGACTTCACGGGCTTCGGCCTGCGGGATTGCGACCCCCGCATCGGGCGCGCCTTCCTGAGCCTGGCGGCCGATCACTACCCCGAACGCCTCGCCCGTTTTGTGATGGTGGGCACGCCGCCCATCTTCAACACGCTCTGGCGCCTGCTCTCCCGCCACGTGTGCGAGGACACCCGCAAAAAGGTCATGTTCCTACCGTACGACCCCACCCCGGGCGGCCCGCTGGACCGCGGCCTGGCGTCCTGCGACATCGGGCCCGGCCTGAGGGCGTGGCTGTTGGTGGAGATGGCCCAAAACAGGGACCCCGCCGTGCTCGCGGGCGGGAAGGCCTACCCGTACGGCGCGGTCCTGGACCCGGCTGGCGCGGGCAAGGTCGCCTGGCAGGTGGACGGCCATGACGTGCGGGGGGTGCCGGGCGTGCTGGAGGTGTTGGCAGCGTGCCCGCGGGCGCCGGTCGTGAGTGGAAGGTGATTTTCTTATTCTGGTTTTTTGTTTCTCTCCAGGCGAGAACCTTGTGTGTGTGTTGTGATTTTTTTTCGACGTTCCTTTTCAGTGTTCTCAGGAGAGAGGCACTGGCGTTTACACGCATGCCCACGTTCGCGTGCGCGCGCAACCCCCCCCCCCCCCCAAGGAGGGCGCACGCGCAGCCCCCTCCCCCCTCAAAAATGCCTTCCCCCAATCATGGCATTTCACGCGACCGTCGCCAAAACGTCCGCCGCAGAGATGACCACGTACTCCTCCTCCACCCGCGGGTTCTTGAGCTCGGTGCCCGCGTACTTGGAGTAGAGCACCGTGGATCCGACGGTCAGGGAGGGCGGGGTGGCGACCTTGCCGTCCTCGTCCGCCTTGCCGGGGCCGACGGCGATGACCTGAAGGGGATGATGGAGAGGCAAAAGAAAGAATGATGGGGGGGGGGGGGGAGACGTCAAGGGCAAGGTCACGGAATGCGCGTACACCCTATGCGCACGCAGCACCCGCACACAGCTCGTCAAACACACGAGCGATGGAGGCAGCAAAAACAACAAGAGTGATAAAGGTCGGAAGCCAAGCGTTCAAGAAAGGGTGCGAGTTGAATCGTCATGGTTGTTAGTTGTGACGCGGGCGGAGGGGCCGCGTTGCTTAATACGGCCACCCCCGGCCTCCCGCGCCCGTCAGACAGATATAAAAGTTCGCGTGAATCATCGTCACTCCTTTTTCTTTGTTTTTTTTGTGTGTTTTTTCGGCGCCTGGCGGGCGAACCACCCCCTCTCCCATCCCCATCCCTCTTCTCCTCTCCATTTGCACGTACCTTGCCCAACGTCGGCCGCTCCACCTCGTCGGACGCCAGGATGACGCCGCCCACCGTCTCCTTGACGGCCTCCATGGCCTGCAAGAGGACCCGGTCGCCCAAGGGCTGGAGCTTGTCCCACTCCTCCGGGCCGCCCCCCAGGACGCCAATCACGTCCTCCTCCTTCAGGATGACCAGCTCCTTGCCGTCCGCCAGCGTGACCTCCGTGCCCGCGTACTTGGAGTAGGTGACGGCCGCTCCGGTGGCCAGGGTGGTGCCCTTGCCGGCGGAGATGACCTTGCCGCGGGTGGACTTGACCTATGAGAAAGGAATGGAGACGGGGATGAGGGTGGAGGGGGTGAGAAAGCAGGTCGGAAACGAAGTAGAGCCGCCGGGGCGGGGTCTTCCGCTCTCTCTTTCTCGTGTGTGCAAAAAAAGCCTCCTGTCGGCACGTGCGACCATCCACGCTTCCAGGGATGGCTGCCTGGGACACTTGGCTTGCCTCGTGCCTTGCAAGCGACACAGACTAAGGGCCTGCCTCGCCTCGGCGGCGCGTGCCGTGAATTGGGCCTTCCGTTTCTTCCTCTCACGCTCACCTGCGCTGCCGTCGGCAGCAGGATGCCGCCCATGGACGTGGACTCCGCCTTGTCCACCTCGACCACCACCCGGGAGCCAACGGGAGCGACCGTCTTGTACTGTGCAGTTGTGTGTGTGTGAGGGTGGGTGTGAGCAAGGGGTGAGGGGAGCGCGGAGAGGAGGTGCTTGCAGAGCCGCCGCACCGTCGCTGGCCAGCGATTTCTTTCTAGTCTTACCTCAGCCGGCACGGTCGTCGAGGCGACCACTTGCAGGCGCCCACGCGTGGCAGGGCGGACGGACAGGGCGCCGAAGGCGCGAGTGGAGTGGAGGGCGTGCATGAGAGTGAGTTGTGCAGGGGGAGGCGGAGCGAAAAGAAAAGTGAGAAAAAAGAAAGAAAGCGGGGGTCTCGCAATCTCAAACTCGCCCTGCCCCCCTCCATCAATCCATTATTTCACAACAGGTTGGCCACCCGCACGTCCCCGCTCCGCAACCCCATGCTCGCCGCAATCGCGCCCCGCACCAGTGGCAGCAGCTCCCCCTGGCTATCCAGGGCGGCCGCCAGGCGGTGGCTGGGAACCGCCCACACCCTGACGGTCGCGCCCGAGGCCGAGACGGGTGGCGGGGCCGCCGCTCCATCTTGCCCCGCCTTCCCAGGCGCCCCGTTTTCGCCCAGCCACGCCGCCTGGTCGACGTCGTGCAGCCAGGAGCCGACGTGGACGGTCACCTTGGCGCCAGCGGACACGGCGGACGCCACACCCGCCAGGGCGCGCTCCCGCAGCGCGTCCCGCCAGGACGCCGTGGACGCCGCGCCCCCGGGCGCGCCGGCGGGGCGGATGGCGGACGACGCGAGGTCGAGCTGGGGGCAGAAGGCCAGGACGGCCGCGTCGGGGGCCGCCGCCGCGTGCCCCGCGAACATGAGGGCCGCCGACGCGCCCATGGAGTCGCCCAGCATGAGGACGCGGCCGGCGTAAGGGGCGGCGGCGGCAGCCAGGTGGGCCGCCCACGTCTCAAAGCCGGGGCCGCCGCCTGGGGAAGAGAAGAGGGAGAGAGAATAGGAATGAGAAATGAGAATTTCGGGTTGTGGTTTTTTAGTCGTCCCGCGTCCTTCCTTTTCCTCTTCTCTCCCTCTCTTCATTCGCACCATCATACCAGGACCGCCAGGGGTCCACTACGTACAGGATGTCAAAGGCCGCCAGGGCCGGGTCAGTGGCCGACGCGGAGGACGACGAAGCCGGCGAGGAGGCGGCCCGTATGCGCCCGAGCAGGCCGCCCCAGTTGGGCTCGCCAGGCGCCGACCCGAACGCGATGACCAGGGCCCGCCCGCCCGTTGCTGGCCTCCCCGCCGCGTCCAGGACAGCGTCACCTGGCTCCGTCCCTGCCCCCGGGGCGCCAGGCGGGCCGACGTCCAGCTTCCAGTAGCCAGGCGCGGCCGCAGTCCTCTTGCATGCCCGGATCCGCTTGTGGTTGATGGGTGCGGCACCGCCCGCGGCCGCGACCGCCGCGGCCTGGACCCCATCCAGGCCCAGGGTGGGGCCGGTGGGGCTGGCCAGGGCCTCCACGAGCGTGTCCACTCCCAGCGGGTTGCCCTCCAGCCACACGGTGGACAGGGGGGACGGGGCCGGCCCGCCACTCCCACCGCCACTGCCGCCGCCGCCGCCGCCGGCCAACAACCCGGGCGGCAGGGCGGAGAGCGCGTTGCCGTACAGCGTCAGCACTTTGAGGCGGGGCAGGCCCACGAGCGACCCGGGCAGGTCCACCAGGGCATTGTCCGCCAGGTTGAGGGCCTCCAGGGCCGTCAGGCCGCGCAGGGCGTCGCCCGGCGGGAGCGACGCCAGGCGGTTGCCCTGGAGGGACAGGGCGGCCAGCGCGCCCAGCGCGCCCAGCGAGGCCGGCAGGCTCTCCAGCCGGTTCCCGTGCAGGGCCAGCTTGCGCAGGGAGGTCAGGCCGGCCAGGGTGTCGGGCAGGGAGGCGAGGAGGTTGCCGCCCAGCGCGACGTCCTCGCACGACGATAAGTCCCCAAACCCGGGAGGCAGGGACGCGAGGTTGTTGCCCGCCGCCGACAGCGCCCGCAGGCCCTTCAGGGCCCCGATCCCGGTCGGCAGTTCCGTGAGCGCGTTGCCGTGCACCCACAGGCCCTCCAGGTCGGTGCACCGGGCCAGGGAGGGCGGCAGGGCCGTCAGCTCATTGCCGGACAGTTGCAGGCGGAGCAGGGGGAGCTCTCCCAGGCCAGGCGGTAGGGACGTCAGCGCGTTGCCGGCCAGTGACAGGTCTTCCAAGCCCTGGATCCTGAGCACGGCGTCTGGCACCTCCGTCAGGCCGCAGTCGGACAGGTCCAGGCGGCCGGTGGAGGCCGCCAGCTCGAGGCGGAGTGCGAGTTCGGAGGGGGTGGGCGGAGGTTCCCGGCCGGTGGCTGCTGCTGCTGGAGGGCAGGGTCGTGGAGGGGGCGTGCGGGGCGTGCGGGGAGGGGGCGTGGCCGGGTGCGGGCGTGAGCTAGGTGTGGACAGGCGCATGGTTCGGGAGGCTGGATGGGGGGGGCAGGCGCGCGGCAGCAGAGAGGGAGGGGCTGGGGCGCGGCGGCGTGAGAGAGAGTTGAATCGGGCAATTGCCCGTCTAGCCAAACCGGCGATACGAGAGAGGTGAGAAGAAAAAGAGAGCCTGCGCGGGGGGGACCAAGCGGGTCCTCTTTTGCGTCCGCCAATGCCCCGCCCCGACCCTCCTTGCCCACCCCCTGCCGCTCCCACGGGCCTACCCTCACGTAGCCAGTGAAGCCCATGGGGTAGGAATCGGGGTAGCGGAAAGGGGTGGTGAGGCGGGAGGGTTGGGCGAGGAGCGCCGCCGGCAGGAGAGGGGCGTGAAGAAAACGCCGCCCTCACCCGCCCTCTCTCCCTCCCACACAGGTATCCTTCCCACACCACGTTCGCGCGCTCGCCGACGCCTTAACTGACTTGGATACACGCGCCCCGGTTACGCAAATGGCGAGCCTTGTCAAGAAATTCTCTCGCAAGGGGGCGGCGGCCAAGGTGAGAAAGATGAGAGCGAGCGCCGATTGTCGGTTGCGTGAGGGGACAAGGGCCGAGACGTGCCACCGCCGCCCACCTTCCCTGCCTCCTCTTAACCACCCCGCCATCGGGATCTCTGACCGTCTTCCTGCGCGTAGGTGGTGTTGTGGGATTCATTGGTCGTTCGGACGGTCAATTCGGGGCGTGGAGGGAGCACTCTTCTCCACGCGCGCGCTCCACGCTCTTCCATCGACGCTCCTCTCTTTTTTCTCTCCTCCGACACTCACGCCCTCTCCCACCCTCCACTCCCAGGCCGCCACCCCCTCCAATGCGGCCCTCTGGATGGGTGACGAGACGGAGACCCACCTGTCCCAGCTGGCGGCCCTGGAAAACTTTGCCAACCACCGTGAGTTTTTTGGAGGAGAAAAACGCGTCGCTGCTGCTGCGGAAAGGGGCTGACCACAACCTCACCTCCCCCTCATCTTTTTTTCCTCTCTCACGCACGTCTCTCTCTCTTTCTCTCTCTCTCTCTCTCTCTCTCTCTCTCTGCCAGGCTTGGGAGTCAAGTTCACAGACGATGAGGCCGCCGCTTTAGAAGGCCGGGCCCTGTCCCTGGCCATCTCGGCGTCGGCGGCGGGCGCGGACGCGACGCTGAGCCCGACGTCTGGGGCTGCCAAGGCCCACGCCATCGCGTCGGACCCCCTGGACCGCCGCACCGCCGTCCGCGTCCTGCGCGCGACGGGCGCCCTGCCGCCCGACGCCTTCGAGAGCGCGGCGGCGGCGGCGAGCGCGGCGGCGGGGGCGGCGGGCGCGGCCACGGCCGCTGCGGCCGCGGCCGCGGGGGCCGGCACAAAGCGCGCGGCCGCCCAGGCCGCCGCTGGCACGCGCGCTTTTGCGTCGCAGCTCTCCACCAAGGTCCGGGACGCCACCGCGGCCGCGTCCGCCCGCCGGGCCGCGCCCCGGGCGGACGGCGCGGCCGTGGACGCCCTGGCAGGGGAGACGCCCGCGGAGTCTGCAGCCCGGGCTGACATGCTGGCCGCCTCGGCCGCGGCGGACGCCGCCCGCGCGGCCCGCCACGCGGGCGAGGAGGCTGAGGAGAGGACCCGCCGGACGGTGGAGGCGGCGTCGACCAAGCGGGTGGCGGACGCCGAGAAGAAGGCGGCGGACGCGGAGAAGCGGCGCGCGGCGGCAGAGGAGAAAGCGGCCGCCGCGGCCGAGCGCGAGGTCACAAAGGCCAAGGAAGCCGAGAAAAAGGCCACGGCGGCGGCGGCGGCGTCCGCGGCACGCGAGGCGGAGGCCATCGCCAAGGCCGCGGCCGACGCGGAGGCCAAGGTGAAGCGGGAGGCGGAGGCCGTCGCCAAGGCGGCGGCCGCGGGCGAGGCGGCCGCCAAAAAGGCCGCGGCGGCGGCG
>Ga0315283_10003310_pt1 | contig 13719 bp, 13 predicted proteins | sample YL17G09_0_MG_FD_204541 | JGI IMG/M metagenome (GOLD analysis project Ga0315283, IMG submission 204541) | Sediment microbial communities from Yellowstone Lake, YNP, Wyoming, USA - YL17G09_0 | ecosystem: Environmental > Aquatic > Freshwater > Lake > Sediment | place: USA: Wyoming | collected... | reverse complement strand
CGCGAGTTCCACCGCGGGCCGGTGAGTAATCCCGCCGAACATTACGTGCGATACGCGGCGCAACTGGTCACTCACCGCCCGGTTCAGCACCGGGTGGTTATAACCGTGGATCGCCGACCACCACGAGGACATCCCGTCGATCAGCTGTCGCCCATCCTCAAGCCTGAGCCGCACCCCCCGGGCGGATTTCACCTGATAGACGGGCAGCGGATCGGTCGGCGAGGTGTACGGGTGAAGGACATGCCGGCGGTCGAAGGCAAGGGGATCGGCAACCCGCATCGCCACTTACTCGCCCTCGAACAGCGGCGCGAAATCCACCATCGGCGGCGTGGCTTCGTCCATGATCTCGGGAATCTCGACGATCGCCTGTGGGTACCCGTAACGCTGGAGCGCCTCCGCGAAAATCTGCCTCGAGTCCGTCGCTATCTCCGCCGCCACCGCATGCTGCCCGTTCAGCACGAGCCCGCGCACCTCGACACCGCGCCGCTGTGCCGCCTCCAGCGTCAGCAGCGTGTGATTGATGCTGCCGAGCCGCAGCGAGCCGACGACGATCAGCGGATAGCGGCGCTGCGCGACGAAATCGAGAACCGTCAGGCTCTTTGTCAGCGGCACCAGCACCCCGCCGACACCCTCGATCAGCACGTGCTCGAACCGTGCCGCCAACCGCTCCGTCGCGCGATCGATGACGCCGATATCCACCACCCGATCCTCGAGGTGCGCGGCGAGGTGGGGCGAGGCGGGATAGGCAAACCTGCAGGGGCAGGTAGTGCCGTCGCGGTCGACGTCGAGCAGGCTCGTCCCCATCAGCTTCCGGTGCACGGCGATGTCCTCCGCCACCGGCTCCCGGCAGCCGGTCTGGACGAGCTTCTGGGTGATCACCGTGCGGCCGCGCTGCGCCAGCCAGCGGGCCATGAGACCCGTGGCTACGCTCTTGCCGATGCCGGTGTCAATGCCGGTAATGAAAACGATTCCCATCGTCAGATTGCTCCGCTTCGCTCGCAATGACAACTTTGATGACTTGATGCGCATTCGAACCACAAACCCCCTCTTTCCCCCTTTCGAAAGGGGGATGCAGGGGGTTTGATTCTTTGGCAGATGTACATGTTAAATGATGACGCCTACTTATGGCGAGCCACGAAGAACATCGGGTGGTAGGTGAGCGTCACCTCGCCACTCTTCCCGAAGCGCTCGCGGTACTCTCCCTCGAAGGCGCGCAGCACACCCCGCGTCCAGCCGGTCCGCTCCAGGCCATTCGCCCCGGTGCGGCGCAGATGCTCCAGAACCTGCCGCGGGGAGGAGAACCGCAGAACCTCACGACTCTCCCGGCGATGCAGGATGCGATAGCGCCGTTCGACCAGCGCAGCCATCTCGTCGATCGGGCGGTAGCGGAGCCCCGTCCTCCCGACGGCAGCCACCTCGCGCAGGTTGTCGGGGCCGAAGGTCGTAAACGCCAGAAGCCCGCCCGCCCGTAGCGTGGCGGCGAGGCGCTCGAGCAGCCCCGCCGGGTCGTCCAGCCAATGGAAGACGGCGTTCGAGGCCACCAGGTCAAACGCGGCTGGGGGCAGATCGAGCCTTTCGATATCGCCGGGGTGGAAGCTGAACGCTGCCCCCGCCAGCTGTACGGCGCCCTCCACCCGTGGCCCGCACTCCGCCACGAGATCGTTGGCGACGATCTTGCGGAGACGCAGCCGTCGGACCATCTCCCGGCTCAGCAGGCCGGTGCCGCAGCCGATCTCAAGGGCGCTGTCGAAGCCATCGCCCCCATGGCTGAGGATCTCCTCAACGAGCCCCACCGCCATCCCCCGCTGGACGGCGGCCTCCCCGTCGTACCCGGCGAGGCTCCGCCCGAAGCGGTCCCGCACCAGTTCCTTGTCAGGGCTCATCCGTCTCGCCCAGGATCTCCCGCCACCCGGTCCGCCGCGAAAAGGGCAGGTGCGGTAGACTCGCCGTCCGACAGGGGATCACCCCCTGCCAGTACCGCATCTGGTTCGCCGGCGGCATGATGCGGTCGCGGCTGCCGACGACGGCGCTCGTGAACGGCCCCGGCTGCTGTACGCCCTGCCCGGCATCCCGCGCCAGCGCTTGCAGCTCCCGGCGCTGATCCTCCACGTCGCGCAACGGGGCGTGGGGGAGGAATTCCCCGCAGGCGTCCCGGCCATCGCACATCCTCCTGAAGAAGGAGTCCCGCGCCCGTTCGGAGAAGTTGTCGAGCGTCGCGTGGAAGAGGGCCGCCGGAATCCCATAGGCGTCGTCGATCGGCCGGCCTGTCCCGTTGACAGCCACCGCCTTGTCAAAGCGCGTCCCCGCCGGGCCTCCGAAGACAATCGCCGCGGCCCAGACCCCCATCGACCAGGCCACGAGATCCACCGCCGGGTAGTGCGCGACGGCCGCCCGGACCGCTTCTGCGCCCTGCGGATCCGTGTAGTCGCAGACCGCCAGCAGGTCCCGACCCGCCGGCGGTTCGATCATGCCGAGGAGGCGCTCGTCCATCCCCCAGCCGTTGAAGAAGAGCAGCAGCCGGGGGCGCTCCTCACGCGCCTGCCAGTGCAGCCTCACGGGCCGGATGCTCCGATTGCGTCGGGGAGAGCGCTCAGATCTTCCCAGCGCAGATCGGCCGTCAGGGACAGACGCACCCGCGCCGTCCCCGGGGGGACCGTCGGGGGGCGGATCGGCAGCACGAGATACCCCGCCTCCTGCAGCTTCAGAGCAAGGCGCACAGCCGCTTCGTCCTCACCCACAATCACGGGGACGATCTGCGATTCGCCGCCGGTGACGCAGCCGCGAGTCGCAAGCTCTCCCCGGAGCCGCAGCCCGAGGGCCGCAAGTTCTTTCCGCTCGCGCCCCATCCCCTGCATGCGCCTCAGCGTGAGACGGCTCCACGAAAGGACGGCCGGCGGCAGCGCGGTAGTGAAGATGAAGGGGCGCACGGTGTTGACGAAGTACTCCTTCAGCGGCGGGGAGGTCACCGCAAAGGCGCCGACCGAGGCTAGCGCCTTTCCGAAGGTGCCGACGAGGATATCCACCTGATCGAGAACGCCGGCGGCCTCCGCGAGTCCGCGCCCCAAATCGCCGAAGACTCCCACCGCGTGCGCCTCGTCCACGATCAGAGTCGCACCAAAGCGCTCCTTAAGCCGCACCAGGGCCTGGAGGTCCGCCTGGTCGCCGTCCATGCTGAAGACCGACTCCGTCACGATGAACGTCCGTCCCGACCCGCCGGCGGTCGCTCGCAGCAGATCCTCGAGGTGGCCGTAGTCGCGGTGGCGATAGCGCCGGAAAGCCGCCTCCGAGAGGCGCATGCCGTCGATGATGCTTGCGTGGTTGAGCCGGTCCGAGAGGAAGAGATCCCCCTTGCGCCCGAGGGCGGTGAGGATACCGAGGTTGGCGTGATAGCCGCTGGAGAAGACACAGCATTCGCGCCCGCCGTAGAGCGCCGCAACCTCTTCCTCGAGCGCCAAGCCTGCCGGGCCGCTCCCCGTCAGCAGCCGCGACGAGGAAGCCGTCATGCCGCGCTCGTCGAGGAGTTGCTCCGGCGTCTCGCTGAGAAACGTCCGTAACAGCAGTTCGTCCGCGCCGAGGCCGAGATAATCGTTGGAGGAGAGATTCAGCAGGCGCCGCCCCGCGCGTTCAACCTCTCCTCCGGGACCGCGGGAGAAGACCGAGAGAGAGCGGTGGCGACCCAGTCCGCGCAGGAGCTCGAGCTCAGCGCGGCAGGTTTCGGGCAGATTTGTCATCATCTCCGAATCGGGACAGTTCCGTCAGCAGCGCTGTGTCTTCGCTCGTCTCGCGCCCCCGCGTCGTCAGGTAGCCGCCGGTGAGCAAGCCGTTGGCGCCGGAGAGCATCAGCAGGGCCTGGAAGTCCTTCATCATCGTCTCGCGGCCGGCGGCGAACTTGATGACGGCGCGCGGGTGGATCAGCCGGAAGAGCGCGAAGGTCTTCGCGACTTCGACCGCCGGCACCGGGGCGCTCCCCTCGAGCGGGGTGCCGGGAATGGGGATCAGCACGTTGAGCGGGATCGTCCCAACGCCCAGCTCCCGCAGCTCGAACGCCAGAGCGATACGGTCCGCCATCGTCTCGCCGACGCCGATGATCCCGCCGCAGCAAAGCTCGATACCGTTGCGCTTCAGCGTAGCGAGGGCGGCGAGGCGATCCCCCGCGGTGTGGGTGTCGCTGATCAGCTCGCGGTAGCGGCCGGTCGTGACCTGGAGGTTGAGGTTGTAGTGCGAGACTCCGGCAGCGGCCAGAGCCTGCGCCGCTGCGTCGTCGAGAGCGCCGAGCGAGGCGCAGACCTCCATCCCCGGCAGCCGCTCGTGGATCAGGTCGATCGCCTCGATGACGGAACGCACCTCCCCGTTGTTGCCGGTGCAGCCGGTTCCGGCGGTCACGATGCCGAAACGGCGCACCCCGTTGCGCCAGACGACCTCCGCCCGGGCGAGCAGCTCCGCCGGATCGAGGAGCCCGTATTCCGGCACTTGCGCCGCGTGGTGGGCGGACTGGGCGCAGAAGCGGCAGTTCTCCGGGCAGGCCCCGGACTTGGCGTTGACGATCGAGCAGGCGTGCAGGCCCGGGGCGTACTTCAGCCGCACCTTGTGGGCCAGGGAAATCAGATCGAGGACATCACTTCCGGGAAGCTCCGACAGGCGGGTCGCCAGGGGCAGATCTATCGGCCCGCCGGTGGCGAGGACCCCATACGCCTCCCCTACGGCAGGGTGAAGAACCGCTACGGATATTATTGCGCTCATGCCAGGTGAATCCTCACATTGCTTCATCATTTCGCTCCTCGACCCAATACGGTCGACTTAAGCCGTTCGTGCTGAGCCTTTCGAAGCATGAATGGGGCCCTCTCCTTCCTTGCCTATCGGCAGCAGGTGGACGTCGCCGGCCAGCAGGTGCAGCAGTTCGCCGTCCGCCGTCTCGACCTTCAGCTCCCCGGTGGGGGTGATGCCGCGGGCCGTCCCACGCACCACCCCCGAGAGATTCTCGGCCGCCACGGGCCTGCCGTTCAGGGCGGAGTACCGCTCGAAGTAGGCAAGAAGGCCGGAGAGACTCCCGTCTCGCTGCCAGCCCTCGTACCGCGTCTCCAGGTGATTGATTACCGCACCCAGGAGCGCGGGCCGCGAAACCTTCCGGCCACCCGCGAGGCGCAGCGTGGTAGCGGTCGCGCGCAGCGCCCGGGGGACGTTGGTCCCGTTCACGTTGATGCCGATGCCGAGGATCACCCGGTGCACGCGATCGGCTTCCAGGCTCGCCTCGCAGAGGATGCCGGCCACCTTGCGTCCGCCGACCAGGATGTCGTTCGGCCACTTGATCTGCGCCGCGATCTGCGGGCAACACTCGGCCAGCCCCTCGTGGACCGCTACTGCGGCGACCAGCGCGAGCTGCGGAACTCTCGCCGGCTCAACGTTCGGGGTGAGCAAAACCGAGAAGTAGATGTTTTCCCCGGCCGGCGACTCCCAACGCCGTCCCATCCTCCCCCGCCCGGCGGTCTGGGAATCGGCGACAACCACGGCGCCCTCGCGAACGCCCTGCCGCGCGAGCTCCCCGGCCGCACGGTTCGTCGAGTCGACCGTATCGAGGTATTCGATGCTCCGCCCAAGGGTTGACGTTTTAAGGTGCGGCGTCACCTCGGCGGCGAGCGGCACGTTTGCCACAGCACGCAAGCTGTAGCCCTTCTTCGGGACGGAGACGATCCCGTACCCCGCCCTCTTCAGTTCCCGGACATGCTTCCAGACCGCGCTCCGGGAGACACCGAGCCTCCGGCCGATCTCCTCCCCCGAGAGGAAATCAGCCCCTTTCTTGAGCAACTCCAGAACACGCTCCGTCGTCTCGTTCATCGTGGTAACCGGGAGCGAGTATCACGGGCCTCACGGCTATTGTCAACCTGCACATAAGAACGGGTCAACGATAAGCTGCTGAAACCTTTAACCAGCAGACTGCCAATAAGGGCCCAAGTGCAAGGCGCGCGAGTCTGCGAGAGCGTGACCTGGGTTAACCGTGCCGCTCCCGGCGTGATTTTTCGTCCCGGCAAGGCAGGCCGGAGCTTGCGCGGAGACGTACTCCGGTACGCCGCACTTCGCCCCACGGAACAGCTTCGAGGGGCGTTAAGGACGCCACCGCAGCTGGGGCGGGAAAGCGCCCGGGAGCGGCCCGGTCAATACACGTTCAGTCGAGTTGGCCGGCGCAGTTGAGTCGGCGGACGAGGCTGAGCGTCGGCACGACGTTTCCGCCCTCCTCGCTCATGACGAGCTGATAGAATTTACACTCCACGCAGTTGGCCAGCTTCTTGGCTACGGTCCCCACCACCTGTCCCGAGCAGAAGGTCCCGGCGAGAACCCAGCACGTCCGGCCGGAGTTTTGTCCTCCATGCACGCCGTGGAGCGTGGACTCCACCGCCGCCGGACAGGGACCCTGGTCTGCGACAGCATGCCCCCCGGGCTCGCGGCCGCATTTCTGCACTTCCCAACAATTGAGCTTTTTCATGAGCCGGATTTTACACGTTTTTGTTCTCGAGATCTCGGGGGACGGGCTTTTTCAGCAGGGAGGCAACATCGACCCCGGGCAACATCTTCGTCAGCATCCCCATCAGCCCGTCGGCGGCATTGCCGCCGCCCGTGACAAGAACATCCGGGACAATCTTGATATTGCCATTTTGGATAGCGGCTGAAATCAGCTCCACAATCTTGATCTGCTTGATCGCCTCTTCGCCAATTGCCGCTTGCTGCTTGCTGTAGGCCTGAGCGGTTGCCTCACCGATAGCCGCGATCTTGGAGGCCTCGCCGTCGCCGATGGCCGTCAGCCGCTTGCCCTCGCCCACGCCTTCGAGCGCCTTGGCCTCCGCCGTACCCTCGGCCAGGGTAATCATCTCGGTCTTTTTCTGGGTCGCCACTTTCACGGCGATTTCCGAGGCGACCAGCGTCGGCTGCTGGTCCGCGGTGGCGCGCATCTTCTCCATCTGGGTGCGCTCCGCCTGGGAGCGCTGCTCCATCTTGTACATTTCCTGCTGCTGCTCGGCGATGATCCGCTTGGTCTGGGTCTGCATCAGATCCTCGGGCAGGCGAATCTGGCAGATCAGGACCGAGACGCACTCCACATGGTACCTCTCGAGATCGGCGCGGGCGCGGGATTCCGCCTTGGCCTGCTCTTCCGAGCGACTCTGGAGAAAGTTCATCGCCGAGGCGGTGGAGGCCTGATTCCTGAAGGATGAGTCGATCATCGGATGGATGACGTGCTGGATCAGGTTGTCGATGGAGCCGACCTTGGCCACCATGTAGGGCGCCTGATCCGGTCGAACGCGAATGACGACCTTGACGGAGACCTGGATCGGGAAACCATCCTTGGAGATGACGCTCAACTGATCAAAGCGTGTGTCCTTCTGGTCGTCCCAGTCGATGGTGATGTTGGTCGTGTCGATGATGTAGACCATGAAGGCCCGCCGGTTGAGGTAATAGCGGCCCGGGCCGGCGACCTCCTCCTGGATGCCGCGAAACCCCTTCGGCACAACGTACTTCTCTTTGCCCTCCTCCTCGGAGGCTCCGATCTGGGTCGAGCCGAGACGCTTCTTCATCTCCTCCGTCGGATCCTCGCCGACGTTCGAGACCACAACCCCGACCTGGCCGCGCTCGATGACGGCGACATCGTCGATTTCCACGTTGAACATGAACGGGTTAATGTAATAGGTTCCCGGCCGCAGCACATCGAGCTGCGGGCCGCGCTGACCCTGCTTGATCAGAAACGCGGAACCATCCTGATAATCGTTATGGCCGGTGATGGGGCTGGCGACGTATTCCCGATCCGGCAATGGAATGCCGTCCAGAGCGGTTACAAGACCGACCTTGTTGGCGTCGACAACAACGGCGGCCGCGATCTGGACCTTGAACAGATTCAGGTTGATGCGGTAGGTGCCCGGCAGCAGCACATCGATCTGCGGCCCCTTCTGCCCGCCGTTTTTCAGGAACGCCTCGCCGTTCTCAAAATTCGAATGCCCCGGCACGCTCTGCGCCAGCAGTCGCCCCATCGGGATCGGGGCGCCGTCCTGAGCGGTGACCACGCCGACCTGCCCTTTGGCGATCACCACGGCCGCGGCCTTGGTGATTTTGAAGACGTTCGGATGAATACGATAGACCCCCGGGGGCAGAATCTCCGTCTGCGGCCCTTTCTGCCCGCCATTTATAATAAAATCCTCGCCGGACTGGAAGGAGTTGTGACCGGTGGCCACCTTGGCAAAAATGCGCCCGGCCGGGATGGCCGAACCGTCGGACGACTCGATCAGGCCGATCTCCCCTTCATTGATCTTGGTGGCCGTGCTCTTGGTGACTTTGAAGAGATAGGGGTTGATGCGGTAGTTGCCGGGCGGGATGAATTCGATCTGTGGCCCCTTCTGGCCGCCATGCTTGATAAAGGCTTCGCCGTTCTGAAAGGACGAGTGTCCTGCCACCGCCTGGGCGAAGATTTTGCCCTCCGGAATGGTGGCACCGTCGACCGACTCGACCGTGCCGATTTCAAAATCCTTGATTTCGACGACGTTGCCCTTGGTCAGCTTGAACAGATAGGGGTTGATCCGGTATTTGCCGGGGGGCAGCACCTCTATCTGCGGTCCTTTCTGGCCGTGGTTCCTGATGAACGCCTCGCCATCCTGAAAGGAATTATGGCCGGGCACGACGGCGGCAAAGATGTTGCCGGCCGGGATGGATGATCCATCCACCGACTCGATCATGCCGATTTCGTTCTCCTTGATTTCGATAAAGACGCTCTTGTCCGCCTTGTAGATAAACGGGATCAGGAAGTGCATGCCGGGGCCGAGTGTCCGTGCCTGAATACCGACTTCGTTGCCGAGGGCCACGACCCGGCCCTGCGGCATTTTGCTGCCGAACCACCGGCGCTCGATCAAGGCAATCTCGTTGCCGCCCACGATGACGACGGATTCATAGATCAGGATGGCCGCGGGAATAAGCAGCAGCAAGTACCACCAGTACTTCAATGCGAATGCGAGAAACATCGAAGCTCCTTTCGTGTAACGGGACGACGCGCGCTGGCCGAAAAAAGGCTAACACACTCCCCCGTTGTTGGAAACCCGGCAACGAGGCGGCTATAATTGCGTCTCGACCCAAGATTCTCAAGGAGAGCACAACCTGATTCTGGAGGAGCCTGCCATGACCACGAAGTCGAAATCTGCCCGCATCATCGCCCTTGCCCTGCTTATTCTCCCGGTGCACCTGCGCTGCGGACTTGCGCTGGGGGCCGACGCGCTGGAAAAGCCGATCGCCGCCCCGGCGGAGGAAGGGCCCGCACGACCCTCCAATCCCGGCGGGACCGGTCCCGCGGTCAGCCTGACCGGCCCAGCATGGGGAGATTCCAAGATCCTCGAGCCGCAGCAGCTCGCCGATCTGATCGCCTACATCGTGCTCCTGAACAAGGCGCCAACGCCGGGAGCGCAATCCTCGCCGTAATTCGTCGCGTAAGGGACCGCAAGCGGCAGGTTGCCGAGTAGACCCGGCTAGAACTGCCTGGTGTGCGCCGCAGGGTCGAGGTCCATCCTCTTGCCAGAGCGGTAGGCATCGACAAAGCCGAATCCACTTTTTACTCGATCGGGAGTACTTGAACTTTGCACAGGGCACCTTTGACCATTCGTTGGGCTTGTTGAATCTCGGCCGGGACTCGAAGATTTCAGTTTCATGATTCGTTATTTCAAAGGTCATGCGAACTTTATCGTGCAGGTCAGGTGGCGATCGCCGTATGCCGATCCCGACCATGAGCTTCTGGATGTACTTCAACTCGATCACGCTGAATGCCATGTCATTACCCGCTTTCTTTTTCACCCGACAGGTAAGGAGGAGAGGTAGGACGAATGCCGGCGGACCTTACTCTTCGGAAATGTCACCGGTCAAGAATTGCGCCCCCCCCTTGCCCTTCACGACGGCCTGCCCGACAATGAAAGGAGGAGCGGGAGGGCCGCAGTCAGACCTTGCCGGAGCCTTTGCCAGCGAACGAACGGAGGAAGCTGATTCATGCACGTCATCGCTTTTATGGGTAGCCCCCGAAAGGACGGCAACACTTCGATTCTACTGCAGGAGGCGATCCGCGGAGTCACCGAGGGCGGGCAGGCGGTGAAGAGCTTCAATCTCGCCCGCATGAAGATCCGCCCCTGCCAGAACTGCGGCGGCTGCGACAAGACGGGGGTCTGCATCATCGAGGGCGACGCGATGGGCGGCATCTACGCGGCCCTGCGCGAGGCCAACCGGATCATCCTCGCCAGCCCGATCTTTTTCGCCGGGCTCTCGGCGCAAGCGAAGGCCATGGTCGACCGCTGCCAGGCCTTCTGGTGCGAAAAGTACCTGCTGAACCGGCCGCTGCCGGAGGGGCCCGAGGGGAGAAAGGGGCTGTTCATCACGGTGGGCGGCATGAAAACGGGCAAGGGCGTCGAGTGCGGCGGGGCGACGGCGACGGCGTTCTTCAGGACCTTGAGCGTCCCCGTTCACGCGAGCCTCGGCTACCGCGGCGTCGACGCCAAGGGCGCAATCCGGGAGCACCCCACGGCACTGCAGGAGGCCTTCGAGGCCGGCCGGGAACTGGTGCGCATTTGACTTCGGTCAATGCGCACGGCGCTGCTGCCTGCTATCCTTGATTACAAGGAAACAGAGCAGCGAACGACGGAGGAGATAGAAATGCCAACGCCTAAGTGCCCCGGACAGGATACGCAGAAGTGGGGTCCCGACGCGGTGTACGACGTCGCGTGCAAGAAGTGCGGGAACCAGCTCGAATTCTTCAAGGACGAGATGAAGCGCCGCTGCAAGAACTGCGGCGGCACGGTCTTCAACGAGCGCATGGACATCGGGTGTCTCGCCTGGTGCCCCTCCGCCGAGGCCTGCGCCGGCCCCGACATGGCGCGGGCCCTGGAACTCACCCAGAAGGCCAAGGACCGGGGCTGCCCCGACGTGGTCAGTCCCGGGGAGCGCGCCGCGTCGTAGCGTCAGCTGCGGGGTCCTGTCGCTGCGGACCTCCATCGTGCTCGCTGCGGTCCGCCGATGGAGACCTCCCCTTCGCGCCACCCCTCCGTCGTCATTGTGCTACGATCCTCCGAAACCCCATTATATCCATTTGAGAAGGAGATTCGAGAATGCTGGCCAAGGACCTGATGATCCCGCTTCAGGAGTCGCTGACGCCGGAGATGACCCTCAAGAGCGCCGCAGGCGTACTGCGGACCGCCAACCGCGGCGAGGAGAGGATCGGCGTTAAAGGTCTCCCCGTGCTCGACCCGCGGGGAAAGATGATAGGGTTCCTTTCGATCGGCGACATCCTCAAGGCGGTCTTCCCCTCGTACATGGGACTGATGAACATCGGCGACTTCTCCTGGGACGGCATGGTCGAGGACATGGCGCGCAGGGTCGTAGACCGTCGCGTCGGCACGGTCATGACGACCGCGGTGATCAGCGTCCACGAGGAGGCGCCGCTGATGGTCTGCGTCGACCACATGATCAAGCACGGCGTCAAGCGCCTGCCGGTCATCGGCGCCGACGGGCGCGTCAGCGGAATCCTCTATGAGCGCGACGTCTTCGAGGCGATCTGCGACATCATGCTCAGCGTGACGAAGGAGAAACTCGGGTGAGTCCGGAGGCAGCCACCGCGGCGCCGCTGGTCCTCGGAACGCCCTTCTGGCTCGGCACCGCCGTATTCGTGCTAGCGTACGCGGTCATCATCTCCGAGAAGATCCACAAGACCACCGTCGCCCTCGCCGGCGCCGCCCTGATGCTTGGCCTGAAGATCCTCGACCAGCACGAGGCCTTCCACCTCGAGGAGTTCGGCGTCGACTGGAACGTGATCTTCCTGCTGATCTCGATGATGGTCATCATCAACATCATCCGCCCGACGGGGCTCTTCGAGTACATCGCAATCAAGAGCGCCAAGCTCGGCCGCGGCGAGCCGTTTGTCATTCTCGGAATTTTTGCGGTGGTCACCGCGCTGCTCAGCTCCCTGCTCGACAACGTGACCACCGTGCTGCTGATCACCCCGGTGACGCTCTTCGTCGCGGACGCCCTCGATGTCGACCCGATCCCGTTTTTGATCTCGGGGGCGCTGGCTTCGAACATCGGTGGCACCGCGACGCTGATCGGCGACCCGCCGAACATCATGATCGCCTCCAAGGCCCACCTGACCTTCATGGACTTCATCTACCACCTGACCCCGGCCGTGATCATCATCATCCCGGTCTATCTCGTCGCGATCCGCATCTTCTGGGGCTCGAAGCTGCGCACGCGCGACGAATTGAAGACGCGCATCATGTCGATGAACGAAAACGATGCGATCAAGGACGCGCCGCTGCTGCGAAAGTCCCTCTTCGTGCTGACGCTGGTGCTGCTCGGCTTCGCCTTCCACGGCAGCCTGCACTTCCAGCCGGCGACCGTCGCCCTGTGCGGCGTCGCACTCCTGCTGCTGCTTGCGAAGGTCAAGGACCCGCACCACTTGCTCTCCGAGGTCGAGTGGGGAACGATCTTCTTCTTCATCGGGCTGTTCATCATCGTCGGCGGCGTGGTCAAGGTCGGGCTGATCTCGTGGCTGTCGGTGCAGGTCATCGAGCTGACGCGCGGCAACATGTTCGCGACCTCGATGGTCGTGATGTGGTTCTCGGCCTTCGCCTCGGCGATCGTCGACAACATCCCCTACGTGGCGACGATGAACCCGCTGATCGTCGACATGGCCCGGCAGCTCTGGCCGGACCTCTCGGGGACGGCGCTGCTGCACCACCCCGACCTGATGCCGGTCTGGTGGTCGCTCGCCCTGGGCGCCTGCCTCGGCGGCAACGGCACGGCCATCGGCGCCTCGGCGAACGTGATCGTGGTCGGCATGTCCGAGAAGATGGGCCGCAAGATCTCGTTCGGCCGCTTCATGGCCTACGGCATGCCGGTGATGATCCTGACCGTGAGCGTCTCCACGGCGTACATCTGGCTGCGCTACTACGTTTTGAAGTGGTAGGGCCTGCTACTCCTTGGCTTTCTCGGCCCGGTACTGCAGGTAGGCGTCCCGCGTCGCCAGATAGGGATCGATGGAGGCGTCCTTGATCCCCTCGTAATCACCGATGCGGAACGAGTAATAGTTGATCATGTAGAAGCTGCGCGAACCCAGCGAGACAGCGGTGGAGTTGAAGTAGGTGACCGGGTCAAGAGCCAGACCGCCGATCCAGCCGACCGTGTCGCGCAGCGTGTAGGGCCCAAGAATCGGCCAGACGACGTAGGGCCCGCTGCCGACACCGTGGTGGGCAAGCATCAAACCGAGATCGGTGTCGGGGATGGTCGTCTCCTCGTTGCTCGCGAACAGATTGCCGAACCCCAGCACGCCCCAGGTGCTGTTGATCATGAATTTTCCCAGCTCGATGGTTGCCTCGCGGCCTTTGAGCTGCAGGACGTTGCTGACGAAGCGAATGGGAGTCCGGAGGTTGTTGAAAAAATTCTCGACCCCGCTCCTGGCCAGGCTGGGGACAACCGCCCGGTAGCCTTGGGAGACCGGCTTGAGGAGCCAGAAATACAATTTGTCGTTGAACTGGAACATTGCCCGGTTCCAGGGGGCGAGGGGGTCGGAGACCGAGACCATCGGGGTGTCCAACAGATCGAGCTCTTCCTCGAGCGAGAGGTCGGCGACGCCAGAATCCGCCCGAGCGGCGGCAGCGGGTGTTTTCTCGAGCGGTGCGTCGCTGGCGGGGACGGCGACGCCGACCGGGGAGCTGGGTGCAT
>Ga0315283_10003307_pt1 | contig 13720 bp, 12 predicted proteins | sample YL17G09_0_MG_FD_204541 | JGI IMG/M metagenome (GOLD analysis project Ga0315283, IMG submission 204541) | Sediment microbial communities from Yellowstone Lake, YNP, Wyoming, USA - YL17G09_0 | ecosystem: Environmental > Aquatic > Freshwater > Lake > Sediment | place: USA: Wyoming | collected... | reverse complement strand
ACGACATCGGCGCCTGTTGACGCGGTGACGGGTCGGTCGCCTTCCGACACGCTCCATTTCGCACCGACCGGCGATCCGCTCGTGTGGGAGGCGGTGCTGGGCATCGACATCTCCGCGAAGGCCGGATCCGTCCGCCTGATCGTCCACGCCAAGGCCGGCGGATCGGCGGCGGACGCGACCCACGATCTCGTCGTCTCACCGAAGACGTTTCCGGCCAGGCGCATCACGGTGGATCCGAAATTCGTGGATCCGCCCGCGAGCGAGATGCCGCGCATCCAGCGCGAAGCGAAACAGATGGCGGCCGTGCTCGCGGCCGTGTCACCGGCGCGGCTCTGGAGCGGGCCGTTCGCCGCCCCTGCCCCCGGCCCGGTCACCAGCGCCTTCGGCCGCACCAGCATCATCAACGGCCAGCGGCGCACGCCGCACACCGGCACCGACTTCGAGGCGGCGGTCGGCACGCCCATCTCGGCGCCCAACGCCGGCACGGTCGTGCTCAGCGAGGCGCTGTACTTTTCCGGCGAGACGGTCATCGTCGATCATGGCCTCGGCGTGTTCTCGTTTCTCGGGCACCTGTCCAGGCGTGACGTCGCGGTGGGCGACGCCGTACGGGCCGGGATGGTGGTGGGCCTGTCGGGTGTGACGGGACGGATCACGGGCCCGCACCTGCACTGGAGCGTGCGCGTGGGCCCCGCGCGGGTCGATCCGATGTCGCTGCTCGCAATTCTTGGCAAGCAATCGGGGACGGGGCGGATTCTCGAGCGTGTATCATGACCGCGACAACTTCTCTGGAGCGAAGCAGATGTCACAGCGAATCCTGAAGGTCGGACTCATCGGCGGCGGCGGCGGGGCGTTCATCGTCCATCCGCACCAGAAGGCGATTCACACCGACGGCACGCGGCGCGTCACGTGCGCGGCGCTCCACCCCGATCCGGCGATCGCGATGAAGGAGGCGGCCAACTGGCCGTTCCCGATCCACGGCTACGCGAGCTACGGCGAGTTAATCGCCACCGAAGCGCGCAAGCCGGTCGGCGAACGGATCGACTACGCACTCATCGTCACGCCCAATCACGTGCACTTCGATCCGGCGAAGAAACTGCTCGACGCGGGGATCCCGGTGTTCTGTGAGAAACCGCTGACGATGACCCTCGCGGAGGCGGAGGCGCTGGCGACGATGGTCCGGGCCCGGAAGATCCCGTTCGGCGTGGCGCACACGTATCTCGGCCACTGGACGACGAGGCTCGCGCGCCACATCGTCTGCACAGGTCTGCTCGGCCAGGTGCGCTGGGTGGACGCGTACTACATCCAGGGCTGGCTGGCCGACCGCGTCGAAGACACGGGTTCGGTGCAGGCCCAGTGGCGGGTCGATCCGAAGCTGGCGGGCGCCAGCGGCTGCGGCGGCGATATCGGGACGCACGCGCTGATGCAGTTGCGCTACGTCACCGGCCTCGAGGTGGCCCGGCTGCAGGCGCATCTGGAAGTCTTCGCGCCGAACAGGAAGCTCGACGATCACTTCACGGTCTACGCGGATCTGTCGAACGGCGGCAAGGCGCTCATCCGCGCGAGCCAGATCTGCATCGGCCACCGCAACGGCCTCGGCATCGAGGTGAACGGGACGAAGGCCACGCTGCGCTGGGAGCAGGAAGAGTCCGAGCGAATCATCATCCACCTGCCCGGCCAGCCCGACCGTGCGTACTGGCGGGGCAGCGTGACGGCGAACGACGGCTTCCTGAAGGACCTCCCGGCGGACCTCATGGCCGAGCCGACGATTCCGGCGGGCCACGCAGAAGGTTTCCACGACGCGTTCGCCCGTTTGCATCGATGTTTCGAGGCGGACGTGCGCGCCTATCTGGACGGCAAGCCATTCGCGTGCGACGGCGCCAGGTACGCCAACGTGGACGATGGCGTGATGGGTATGCGGTTCATCGCCAGAGCCGTCGAGAGCAGCGCGAGCGGCGGCGGCTGGATCACGATGTAGGATCCGCGGTCACCGCCTCCCTCACGCTGGCACCAGGCGGGTCGATCGTAGAATCTGCAAACGACCGGCGCGAGGCGCCGGGCACACCCTTAGGCGCGCGCGGCAGCGGCAATGCCACGGCGCTGATCGAGGCGGCGGTGCAGTGGCTCGCCGATCGGGGCATGCCGCGTGTGCTGCCGTGGACAGCGGCGCCCCATGACGAGGCACGCCGGCTCTTCGAGCGGCGGGGCTTCCGTCACACGATGAGCGAGATGACGCGTGAGACGGGCCGCTACGCGGGCTTTGCGGGCTGTCCCGACGCGGCCGCCTTGCCTGCCGCGAGGCGGTGAAGGCCGAACACGGCCGCGCCAGCAACGGCCAGCAGCCCCAGGCCGAGGAGTGGCCGGAAGGCGAGCCAGGCGAGCGCAATTGTCACGAGCGACAGGCTCAGCGCCACGAGAAACGCGAAGACACCGATGCCGCCGCGCAGCAGACTGCCCATGAACGGCAGGACATCGGCGACCACGGCCAGCGGGTTGAAGATCAGTCCGAGGCCGAACGCCATCAGCAGGAACCCCACCAGGCGCAAAATCCACGTCAGGGTGGCATTCTCCGACTCGGCCGCTTTGAACATGCTGTCGGCGCTCAGCGTGCCGTACTGCACCAGCAGAATGCTGTCGCCGGCCGCGGCCGGGTAGGGTTCGAACGTCTCTCCGACCTGCCGGGCAACGACACTCACGGTGGCGGGGCGCACGACTTCAAACGTGATGCGCTGGTCACCCACGGCCGGCGCGGCGGGGTCGGCTCCCCGGTAGTACCCGCCGTCCTTGAACGTGAAGCCATCGGGGATTGAGTCGGCCCCGACGTCGGCGCGCAGCGGTTCGGTCTTGTCCAGCAGGGCGACCTGTGCGTCGGCCAGCGTGAACGCGCCCAGCGTGACCGTCTTCGCCACCCAGTTGTCGCCCTTCACCGGCATCTCGGCGGGGTTCCGGTGGTCGTCGGCCTGCTTGAAGCCCGTGGAATCGATGAGGGTCGGCGACCACTCCTTCTTGTAGGTGTAGGTCGTCACGGTCTCGGTGCCGCCGCCCAGCTTGGTGCGCGTCTCGGACTTGCTCTCTTCCTTCCACTGGAACATCTCGGCCTTGCGCACCAACCTGAGCGCGGTGGCCGTGACGCCGAAGTCGGGATCCGAGACCGTGTCGGCCGTGGTGGCCTGGCCGCTCATGTGGACCAGTTTCCCGCTGTTGGCCGGGCCGATTTTGTCGGCCGGCACGCTGATGACGGCGCTGGCGCCTTCCTTCAGGCTCTTCGCGGTCTGCACGGCGCGGCCTTCGTTCCAGACGAGCAGCGGGAACGACACCACCAGCAGGAGCAGCCCGATGAGCACGCTCTTGATCGAGTCGAACAGTCGGGAGAACCAGGACTGGGACGAAACCTCGCGATACGAATCTGCAGCCATGTCAGCCTTTCTTTCAGGAGCCCGCCGCCTGCCCGGCGGGCGCCTCCCGTTCGAGACTCGCGATCCGCTCCAGGGCCTTGGTCTTGAGCGCGGACGCCTCCCGCGCAATGGCGGCCTCGCCGGCGCGCTGGATCTGGGGAATCCGGCGATCGAGCGCGGCGATTAGTTCGTGCAATTCGCGAAGAAGGCGGGCGGAATCGTGCGCCATTGTCGTCCCTCAGCGCCGGGACGGGAACGCCCGGAAAGTGCTTTGGTGAGGCCGACGGCCGGAACGGCCGCAGGTCTCAGGAAAGCGTGGTGCCTGCTCAGTATACGCCCGTCGCGAGTCCGCGTCCCGGATCCGACCCGTCGACCTACGGTCGACGGCACGCGGATCTCCTAGCGCGGCCGGCGCTATCTCCCGGGTGGAACGCCGTTGGGGGCAATCGTCAGATCGCGGCCGGCGATGTCCTCCCACGCGTAGTAGTGAAACACTCGTCCGTTGGACATGGCGACGAAGAGGCCGCGCGGGAACGCCGGCCCGAGATCGACGTTGGTGACCTCGCAGCCATCGCTCTCGATGGCGGCGACGGGCACGGTCTTCACCAGCCTGTGCTCGTGCGGGCGGCCGGGCGCGCCTTCGCGGGGGTAGATCCGAAACTGATTCGCCTGCTGGTCGGACACGAGGATGTACCCGGTCCCGCCGTTGATCGTGTAGATCGAGATGCCTTCGTGATCGCCCGCGAATCCGCTCGTGGCGAAGAGCGCGAGTTCCCTGTTCGCGTCGGGCGCGTCGGGATCGGCCTTGTACTTGTGGACCCCGACCGTTTCGTCAGCGTAGTAGACATAGCCGAGTTCCGCATCGACGGCGATGGCTTCGATTTCCTTCCTGCCGCTGTAGGCGCCGAACCGGCGGACCAGTGTCATCTTCACGTGGCCGGTGCCGTCGTCGGCGAGCCGGTACTGGCCGATGTAGCCGGTGAGCGGGCCGGCCTTGCCGCCCACGAACGCGAACATCGCGCCGTCGCGCGCCCGCCGATAGAGCGCGATGCCCATCGGCGCGCGGTTCGTGTCGCCGCCAAACACGACGAGGTCGCCGTTGTCGACGCTGGTCATGCCGGGCAGCGAGAACACGCGCAGCCGCATCATGTCGCGCTCGGTGGTGACGGCAATGTCGGTGGGTGTGCCGCCCAGCGGGAGGCCGTAGGCGATGTCGACGTTGTTGGGGCGCTTCAGGCCGCCGACGCGGTTCACGATCCTGCCGCCGAGATCGTAGACGTAGAGCGCGCCGTCGGCCTCCTTGTCGGTGCCGACAATGAGGCTTCGTGATGGGTCGGCGCGATCGATCCAGATGGCGGGATCATCGGTGTCGTATCTGGCCGGTTGGGTGACCACGCGAGGTGTGAGCGTGTTGGCGGCTGGCGTCATCGGCCCGCACGCGCACAAGAGGACGAGCGACGCGGGGAGAAGGACGGGAAGCAGCCGTCCCACCGTGACGCCAACGACGTGTGGACCCCGCTGCCCGGCTGGTTGAGTCCCCACGCTGAGGACCGCTGAGGCTCGACTCATGACCGCGCCCTCCGCTGGTCAGGCATCCGCCAGCAGCGCCGGAAGATCGGCCACGCTGGTGAGTATGTGCGTGTGCGGTTCGGCGGCCAGCACGTCATGCCCGTGCGCCCCTGACAGCACGCCAATGTTGAATCGCACGCCGGCGTTGTGCCCGGCGCGCAGGTCGAGCACCGTATCGCCGACGTTGGCCACCTGGCCGACGCTGACCACGCCGGTCGCTTCCATGCAGCGGAAGATCATGTACGGGGCCGGCCGGCCCTGTGGCACCTCGTCTCCGCAGACGATGGCATCCACCGTGTCCGCCTCCCAGCCCAGCGCGGCCAGGAGCATGTGGGCGGTGTCCCGATCAAACCCGGTGTTCAGGGCCACACGGATGCCGCGATCGCGGAGCCAGGCGAACACGTCAGCCGCGCCGCTGACCGCCCGGGCCGTGCCGGCATACCGCCGGGCCAGGTGTTCGCGAAAGGACGCGTAGGCCCGCTCTGCCTGCTCGGCCCGCGCCGTCCCGGGCGGGAGCAGCGCGAGGATGGCTTCTCGCTTCGAGGCCCCGCGCAGGCTGCGAATGCTCTCGGGGCCGACCGTCACGCCGTACTCGGCCAGCGCCGCGGTGAACGCGTCAGGCACCTGGCCGTCGTCTCGTACGGTCGTGCCGGCCATGTCGAAGACGACCAACTCGATTACGCCCATCGCAGCCCCCATGACCCGCGGTTCGCCCATTGCCCAGCTTCGGCGCCACCGGCGCCCTATGGTCCTCGCAGAGGAGTTTCACCATCCGGTCTCCGGTGAATCGGCTCTTACCATAGGCTCCTCGCCGGCCATGGGAAGCCATCCTCTCACGTTTCGACTGGTCCGAGAATCGCCGGGCAGGTCACCCGTGGTCGCACGGAACCTATCGGCCGGCACGCCCCCATATTCCGGACTGTCTCGTTGAGGGATCACGTCCGAAGGGCCAGGAGACCTCCGCTTGACAGTGGCTGGCCGGCGGCCATAGTGTCAGTGGCATTCCTTCCAACGGCCGCGCGCGCACGCGTTGACTGGCGTTACGGCCAACAGGTGGGCCGGCGCGCCCGACCTGCAGGAGACTCGATGCTCGGCCCTGGGCCGCCAGGAGCCGGTGATGAACTGGAACTGAGGGTGAGAGCATGAACGGTCTACGACGGGGATGTGTGGGCGCGCTGGTTGTGTTGATGGTCACCTCGACGGCGGCCGCGCAGAGCCGGCCTGGGCCCGCGCCGGAGTTCGATGTCCGTGTGCACTACACGAAGTACGAGGCGCGCATTCCCATGCGCGACGGCAAGCGGCTGTTCACGTCGATCTACGTCCCGAAGGACACGTCGAAGACGTATCCCTTCCTGATGACGCGCACGCCGTACACCGTAGGGCCGTACGGCGCGGACAACTACAAGCCGCGACTGGGGCCGTCGGAGTCGTTCGATCGCGGCGGGTACATCTTCGTGTTCCAGGACGTCCGCGGGCGGTACATGTCGGAGGGCGCGTTCGTCGAGATGCGGCCGCACATCGACGCCCCGCGCGGGAACCAGGACGTGGACGAGAGCACCGACACGTACGACACGGTGGAGTGGCTGCTGAAGAACGTCCCGAACCACAACGGCAAGGTGGGGATCTGGGGCATCTCGTACCCGGGCTTCTTCACCTCCGCCAGCATCATCGACTCGCACCCGGCCATCAAGGCCGCGTCGCCTGAAGCGCCGATGACCGATTTGTTCTTCACCGACGACGGCTACCACGGAGGCGCGTTCCAGCTGGCCGCGAACTTCGGGTTCTACACGTCGTTCCGGCCGCGCGATCCCGTGCCATGCAGCATGCCTCCGTGCAAGAGCGCGGGTGGCGAACCCACGCTCCCGCCCAAGGCCAACACGCCGTTCGACTACGGCACGACGGACGGCTACCGGTTCTTCCTCGACAACGCCGTGCCGCTGTCGAAGCTCGACGCGCTGTTCAAGGAGCCCAACTGGCTCTTCCAGGATCAGGCGCGTCATTCGACGTACGACGCGTACTGGCAGGCCCGTGACCTGTCGCGCCACATGCACGGCGTCACGTGCGCGGTGCTGACCGTCGGCGGGTGGTTCGACGCGGAGGACCTGAGCGGCCCCTTCAAGACGTACCGCGCCATCGAACAGCAGAGCCCCGGCATCTTCAATGCGATCGTCGTCGGCCCGTGGGTCCACGGCGGGTGGGCGCGCTGGCAGGGCGCCAGTCTGGGGCGGGTGCCGTTCGCCGCGAACACCGGCGAGTTCTGGCGCGAGCAGATCATCTTCCCGTTCTTCGAGCAGCATCTGAAGGGCGCCGGCGACGCCGGGCTACCCGAGGCGTACATGTTCGAGACCGGCACCAACGTGTGGCGGCAGTTCACGGAGTGGCCGCCGAAGCAGGTGCAGGCCACACAGCTCTACTTCCACGCCAACGGCCGGCTGTCGTTCGAGCCGCCCGCCGAGACGCAGGCGTCGTTCGACGAGTACGTGAGCGATCCGGCGCACCCGGTGCCGTTCATTCCGTACACCAGCGTCGGCCGCACCGAGCAGGAGTACATGGTTGCCGACCAGCGCTCCTTCGCGCGCCGCGCCGATGTCCTCGTGTACCAGACCGAACCGCTCGATGAGGACGTGACGATCGCCGGGCCGATCTCGACGAAGCTCCGCGTCTCCACGTCCGGCACCGACTCGGATTTCGTCGTCAAGCTGATCGACGTCTTCCCGAACGACTACCCCGAGCCCGATGCGACGACTGCGGCGGCCGCGACGCGCCCCACCGATGTCCCGATGCCAACGGAGCGGATGGCGGGCTACCAGATGCTGGTGCGCGGCGAGCCGATGCGGGCGAAGTTCCGCAACAGCTGGGACAAGCCCGACGCCATGACGCCAGGCAAGGTGGAAGCCGTGAACGTCGACATGCCCGACGTGCTGCACACGTTCCGTCGAGGGCACCGCATCATGGTCCAGGTCCAGAGTTCGTGGTTCCCGCTCACCGACCTGAACCCGCAGACCTTCGTCGACATCCCGAACGCGAAGCCTTCTGACTTCAAGAAGGCGACCCAGCGCGTCTATCACGACAAGGCCGAGCCCTCGGCGGTGGTGCTGGGAATCCTCGGGAAGTAGTACCAGCAGAAGAAACGGGGTTTCACAGACGACGAGTGCATCCAGGAGTGCGAATCGGCGGCAGGGGCCAGGACGACCTGATTGCTCGAGATCGGTCGCCAGCGCCGCCGCCCTCACCTCTTCGCCGGGGGATGCCAGTTCTGGAGGAGCGTGATCGGCGCGGACGCCTCGTCCAGCGCCATGTTGATCAGGAAGCGCCCGTCGCGGGTCACGTCGTATTGCCAGCCCGGATTGCCCGTGCCGCCGCTGACAAGGCGCATGGGAGACAGCGCCACCGGCGTGCCCGGCGCCAACGTCGAGCCGGTGACGATGATCGGCGCTGCCATCAGCGCGCCCTCCGCGTTGACGTAGTACAGCTCCTTGCCGTCGCGCCTCCACCGCGGATTGACGCCGCCCGCCGTCGACACCCGCTTCCCCCCGCCCGCCGCGTTGGCGGCCTGTCCTGAGCGACGCCGAAGGGCCGCGCCAGACGCCGCGGACCCGTCCTGAGCGACGTCGTCCCTCGACGACGCTCGGGACGACCCTGAGCCTGTCGAAGGGTCGAAGGGCCCCCCGAACGGCCGGACGTAGATTTCCGAGCTCCCCGACTCGTCGGACATGTAGGCCACCCAGCGCCCGTCCGGAGAGAACTTGCCAGCGTGTTCATTGAAGGGGGTCTTCAGGAACGCCCAGGGCGTGCGATCGCCCTCCATCGGGAGCACCCAGAGGTCCCGGCCCGTTTGCGGGTCGTTGCTCTGATAGAGCAGGAACCGGTCGTCCGTAGACCAGTCGGCAGGCATCTTGGTGTGTGGAGATGCGAGGAGCAGGTCCTCCGCGCCGGCGCCGCTGGTAAGCTTCTGGTAGAGCTCGTACACGCCCGTCCGGTTCGAACTGAACACGATCCGGGTGCCGTCGGGCGACCAGACGGGGGTCAAGTCCTCCGCCGCATCGAACGTGAACCGGCTGGGACGCGTGCCGTCCAGCAGCCAGATGTCGCTGTTGCCCTCCACCCTGCGGGACACCGCGACCCGGTGGCCATCGGGCGACACGCGGGGGCCGGCTAGAGCATTCTCATAAGGCGCGCTCAGCGGACCGAGCGCCTTCCCCGACCGGTCCACCCAGGCCAGTTGCTGCCGACGGCCCGCGCCTGCCCGGTAGGCCACCGCCCCGCCCGCCGAGGCCGACACCGCCGCGAGCGTGACACTCGCATCGACCACCACGGAAACCGCCAAGGTCACCGGGTCGCCGGTGAGCGCCTGTCGGTCCAGGTCCAGGCGCTGGGCCACCAGCGTTCCCGCGCGCACCCAGAGGAGCCAGCCGCCATCGCGAAACGCTTCGGCGGGCCCGGGCCCCGCGGGCAGATAGACGCCCGCCGCGTCGGCTGCCGTCAACCGGCGCGTGCCGGGCGCGTCGAGCGCCCCCAGGTGGATCCCCGCGGTGTCCGGTGTTCCGTGCGCGTAGAACAGGAAGTGCCGGCCATCGGGCAGGAAGGACGGAAACCGATGGCTGTTCTGCCGGTCGAGTGCGGTCACCGCGACAGGCGGGCCTGCTGAGGCCGGCACGCGGACCAGCGGGCTCGCAGTGTTTGGCGTGAACAGGATGATGTCGTCGGCGTTCCAGGTCCCGCCGCGACCGGCGCTGGCCGCGGCGACGGTTTGCGGCGCGCCGCCGCCCAGATCGAGCCGCTTCAGCGCGCCCGCGGCGAAGAAGCCGATGGAGCGGCTGTCGGGCTTCCAGAAGGGAAAGGTCGCGCCTTCGGTTCCCGCCAGCGGCTGCGCCGTCGTCGTCGCCAGGGTCCGCAGCCATAACTGGGAACCGCCTTTGTCCGACACGGCGAACACGATCTGCCGGCCGTCGGGCGACAGCGCAAGGGACTCCAGATTGCCGGTGGCGGGTGTGACGATATCCAGGCGCGTCTCGGGCGGCGCCGACGGCTGTGCTTCGCGCAGATGCCTCACCGCGGGAATGGCGAGCGCGGCGGCCGCGAGCACGGCGGCCGCGGCGACGATCCACGCGAGCCGAGTGCCGCGTGAGGGCGACCGCGCCACCGTGGAGGCCTGCGGAACGGCCACCTCGAATGCGCCTTCCAGCGCGAGGCGCGGTTGGTGAGCGTCGGCGAGTTCATGGCGTCCGCGCCGCCCGCCGTCGCGCCCGACGCATTCGCGTCGAGCGCTTTGGCGAGGCCAAAGTCCAGCACCTTCACCGTGCCGTCGGGCCGGACCTTGATGTTGGCCGGCTTGAGGTCACGGTGGATGATCCGATGTTCGTGCGCGGCTTCGAGCGCGTCCGCGATCTGCTTCGCGATGGGCAGGGCTTCGTCGAGCGGCATCGCGCCACGCGCGATGCGCTGCGACAGATCGTCGCCCTCGACCAGTTCCATCACGATCGCGGTGACGCCCCCGGATTCTTCCAGGCCGTGGATGTGCGCGATGTTCGGGTGATTCAGCGACGCCAGGGTCTGCGCTTCGCGGGTGAATCGGGCCAGCCGGTCGCCCCTCGACGATGCTCGGGGCGACCCTGAGCCCGCCGAAGGGTCGGGGTCGCTGGCGAACGAGTCGGGCAGGACCTTGAGCGCGACATCGCGGTTGAGCTTCGTGTCGCGGGCCCGATACACCTCGCCCATTCCGCCTTCGCCCAGTTTGGCCACGACCTGATATGGACCGAGGGTCTTCCCAATCACGGTCGTGGCCTCCGCTGGGCTACGGCGAGACCTCGCCGAAGCTCATTCATGATCCGCCCACGAGCGGAGGCGGGGCCGCCTGCGCCGACGGGGCGACGATCTCATACGGGCCGAGGCGGGCGCCGGGGGCAAGGGTCATCTTGGAGTGGCAGGAGTATAGCACCACGACGCACGGCGTCGTCTCACACGGCCCGGCGCTGGCTGTTCGGAGTTGAGCCTTGGCCAAGGCGGGTCTACAATGGGAACGGTATCGAGAAGAAGGGACGTGGCTGTGCCGCAGCGGCTGACGATGGTCTACTGGAAGGGCGAACAGATGTGGCTCGGCAAGCTGCTCGAATTCCCTGACGTCATGACGCAGGGAGCAACGGTCGAGGAGCTCGAAGAGAATATCAAGGACGCTTATCGCGTCCTCATCCTCGAGGACGTGCCGGCCGATCACCTGACAAAGGAGATCGCTGTGTGAAGCGCACGGAGTTGGTCCGGCAACTGATCGAGGCCGGGTGTGTGCTTCTCCGGCACGGCGGTCGGCACGACGTATACCTCAACCCGCTCACCGGGCAGAAGCAGCCCATCCCCAGACACTCGGAAATCGACGAGCATCTTGCGCGGCACATCAGGAAGTACCTCGGAGTGAAGTAGGCTGCGCTGAAATGCCGGGATTCCGCCCGCGATGACCGAGGAGGATCGAGTAGGGAGGTCCGCCTTCGCGGCGGTGCGGCGAGAGGCTTTCCTCCCGCCGCTTCGGCGAGACAGCCTTCGCGTGGAGGGGGTTGCCGAGAGGTCCGCCTTCGCCCTGCGGGCTACGGCGGGACAGACTTCATCTGGCTTGCCCAGACGTAGCTCGCGCCCAGCGGCAGGGCAAGCGAGCGAAGTCTGGTGCGGAAGGGGGGATTCGAACCCCCACACTCTTGCGAGTGCCAGCCCCTCAAGCTGGTGCGTCTGCCAGTTCCGCCACTTCCGCGTACGAGGGACGACGACTGCCGAACGTTACTTCTTCACGGGCGCGGCCGGCGTGTTTGCCGGGGGCGCGGCCGGCTTGCTCGCCGGAGCCGCCGGAGCCGCAGGCGCGGCCACGCCGCTCACGACCGACGAGGGACCCCGCTGCCTCGCGATGGCCAGGCCGAGGGAACCCAGAACGAACAGGACCGCCAGCACCGCCGTCGCGCGCGTCAGCAGCGTCGCGCCGGAGCGGGCCCCGAAGGCCGTCTGGCTGCTGCTCCCGCCGAACGCAGCCGCAATGTCGCCTGCCCGGCCCTGCTGGAGCAGGACCACGATGAGGAGCAGCAGGCACACCAGCACGTACACGGTCGTCAGGGCGTAGTAGACCATCCGATGATTATACCTCCGGTCAGCGGCTGCCGTCCACGATCGCCGCAAATGACGGCACCGTCAGGCTGGCCCCGCCCACCAGGGCCCCGTCCACGTCTGGGAGGGCCATCAAGTCCTTGATATTGTCGGGTTTGACGCTCCCGCCGTAGAGCACGTGGCACTGGTCGGCGGCCGCCGCGCCGAACCACTGCCGGAGCCGGCCCCTGATGTGCGCGTGCGCCTCGCCGGCCTGGGCGGGCGTCGCGTTGCGTCCGGTGCCGATCGCCCAGACGGGCTCATAGGCGATGACCAGGGACGCGACCTGCGCCTCGGAGAGGCTGCGAAGGCCGGCCTCGATCTGCCGATCGAGCACCTCGAGCGTGCGGCCGCCGTCGCGCTCGTCGAGCGTTTCACCGATACAGACAATAGGCGTGAGGTCGGCGGCCAGCGCCGCGAGGAGTTTCCTGTTGACCGTCTCGTCGGTCTCGCCGAACAGCCGCCGCCGTTCGGAGTGGCCGATGATCACGTACCCGGCCCCGGCGTCCTTGATCATCCCGGCGCTTACCTCGCCGGTGAACGCGCCCTCGCGCTCCCAGTACATGTCCTGGGCGGCGATGCCGAGGCTCGACCCGCGCGCCGCATCCGCCGCCGCGCGAATGGCGGTGAACGGCGGCGCGATCACGACTTCGACATCCGCCCCGTGCAGCGCCTGCGCGCGCAGGGCTGTGACGAACGCCACCGTCTCGTCGGCGGTCTTGAACATCTTCCAGTTGGCGGCGACAAAAGGAGTGCGCATGTCTTGCACCTCGCTCAAAGCGGCGACGCCGGCCCTTGGACTTGCTTCGAATGACGTGAAGCTCGCTCAGGGCCTCCGTGGCGGCCCTATGCGTCAGTAAGGGCCGCCACTCCCGGCAGCACGGCGCCGCCGAGGAACTCGAGCGACGCGCCGCCGCCGGTCGAGATGTGCGTGATCTGGCTCGTCACGCCGGCCTTCGCGACGGCCGACACCGAGTCGCCGCCGCCGATGATGGTCGTGCCCTTTACCGCCGCCACGGCCTTCGCCACCGCGGTGGTGCCGGCGTCGAACGGGCTCGTCTCGAACACACCCATCGGGCCGTTCCAGACGACGGTCTTCGCCGTCGCAAGCACCGACGCATAGAGCGCGGCGGTTTTCGGGCCGATGTCGAGGCCCATGCGGTCGCCAATCGCCGGGTTGTCGACCGCGATCGTGGCGGTCGCGATGCCGGCCTCGATCTTCTCCGCGACCACGTGGTCGATCGGCAGCTCCAGGCGGATCTTCTTCTCCGCGGCCTTGGCCATGATGTCGCGGGCCGCATCGAGCTTGTCGGGCTCGACCAGCGACCGGCCGACCGGCAGCCCCTTCGCCGCGAAGAACGTGTAAGCCATCGCGCCGCCGATGAGCAGGACGTCCACGCGGCTGAGGAAGTTCTCGATGACTTCGATCTTGTCCGACACCTTCGCGCCGCCCAGCACCGCCACAAACGGCCGCTCCGGCGAGCTGAGCGCGCCGCCGAGGTACTTCAGCTCATCTTCCATGAGGAAGCCGGCCGCCGCCTTCGGCAGCAACTTCGCCATGCCCTCGGTGGACGCGTGCGCGCGGTGGCTCGACCCGAACGCGTCGTTCACGTACAGGTCGGCGAGATCCGCGAGCTGCT
>Ga0315283_10003305_pt1 | contig 13725 bp, 12 predicted proteins | sample YL17G09_0_MG_FD_204541 | JGI IMG/M metagenome (GOLD analysis project Ga0315283, IMG submission 204541) | Sediment microbial communities from Yellowstone Lake, YNP, Wyoming, USA - YL17G09_0 | ecosystem: Environmental > Aquatic > Freshwater > Lake > Sediment | place: USA: Wyoming | collected... | reverse complement strand
TCGGGAAATAAATATCACCCTGAGTGTCCCAAGGCTCACATCGACAATCCGCGCAAGAAAAATAAGCAAAGGCAAAATGCCCCATTTAAACAATACCGAATCCAAGAGCAACTAACTCCCCATGCAGCATTATTGTGACAATCCATAAAAATTATCAACTACAGTTTAAAAATATCTCACAAGTCTAATGTAAATGCTGCATAGCTGCTTCACCTTACTCTTCCACCGAATTGAAAGTTCACCACGCCTCAGATAGAGAGCAGTTAAAAAGAGTTACCGTATGCTAAAGTGAAGATCTGTGTGCGTAACAGCCAGTGGTAGCACTAGGTGAGTCCCCACTCTGCGGCAAGGGTTCGACTGGGAAGCTCCCACACGGCTCGGTGCAGCGCTGCCATGCATGCTGGATCATATAAAAGCTCTATTTTCTGAGATGGTGTGAGATTATGTGGACCTAGGATAAGCGCTTTATCCCGCAGTTTTTGGCGGCGTTTGGCAATGCGGGGGGAAATCTTCCGATCCTTACGTAGCAAGACTATATGGAGGTTATTGACAAAGGGATCTATCACCGCACGGGCAAATCCCCGCACCCCAGGCAGTGGTGTAGAACCGTTCCCGCGCTGTTCTTTAATGTTGCTTTGAAGCCAACGCAGTTCCTGGGGTGGAGTTGCCTCTTCAGGGATACGCAGAAGACCTAGCTTTAAAAGTGCCCGGCCTAAGCTCGCTCGGCTGGTTAACACCGAGAGGGGTATGGAACATGCGAGAGCAACAATGATAGGAGTAAGCCACCAGAAGAAGGTCCTGTTCACTATGAATACCGCGATACCCCAGACTATGGCTAAGAGCGTACTGCCGCCATGATAACGAATCGCCTCCCTCCAGGTAGTTCCTCGGTCATCCCGTGGCTGCGAGCTCCAGCCAATCTGCCTCCCCAGCAGTGTCAATAGGACAAACCTGCTATGCGAGAGCATGCGGACAGGGGCCAAGAAGGTTGCAAGAATACTCTCTACCACCACACTCAGGATTAATTTCAAGGGTCCTCCAAATAAACGGGCTTTCCCTCTATGGCAAAGGATGAGCATGATACTTAACAGTTTCGGCATAAACAAGATCAACGCGGTTGCAAAGAGCAGGACTATCGACCACTCCGGATGCCATACTGGCCAGTTGGGAAAGAGACTCTTGGTCTTGGTAAAGTACACCGGCTTGCGCAGCACCTCGTATATGGCCTCTGCGGTACTTAAGCATAGAAAGATACACCAGAGCAGGGCAGACATATAGGACATCACTCCGTTAAGAAAGAGCGCACGATGCACCGGGCACAATCCCTTGGTGAAGAGAAGTCTTAAGTGCTGCAGGTTACCCTGGCACCAGCGGCGATCACGTTTCAGCTCATCCAGCAGCGTGGGAGGCATCTCCTCGTAACTCCCCTCCAGATCATAGGCAAGCCACACTGCCCATCCACCACGGCGCATCAGTGCAGCCTCGACAAAATCATGACTGAGAATGTCACCTCCCAGTGGGGGCTTTCCGGAGAGCCGGGAAAGGAGACAGTTTTTCATGAACGGCTCAACCCTGATGATGGCGTTGTGTCCCCAGTAGTGCGCATCACCCAGCTGCCAAAAATGGAGACCAGCGGCAAACAAAGGGCCATACACATTATTTGAGAACTGCTGCACGCGAGCGATGAGACTCATCCGTCCCTGTCCCTTGGGCACCGTCTGCAAAATACCCACACTCAGGTGCTGCTCCATGATTTCCACCATGCGCACCATAGTAGCTCCACTCATGATGCTATCAGCGTCCAAAACGATCATGTACTTGAAATCACGTCCCCAGCGACGGCAGAAATCAGCAATATTGCCACTCTTACGTTTAATATTGACCCTGCGTCGCCGATAAAAGATTCGACCAAAGGCATTGAGAGAACGGCAGAGGTGAGCCCAACCGAGCTCCTCTTCAACCCACACATCAGGATCATTGGTATCACTCAAGATGAAGAAAGAAAACTGTTCCAGTCGCCCGGTAAGCTCGACGGACTTATAGATAGTTTTTAACCCCGCCAAGATCCTCGCGGTATCTTCATTACAAATGGGCATAAGGACGGCAGTACGTGGGGGCACACCCATCTTGGGGGCAGAGGTGACGGGCTCGGCCGGAATGGAAAAACGGTGGAATCGACGGACAAGCATCAAAAAACCCACTAACGTGGTCCAAAATCCAATGGATATCCAACCGAAGAGCAAAGTGAAGAAGATGACAATGGCTAATTCTATGCGGGTGGTACCGCGATGCGGCAGTACATAGGCCATATACCCACTGGCAAAAAAGGTGGGAACAGTAATCAGCAAAAGGAGCACAATCCTACGCCAAAAAGCAATCCTCACCCATGAACCAAACTGTGCAGGACTCATAGGCAGCTCTTTTTATTGAACCACAAAAGCCCAGAAGAGACTTAAAAATAAAAATAACATGAGAAGTAAAAAAACAGGTTGGAACAACAACCGTACCGGTACAAAGATAGCTTTGAGAAACAGTTCCACCAGGTACATAAAGATAGTCCACACCGTAGTATGGTCAAACTCACACTGGGCAATGAAACCACGATTAAGTGGAGGGGTGTTGTGCAGGCCATTCCAACTACTACCGAGAAGAGAAGGTAAGCTGGGTTGGGTTCCACACCGGGCCCTGCTCTGTTCGCTGAGCAGCTCTTTCACTGCGTGCATAGCAGCGGGAATCGCACCACTCTCAGTCACCTTCGACTTAGCACGATTGAGCGCCTCAAGGGCAAGGGTGAGTCGCTCATTACCAGAAACATGTAATATCTTGAGGTAGAGTAGTACCCTCTCCTGAGCAATCTCCCATTCTTCAGTTGAGGAATCCGCACCGGAGTAAGATTCTTCCTTCTGCGGAGATGAACCAGAACCAGCCTGTGAGTGAGAACTCGCTTGATTCTTAGTGGTCGGCATCATCAGAAACGAACTCCGTAGCTCCAGGTTTCGGTGAGTATACTATAACCCCGCCTTAAAAATGCGCGCAGCTCAAGAATGGGCTTTTTGTCAGGCATCACCCTTTCCACCAGCGTTTCATTCCTCTCCGGCTGTATTTGAAACACCAGGCGCCAGCCTCCCGTCACCCTGTTTCTAAAAACCTGCTGCTCCACCAGCTTGAATCCCTGACCGACAGTAATCATCCCTTCAACCACCTCATCATCCTTGAGCATTTCAAGCTCACCACCCTCAAAGTCAACAATAAACTTTCTCATATCTTGCCCTTTGCCTTTAGAGGTACGAGTAGCAACCACTCGGCCTCCTGGCGGGCGGGTCTGCGCAGGGAAATGCCAGCTCATGGTATAGGCATAGGAAACAGGTTGCAGTGGCAGTGGACACGCTTCCGGTTTCCAAAATGCTACGATGTTATCGTGAATTTCTATTTCCGAGGGGATCTGGATAAGTTCTACACTGCCCTTGCCCCACTCGCCCTTAGGACTAATCCACACACTTGGGCGCAACTCATAGCGGGTTTCCAAATCCTGATAGTGATCAAAATCCTGGTCACGCTGGACAAGCCCGAAACCTGCTGGATTGTCCGATTGGAACGCATGAACTCTCAGGTCCGAGGGATTGACCAACGGTCGCCATAGCCACTCGCCACTCCTCAATGCCAGCTGCAGCCCATCGGAATCGTGTATCTCGGGACGAAAATCATCGATAGGGCGGGCGTTAGTGTTCTCGCCGTAGTAAAACATGCTGGTGAGTGGTGCAATGCCCAGCTTCGCTACCGGCTTTCGCAAAAACACTGTACTCTCCACCTCTGCCACAGTCTCCTTACCGGGGTGAATTACATAACAGTAAGCCCCGGTGGCACGTGGACTGTCGAGCAGTGCATACACTGTTAACTGGGTATCATTAGGACCTGGCTTTTTGAGCCAGAATTCCTTAAAAAAGGGGAATTCCTCACCTGAGGGTTCAGCCGTGTCGATAGCAAGACCTCGTGCTGACATACCATATCCCATATTGACGGCAACAGCGCGAAAGTAGCTGGCACCTACAAATACTATCACCTCGTCTTTGTAATTTTTTTTGTTATTGATATCATAGTGCACCCTTAAACCAGCAAATCCTGTATCAATTGGCACCTTCGATTTAAAGTCATTGGCTCCATAGTCAAAAAGTTCCGGTGAGAATGGAAACACTTCCACTTTGGAAGGCCCGATGACGTTAACCTTTACCGAGCGGTCGTAGTAGAGACCCGGATGGAAGAACTGAAGTTCAAAAGGCAGGCCTTCATTTCTCCAAAGAGAGTTTTCCGCTTTAAATCTGATATCTCGCCACTGATCATAGGTAATGCGAAGAAGAAAGTCTGCGAGCTGACCCGCGGGATTCTGAAATGGTTTACTGGCAAGCTCCCGAGCTTTATTCACCACATTTTTCATGCTGAAGACTTCTTTAATCGGTTTAGGCTTTTTCGACAGGGGCACAGCCAGTGCACTAGATTGCACCATTAGTAAAAAAAGAGAGAACACTAGCATTCCCTTCCAGCTTCGATTAGTCAGCCAATCAATTGTAAAAGTACTCACTGAAATTCCCCTTCCTTTTACCTGTAAAAGAGCGGTAAGGCTTTAAAAATATACCTAGTACCTATAACTCTCCATAGCGTGAATTAGTATTAGTATAATACCAAGACTCATAAAAATAAAAAAGCTTACAGTGAATAATTTTATATTATTCAAGAGGTTAATTTACACTATAAAAATTTTTAAATCAATAAAAATATAATCTTTGTTCCAGAAATACATTCGTTTTTCTAACGAGTTACATTCACAGAGGTACTCTCCGATAGAAGAACTTTTTAATCATCTCAGCGGCTATAATGTACACTACCACAATTACACCCATCATGAAAAGAAAAGATACGGGGAGTGGTTGAAACCCGAGCACCTTTGCGATAGGGGCATAGGGTAAGCCCAAAGTCAGTACCATAATCAGCAGTGTGGCGATCACTAGATACTTCCCGGGTTTACTTTTAAAAAAGGGTTTCCTCGTGCGAATGACCAGCACAATCACTGAAGCTGAAACAACCGACTCAATAAACCATCCGGTTCTAAATTGTTCGGTTGTCGCCTGGAGCATGAGCAAAAGGACTCCAAAGGTGAGGCAATCAAAGAGTGAGCTTACCAGACCAAAGGTCGCCATAAATTTTCTGATAAACTTGATGTTCCAGCGACGCGGTTGTGTTAACAATTCTTCATCCACCCTGTCAGTGGCGATGAGCATCTCGGGCAAGTCAGTCAGTAAATTGGTGAGCAGTATCTGTTTGGGAAGCAATGGGAGAAAGGGCAAAAAGAGCGATGCTCCGGCCATACTAAACATATTACCAAAATTGGCACTGGTTGCCATAAATACATATTTGAGGGTGTTCGCAAAGGTGGTCCTTCCTGCCTGTACCCCTTGCACCAGCACACTGAGATTTTTTTCGAGTAGTACCAGATCAGCAGCTTCTTTAGCAACATCGGCGGCACCTTCAACCGAGATACCTACATCAGCAGCATGGAGTGCTGAGGCATCGTTAATGCCATCGCCCATGTATCCCACCACATTGCCTGCTTTTTTGAGCGCAAGGATGATGCGCTCTTTCTGATTAGGTTCAATTTCAGCAAATACTTCCACCTCATGTACCCGCGTGAGGAGTGCCTCATCACTCATCTCTCGTAAGTCGGATCCGGTGAGCACCAATTGATTGGATAATCCTACCTGTTGCCCGAGATGGGAAGCAACCAGCTGGTTATCCCCGGTAATGATTTTTAACGAAATACCACGCCGCTTTAATTGGGTAATCGTATCAATAATCCCGGGTTTAGGTGGGTCGAAGAATACCAGAAATCCTAAAAAGGTCATCTTTGCTTCATCCTCCTTAGTGATACTGGTTTTACCATTTATCTCCCGATAGGCAACTCCCAAAGTGCGAAAGCCTTTGCTGCTAAATTCTTTAAAGCGCTCCCCTAGCTGCTCCTCAAAAAGATCCAGTGCTACTCTTTTCCCCTCAGGAGTTTCTACCGATGAGCACACGGAGAGCACATTATGCAATGCACCCTTGCTCACTAAAAGATACTGCCCCTCTTTAGAAACTAAGATGCTTAAACGCTTACGAATAAAGTCATACGGTACTTCATCGTGCTTTTGATATGAGGAAAAATCAAAGTGAGAGGTAGCCCGTAGTGCTTCATCAATAGGATTGGGAAAACCGGTTTCATATGCGGCATTGAGGTAGGCATGGAAGAGCACCTTCTCATTTTCATTACCATGTATATCAAGCGCAGCGTGAAGCCGCACCACGCCTTCCGTTAAGGTACCTGTTTTATCGGAGCAGAGTACATTCATACTGCCAAAATCCTCAATTGAGGAAAGGCGTTTCACTATCACCTTTTCATCTGCCATCCGTTTGGCACCGTGAGCGAGATTAACACTGATAATGGCAGGTAAGAGCTGGGGAGTAAGCCCCACCGCGAGAGCTAATGAGAAAAGGAATGACTCTAAGACCGGGCGTGCAAAGTAGATATTAATGGCGAAAATGGCAATTACTAGTACCAAGGTGATTTCTACCAGGAAATATCCAAAACTTCTTACCCCGTGCTCGAATTCGGTTTCTGGAGGCCTCAGTTTTAATCGCTCTGAGACTTTACCAAATTCAGTTTCCCTGCCGGTATTGACTACCACTACCTTGGCATTGCCACTCACCACGTGGGTTCCCATAAAAAGCACATTCGTGCGCCGGCTTAAGGATGTTGCCGGTGGCAGCACCCCTGCCATCTTTTCTACTGGGTAGGTTTCCCCAGTTAATGCAGCTTCATCAATGAAGAGATCCTTGGACTCAAGAATGAGGCAGTCTCCAGGGATACTTCCCCCCGCTGAGAGCATCACCACATCTCCTGGAACAATTTCTTCCACCTTGATTTCGGTTGGTTTCCCATCGCGCACCACTTCCGCTTTGACTTGTACCATTGCTAACAGTTTTTGAACGGCATCTGTCGCTCCCTTCTCCTGCCAGAAGCTGAGAAGGCCACTGATAAAAACAATGGCGAGAATGATCAGGGCATCGGTAGGATCGTGAACAAAGAAGGACAAACCTGCGGCAAAAAGGAGGATAAGGATGATGGGACTTTTAAATTGTCCGTAGAAAAGGGTGAGGTTACCCAAACGTTTCTTTGGTTTTAAGAGATTACTGCCGAATTGAATAAGACGGGTGCGAGCTTCCTCGCTGGTTAAGCCCTGCGGGGTGGTGCAAAGTTGCTGCAGGAGTTCAGGTGGTTGCACACTCCAAAAAGCTTGAGGAGATTCTTTCATAGCCAGTATACTTTCAAGCAATAGGTAATACGTTCATAAGAATTTATTCTGGAGTTTTCAAAGGAGGAATTTTGTATTTCTTGAGGCGGTAACGATGGATAATCCAGATTACTATTCCTCCCATACAGATAGCAGCCATAATCTTAAACTCATAGTGCTTGACATCCCCGATGATCGTTTCCAAGGCATTGCCAAAAAGATAGCCACCCGCTCCTACCAGGATTGCCCACACCAGCGCACCCATGGTATTAAGGAAGATAAATTCTCCTATGGGAACTGTGCTCATACCAATGGCAAAGGGGGCCACCAACCGTAACCCATATAAGAATCGGAAGATAAGTATAATTGGTGTGCGAAATCGCTCTAAAAGTTTCTGAAATTTTTCCACACGGGCTTTCCAGGTAGGGCGCTTGTTGAGAAACGCGGCGCGGTGGGTACGACCCAGAAAAAAGTAAAGCTGGTCCCCAATCAGGCTGCCAACGAAGGCAGCAAAGATTACCCAAGGCAATTCTAAATATCCGCGATGCGCAGCAAAGCCCCCCAAAACGAGGATGGTCTCTCCTTCTAAAAAGGCACCTACCACTATTGCCACATAGCCATAGCTGGTGATAAGTGATTCTAAGGTCATTGCATATATCCTTCTCTGGTTCTTAAGTTATTCATGTTTTTCTGCTTCCTTGAGTATCTGGTCAGCTATTCCAGTAAAGTCAACTACCACCAGGGCATTAAGCGAAGTAAGTGCCTTGGCCATGTCAATCACACCCAGGTTCCATCCCCCATCACCAGAGACAAAGAGTACTACCTGCGACGGGTGGGAAGTTTCGTAGTAGAGAGTAACCTTACCAAACCTTCCAAAGGTGAGCTCTTCTTCAGTGGCGAAACATACGGTACTCACCCCATACAAGATGAGTCCTAAGAGAAGTACTTTTCTAGTTTTCGCACACACTTTATTTCTCCAATGTGTTAATGTCCCGGCGAATGGAGGCTAAATTCGTACCGGTGTTCCAGAGTGCCCATAACCCAATAGCCCACAGAGGAAAGGTAAGTACCAAAAAGGCGACTACTGAAAAACTTGCGGCTAACGTTTTCTCAACTCCAAAGAGGGTAAGTCCCACTACCGTAAAAAATTGATAGGTCCCCACATTGGAGGGTGCATTAGGGATGGCAGTACCCAGGTGAAGGATGAGCAGTACCACCGCACCAGCCCAGATGGAGAGCTGTAAATCATAGGCTTCCATCAGTAACCAGAGGGCAATGATCTGGAACACGAGGATGAAAAGTGATGCCAGAAATGACATGAAGAAAAAGCGTGAAGTACCGATACTGCGAATCCCTAGTGCTAAGCGCTCAAAAAAAGAGAAGAGCATCTGCAGTGACTTCCATCGAGAACGCAGATGAGAATGATTTTCTGATGCTTTTTTTTGGGCACGAAAAACGAGGTAGATGAATAACGCGGTGAGCAATAATACCAGCACTCCCAAAACTTCTTCCGCTCCCAGTATTTCCTTAGGCAGAGTGACAAAGATCGCTACTACGCCGATGGCTAATGCCAGCCAGATGCCATCAAAAAGCCGTTCTACCACCAGTGAGGGGATGACTGATTCCAATGGTACTGAAAGCCAACGCGAAACCAGAAAGAGTCTCACCACTTCACCTGCCCGTAGTGGTATAATCTCATTGGTAAAAAGACCGATGTAGACAGCCTGCGTTGTTTTTAAAGTAGAGAGCTTTCCCAAAGGCCGAAGTAGAAGCTGCCACCTCACCCCTTGAGTATAGTAGCTTAAAATATCAAAAAAGACCGCCAGCGGTATCCATCCCCATGCGATGGACCTCATGCTCTCCAGGAACCGACCCATGTGAATATTGTGAAAGACCCAGATTAGGCACACCGCAGCGATGAGGTATCCTAGTACTTGTTTAAAAAATTGTCTGCGAGATCGATCTGTTGGTGTGTCCTCTCCGCCCATAGTGAGATTATCTGAATCTCCTCGCTCATTGAGTGACCATTACATAATTTTGATGGTAATCACTATTATGATGATTTTTCGTACCACTCTGCTCAATCTTTTTATAATTTTGAAACGACACCTATTGCGATGGCGTGCCTTGCAAGATCGAGGGCATTTTGGTAAATCACGTATTTAGGTTCCCACCAGGAAGCAAATTTCGCCTTATAGAAGCGAAGACCTTTAAAACTGAAAAGGAAGTTCAGTTGCTGAAAGAAACAGTGAATCGCTCTTTCTTCAAGGGAGGGATTTTCATGTTCTTGAAACCCAGACATAGGTGCCATACCCAGGCTAAAGGTTTTGTACCCCTTTTCTTTACAATGGAAGAAAAGCTTTATTAAGAGATAATCCATGACGCCATAAGGAGAGTCAGAACGATGCCGCATGAGGTCAATGGTTGCCTCCCCCTTTCGGTAGGAAGGGATGATATTCACAAACGCCTGCATGGTACCTTGATGATCAACCACGGCAAGTAAGGGTGTGAAACGTACATACTCGGGTTCAAATAAGCCTAGGGTAAACCTGCGCTCGCGGCGTCCCTCAATCTTAAGCCAATCATCTGAAACTTCCTTTGCTTGTTTGAGGACTTCTGGAGATAAGGGGGGGTCAAAATGAGCGATGTGAAAGCCTTCTTTTTCTAATTTATTTACGGCATGGCGAAGTTCTTTCCCCTTTTTACCTTCCAGAGTAAATATTGATAAATCAACAATAGCGTCGTCACCGATTTTGAGTTTCTTAAAGCCCAGCTTTTCATAGATAGGAAGAAAGTCTGGTAATGCTTGATGAAAGGCGATCCCCCAATCATTCTCATCGCACAGATTCTTAAAACTGCGAATGAGTTCTTCAATTTCGTTTTCTGGTCCAACCGGGTCGCCCAGCACTACCGCAAAATGTGCACCCACACGGAACGCCAGAAAGGAAGTCTTGGAGGGTAAGAAGAAATAAGACTTGTCGGGCCATAGTTTGAAGTAGTCCAGTGAGTGACGGCCATATTTTTCTACAATCTGCCTTGCTTGTTCACGTTCACGGGGAAGAGTCGCGTATCGATATCTGACCGGCCGGAAGAGCGCAAAAAAAGAATACCCAATAGTAACTGCAGTAATGATGTACATGGAATCGAGAAACCAGCGAGCGTAGCGAGTCAGTGGTACTATTTCCGGATCGCCTTGTAAGGTAAGGAACCGAATGGTTCTTTGGAGAGAGTCGATCATGGTGAAATTGATGCCAAACTCTCTTCTTTCCAGAAGCCAGAATCCCGCTACACCGTAGGTAAATGCTACCATCAGGGCTATTGCAAATCTCAGCACGCCCAAACGGATATCAGGAATACTGCTCTTTACCGTAAAATTGTTTCGTGCCACGATCAATACCATGAGCAGAATTGATGAGAGAAGTGCTGCTTCATAGTTGAGGTCCTTCGTTAAGTGAAATATAATTGAGAGTGGTGTCAGGATGCATACGAGAAGGAAGGCCCGCTTTTTTCTCCGGTAAATATTTACAGATGATACAATCAGAGCAAAACCCAGTAACAGGGTAATAAATCGAGAAAGGTGAAGAAACTCGAGTGGGAAAAGAGGCTCCAGCATAGCTATTCGGTGGGGAAGGCTGGGACCAATGACGGAAAAGAGATTGAGTAGACCACTCCCAAAGGTGATCAGTGCAAGGAACCAAATCCAGAAGACATGTATTCTCTTCATAAAGAATCCCTTTACTGCGTGACTCACTACTCCGAATATCCGAACTCATTCATGCATAATTTACTACTATATCACGAAGATAGGAAGAGAGGAGATAAAAAATTTTAGTCTAAGCCACATCTTTTTATGCACTAGCTATTTGCTACTTACTCTAATTTCATTCGTGTTCCTATTAATCGATTTAAAGTTTCATAATTGTAGCCAAAGTGGTGCCCCCCAGGCAGTACTTTAAATTCCACTGCATTTTCTAGATTTAAGCTGCAAAGAGAAATCTTTTTATCATCACAAATGCAGTATGGGGTATCTATTTTTAGATTTTTTAGTTCTGGCAATATCTCTAGTCCGACATCACTATCATAGAGATAATCACGAATGGCAATTTCAAATGTTGCCTTCTGCGCAGGAGCAATCAAAATCACATCTTGAATCTTCATTAAATAGTCCTCTGATAGATTGTTGAGGGCGAAGGGCAATATCTCAGCTCCCATGGAATATCCGATAAGTACCACATAGCTTTTATTCCATTTCTCAGAATAGAAACCCATAATGCGCTCTAAATCTCTGGCAATGCACTGAGGGTTTTTCTCAACCCATAGGTATTTTAAACTGTTCAAAGAGACGACAGGAACCTGCTTTTTATGTAGATAGGTAGTGAGGGTAGTAACCAAACTTCTCCATCCCCCATTTCCGGTTAAGAGAATGACAAAATAGTTACGGTTCCCGTTTACCGAATACTCTAAAAGCGGTAAATCCGAGAGAGTTGATTTTCCATTTACTGTAGTAGGTAAGGATAAAGCATATGCAATATTTCCAAGGCTCAATAGTATCAGTAGTACAACAATAACCTTGAAATAAGAAATCCTTTTCATTTAACGGTGATGCCTTTTGAATAGAATTTAACTAGGATAAAGATATAATCTTTGCCATTGCGAGGAGAAGCTTGTGACCTTTTAGAACTGCACTATAGTTATTTTTAATGTAGCAAAAAAGTCAAGGGAAAAAAGTGTTCTTCATTTAAACCAATAGGATAAGATAATCGTATTAATAGGTATAAACTGATGCATTAAATTTTTCAACACCTATGAATTCATCAATTAAATTTTTATCATTATTAATGATAATGTTTTTAAGCAATTGCTTGTGGGCTACCTTTACGTATGCAACACAGGCAGAATACTCCTTTTGCCTGGATAGCAAATCATTTTATGGGTGTAATGAAAAGAGGTTAACAGATCAAACTACAGACGGCACAAAAGATTTTTCTCCGCAATCCACTTGTCATAGCATGGCTAGTTACAATCCTAATAGTGATACAGTTCTATTGTCGTTGATAGACTTAGAAGATGAAGACACTTTGTCCCTTGATCAAGATACCCCAAAGGTAAAAACCTCTCTGTTTAAAGAAGTTGTAGTTACCTATCTAGATAATAAATTAACTCCTCACTCTCTTCCCCTATTCCTCCTTAACTCATCTTTTCTATTATAAAAAAATCAAGCAGATCTGAATTGTGTTCGCCGGTTAATAGCGAGTTATTCTTATCCCTGTTGTACGGTCGCTTCACCATATTGTTTTTTTTCATTACAAACATCTCTAAAATGATGTAGCTAAATTTAGAAGTGCTAGAAAAGGAGTTAGCCATGACCATAAGAGCTGAATTAAAGGATGGAAATTTAGCTTCTCGCACCACGGCTGATAAAGTAAGGTGTCTTCTTCAAAAAGGGGAAAGAATCCTTTATGAGGGAGAAGAAGCTGAAGTAATAAGTGTCAAACCTTTGCTTGTTATAAAAACAAGGGATCGAGTTATTTGTGGTGCTCTAACGCAGGTGGAGAGAAGCTAATCTTTTTCATTTAAAACAGTTGACTAAAACCGTAATGAAATATAAAGATATCCTTTCGGCAGGAATTATTATTGTACGTTTTATCCTGCTCAAGCTACACTATTCACCAGCCTTTCCGCAGGTGAGCACTGCCTTTGTCCTCGACACATTATTTTCTCTGCGGGCTGGGATGGTGGAGCGCAGCCAAGGCAGGCGGAAACAAATAAATCAGGTTTTGCGATACAACAATGAATCAAAATAATTTTATTTTTCTTGATGCAAAGGGGAATCGCTGGCGCCGCTGGCGACTGCTTTTTGTCGCCGGCCTTCTCATCGTCTTCACCTGTATAGTGCTTTTTATTCAATCGCTGATTGTCTGTCCCCGCCTTTCACGGCTGCAGCAGGCGTATAATCTTTCCAGGAGTTTGAAAGTGCAGATTGACAGGGCTGAGAAGCACTCTCCGCCAAAGCTTCCCCCGGACTGGGTCAGGTTGGCTGCTCAAAAATCAACGGTTGTTCCAAAACCGGCTCTTCACAAGGAAAAAAAACCGGTTCGCCTTGGCTTTTATACCGGCTGGGATCCTGCGAGCTTCACCTCCCTAGAGGAGAACGCCGCGAAGCTTACGCATGTGGCTCCGGAATGGTTCTTTTTGTCCGGCACCCCTGCTGAGCTTGGCGTGAAACCAGACCGGCAGATTCAAGAATTTGCCTCACGGCACGGCCTTGCCTTCATGCCAATGCTTACAAATTTAAAAGGTTCATGGCAGCCGGAGGCGGTTGAAACGCTGGCCAGCGCTGAGGCTGAGAGGCAGCAGCAGTTTTCCACGCATCTAGCTGAACAGCTCAAAGACCTGCACGCAGCCG
>Ga0315283_10003302_pt1 | contig 13726 bp, 12 predicted proteins | sample YL17G09_0_MG_FD_204541 | JGI IMG/M metagenome (GOLD analysis project Ga0315283, IMG submission 204541) | Sediment microbial communities from Yellowstone Lake, YNP, Wyoming, USA - YL17G09_0 | ecosystem: Environmental > Aquatic > Freshwater > Lake > Sediment | place: USA: Wyoming | collected... | reverse complement strand
AGCTCATCATGCGTTTGCACGGCGAGGGGGACCTGCTGCTTGAGAAGTGGGCGCTCCTGAAGAAGTCACCGATGTTCGAAGAAACGTTCAGCGTCAAGGTTGCCGTTGAAGACTAGCCCATCACTCGGCGGGACGACGACCGTCCCCGCCATCCTTGCCGGCGCGATCGGCGAACGGTGGGAGCGGTTTGCCGCGGAGCTTACGCGCAGTCGCCGCCGCCGTACCGAGCCCGGGATCCACGATCTCAGGGTTGCGATCCGCCGCCTGACGGCGGTCCTGACCCTTGTCGACGCCCTGTTCCCAAGGGCTGTCCGGCCGAAGACGTTGCGTACGCTGGACGCACTTCTGACGTCGCTGTCCGCCCTCCGCGATATTCACGTCCTTCTTCTGACCGTTCGTTCGCTCGTACGGCGTTTCCCCCCCCTCCGGCCGATGCTTGCCCTGTTGAACACGAAAAGGACTGCGCTGGGGCGCGACGTGGGGCGATTGATCGCGCGATGCGATGTGGCGTTTCTGGAACGGGAGATCTCACGGATCGCATCCTCGATCATGGCCGCGACCGGGAGCCCCGCCGCGGAGGGGGCGATGCGCTCCGTCCTCATCGGCCTGGCAGGACAGCGGTTCCTGCGGCTCGAAGAGCGGCGCATGATGATCGCAGGGGGAGATCCGAAGTCTCTTCATCGCATGCGCGTTGCGTTCAAGAAGCTCCGTTACACCGTGGAGTCCATCCTGCCGCTCCTCCCCGGCGTGACGAAAGGGGGGATCAAAGCGATGGGGCCTCTCCAGGACCGGATGGGGGAGATTCAGGATATCGAGGTGCTCATCACCGCGGTGAATGACCATGCCGCCTCGCACCGGGTGGCTTCCTCTCTGCTGCCGCTTCTTCAGTACCTCGCCCTCCGGCGGAGGGAACTGGTCGATGCGTTTGTGCGGGACATGGCCGGAGGCGATATGTCCCAAATTTTCGGCGCGGGTATTCAAGCGCCTTTACACTGATCACGCGCTGCCATGCTCCTGTATGTCCTCCGCCATGCGATCGCCGTAGAACGGGGGGCGGGCTCCGACGCCGCCCGGGCGCTTTCGCCCAAGGGGCGGAAGACGATGCGCAAAGTCGCACGCGGGATGAAGGCGCTGGAGATTGAGTTCGACCTGATCCTTTCCAGCCCGTTTCTCCGCGCCCGTGAAACGGCGGAGATCGTGGCCGCGGAGTGGGGAAACGAGCGTCCCGTCGAGTTCTCGGGTCATCTCCGACCCGGTCGCGATCCGGCCGCGTTCATCGCCGGTCTGGCGAAGCGCGGGGGGAGGAGCGTGCTGGTCGTCGGCCATGAGCCCCAGTTGAGCCAGATGATCTCATTCCTTCTCACCGGTCAGCGGACACTTCCCCTCAGGATGAAGAAGGGGGGGCTTTGTGCCTGCAGCGTGAGATTCCTCCGCCACGGACACCGCGCAACCCTCGAATGGCTTCTCACCCCTTCCCAGCTTGCCGAAGTGCGTTGAGGGATGGCCTCCGGCGGCCCGCCTCGTTGATTTTCCGCTGAAACTTTTCTACATTACAAATCGTCATATTTTATACCCATCGAGATCTTTCCCGCACCACGGAGGCGTCATGGCGTACGACATCAAAGCGATCAACGAGAAGATCCAGCGCGAGAGCGCGTTCGTCGACATCCTGCAGATGGAGATCGGCAAGGTCATCATCGGCCAGAAATACATGGTCGAACGGCTGCTGATCGGGCTGCTCTCGAACGGCCACATCCTGCTGGAAGGCGTGCCGGGCCTCGCCAAGACCCTGAGCGTCAAGACCCTCGCCGCCGCGATCAGCGCGAAGTTTCAGAGGATCCAGTTCACGCCCGATCTGCTTCCTGCCGACCTGGTCGGCACGATGATCTACAACCAGAAGGAAGGATCTTTTCAGACCAAGAAAGGGCCTATTTTCGCGAACTTCATCCTCGCCGATGAAATCAACCGGTCTCCCGCCAAGGTCCAGAGCGCCCTTCTCGAGGCGATGCAGGAACGCCAGGTCACGATCGGCGAGCAGACCTTCATTCTCCCCGAGCCCTTCCTCGTCCTGGCGACACAGAACCCGATCGAGCAGGAAGGGACCTATCCGCTCCCCGAGGCGCAGGTCGACCGGTTCATGCTGAAGGTGAGGATAGGCTACCCGTCGAAGGAGGAGGAACTGCAGATCATGCGGACGAATGTCAACGGATCAAAGGTGACGCTGAACCACGTCGTGTCACCGGACGATATCCTGAAGGCCCGGGGCGCCATCGCCGAGATCTACATGGACGAGAAGATCGAGAAATACATTCTCGACATCGTGTTCGCGACCCGCAATCCGAAGCAATACAATCTGCCCAATCTCGCGCAGCTGATCTCCTACGGCGCGTCGCCGCGCGCGTCGATCAACCTCGCACTGGGTGCGAAGGCGTACGCGTTCATCAAGCGGCGCGGCTACGTCATTCCCGAAGACGTGCGCGCCGTGAGCCTCGATGTCCTGCGGCACCGCGTGGCCGTGACCTACGAAGCCGAGGCGGAAGAAGTGACGCCGGAGCAGGTGGTCCAGGAAGTGCTGAACAAGATCGAGGTGCCGTAGTGCCGGTCGGGCCAGCCCGCGTGGTTGGAGCGGACGCCTGGACCTCCGTCCTTATCGGATGAGATGACGATGGAAACAAGAGAACTCCTCAAGAAGGTGCGCCAGATCGAGATCAAGACCCGCGGGGTCGTCAATCAGATCTTCACCGGCGAATACCACAGCGTCTTCAAGGGGCGCGGCATGGAATTCTCCGAGGTGCGCGAATACCAGTTCGGTGACGATATACGCAGCATCGACTGGAACGTCTCCGCCCGGTTCAACCACCCGTTCGTCAAGGTGTTCGAGGAAGAGCGCGAACTCACCGTCATGCTCATGGTCGACTTCAGCCGTTCGGGGAATTTCGGCTCGGTGCGGCAGACCAAGAACGAGATCGCCGCCGAGATCTGCGCCGTGCTCGCGTTCTCGGCGATCAAGAACAACGACAAGGTTGGCCTCATACTCTTTACTGACCGTATCGAGAAATTCGTTCCGCCCAAGAAGGGGCGGGCGCACATCCTGCGGATTATCCGCGAACTGGTTTCGTTCGATCCCGAGGGGACCGGTACGAACATCCGCCAGGCTCTCGAGTACTTCAATCATGTCACCAAGAAGCGCTCGATCGCCTTCCTGATGTCGGATTTCATCGATGACGGCTACGACCGGATACTCCGCATCATCAGCCGGCGGCATGACATCATCGCCGTGGAGCTGGCGGACCCGCGTGAGGAGCAGCTCCCCAATGCCGGGCTCATCAAGATGCGCGACGCCGAGAGCGGCACGGAGCGATGGATCGACACCGGGAACGCTGCCGTCCGCAGGGAGTTCGAGAAGTACTGGGTGGCGCGACGTTCAGCGCGGCGCACGATGTTCGTCAGGAGCAAAGTGGACGCCATCCCGATCCGTGTGGACAGGCCGTACATAAAACCGATCGTCGATTTCTTCCAGGCGAGAGCGAGCAGGTGGTGAGCGTGACGAGGACAGGGTGCGTTGCGCTGTTGGTCGCCTTCACGGCGGCCGCCGCCGCGGCGGGGCCGGGCGAACCGTTTGCGCGGGCGCGGGTGGATTCATCGAGCTATCGGGTGGGTGACTGGATCCACGTCTTCGTCGAGCTGCAGCATCCCCGGGGGGCGGCCTTCCGCCCGGTCTTCGGCGACACGGTGAACGGCTTCACGGTCATCGAGCGGCTGGCGGTTCTCCCGCAGTCCGATACCACGACGCGTACCGGCGTCGTCGTCGCGCGGTACGACTCCGGCCAGGCTGTCCTTCCGGGGCTCGAGTACGCGGTCTCGATTCCCGGCGACAGCGCCCGGATCGTTGTGACGAACGCGCTCGTGCTCACGGTCCACACCGTGCCTGTGGACACGAGCAAGGACTTCCGCGACCTCAAGCCTCCGCTGTCGATCCCTCTGTCGACCGCGGAAGTATTGATGTATTCCGGCATCGTCCTGGCGCTCCTGGCCGCCGCCTTTCTGGGCTACCGGTACTGGAAACGACGGAGGGGGAGGAAGGCCGCGGGCGAAGATGCCCCCCCCGTTCCGGCCCGGCCGGCGCACATCATTGCCCTCGAAGAGCTCGCGATCCTGAAGGAAAGGAAGCTCTGGCAACAGGGACACGTCAAGGAATTTCACTCGGCGATCACCGAGATCTTCAGGCGGTATCTTGAAAACAGATATTCGATGATGGCGCTGGAGGAGACCACCGATGAAATCATGGACGGTATGCGGAAACTCCGGTTCCCCGACCATATGCTTGCCGACGCCGAGAAGATCCTGCGAAGAGCAGACCTCGTCAAGTTCGCGAAGTATCAGCCTGTTGTGACGGAGCATGAAGAGATGTTCACGGTGGTGCGCGAGATTGTCGAGAAAACAAAGATTGTCCAGATGACGCCCGTGTCGGTCGACGAGGTGAAGGCGGCTGCCCATGCCGGGACCTAATACGCATTTTGCCAGCCCGCTCTTCCTGCTCGGGCTCTCGATGATCCCGTTGCTCGTGCTCTGGTACATACGCCGGCAGCGCGGGATCGCGAGCCACATGCGCTATTCCACGCTTCTCCCCTTCGCGGCCCTCAGGCCGACGCTGCGCGAACGGCTCCGCCACGTCCCCTTCGCCTTCAGGATGTTTGTCCTCGCCGCCCTGATCATCGCCCTCGCCCGGCCGCAGACCACGTCGCAGGGGGAAAACGTCTACACCGAAGGGATCGACATCGCCATGCTGATCGACATATCCGGGAGCATGCTCGCGGAAGACTTCCAGCCGAACCGGATTGAGGCGGCGAAGGAGGTGGCGCAGAATTTCGTCGACGGGAGGACGAACGACAGGATCGGTCTCGTCATCTTCGCCGGTCAGAGCTTCACCCAGTGCCCGATGACGCTCGACTACCGCGTTCTCAAAAACCTCCTGCGCCAGGTCAAGCAGGGGGTCGTCGAAGACGGGACCGCCATCGGCATGGCGATCGCGCAGGGAGTGAACAGGCTGAAGGACAGCAAGGCGAAAAGCAGGGTGATGATCCTGCTGACCGACGGCGTGAACAACAGGGGCGAGATCGACCCGTTGACCGCCGCACAGATTGCACAGACGTTCGGCATCCGTATCTATACCATCGGCGTCGGCACCCAGGGGGAGGCGCCGTACCCGGTCATGACCCCGTTCGGCAAACGGTACCAGAACATACCCGTCGATGTCGACGAGAAGACCCTCCAGCAGATCGCCGAGATGACCCGCGGGCAGTATTTCAGGGCGACCAACAACAGGACACTGAAACAGATCTACAATGACATCGACCAGCTCGAAAAGACCCGCATTGAGGTGAAGGCCTACCGTTCGTACACCGAGCTCTTTGCCGGGTGGGCGCTGATAGGGCTTGTCGCTCTGCTGCTGGAGTTCGTGCTGGTCGGCACGGTGCTGAGAAAGCTTCCCTGAATGATCCGCTTCGTCCATATCGAATACCTTTACGGCCTTGCCCTCCTTCCTGCGATAGTGCTGGCATACTGGGCGATGGCAAAGGCACGCGCCGGCGCGCGCGCCCGTTTCGGCCAGGAAGCGATTCTCGAACGGCTGGCGGAAGAGGCGAGCCGGACAAAGCGGCCGGCGAAGCTCGTGGTTCTTCTTTGCGCGGTCACCTTCCTCCTCGTGGCGCTTGCCAATCCGCAGATCGGCACGAGGCTCGAAGAGGTGAAACAGGAGGGGGTGGACATCTTCATCGCACTGGACGTGTCGCTGAGCATGAAAGCGGAGGATATCAAGCCGAACCGGCTCGAGAAAGCGAAGTTCGAAATCCGCAATCTGATAGGGCGGCTGGCCGGGGACAGGCTCGGGCTCATCGTCTTTGCCGGCGAGGCATACACGCAGTTTCCGCTCACCACCGACTACAGCGCCGCGAACCTCTTCCTGGACGTCGTCGATGTCGACGTTGCCCCCGTCCCGGGGACCTCGATCGGTTCCGCCATCGAACGGGCCATGGAATCGTTCGATTTCAAGGAAACGACGACCAAGGTCCTGGTTGTTATAACCGACGGGGAGAACACCGAAGGCGATGCGATGGAAGCGGTTGGGGAGGCGGCGAAGAAAGGGGTGCTGATCTACACCATCGGACTCGGCTCGCCGAGCGGGGCTCCCATCCCCGTGTACAACGCGGCTGGCCAGCAGGTCGATTTCAAGCGCGACCGATCGGGGGGGGTCGTGGTCACACGGCTCGAAGAGCCGTCGCTTGAAAAAATCGCCACGATTGGGGGGGGGAGATACTTTCGTGGTACCAACGCGCAGGACGAACTGGATGAGATCTACAAGAACATCAACGCCCTGCAGAAGAGGGAGTTCGGCGTCAAGCAGTTCACGGACTATGAGGACCGGTTCCAGTTTTTCCTCTTCCCGGCCATCCTGCTCCTGGCGATCGAACTTCTTCTGACCGAGAACAAGGTCAGGTGGCTCGCACGGTGGAACCCGTTGAAGAAACCCGACGAGGTCGAGGCATGACAATACCAAAGACCGTGTTCCACCTGATGTGTCTCGCTGCGCTCGTTCCGGCGGCCTGGACGACCGTCGGCGCCCAATCCGTCCGCTCGCTCGTCAACGGCGGCAACGATCTCTATAAAGAAGAGAAGTTCTCGGACGCGGAAATCAACTACCGCAAGGCGCTCGAGAAGGAAAAGGAACTGGTCCAGGGGCACTTCAATCTCGGCAATACGCTCACCAAGCAGGGAAAATACGGGGATGCGGTGAAGGAATACGAGACCGCCATAAGCAAGGCGGAACAGCAGGAGACCAAAGCGTTCGCTCATTACAACATCGGCAACTCACGGATGAAGGAGCAACAGTATCAGGAAGCGGTCCGGTCGTACGTCGACGCGTTGAAGCTCAACCCGAACGATGAGGATGCCAAGTACAACCTGTCGTACGCGCTTGAAAAACTGAAGCAGCAACAGCAGCAGAACAAGCAGAAGGACAAGAACAAGAACGACAAGCAGCAAGACCAGAAGCAAAAGCAGGACGAGCAGAAGAAGCAGGACGAGCAGAAGAAGCAGGACGAGCAGAAGAAACAGGACCAGCAGAAGAAACAGGACCAGCAGAAGAAACAGGCGCAATCCCAGCCGCAGCAGAAACAGATGTCGAAAGCCGACGCACAGCGGATTCTTGACGTCCTGAAGGACAACGAGAAAGAAGTGCAAAAGAAACTGCGTGTCCGGCAGGCCGTCCGGGCGAAAACGGACAAGGACTGGTGAGATGATCAGGCGGATATCACAACAGGCAATGCGTGGCGCGATCCTTCTGGTTCTGCTAGTCCCGGCGGCACGGGGGGAGGATCCGGGGTTCGTCGCGGCGGTGGACCGGAACCCGGTGGGTGTCGGCGAACAGTTCACGCTCTCTTTCACGCTGTCGAATGCCGGCCTGGGGGGAGGGAAGAATCTGCAGCTTCCCGAGCTGAATAAATTTCTCGTGATGTCCGGCCCGAACCAGTCCTCGAGCATGCAAATTGTCAACGGTGCGGTCTCCTCCTCCATCATCTACAGCTACGTCCTGCAGCCGAAGGAGATGGGGAAATTCACCATCGGGGCTGCGTCGGTCGAAACCGGGAGCAAGATCTACAAGAGTTCACCCATCCTCCTGGAGGTGGTCAAGGGTTCTCCGAAACCGAAACAACAGGCGAAAGTACCCGACGATGTAAACGCCCAGATCGGCGAGAACCTCTTCCTGAAGGCCACAGTGGACAGAGCCCACGTTGTGCAGGGAGAACAGATCAACCTTGTCTTCAAGCTCTACACGCGCCTCTCGGTCAACAATTACGCGGTGGAGAAGACTCCGAACATGACCGGTTTCTGGGGCGAGGATGTCGAAACCGCGAAGAGCATCGCCCTGACCAACGAGACCGTCAACGGCAAGCAGTTCCGCGTGGGCATCATCAAACGGATGGCGTTGTTTCCGACCCAGTCGGGATCGCTTGAGATCAGTCCGATGGAGGTCCAGACGACCGTGCAGATGCAGGATCGCCGCGCCGCGGACCCGTTTGATTCGTTTTTCCGCGATCCCTTCGGACGTGCGGTCAACTATAAGGTGAAAAGCGAGCCGATCAGGATCAAAGTGGATCCGCTGCCGCCCGATCCCCCGGCGGACTTCAAAGGGGCGGTCGGACAGTTCGCCATGAGCACCGCAGTGGACAGGAAGACCACCCGCACGAATGAACCGGTCAACCTGAAGGTTACGATATCGGGGACCGGAAACATTAAACTGATCGAGTCGCCTGCGGTGGATCTGCCGGCCGACTTCGAGCAATACACCCCCAAAGTGTCCGACAACATCAACCGGGCGGGGGACAGGATCTCGGGGAGCAAAACCTTCGAGTATCTCCTCATCCCCCGGTATCCGGGAGTGAAGGTGATCAAGCCGGTCAGTTTCTCGTTTTATGATCCGGCCAGGCGCGAGTACGTGAAACTGCATTCGCCGCAGATCGAGCTGAACGTGGAACAGGGGACTGCGCCCGTCGCGCCGATCATCGCCGGCGGGACACGGGAAGACGTGCGAATGCTCAGCCAGGACATCCGGTTCATCAAGCTGAACGAGTCGGGCCTCCTGCGGCGCGGCGCGGCACTCTATGCGAGCAGTCTGTTCACCGCGATGCTGCTCCTCCCTCTGGCCGGTCTTGGGGGGGCGTTCCTCTACGCGCGGCAGCGGAAGGCGGTGATGCTCGACCAGGCGGGATACCGTAACCGCAAGGCGATCAAGGTCGCGCGTAAGGGCTTGAAGCAGGCCGAATATCTCCTCAAGGAAAAAGGGGGGAACCCCGCGCCGAACCAGCGTCTGAGGTTCTACGGGGAGGTATCGAAGGCGTTGTGGAAGTATCTGGGGGACAAGCTGAATATTCCCCCCTCGGCCCTCTCGACGGAGGCCGCCCTCAGGGAGCTGGGAGACCGTGGCGCAGAACGGGGTATCCTGGGCGCCCTCACGTCGCTCATCGAGACATGCGACCTCGCGCGGTTTGCCCCAACGAGCCTCGAAGTGTCGGTCATGCAGAGGACCTACGACGAAGCGCAGCGCATCATTGTGGAACTTGAGCGGACACTGAGATAGCCATGCGTCGAACCCTCCTCCTTCTCTGTCTTCTCGCTCTGGCGACCCGGGTTCCCGCTCAGACCCCGGAGCAACTCTTCACGCAGGCGAACCAGCTTTACCAGCAGGGGAAAGTGGCGGAGGCCCGCGACGTGTATGAGACCATCGCCCGTACGGGCTACGCCAGCGGCGAACTGTTCTATAACCTCGGCAATGCCTACTACAAGGGGGGAAATCTCCCGAAGGCAATCCTGAACTATGAACGGGCGCTGCGGCTGATGACCGGCGACGACGACCTGCGGCACAACCTTCAGCTCGCGAACCTGATGATCACCGACCGGATCGAGCCGGCACCCCGGCTGTTTGTGTGGGCGTACTGGGACGCCGTCAAAGACTGGTTTTCTCTTCAGGGCGCGACCCTTATCGCCTACGCGTGGTTCGTCATCGTCGCCGCCATGGTCGCGACGCTGATCCTCGCGCGGACCTACGCCCTGCGCAAGACCGCCGCCCTGGCGGCCGCCGGCGCGGCTGCCGTCTTCCTCTTCTTTCTCGTGGTTCTCCTCGACAAGATAGGAGACGTCACCCGCGACGATGAGGCGATCGTCACCGCGCAGATCGTGACCGTGAAGAACTCGCCCGAGGCAAAAAGCTCGGACGCCTTCGTCCTCCACGGAGGGGTGAAGGTGCTGATCGTCGACCGCTTGAACGCGTGGGCGAAGATAAGGCTGGCGGACGGGAAGGTCGGCTGGCTGGAAGCGGGATCGACGGAGACGATCTAGCGGCGCCCCGATGTCTCGTTCTTTGCTGTGATGTTCGCACAACGCTGGAAAGGGGGCCTCCGTGTGTTGCGGGGGCTTTTCTATTTAAAGGTCCATGAGGGGTCCGCATAGCGTTCCCGCGCGAGCCTCCCGATCTCCTCCAGCGGCGCCGTGCGCTCCTCGACGTCGGCTCCCCACGCCTTTCGCAGGGCGGAGACGACCTCCCCCGGGGAAACGTGAAGGTTGCAGAGAAAATCCCCGTGCGGGCGGCCACGCCGGTAGTCCGGTTCCCGCGAGGGCATGGGAAGAAGGGAATCCAGCAGGGCGAAGTCAAAGTCGAGAAGGACGCAGCCGTGGAAGAGGAGGTAGCTCTGGAGCCGGCGCTGCGCGTTACCGGAGAATTTTCGCGAGGCGATGGAAAGATCGCTGAACCCGCTGACCTCGATCCTCCCGCGGACGATCGGCTGTAACGCCTCTGCGTTGCGATGCATGATGACGCTGTTGGCGCCCCCCGCCGAGGCGAACCGCGGGTCGGCATCGATCGGAAGAATGAGCGAGAAATTGAGACAACCCGGTCCCTGCACGACGGCCCCGCCGCCGCTGGTGCGGCGGTAGACGGCAATGCGGTGAAGCCGGCAGGAGTCCAGATTCACTTCGCGCCCGGCGCGATTGGCGTACCCGAGCACGACGAAGCGGACGGCCGGTTCCCAGATGCGCAAAAGAGGGCCGCCTCCACCGTTTTCGCGGTCAACGAGCAGCGCTTCATCGGCGGCGAGCTGTTCGGCGGGGGAAGAGAGCGTCAGATCGAGGAATCGCACCGTCGCAGTGAATTTGATAGGTAACCGGGAATACTGTACATTTAATGCCGAGACGAACGCGCATCCGACCGGTGCAGACGGCACACAGACGAGAGGCAACGTGGAAAATACGGAACAGGGTTCTCTGACGCAAGGCAAGGACGGTCAGGAAAACGAGCAGTGGCTCGATTCACTTGAGTTTATCCTCCAGTCGGTCCTCAAGGACAGGCAGCCGGACAAGGTAGCGCTGGCCCTGGAGAAAGTGAACGTTCGCCTCCGCCGGGCCGGCATCGGCATTCCCTCGCCTGTGTCGACACCCTATGTGAACACCATTCCGGCAGAGGAAGAACCACCCTATCCCGGTAACCGGGAGATCGAGAGGCGGATCAAGAGCTATATCCGCTGGAATGCAATGGCGATGGTGGTGAAGTCGAACCGGAACTTCGCGGGGATCGGCGGCCACATTTCCTCGTATGCGTCGTCGGCGACACTCTATGAAGTGGGATTCAACCATTTCTTCCGCGGCGGGGAAGGAGACCACCCCGCCGACATGATTTTCTTCCAGGGGCACACCGCCCCGGGAATGTATGCCCGTGCCTTTCTCGAGGGACGCCTGGACGCGTCGCATCTCCACAACTTCCGGCGCGAACTCGCCCCCGGGGGAGGACTCTCGTCCTATCCCCACCCGTATCTCATGCCGGAGTTCTGGCAGTTCCCGTCCGTCTCCATGGGGCTCGCCCCGATCATGTCGATCTACCAGGCCCGCTTCAATCGCTACCTCAAAGCCCGGGGCCTGATCAAGGGGGAGGAACCCCGCGTCTGGACGTTCGTCGGAGACGGCGAATCCGATGAGCCTGAAACGCTCGGCGCGCTGACGCTCGCCGCCCGCGAAAAGCTCGATAACCTAGTGTGGGTCGTCAACTGCAACCTCCAGCGGCTCGACGGACCGGTCCGGGGGAACGGCAAGATCATCCAGGAGCTCGAAGCCGCTTTCCGCGGTGCGGGGTGGAACGTGATCAAGGTGATCTGGGGCTCCAACTGGGATCCGCTCCTGGCCGCCGACACGAAGGGTCTGCTCATGAGGCGGATGGAAGAAGTGGTGGACGGGGATTTCCAGAAATACATCGTCGAACCCGGCAGCTACACGCGCAAGCATTTCTTCGGCAAGTATCCGGAACTCTTCGAGATGGTCAACCATCTCTCCGACGATGAGATCCGCAAGCTTCTTCGCGGCGGGCATGATCCGAAGAAAGTCTACGCCGCCTACAAAGCCGCGACGGAGCACACGGGACAGCCGACCGTGATCCTCGCGAAGACCGTCAAGGGCTATGGCCTCGGCGAGGCGGGGGAGGGACGCAACGTCACCCATCAGCAAAAAAAACTCAACGAGAAGGAACTGCGCGAGTTCCGGACCCGTTTCGGCATTCCCATCAACGACGACGATGTCGCCGACACGCCGTTCTACCGCCCCCCCGCGGACAGCGAGGAGATGCGGTATCTTCAGGAGCGGCGCAGGACGCTCGGCGGGTACGTGCCCGCCCGTCACGTGACGGCGGAGGTCCTCGAGACACCCACGCTCGAGGAGTTCGGGGAATTCCTGAAGGGCTCCGAACGGTTCGAAGTGTCGACCACCATGGCGTTTGTCCGCATGCTTGGCATGCTCCTCCGCAACGCGAACATCGCGCGGCGCATCGTTCCGATCATCCCCGACGAGGCACGCACCTTCGGCATGGATCCCCTCTTCCGCGAGATCGGCATCTATTCGCCGAAGGGGCAGCTCTACGAGCCCGTGGACAGCGAGTCGCTTCTTTATTATCATGAAGCGAAGGACGGGCAGATTCTTGAAGAGGGGATCACCGAAGCGGGCTCCATGTCGTCCTTCATCGCCGCCGGCACGTCCCATGCCGCCAACGGGGTGAACATGATCCCGTTCTACGTCTATTATTCGATGTTCGGCTTCCAGCGCATCGGCGACCTCGCCTGGGCCGCGGGAGACATTCGGACCAAGGGATTCATGCTCGGCGCGACGGCCGGCCGGACGACGTTGAACGGCGAAGGGCTCCAGCACGAAGACGGACACAGCCACATCCTTGCAAGCACGATTCCCAACCTGGTCACGTATGATCCGGCGTTCGCCTATGAGATCGCCGTGATCATCCAGGACGGGCTGCGCCGGATGTACAGAGACGGCGAAGAAGTCTTCTACTACATCACCCTCTACAACGAGAACTACGCGATGCCGGCGAAACCCGACGGGGTCGAGGAAGGGATCCTGAAGGGGCTCTACAAATTCCGCAAGGGCGATCCGGCGAAGAAGCTCAAAGCCCATATCTTCGGCAGCGGACCGATCATGCGCCAGGCGCTGCACGCGCAGGAGATTCTCGCCGAACGGTACGATGTCGCCGCCGATGTCTGGAGCGCGACGAGCTACAAGCTGCTCCGCAACGAAGCGCTCAACGTCAGGCGGTGGAACATGCTCCATCCCGGTGAACCCCCCCGGGCGTCCTATCTCGAACGGCTTCTCGAAAATGAAGAAGGGGTGTTCGTCGCGGTGTCGGACTTCATGAAGATCGTCCCTGACCAGATCGCCCCCTGGGTTCCCGGCGGGCTTATGACGCTTGGCACCGATGGGTTCGGCCGGAGCGATACGCGTCCCGCCCTGCGGAGGTTTTTTGAAATCGACGCGGAATCAACCGTCGTCGCCACCCTGTACGCTCTCGCCCTCGAGGGGGAGACCACGATGGCGGTGGTGGGAAAGGCAATCAAGGACCTGGACATCGATCCGGAGAAACCGTTCCCTTTTCTTGTGTAACGGCGACCGCATCATACTGAAGGAGAATTCCAATGGAGGTACGACTCCCCCGGCTCGGTGAAGGGGCGGATTCAGGCGTCATTGCCACGATTTTTGTCAAGGAAGGCGATCAGGTCAGGAAGGACCAGCCCATCGTTGAGCTCGAAAGTGAGAAGGCGGTCGCTTCGATCCCCTCCCCCTCCGCGGGGACGGTGGGAAAGATCTATGTGAAGGAGGGGGATGAGGTGAAGGTCGGCACGCTCCT
>Ga0315283_10003299_pt1 | contig 13731 bp, 9 predicted proteins | sample YL17G09_0_MG_FD_204541 | JGI IMG/M metagenome (GOLD analysis project Ga0315283, IMG submission 204541) | Sediment microbial communities from Yellowstone Lake, YNP, Wyoming, USA - YL17G09_0 | ecosystem: Environmental > Aquatic > Freshwater > Lake > Sediment | place: USA: Wyoming | collected... | reverse complement strand
ATTTGCCGTTGTTGTACCAAACATTGTAGAGCCTGATCAATCTCGCCATTACCGTTCGGTTCCATGAACACCCCATGCGGAACAGAAGGAACCCGCCAAAGATGAACACGTGGCCGGATATAATTGAAAACCCCCCTTATGACCGGGTCGGAGGGCCTTATGGTTGCCAAATAGGGCTTTATAAGGAGGCTTATTCCCGGCGCCTGGCCCCTTATGGGTCAAATAGGATTCTCAACTCTCCATGGAATTGTCTTTCATCCGGCTTTTTATAGTATTGGCCCGCATGGAAACAGCAATGATGGGGAATCCGATACGCGAAAAGGCGGTGCGGATGCCATCCGATTCAAGATGGCTCAACACGTTCGCCGATCTGCGGAAGATGCTTTTCGGGACCAGGACAAGGGCAATTTTTGCGGTCTGGATGCTCCTTATCATGCTGTTGTTGGGAAGGAATGTCCTCTTTTCGGGTGCCAGCGACCAGGTCGTGGCGATATCTGTCTTTTTTTGTGCCGGAAGCACGGTGGTCGTTTGGACATATCGCGACCTGATTGTCGGTTTGATGAGGAAATGGAAAGCCTCACCCAGAACGAAGTTCATAATCATCGGAAGCCTGGGAGCGGCATGGGCGGAATATGTTTTTTGGCAATTCGAGAAAGCGTTCGGGATCACCGGGGTGGCGGCAAGCCCGAACCTCGGTATCGACTGGCTCGTCACAATGCCGTGGTATTGCATGATGGTGGCATTGCTCTGGCGCGCCCAGACCGCACACCGCTATACTGTAATGGAGCTGTTCGTGCTGGGCGGGGTCTATGAGCTTGGCGCCGATGGTATCGTAGGCACGCTGATGGATGGGACATTCGGCTTGTCCACGATTCCATTTCTCATCTGCCTCATCCCGATGTTCTCGCTGGTCTACTCGGTCATGGTGATACCCTGCAGTGTGATTGTAAACGAAGAGATGGAGCAGATAAGAAACGCGAGGCCGGCCGCAAAGGGAAATCGGTACCTTCATGCCGGATTGCCCCTCCTCGGCCTGATTCCATACTTCGTTCTCACGGCATTGATGGTCCTTTCTTGAGCCCTACGGTCAAGAATATGGACATGCCTTGTCAAAGACCGGCTCTCCGCTCTTTTACGATTTGGGCGAAAACGCCAGCCGCCTCGGCGGCTGGATGGACGCATAGAATCACCTTAATTGGAGACGCAGCGGCCTTTAGGCCGGTGTAGTTTGCATCCTTGACCATCTCCACCGCTTAACAAGCGGCGGATATGCCCAAGGATTTATATCGGCAAGCCGATTGAGATGTGCATGCCCGAGAAATACGAATTCCGCGGAGGGCCAAAGTGGGACGGGCGGGTAATCCTGGCCATCCCCGTACTGGGAATCGTGATGCTCGCAATCGGAATATTCGCTTATATTGGCCCGCAGCACGAGATGCGCCACATCCTATTTGGCGTGGTCCTCATCGCGATGGGATTGGCCTTCTACTTCTATGCCGTCAGGCCAAAAACCGTCATTTTGACCGACATCAGCTTCAAGTTCGTGAAGGAGGGCAAGCCCGTCTTCGAGGCCGTGTGGGGCGAGATTTCCATGGTGAAACTTGGCATGACATATGAGGGCGGCCAGATTTGCCTGGCCGTCCATATCAAGGGCCGCCCCCGGGTGTTGATCTCCAGCGAACTGGACTTCCCCGAGACCGTGCTGGAGCAGATATTCACAACCATCACCGGAATAAGGGAGAAGTACCGCTACACGCAGCTCAATGTGGTAAGAGGCGAAATACCCGCATGGGAAAAATGAGCGGGCCACACTTGGGCATTCTCCTTAAAATGTGACGTTCCAATTCTGCCAGCGTTCCCGCCCAAAAAGGGCGCGGTTCCCGCGGGCCAAACCCCGCGTAGTTCCATTTTTCCAGGTCACCGCGGGGCGTAGAGCTCGAGAAGACCGCACCTTGTGCATTCGTATCCCCAAATCTTCCTGATTCCGGTCAAGGGAGCGGCAATCATGTCAGGGCTGTTCTCGGCCCGTTCCCAAACCACATTCCTCATTGCCCCCGGGACCACATCGCCACCACATCTCAGACACGGCAATCGCATACCTCCTGCCTGAGGAGGCCATTCTCATAAGGGCACATGAACATTACTGGCTGCGGTCCGCGGAGCCGGCCTCAGAGGGCCGCAAGCCTCTTGTCGATTTCCGGGGTCCTGCCGTCAAGCTTCGCCTCCAGGAACAACCCTCGGGCCCTCTCTAGTGACTCCCGGGCCTTCCCCTTCTCCCCCTTCAGGGACTGGAGCTCCGAGTAGCATACCAGGCACTCCGCCAGCTCCACCACGATTTTCAGTTCCTCGTACATTTTTATGGAACGGCCGAAAAGCTCTTCGGCGGCGGAGAGGTCCCCCGTTTTGGACCGGAGCATGCCGACGTGATAGAGCACGAAGGCCTCCAGCAGCCGCTGGCCCAGCTTTCGGAAAGTCTCCAGCGCCCGTTCAAAGTATTGCAGTGCCTCGTCGTACTTCCCGGTGAACAGGTAGCACCGCCCGATGTTGGAGAGCATGATCCCGTTGAGCTGTACGTTCCCCATTTTGTCGGTGAGCCCGAGGGCGCGTCGGAAGCAGCCCATGGCCTTCCCGTACTCCCCCCTGCGGGATATCGAATAGCCGTAATTGCCCTCGCATACCGCCATGAGCTTGAGGTCGTTGCATTCGGTAGCGATGGCCAGTGCGCTCAGGTAGTAGGATTCCGCCTTCTCGAACTCCTCGCTCATAGTGCAGTATGCGTTGGCGAGGAGCATCTCCGCCCGCGCAATCGGCCGGAGGACCTTGGCGCGCTCGGCGGTGGCCTTGGCGAGGCCCGTGTACTTTATGAGGTCGTCCATCTTGCTCATGCGGAACGCCAGCATGGCGCGGAAGTTGTAGAGCTCCGCCAGGGACTTGTCATGCCCGTGGGTCTGGGCTATCAGGACCGCTTTCTCGAGCGTTTCCAGCGCCACGCTCCACTGGCACCTGTCTATGGATATCATACCCATCCCGGCGTATGCCCTTTCAATGTAGGGAGCCTCATCGGGGCAGTGCGCCACTGCATCGGAAAAGTGCCTCAGCGCCTCGTCCCACTCCCCTATCTCCCTTTCCGAATCGCCCAGCTTCATCTTCAGCTCGCTCTCGTGCTCCGGCGTGGCCCCGCCCGTCTTCTCCATCGAGATGAGGGCTTTGCGGTAATGGTCGGCCGCCTCGTGGAACGCGAAGTTGCCGAAGCTCCTGTCGCCGGCCATCTCAGAGAACCGCAGGGCCTTCCCGGAAGGCCCCAGCGAGCCCCAGTGGTACGCCAGGTCGAATATGACTGTCTCCTCGTCTCCTGCATGGAGCTCCTCCAGCGCCTCGGCGATCTTGCGGTGGCAGTGCCGCCGCTTCAGGTCCCCCATCGAACTGGCTATGGCCTCCGGAATGATGTCCTGCGTGAACGAGTACACCTCGTTCTCGGGGTCCTCACGGATTATCCCGAACCGGACGAGGGTGTCGAGCGTGTCCACAAGGACGGTCTCGTCTAGGCCGAGGCATTTTTCAAGGAGGGCGAGGCCCGGGTTCGCGGGCATCACGGCGATGTACTCTATGCCCCTCCTCTCGTTGTCCGAAAGGCGCTTGAAGCGCTCGAGGACGGTCGCGTGCATAGTGGAGGGCAGCTTCAGCCTCCCGAGGTCGTGCGTCCTGTCAAGGAGGGCCTCCGTCCTGAGATATGCGATGACGGTTTCTATGTAATACGGGTTCCCGCCGGTCTTTTCGAATATCCAGTTCCTCAGGCCCTCCGGCAGCCGCCTCTGCGCGCGGGCGTCCATCATCCTGTCGGCGGCCTCCCTCCCGAGGTTCCCGACATGCAGGCTCCGCACCTGCCTGTCCGACAGTATCCGTCCTATGAGCTCGCTGACCGCCTTGTTCCCCGTCAGCTGGTAGCGCCCCTCGAAACGGCACGTGCCAAGCAGGAAGGAGCGCCCTCCGGAGAAGCTGCGCAGCAGGTAGAGGAAGAGGCTCAGCGTCGAGGCCTCGGCGAACTGCAGGTCATCCAGGAAAATGGCGATGCCGCCCCCTCTCGCCCTGGCGTGGAAGAATTCCGCCACCTGCCCGAACATCCGCTCGCGGTTCGGTTTATCCTGCACGTCGGCCTTCCCCCCGACTTCCAGGCCCACAAGCATCATCGGGGGCTCATCGCCGGACCCCTTCTCCCTGTCGCGGGAGCGCAGGTCCTCCATCATCTCGATGAACGGCTGGTACGGCTGGCCGCGGCCCGTCAGCTGGCACTTCGCCCTCACAATCTCCAGGCCGAGGTCACATGCCAGCCTGAAAGCTTTTTCAGCAAGCGTGGTCTTCCCCGCCCCGGCCTCGCCGGTTATTATGGCACAGGGATTGCCCCCGGCCACGGCCCCGTCGACCATCGCCCGCAGCGCCTTCAGCTCCTCCTCCCTGCCGAAGAGCTCGACGGATTCACCGGTCTCTGTCATGTGATTCTGGCCTCGGAGTTCCATGTCTAGTTCGATTTGCGCTTCTTGCGCTCCTTGACGGGCAGCGACGCCGCGTACTTCACCGACTGCGCCAGCAGCCTGTCGAAGAGCTTCGGGTCGTCGCGCACCTTCTGGGGCGCGACAACATACTGGCGCATGTGCTGGCCGGGCCTGGGCTCGAACGGGGTCAGGTCCTTGTTAACGGAAATGGCCTTCTTGGAGCCATCCTCCCCGAGCCTCAGGACGACGTCGTCCTCGAATGTGCCGAAGAACATGTTGTTGTTGATGAACGCGCAGGGATAGCCGAACATCTTGCGCTTCTCGCAATTGACGCTGGCCGCCTTCTCCTCGAAGAACTTTATCAGCTTTTCAGGGGGCTTCTTCCATTTCACGGTCCTCACCACGCATGGATACCGCGGGTGGCCAATAAAAAGATAATGATGCCTCTTCGGCAGAAGGGAATGATTCTTATCGGGTTGTGACGCCACCCGCTTCAGCGGGTGGAGGATTCACGGTCCGTACTTCTTGATGAAATTGTATGTGTCGTTGACGCTGCCTTTTTCGTCGGAGAATTTCACGAGGCACGCGTATATATCCGAGTTGCCGTCGTCGGGGCCCGCGTTCCGGCAGTCGCACCAGGTGAGCAGCGCCGTGTTGTTGTTGACGCCGATGCCGAGGTAGTCGCCGACGAAGCCCACATCCCCGCCCGGGGTGGCCTCCGTCCAGTATGCCCTGCCTCCCAGGTTGCCGTCGAAGAGCGTGTCGCTGACGTTGAGGTTGATGCTGAAGTTCTGTCCACCGTCGACTGAAACGGCGTAGGTGACCCCTATGAGCGTGTGGTCGGGGTCATATTTGCGGTCGAAGAACATGAGATGCACCCAGCCCTGGTCGGATACTACCATGGCGGGGAAGAACTGGTCCGCGCCATTCCCGACGGTGTCGTTGTTGACGCGGACATATGTGTCGTTCCAGGTCTCTCCCCAATCCCTGCTGTAGGCTAGCAGGATGTCCGAGTCCCCGGTGGAGGCGTCGTTCCAAGTCACGTAGATGCTGCCCCCGAACGGCCCGTCCGTGTTGTCTATCGCCATAACGGGCATCGTGGGGGTCCTGTACGTGCCGTTCGTGAGCGTGTATGGCTGGGGCACCATGTTGACTATGGGCCTAATCGGCTCCCAGCTATTGCCAGAATCCTTCGACCTGGTGTAATGGACCTCGTCGTCGCCGAAGTCCCTCCACACGAGATGTAGGGTGCTGTTCTTGTCCACTGCGATGTAGGAGCCCTGGGCGTTGATGTCGGATGTGATGTCCGCTATCTTGTCGGGCAGGGTCCAGGTCCTGCCCTGGTCCGTGGAGCGGCTGAAGACTATGCTGCCCGTCATCATGGCGCCGGCGAAGACGGTCCACACGACGTAGACGTTGCCGTTGTTGAGGTCCACCGCGAGCCATTCCTTGTCGTTGAACTGGATCTGGTTGAACAATGCCTGGTGGACTATGGACACCTGGTCGAACGAATCGCCGCCGTTGGAGGAGCGTGCGACGAAGATGCAGTTCGCCCTTCCGGAGTGGGCGTACGTGTGCCTGTTGTACCCGACGCCTGCGAGGTAGACGTTGTTGTTCATGTCGAAACCCAGTGCCGGGTCGCACGAGGTACCGAACCCCGTGAGCACGCTCGGGGGTCCTCCCCTGTACCCGGGGACGATGCCGTCGCTCCAGGTCTTGCCCCCGTCCTTGGTGGTGTAGAAGTGCAGCCAGGTATCCTGGGACGGATTGTTCATATCATTGGAGGAGGCGACCATGTTATTGGGGTCGAGGGGGTTCACAGCCACATGCGTCTCTGCGGAGGGCCTCCCGCCCGTGCTCATCGGGAAGTTGTAATCGTTGGTAACGTTGTCCACGTAGGGCCATTTCGGCCTCTCCGGCTTGGCGGACCCCTTTTTGCCCGAGGGTCCCGGTCTGTACGTGAACGCTCCCAATGCCGCTATAATAACGATAGCGACGATTACGACCGCCACGAGTCTCTTGTCAGCCATCCTGATTATCTCGGGTTTCTTCATGGACACGGTCTTTCATTAAGTTTTTGGAGCGCCATTTTTTGATTTTTACCACCCTCCAATAAAGATATATGTAGATTCGGACCGTATCTGGTCAAGTCGTATGAACTGAAAGCCTCTGGATTGCGGGGTGGACCTGTGAACGATGCGGATGTGGGAACGAAATACGGACGGTTTCGCAGGCGCAGTCGTTCCATTTCTGCAAAGGGCCGCAATCGTCTCTACGCAATCCTGCTCGTGCTCCTCCTGTTCCAGCTCCCGTCCGGCAACCCGGTATCTGCCGAGGACACCTCCGGCTCAAGCCCCGACGCAATAATCATCAACGCTACGGACACGATGACATTCTTCGTGGTCGAGGTCCCCGGTTCGGTCGGAGGCGGGTTCGAGCCGCACATCCTCGCAGCACCCGGCGTTGACGGCAAGCAATGGTATTACGTCGATTCACCTACCGGGCTGGGAAGCAAGGAGAGCGGGTGGCTCTGGGTCTCCAAGGACTACGGCGAGACCTGGCAGTTTTGTTCCAAAGGCCTCCTCTCGGGAAGCTGGGCCGGCTCCGGCGACTCCTACACGACCGTCACCAAGGATGGGGTCATCTATTTCACGGACCTTCTGCTCGCAACCTCAACCATCCAGACATCCAGCGATGGCGGCACAACCTGGGTGCGCAACCCCGTGGCCTCCGTGACCCCCATCGATGATAGGCAGTGGCTCTCAGTGGGTCCAACCGTGGGAGGGAATCCGCTTTCCAAGAAGGAGACCGTCTACATGTCCTACAACCAGATCCCGACGGGCCTGTGGATAATGTGCTCCCAGTTCACCTCGCTGGGCCTGGGCTGGAGAGCCGGCAACCGCGGGCGGCCCATAACTGCGGACACCCATGCCAGGGACGTGATGTCAGTGGACTCGCACGACGGAACCATCTACCTTCCCAACACCGAGACCTCCTCGCTTGCCATGTATGTCTCCACGGATGGCGGAACCAGCTTCACAAGGAAGAAGGTCATCGACGGCGGGCCCGAGGAGTTCCAGAGCATCTTCGTGGTCTCCGACGAGGACGAGGCAGGGAATGTCTACCTGGGCTGGACGGACGAGCGGAACGTTACCATGGCGGTCAGCCAGGACAAGGGGGACAGCTGGCGCTTCCTGACAGCGCAATCAGGCAACGGGACGCGGGTCTTGCCCTGGATAGCAGCGGGCGACAACGGGCGGGTCGGCATGGTCTGGTACGAAACGAACGAGACCGGACTCTCCGACGAGCTCGCGTCAGCCACGTGGGATGTCATGGCCGCAGTGACGGAGGACGTTTTCGCCCCCAATGTGACGTTCTACCATTCCATTGTGGAGAAGGCGGTCCACGTGGGCACCATACGCACCTCAGGGACCAGCGGCAATGCGGACCGCGACCTGGGCGACTACATGAGCTGCGATGTCGACGACATGGGCAGGCTCATCATGACCTACGGGTGGGACGGGGACGACGGCGTCGGCAAGTACGATTCGAAAGTGATGGTGGCCAGGCAGGAGGGCGGCCCGTTCCTGAGAGATGGCATGGGCCCTATAGCCAAGTTCACGAAGCGCCAGTCAGGCATGACCGTCAAGGTGGACGGGAGCGCCTCATCCGACCAGAGCGGCAAAGGCCTCTCGAAGTACGTTTGGAGATGGGGCGACGGACGCAACGACACGGGCCAGAACGCATTGTCCGCTCACACCTATAAAAAAGCAGGGAAGTTCAATCTCACATTGCTCGTGACCAACTCCGACAACATGACAGGTTACACCTCCATGACCGTGACCATCATAGCTCCTGAGACAACATCATTGGGCGGCTTATGGCTCGGGGCGGGCATCGCGGCAGCCGTGGCGGCCGGCGTCTTCGTGTTCTACAAGTACGGACGGGGGCGCATCAAGGTGCCAGGCCCGCGCCCGAAGGCGTGATTGCCTGCATTGAACATGGAGCAAGGTCAGCTCACTATCGAGGATTCTCGCGCCACCGGCCTCATTCCTTGATGAACCACGAGGGCAGGTTGGAATACTTGTAATGGTCCAGTATGTACCTTTTGAAAATGACGCTGTAGAACTGGTTGAATTTCCTAAGGTGGAGGACGCCCTTCTTGGTTATCCGCACGCGGTACTCGCGACCCTCATCCTCCTTCTGAATCTCGATGAGGCCCTCTTCCTCGAGGACCTCGAGCACCTTGTTGGTCATGTGGTGGTTGGCCCGCAGCTCGTAGCTGATGTCCACCTTGGGGATGCCCTTGCCTCGGTCCTTGAGGATGCCGTCGAGCTTGCTCTCAAGCTCGGTCTGCATCAGGTCTATTCCCAGCTGGGCGGCTATCCTGTTGAGCGCCAGGCAACTGTACACCTCCAGCCCCTTGTAGACCTTGCCCGTCAGCACCAGCTCCTGATTTTCTTCATGCGGAACGTGTCCTCTCCGACCAGCTCCCTCGTTTATTACAGCGCAACGTAGGGGACCATCGAGTAGGCCCCGCCTACCTCCATCACCAGTTGAATGGCACACTCGCCGGCCCTCGTCCTCGTCCCGTGCTCGATTATGTGCTCGTACACGCGGTCATCCATGTCATCCACATCGCCGGTGACGAGGGCCACGACCCTTGATATCCTGATGTTGCGCTCTTGGCCGAACTTGCCAGCTTCATCGAGAAGCCTGTGAACCATTTCGATGTCCGGCGGGTTCACCATTTCCTTGACGAGAATGCCGGTGTGCTCTCCGGCTACGGGGCCGTGGTAGAGCCTAGCGAATGTGAAATCCTCGGGCCCGACATCGCACTCCGCGCCGGCCTTTCCGCCCCTGGCGGCGAGCATGTCCTTCACGCCAGGCGCTCCCTTCATGAATGAATCGAAACGCTCTATGTGCGTCCCGCCCTTGGGCACGGGCGGAACTCCGAGGGCCGTGACCTCCGCGAGCGCCCTGTGCCTCCTGATGTAGTACCTGTAGAAGGACTGGTCCCGCGCCACCTCCGAAAGCAGCATGAACGCCGGTCCCACGAAGACCGCGAACACGAGCAGCTCCAGCACCAGCTGCAATGTGATGTAGGAGCCCGTCAGCAGGCCATGGAACATCACCGCCACCATGTAGCCGAGGCCCAGCAATACGACATAAAGGACCGCCCTTGCGACGGAGGTCATCCTCTCCACTATGACAACGAGGTCGCCTGTCTTGAGAGCGGAGCCCACGATGCCTGCAATGGGGGCTCCGTCCGACCTGGCGCCCTGTTTCGTATCCCCTCTGTTCTCACCGGTTCTTCCTTTCACCCACGCTTTTCCCTCGATTACCCCATTCTCGGGTTCCCGTGCTTTCCCATCGAAATCTCCCGGCGGGCGCGAGGACAATGCTTCCATCGCCCTGGCGCTGGCCTCGAGGTGGGGCAAGAAGCGCGTTTCCTGCAATGACAGGAATGTCAGCGTGATGCCCAGCCCTACGGACGGCACGAGCACCACCAGAAGTGATACGAGCTTGGCGAGCTCCTCCAGGGGCCAGTTTCCGGCCGAATACAGGGCCCAGAGGTTCAGGCCAGTGACCGTTGCAAGGGCGATGAGCCCAAGGGTCCAGAATGCCCCGAAGAGCAGAAGGCTCCGGCTCCTTTTTCTCAGCTGGGGGAGTCGGCGCTCCGTTATGCCGGCCAGCTCAATGCTGGCTTCCAGGGGGTTCTCGAAGATCCTCGGGTCTCCCGTCGTTTCTGAATGGTCCGGATGCATGGAGCCTCGGAAAAAAACGGGAACCTTGGTATTTAAATCTTGTCGAACGAATGGTTCGAATCATCTATTCTAATCCCCTTATCATACTTCGGGGCGTAACTGGAGCCGTGGTGAAAACCTTGGAGAACGACAACACCGGGACCGGCTCGAAGCCGGATGAGAAGAAAGCCGTGGAACAGCAGGCTGCACGCAGGGAAGGGCCCGGTTACAACCCCGGAAGCATACCCTTTCCGCCCGGGTCCGGGCCGGCCCCGGCGCCGGTCACGATCTATCAGCCATACTATGTCAACGAATCAAGCGCCTCCCCAAAGAGGTCCAGCAAGCCAGGGGTGGCGGGCGGTCTGCTCATCACGACAGGATTGATTTCAATAATAATTGGAATGATCGCGATGACCGTGACCGTCGGCCTGTTCGGGGGCTCGTTCCCTCCGGGAGGCATGGACGACGGGACCGGCGAGGTCAGCGGGCAGGTCATCTTCCAGAACATGACCCCCGCGGAGAACGTCACCATAACCGTGACCGAGACCGGCCAGCTTGCGGTCTCCAACGCCACCGGCAACTACCGCATAATCGGAATATCGAGCGGCACTCACCAGCTCAAGGTCGAATATCCCAATTACAAGACCATCCTCCAGAAGGTCAGCGTGGGACGCTCCATGGGGATGGGCCCCAGGGAGGCTTCCGGCGCGACGCATGTCGATTTCCAGCTCACTCCCGGCGAGGGCCCGATAACGGTGGGCAGCGGGACCACGAGCGACGAATGGGGCATGGAATTCGCGAGGGGGATACTCTCCGTTTGCTCGGCCCTGTGGATACTGCTCGGCATCCTGATAGTCGCGGGAGGCTACTTCTCCCTCCAGAGGAGGAAGTACCCCCTGGCCGTGGCCGCCGGCGTCGCGGGCCTCCTCACGCCCCTGTGCATACTCTCCATGATAGCCCTGGTGGTCCTGTTCCTCTCCGGCGACGAGTTCCGGAAGGGGAAGGACACCGAGGGGACCAGGCTGCCCGAGGCCAAGCCTCTCGAATCCGGGACCAAGCGCAACTGAGCACGCCGCCTGGCCGGTTTTTCTGCACCGGGCGCAAACGATAGGCGGATAGCTCTCGGGCGGGGCGGGAAACGGCCCCGCCCGTGGGGCGACCGAACAACTTATAGTAGCCCATTAACTATACCAATAGCGGAACGTGATAATATGGGCTCCAGAATCTCGATGGCGGGAATAGCCTTGCTGATGGTCATGGTGTCGCTCCAGGCCGGAGTGTCGGGCCTGCCCCAGCCTGCATTTACGGGGGGCCGGGCCGGACCGGACATCGCGGTCGTTCCGGGCAGCTATGGCATAAATCCCAACCCGCCGAGGGTCCAGGACATCTGCACCGTCAACGTGACCGTCATCAACCAGGGCGACACAGCCGCCGGCGCCTTCACCGTCGCATTCTTCATGAACAACACCGGCACCAAGCTCAATCCCTCCAACACGGTGAGGATAAATTCGCTGGGCATCGGTGCAACCTCCAATGTTGCCTGTCAATGGAACACCCAGACCACGGAGTTCTTCGCCTACACTACTGGCGTCAATTACACGATCATCATGCTGCTGGACACCCTAAGCGAAATTGCGGAGGGCAACGAGGCAAACAACAGGTTCGACTACAACCAGACCCTCGGTCCGGAGAGGCTTCCCGACCTCATCCTCACAAGCTGCTCCGCAGTGCCGGCCAGCCTCATACGGGGCGGGACCGTCACAATCAACGCCACCATCACCAACAACGGCGAGGCCGCCGGGAAGTACTTCAAGGTCTACTGCTTCGCCGACAACATCAACCAGATGATATCCTCCGTCGACGTTGCAAACCTGAACATTGCGGAGGTCAAGAGCGTCTCGATGAACTGGGACACCACGGACTACGCGCCAGGCCTCCATTCGGTCCTCGTCATAGTGAACCCGGACTTCTACTTCACGAAGATAATGGAGCCGGACTGGTCCAACAACAACGGCACGAAGCAGGTGACGATAGTCGCGCCTCCGTTGGATCTCTATGTCGGGAGCATCGTGCTCACGCCCGCCGAGCCCCACAGGGGCGATTCGCTCATCATCAACTGCACCGTCAAGAACAACGCCACGAGCAATGCGGAGAACATAAGCACCATCATATCGATAGATATCGAAGAGCTCAACAAGAGGACGCTCACCCTCGCGCCGCAGGAATCCGTGTCCTTGGGGGCGGAGGTGGACACCTCGGTATATGGCGAGGGGAACCACAACATCACGGTATCCGTGGCCGGCATCGTAAAGACGAAGCCGTTCACGCTGCTCACGTTCCGCAAGGCGGACCTGGTTCCAATCGACGTCACGGTCACCCCTCAGTCGGCCAAGGTGGGGCAGGTCCTGGACGTGAGCTTCAAGGTGCACAATGCGGGCGACGCCACCGCAGGTGCCGCCGGGGTCTCGCTGCTGGCGGACTACATAACCGCCCCCGTCTGCGCGACAGTGCTCCCGGCGATGGACCCTGACGCCTTAGTCATGGTGAACATGTCATGGAATACTGCGGGCTCGGTCGGAGGCGCACACAGGTTGCGCATCTTCCTGGACAGCGGCTACGCCGTCCTGGAGGGCAACGAGACCAACAACAACTACGTCATCAACCTGGACCTCGAGGGCGCTCTGGACCTCAAGGTGGAGAACGTGACGCTGCGCCCCGTAGCGCCCAAATCCGGCGAGAAGGTCCAGTTCACGGCCACCGTGAAGAACCTGGGCTCCCTCCCGTCGAACTCCTCCAATGTAACGCTGAGCATCGGCGGCTCGCCCGTCGATTCAAAGATACTCACATTCGTGGACCCGGGGCTGAGCAGGGACGCATCCCTGAACTGGCAGACAGTGGGCCTGCCGGCAGGGACATACGATTATTCTGTGAGTGTAGTCACATTGGGCAACTACACGGACGCCAACCCGGCCAACGACGCCGTTTCGGGGACCGTGGAGCTGCTTCCGCCGCCGCCGTCGCCGGACCTGAAGGTCTCCGATGTCACGGTGGCGACGTCCACGCCTCGCACCACCGAGAACCTCACCTTGCTGGTCAAGGTGGACAACATAGGCAACGTCGACGCCGGAACGAGCACACTCATGATAATCTTCGAGCGCGGGACAGCGATGCTCAAGTTCACGGACAGTGCGGTCCAGGTCCCCGCAATCACGGCCGGCTCGTCCACAACGGTGAACGTCACCAGGGGTACATCAGCGTTCAAGGCGGGCACCTACCGCCTCATCGCGACCGCGGACTACAGCAACGAGCTCGCAGAGCTCAACGAGACCAACAACGCCTTCACGATGGAGCTTGCGCTCCTGGAGCCGCCGGAGAAGAAGGCGACGCTGGCCGTGCAGGGTGTTACCATCGAGGGAAAGCAGGAGACCGGCAGCCAGATGACCATACTCGTCGTGGTCGCCAACACCGGCGCGGCGGACGCCTACAACACCACG
>Ga0315283_10003297_pt1 | contig 13736 bp, 6 predicted proteins | sample YL17G09_0_MG_FD_204541 | JGI IMG/M metagenome (GOLD analysis project Ga0315283, IMG submission 204541) | Sediment microbial communities from Yellowstone Lake, YNP, Wyoming, USA - YL17G09_0 | ecosystem: Environmental > Aquatic > Freshwater > Lake > Sediment | place: USA: Wyoming | collected... | reverse complement strand
CCAAACCCCCGAGGATCGAATCCGGCTGTGGGGGTGGACATATCTCGGAGACGGGCTGTACATAGGCCAAGGAAAAACTGGGGGCGTTCTCTTTTTTGACGGAGAATTCTATCACTTGCTTCAACCGAGCGGCGAAGCTTATTCGACATACGTAGTGGCAACCCGGGATGATGAACAGGTGAGCGTAGTGGCGTGGCATTCTGGACAGCCCGAGGGAACCGTGCCTACGGGTATTTCTATTTGGTATGGTCCGCTCGGCGGTCTGTATGCTATGCCAATTGTAAACACGAACAAATATCTTCAGGACGGGACGCTAGAGATTGTGTCCTTGTCGTAGGAATGTATGCCGAATCAGACCAAAAAAGAACAGGTTACTTCATATCTTGTTGACGTTCGTGAGGCGTCTGAACTGCTATTGTATGGCCGACCTCCTAAACAAATTTCATATTTGAAGAAGATTCCTTATACAGGAAAGCTTCGACAGCTAATCAATAAGGCCCAGAACAAACTCGCTCCCAGTCCCCAGACTACCACGCCACGGACTACAACATCAGATCCACAGACGAGTGGGGTGTGGTCAGAATTTGGGAAAGCGGTGTTACGAGGAGCCACGAGCTTTGCGGTGGGAAGAGCCGCCACAAAAATGATTCGGGAGATCGTAACTCCTACTGCGAAGGCAGTGTCAAATTTGCAAAAGCTTGGAGCATCGGCCTCATTAGGAGCCGATATTATCGAAGAAGTCGATGCCCTTCGTTTGAGTGTTCCGTTGGTGTCCGGGTCTTCTGTTGACCCGGCACAGGCCGGAGCCCAACTCGTTGATACCGCAGCTAAGAATGTTATCAATAGTTTAATTGTGGGGGTGCCTATTGGTCGCGGCGTCCCTAGTGGTATCACGAAGGTATTCAAAACGACAAGTTCTTTGAAGAAATCTCCGCGATATTATCAGGGGCGTACTGGAGCAAGCTCTCCTCCCGGTCGCCACGATGCCGTTCCGGTGACGTCTCCTACGGCGGTGATTCCCGCTCAGTGTGGATTACTTCAAGACGAGATTGCCTATCGACTGACTCTTCTTGCCGAGAATGTTTATGAGCCGATTGCGGCATATGTCGCACAGCAGGGACTGCCTTCGTTGGTTATTCTCGAAGCTCTTCGGGCCGACAATACTGGCACGAGCCCCCACGAACGAGGAGAGGCGATAGACCTTACGGTGGGGGACAACCAAACGCTTCCTAATCAGAGTGAGATTGTATATAACCTCGCGAAATGGTGTCGAGACAATATTCTGTATGACCAGTTGATTTTGTGCTATGGCGAGGTTGGGGGCGGGCAATCGTGGATTCATGTGACATTTACCCCAGACACGCTGCGTCGTCAGGTTTATACCAAGCCATTCAATGACGTCCACGTAAACGGACTTTTTCAATACGGGCCATATGTTGACGCAGCTATCAAGGCACAAGCCCGGTCAGAATCCAAACTGAACGAGGAACTTTCGCAAACATTCATGGGAATTCTTGCAGCTAGGGATAGTAAGGCAAGTCCAATTCCGATGATGACGAACCCGTTCGCGTCGATTTCTGGTGACACGCCATCGGGAGTTCCGGGAGTGGACCCGCAGTCGGGCACATATGTTCCGGATGATACCCAGAGGGATCTCGTGCTACAGACTATCAATGATATGCTACTGGAACCCGATTGGCGAATCCGGATTGGCAAGAATGATCGGAATACAGAGTTCCTTCGTGAAGTCATTGCCCGATGCCATGCGGCTGGTGCTCCCCAGACAGGGATCGGAGCTATCGGATTGAATGCTATATCTGGAGATCCAACCAATCCTTCGGCAGATACTATCGCTATTTTGAATCCGACGGGCAATCGCGGATATGGGTCGTGGACAGAAGGCCGTCGAGTTCAGACGGTGACGGTATTGTTGTGGAGCACGAAGCCGGGGGTTACGGCCGGATGGCTGGATCTGACGGTTGTCGGAGGAAACTGGTCCACAGGAGATTTAGGCGGAGGATTTATTCCTCTTTCCGGTGTGTCTGATACTGTGCCGGGCGGAGAAACCGTTCCTACTCCCGGAGAAATTGCGGCATTGGTCACGAAGTACTTTGCCGAAGAACCGAAGCAAACTCGCTCTCGTTCTGAATGGGAGGTTGATTATGCTATGTGTGAATCGGAAGGGTATAACTTTGCGAATTACCCGCTGCTTCGAGAAGAGTATCAGCGAGCACTACGTGTCACGATCAAGACGGCCCAAGCACTTCTCTCGAAGTATCCTCAAATTGGAATCGCTAAATGTTCAGAAAGTTCAAACGGGGTAGATTATCCCGGATTCCCAGAGGTGCGATATCGTCATAAGATGCTGGTGTTGTCTAAGCAAGGACCGAGGCTTGAAATTATGAGCGGAATCGGGCCAGACCCAGACTATCAATATGATGACACTGAATGGGACAATGGTGAGACTCCTGAAGGGATCTGGAGGTCGCCGAGTAATGGAGCGTAAGGTCACGGAAGAATGTTAGGGCAGCTTATCTAAATACAAACGACATGGCCACATACAGCGACTTTAACATTGCATTTACCCCAGATCCCTTTTCGGGGGACTTGCAGATAGTCTCGGACAATGCGGCCGTGATCCAGTCGATTCGCTTGCTCGTGTTGACTATGTTCTATGAACGAGCATTTCAGCCAGCCATCGGAAGCATTATTTCTCGTCTGTTGTTTGAGCTGTTGGATGAAGTCAGTGAATCGCTTCTCGTAAAAACCATTCAAGATGTCATCAATAAATTTGAACCCCGGGCGACCCTCAAGTTTGTCACCGTCTACAAGAATATCGGGCCGAACGGGGAATCTCTTGATGACAATACTATCGTCGTAGATGTCGGGTTCGCGATTCGCAATCTCCCGAACATCACCGTTGCAACCATCGTCTTGCGCCGTTTGCGGTAATCATATGGCCATTTCTACCGAAATCCACATTGTCCCACTCGACTTCGATGCCATTCGGGGGGATCTCCAGCGGTTCCTTCAGAATCAGGCTACGCTCAAAGACTATAACTATGCCGGGTCGGCGTTGTCGTTGTTGGTGGATATTCTGGCATATGACGCGTATTATCATGGGTGGTATACGAATTTTGCCGTGAATGAGACATTTTTGCAAACGGCTCAGATTCGAAATTCGGTGGTGGCAGCGGCTCGACAGATTGGATATCTCCCTCGGTCGATGGCCGGATCACTCGGCATTACCAACATCACGGTCGGGAGCGTGAATCCGGGTGAGGGAACAATCACGATTCCGAAGTTCGCGCCCTTCAGTGCCGCCGTTGGGGGGCAGGATTTTACCTTTTACACTCTCGCGGATTATTCTCAATACACCAATGGCGCGTCGTCGATTCTCTTTGAGGGCGTCGAATTATATGAAGGCGTTTTGCTTATTCAGACGTTTGATATCAATCAGGTATCGAACACGGGCACGGTCGTTGGATTGTTGAATCAGAACGTGGATACTCGCACGATTAGCGTGATCGTGAAGCCGAGCCCGTCGAGCCCGCTCTCATATCCATACACGAAGGCCGATTCTTCGGTTGTGGTCAATGCCACGTCCAATGTATTTTTCTTGTTTGAGACAAATGATGGCACCTATGACATTCAGTTTGGAGACGGGAACCTTGGCCGCAACCTGACCGTGGGGCAGCAGGTCATTGTCAATTATCTCCACTCGAGAGGTGGGGCGTCAGTCGGAGCCAACACGTTCAGTTATACGGGCGTACCGCTCGGAATTTTAAGCGGCACGACAAATGTGTCAGTCGTCCTGAATAATATCAACATTCCGTCATATGGGGGAGCTTCCCGAGAAGGCATTGAAAGCATCAAACGGAACGCTCCGAACATCTATCAGGCACAGGGACGGATTGTGACGCCATACGATGCCCGAGCCATCCTCTCGGCTGAGGTGAGTGGGCTGGATTCGGTCGCCGTCTGGGGAGGAGAAGATCACGATCCCCCGACCTATGGGAAGATGTTCATTGCCATGAAGCCGGTTAATGCCGAGCGATATGGGGCCATTCAGAAGGACTACATCACACGGACCGTCCTGCGCCCGAAGTCTCTTCCTACGCTCTCCTACGAGCTTCTGGACCCCGATTACATCTACATCGTGGTCGAGACGCAAGTTCGATATACTCCGGCAGCGACATTTTTGTCAGCAGAAGGAATTCGGCAAACGGTGGCGAACACCATCGCAATTTATGCCAGAGATCAACTCGGACAGTTTGGGTCGTATTTCCGGTACTCTCAGCTAACGTCGGCCATCGACCACGCCGAAACCAGTATCCAGAGTAACCTTACCACGCTCCTTGTCGAGAAGCGTTTGATTACCAATGCGGCGACTGGTTCCTATACCCTTCTGTTCTCCAATCCCTTGTATCATCCGTCGGTGACATCGAATGTGGTGGTCGTGACTTCGAAGGTGGGCACCCAGAGATTTACGCATCCGGATGAAGTGGGGGTCCAGCGTCGAGGGTGTTATATCGAGAATGTCGGGACTCGCTTGAATGTGTATCGTGATACCTCGTCGGGTTCCCGTCTTCTTACGAAATCGGCGGCAGGAACGGTTAATTTTGAAACAGGCACGATTTCATTTACGCGATTCCTGCCAACGAGCATCACGACAAATCTTATCAATGAATTGCGAATACAAGCCATTCCTCGAAATTCTGATATCGTTCCAACGCGCCAACAGATTATTCTTATTCCCAGTGACAATATTGTTGTGTCGATTATCGACGATCTGCTCAATATTACCAATACGACATTTGGTAAGGTCACGGCGGGCGGGCGTCTTGGGGCCGGGTCATTTACGGTATAGATACAATGGCCGGTTCATTTTACGGTCATTGTGTGTCTTTTTAGCTGGAGTTCCTATTCATGAGCAGCCCGTCGGCGTCAATTAGTCCATCGTCGTCGGATTCTCCGTCCGTTTCTCCGTCAAGTTCTGTGTCGCCGTCTAGTTCCGTGTCGCCCTCTGTGTCGGCGTCAGTATCTCCATCAAGTTCGATCTCAGCTTCTGTCTCCCCGTCATCGTCAAAATCTCCTTCAGCGTCAAAATCTCCCTCGGAGTCTACTTCTCCTTCCAGTTCCGTGTCGTCGTCTAATTCGCCATCCGAATCGTCATCCGTGTCATCCTCGATCTCTTCGTCGAGTTCCGTGTCCCCGTCCGAGTCGCCGTCTGTGTCTCCGTCGGTCTCTCCGTCGAGTTCTGAGTCCCCGTCGGTGTCTCCGTCAAGTTCTGAGTCCCCGTCTGAGTCCCCGTCTGAGTCCCCGTCGGTTTCCCCGTCGAGTTCCGAGTCGCCGTCCGAGTCCTCGTCTGAGTCTCCGTCCGTGTCTCCGTCGAGTTCCGAGTCTCCATCTGAGTCACCGTCTGAGTCGCCCTCGAGTTCTGTATCGTCGTCCGAGTCCCCGTCCGAGTCGCCGTCTAGCTCCGTATCGTCATCTGAATCCCCATCAAATTCACCGTCAGTCTCCCCGTCCAGTTCGGTATCCTCATCGGGGTCTTCGTCGGTTTCGCCATCAAGTTCAGTTTCGGCTTCCGTCTCTGCGTCGATTTCAGAATCAACGTCGCCATCAATCTCTCCGTCTAGCTCAGAGTCGCCGTCCGAGTCACCGTCTGATTCTCCCTCCGTGTCTCCATCGAGTTCTGAATCTCCGTCTGAATCGTCGTCAGAGTCTTCGTCGATATCTCCGTCTAGTTCCGAGTCTCCGTCCGAGTCCCCCTCAGAGTCTCCGTCGGTGTCTCCGTCGGTGTCTCCGTCGAGTTCGGAATCTCCGTCTGAGTCTCCGTCCAGTTCTGAATCACCGTCCGAGTCGCCGTCAATCTCTCCGTCTAGTTCTGAGTCACCGTCCGAATCGCCGTCAATTTCTCCGTCCAGTTCTGAGTCACCGTCGGTTTCGCCATCGACTCCTCCGTTATACATTAGTGTCGCGTGGATTCGTCTTGAAGCTCCAGAGCAATGGGCGTCTCCGTCGAGTTCCGTGTCCCCGTCCGAGTCCCCATCCGAGTCGCCGTCTGAGTCAGCCTCTGTCTCTCCGTCTAGTTCAGAGTCTCCGTCTAGTTCAGAGTCTCCGTCCAGTTCTGAGTCACCGTCCGAGTCGCCGTCAATCTCTCCGTCTAGTTCTGAGTCGCCGTCGGAGTCCCCGTCGGAGTCCCCGTCAGAGTCCCCGTCGGTGTCTCCGTCTAGTTCTGAGTCGCCGTCGGAGTCCCCGTCTGAGTCCCCGTCGGAGTCGCCTTCCGTGTCTCCGTCGAGTTCCGAGTCGGCGTCTGAGTCCCCGTCGGAGTCTCCGTCCGAGTCGCCTTCCGTGTCTCCATCTAGCTCAGAATCCTCATCGGTTTCCCCGTCGAGTTCCGAGTCTCCATCCGAGTCGTCGTCCGAGTCCCCGTCGGAGTCCCCGTCGGAGTCCCCGTCGATTTCTCCGTCGAGTTCAGAGTCTCCGTCCGAATCGCCTTCCGTGTCTCCGTCCAGTTCTGAGTCACCGTCGGTTTCTCCGTCGAGTTCTGTGTCGTCGTCTGAGTCGTTGTCCGTTTCGATGTCGGAGTCCCCGTCCGAGTCTCCGTCTGAATCTCTGTCCATGTCTCCGTCCAGTTCAGTATCGCCGTCAGAATCTGCGTCAGTTTCTCCGTCAGCCTCGCCCTCCCCGTCAATGTCAGATCTGGTACCAGAACCAGAGTTTCATTGCACGTCGCATAGAGTGCGACAAATTATTCCAGATTTTGTGGAGAGCGAATATCCGCAATTTGTGACGTTCCTTGAGGCATACTATGCATTCCTCGAACAGACGGACAATGTCTCTATTACCTCAAAATTTGTGACACAGGCTGGTTGGGTGACTGTTCGGGCGGGTAACTCGACTATCGTTGGAGCCAATACGAATTTTTTGCCCGTGCTCGCCGAACAACAGCGAATTCAAGTGGGCACCGAAACCTTTAGAGTACGGTCAATTGCGAACAATACGTCGTTGGTGGTGTTCGATATCCCCATTCGAACATACTTCGCAAACACCTATGCCGTCGAAACGGAAAAGACTACCCGTCAAGCATCTGGGGCACTCCGAAGAGTTTTGCCCTATCACGACGTCAAGACGACACTATCAGATTTCATTCCATATTTTAGAGATACGTATCTTCGGGATCTTCCCCAAGGACTCGCTTCTACTGAAGTGTTGGTCTCAAAAGCTCTTGAATTTTATCAGTCTCGAGGAAGTGAGGAAGCCTTCCGGTTCCTCTTCCGGGCTCTGTATAATCTCGAAATTGAGTTGAGTTATCCGCGAGAGAAGGTGCTTACCCTCTCTGACGGTCATTGGGAAACTCCTACGACGATTCGGTTGGATGCGGCGACGGTTACTGGGAACGCCGCGTTGTTTGAGATGCGGGAGATTCTTGGGATAACAAGTAACGCTCGAGCGTCGGTGGTTCGATCTCTGTCGTCATATGAAGGCAGCGCCCGGGTGGTCACGTTGTTTTTGGATGAAGTCACGCTAAATGTGGTAACGGGAGATATTCTTCTTGACGACGGGATGGGGGATCTTGCTCAAGCCGGAGCATTGATTGCGCGGGCATATGGCATTCCTCCTAATGGATTAGCCACAGAAATCTATGAATATAATTTGATTCTTGAAGATGCCGTCGGAGGCGAGTTCCAGCCGGGAGAACAAATTACTACCCTCCCGGCAGAAGATCCGGTGGCATTAACGGGAATCATTCTAGGGTCTGTTTCGGGATTTATTGTTGTTGATGGTGGTCGAGATTACATGCTCGGGGATATTGTGTATCCTCCAGCAGGATTTGATGGCGGCTATGGAGCCCGAGGTCGAGTATCCGGATTTGCGAACACGAAAATTCAGGGAGTCAGTATCATTGATGGGGGAGAAGGATACTACGCTGGACTGTCTCTCGTGGTGGATAATTCTGGAACGGGAGGCGGAACCGGATTAGCTGGATATGTTCAGGCCGTGGCTCCCGGTCATCTAATTCTTCATGATGATATGGCGTCTTCGAATACCATTCGAGATGGGGACGTATTGACCTTTACGGCATATGACGTGGTCCGTGATCTCGTTCCGTATCAGGCATCCCGAGAAACGATTGATTATTTTGAAGTCGGGGTTTCTCTGTCGGATCTGTTTGGAGGGCTCCAGATTGAAAGTGATATTTTGGCAGATGACGGAAGAGATTTGTGGCTGGCTGGCCCATCAGGAGATTCCCCAGAAGTAGGAATTGAAGTACTGAACGTCGCGAATACGATTAACGGAACGCTTCATCAATTCACGGCGAATTCAGGGAGTCGCCTTCTCACAGCGGCACTCGGAAACACGGTGCTGTTGACAACGGGGCTGACTGTTCAAGTTACAGACGGCACTCCAAATACTGCGAAGGTGACTATTACTTCCATAATCAATAGCACGGCAGCGTGGATTGCGACGTCTCCGACTACCAACGTGATAAGTGGGAATGCGGTCCTGTTTCAGTATGCGAGCAATGTTTGCACGACGCTACAAGAGACGGGGCCGGTACATCTCAATGCCCTAATGTGGGCAGTGAATACGGGCATTCTTGTTGAGAGTACCGACAGTTATGACAATGGCGTTCGGCTTGTCGTAGAACTTAGTGGGTATAATTATACCCTCGTGATGGAAGATGCCGAGAATAAAACCAGCGCATATTATGGGATCAACGCCGCAAGTCGAATCTCGAGCATTACTTCGCGGCTGTCAGTGTATCCCATTTATGTTGACGGGGTTCGTTCGGCTATCGGAAGTATCAGTGTCATCACACTCACGTCCGTTGGTCATGATTATTTACTGTCGGTCCCTGCCGTGTCTGTGCCAGAACCACTTCCTCCAACAACAGATTCGGCTGGTATGCTTCCGCTTGGTCCCGGATATTACACGTTTGTTCCGGCGACCTTGATTACGGATCGGGTTCAGGGATCTATCGGAGCCATTACGTTAGTTTCTAGTGGAGCCGCATATCTAAAGAGTAACCACACATTCACGGTGAATAGTTCTACGTCCGTGGTTCAGGGTGGTGGCAGCGAAGCAGAATTGGGATTGGTGCTCTCGGCCGTCACCCGAGGAGAAGGTCGGTTTACGAGCACGCATAGTATGTTGTCGGCTGATCGATATTTCCAGAGTTTAGAATACTACCAGCCATTTGCGTATGTATTGACCGTGGAAAAGGACGTGACGCAATATAGAGATGCGCTCCGACGATTCGTGCATCCGGCCGGTGGGTTGCTTTTGGTTCGGCAGACGGTAACGACAGACGTGCCTCTTGTGATGTCCGTTCCTGAGATTACTGTGTCTGTTGTCTAAATACGGTTAATGTTGGAGAAAATTCACGTATGCCCGCAATAATCTCTGAAAAGTTTCATGTGCATAATGCTCAACAGTTTATGGAATCTTTCTCGGAAGGAAGTCGTTCCTATACCGAAACGCTAACAGCGACCCCAAATGATCCGATTATTCAGGTTTCTGGGAACGTGTATGGGCAGTTGCGGGTAGGAGACTACGTAACGGCAAACAATGAATCCCGGCAGATTATGTCTATGGAGGCAAACGGGACACATCTTACGGTAAACGTCGCGTTTTCTTATGTTCTCACGGATGAACCATTCGTGAGTGTCGATGAACTTTTCAGTTATGATACGTACTATTTGTTCATTGGGCGTCCTACTTCGTGGCCTAACGGAGACATGGTCGTACCGACTCCGACAGATTCGGTGGGGAATACGGCATTTGATTATTGGCGGGATATTATGGCGTTCCATCGGATCACGAGTGCGGATCTGATGCACGTTATTCCTCGATATGACTGGACACCGAATGCAAAATATAGCATGTATGATCACCGAACGAATTTAGCAGATCCGACGGTAGGCACGTCTCATCCCAAATACGTCATAACGTCTGAGTACCAAGTGTTCAAGTGTCTCTATAATGGTCGGTCGGATATGTTGTCGGGCCCATCGATGAGCACCAGAGAACCAAGTATCACGGCGCAATCCGACCCCACAGATCTGACATGGGCAGCAGGAATTCCGAATAATTATGTGTGGAAATATCTGTATACTGTTCCTGAGAGTTACCGAGCGATGTATCTCACCACGAATTATATTCCTGTAGAGTGCCCGTGGGGGGAGTTAGATGAAAACGGAGATGTTCTTGATGATGGGTCACTTAGATATGATGTGTTTAATGTGGCACGTACCCGATCTAATGGGGCAATTCAGCGAGTGGTTGTCGAATCGCCCGGGTCCGGATATCTAAATCCTCCTTCAATAATAATTACTGGAGACGGAACGGATGCTGAGGCGACTGCCGAGATATCGTCGGGACAGGTGGTGGGCATTAATATGAGTTACGGAGGAGATAATTATTCCTATGCCACCGTATCGTTCCGAGCCAATGGACACTCGGAGGTTGTGGATAAGGCAACGGCGACGGCGATTATTTCTCCTCGAAATGAGTACACGAATTCGTCTGGAATGTATTATGTCACCAATCACGGCATTGCCTTGACGCAGGAATTAAATGCCAAATATTTGATGTTGTATGTGGAGTTGATAGGCCGAGAAGAAGGTAGTGTGGTCCAGACGGGAAATGAATATCGTCGGATTGGGATCGTTCGAAATCCAACTGTTCGGGGAACAAGCGCCGTGGCAAGTGAGCGTGTATATAGTCAGACCACCGATCTGAAAATATCTGGTAGTCAGACTGGGGTATTTACGAAGGATGAAATTGTTTGGCAACCCGCAACTAATGCCTATGGGGTGTTCGTTGAAGAAGTTCAGTCGATGGTGAGATTAGTTTCGGTGCATGGAGAATTTTCTGGGGCGGTGTCGAATACATATATTATGGGGATTGGAAACGGAACAGCAGGGGGACAGGTCGCGAACTCCACGGTTACGATTCCTACGACTCCCGATGGATTCAGTCCAACGGTTCCGGCGTCTGGGATGTCGGCGTACATCGACACGGTCACTCTTCCAGCGATTGCCGAATTTTCTGGAGAGATGTTATATGCCGAACAACGGTTGCCTGTAATCAGAAATGATGCTCAAACAGAGATCATTCGGGTTATTTTGGCATTTTAATTGTAGGAAAATAGTATGCCTTTGTCAAACACCACACTGAATACGTTAGCGTCGTCGCCCTACTGGGATGATTTTAATCCCGATAAACGATTCCATCGTATTCTGGCTCGTCCATCGATTCCGCTACAGGTTCGAGAATTCAATCAGATTCAGTCAATGACGCAGAATCAGATAGAACAATTGGGCGGCGGGATCTTCAAAGAGGGGGCCGCAGTTTCTGGAGGAAACCTGACCTTTGCCAATAATGTTCAGGCGATTCAGATCATTCGAAATGATGCGGTAGACCTTGGGCATTTTTATGATGTGACGACCGGGGTCGGGGCCGCGATTCGTGGTCGAACGAGCATGGCCGAAGGTCGCGTGGTGCAGATAGATTATCAGTCGGCTGAAAATTATCAAGCTGCGATATTTGCGCCCATGACCGCGAGCACGTTTATGGCAGGGGAGTATGTGGATTTTGTAGATTCAGAAACAGCGTCCACTATCGCGACCATGACGCTCGCACCTTCTCCTGTTCATCTCAAGGATGCCGCAACATTCTCGGTGGATTCAGGAACATTTTTCCTTCGTGGGCATTTCGTTGATGTGACTCGTCAGTCTATCATCCTTAGTGCCAACAGTAGTGTCGTTAGTGCCAGAGTAGGGTTTGTCATAGAGGAGACTATTGTAACTCCCGCAACTGACGTTTCCCTTCTTGACCCGGCGCTCGAGACAACAAACTACGCCGCCCCCGGAGCCCATCGTCTTCAATTGACTGGTACCCTATCATCGCGTCCTATTGTTGGAACAACGGCCGTCGAGCAGAATGCTGATGAAGACTTCATCGAAATTGCCCGGGTTGTTGATGGGGTATTAGTTCAACCCACAGATCGGCTCGTGCCCGCACTCATCGAAGAGACGCTCGCTCGTCGCACCTACGACGAGTCTGGGGATTATGTGGTGCGGCCATTTAAGCTCACCGTCCGGGATCACAATCCTCCTGTTAATATCCCGAATGTGACGGGCACCATCACCGCCAACGCATCGTCTACCACGATTCTTGGGGCTGGAGTGCCGACCTTGTTCCAATCGGAAGTAGCGGTTGATAACGTGCTTGTGGTTAATGGGGAAGAACGTCGAGTGCTCAGTGTCGCATCAAACACGGCGCTTGTCGTGAATACGCCATTCTCTGTCGCGTTTACCAATGCAACGTTTGTGTTGGTCTCCGATCAGAAGCTCAACCTCGAACTTGACGCGGGCAAAGCTTACGTGCGTGGGTATGAGTTCCAGACATTGGGAACGACGAAGCTTGCGGCTGACCGTCCCCGCACAACGGCCCATGCTCAGAATGCCGATATTGGTGTAGCCTTTGGCCCGTTCATATACGTGACCCACGAAGGAATTGGAACAAGTCAGTCGCTGCTCAATATCAATGTGATGCCTCGAGTAGATCTTCATGGGGTATCGTATGCCGGAGTAAGCGCCCTCCCGAATATCTACAATGCGTCGAAAATTGGCACGGCATATGCGCGGTCATTTGTTCACTATTCCGGGACCGGGGATGCGAACACCATTTATAAACTCTATTTGGTGAACGCTGAATTCTTGACTAAAACGTTTGAAGTGGGCACGGGACCGAGCGACACCAAATTAACTACTGTGCTTCCCGTAAGTAATAGCACGGGCAATTTTATTCATCTTGGCCAGAATGCTTCGTCAGTTAATCTGTCACTTCTTCCGGTAGCAAACAACGGATACAATGGTGCTACGGTCGTGTTCCGGGATGTGTATGGGGGCACCCTCGACTATTCTATTATGAATACGACGGCAACGGTCGCAGCAAAGAACGTGGTAAATATTCTTCAGGTTACCAGCAATTCGTTCTTTGGGGACATCAACACTACCGCAAACGTTGTTGTTATTTTTAGTGATAAGGGCATCACCTCTGTGGTCGATGGTCCGGCAAAGACGGCCGGGGCGACCGTCAGTGTGTTGAGTACGGTAGGTAATATTAATAGTGGCACCACGGTGATGTCCGGAGCAGACCGCACGCCAATGATTTTCCCATTACGGCATTCGTGGGTGAAATCAGACTCACAGACCGATGAAAATTTCTCGTTAATTCGATACTACTCGGGAGTATCGGGCGTAAGTTATAACACCAGTCACATGGTATATACCGTTACGGTTCCGGCGACGGAAGAATTCTATCCGGTTTCTTCTATTGAGCAGGGATTTACGGTAGTAAATGCCACGGGGTATCTCGTTCCTCTGAATGTCAATGCGACATCATCGGCAGGATTTGCGGCATCGGGGACAGCGGCGTCTCTCTATCTCCAAAAGACTTATACGGGCACGACTCCCGTGAATCTCTATGCGTTGACAGATGTGAATATTGCGTCTCCGCGCACCAAGACGCTCTATACAGCAAACATGAATCTCGCGAGTGTGGTGGTTACCAGTGGGGTGATTGGTAGTAATGTGTCCGCGACTATCGTGAAGACGGATTTCTTGGGGCATGTCGGCATTAACACAATCAATGCTGCGTCGTCTCGGACGGTTAGTTTGGGGGTGGCGGATGTATACGCGATCTCGAAAGTCTTTGCT
>Ga0315283_10003295_pt1 | contig 13737 bp, 17 predicted proteins | sample YL17G09_0_MG_FD_204541 | JGI IMG/M metagenome (GOLD analysis project Ga0315283, IMG submission 204541) | Sediment microbial communities from Yellowstone Lake, YNP, Wyoming, USA - YL17G09_0 | ecosystem: Environmental > Aquatic > Freshwater > Lake > Sediment | place: USA: Wyoming | collected... | reverse complement strand
CCCGGAGCTCACGGAGAAGCACCGGGGAGCGGCCCAGTACCCCGTGAGCTGGGGCTCGGGCATGGACTTCCCCCTCGTGCTGCACTGAGAGCGTCTCAAAAAAGACAGGCCCCGAGCTGCTCCGCCTTTTGTCTCTTTCAACCGGAAAGCTTCAAGCGCACCAGAATTGGCGGAGCGTATAGGTGCAGGTGCAAGAGAGCCCCCACATTAGCCACACGTTAGCCAAAACAAGAAAAAGGGGTTATCCATTCTCGGATAACCCCTCGATTTTAATGGTGCGCCCTCTAGGGCTCGAACCACTATTCTGGAAATTGGGGACGCCCTCCAATTATCCCCTGATTATCCATGGTCTGGGCAAGAAACAAAAAGTGAATCCAGATCCCTTGGAAATCACGAATACATCAAGCCAACCGGTCATAATTTGACCCCAAATTCATGCATGGGATTAGCTGTCGATCGGATAACCGCTCGATTTTGTGTCGTAACCGAAAAAGCCGACAATATCCTCAACTCAGCAACAGATAAATATTCATCTGCCTGCCGTCCATTTTTCAGTCGCTTTCAGGCCATGACCGTGATAGGAAACACTCCAATTACATTCAAAGAAGGCTGAACATGGCAACAAACCATCCATCTCATGGGATCGTCATCAGCGGCTCGGGGCTCTGGACCCCGCCGAACGTGATCACGAATGCAGAACTCGTGGCGAGCTACAACGCCTACGTGGAGAAGTTCAATGCGGAACACGCGGCCGACATCGCCGCGGGCAAGATGGAGGAGAAACCCACGTCCAGCGAGAGATTCATCGAAAAGGCCTCCGGCATAAAATCCCGTTATGTCTATACCCGGGAAGGCATTCTGGATATCGACAGGATGCGGCCGAAATTTCCCGAGAGAAAAGAAGAGGAGCTGAGCAACCAGGCCGAAATTGCCGTATATGCAGCGCGTGAAGCCATGGCTGCCGCCGGGAAAACCGCTTCCGATATCGATGCCGTCATTGTTGCCTGCGCCTATACACAGCGGGCCTATCCTGCCATTGCCATCGAGGTGCAGAATGAGCTCGGCATTGAAGGGTTTGGATTTGACATGCTGCTGGCCTGCTCGGCGGCTACATTCGGCCTGCACCGGGCCCATGACAGCCTGGTAGCCGGTTCGGCAAAATGTGTTCTGGCCATCAACCCGGAGCTGGTCACTCCCCAGGTGAATTTTCGTGACAGGGACAGCCATTTCATTTTTGGCGACGTCAGTACGGCCGTCATCATGGAGCGGGCCCAAACCTGCACCAGCGCAAACAGCTATGAAATCCTGAGCACAAAAGCGATGACCAAGTATTCCATCAACATCCGCTCAAACTTCGGGCATATGGCTTATGCGAATGATGCGGATCCCTTTGGATGGGACAAGCTGTTTCATCAGTCCGGGCGCAAGGTGTTTGAAGAAGTGAGTCCCGTTGCCGCCCAGCATATCAGCGACCACCTGGCCAGTCTCGGCTTAACGCCCCGGGATGTAGAACGGTTCTGGATTCACCAGGCCAATATCAATATGAACAAGATGGTGATGAAACAGCTCCTCGGTGAAGAGGCGACGGAAGAAGTGGCGCCGACCATTCTCGACCGGTATGCAAATACGGCATCGGCAGGGTCCATTATCGCGTTCAATCTCTATAACAAGGATTTGAAAAAGGGGGATATCGGCGTGATCTGTTCCTTTGGCGCCGGATATTCCGTCGGCAGCCTGGTGGTGCGTAAGCGCTGAGCGGCGGCAACCTGCCCCCGTCGCATGTATAACCCTGAGAGAGATAGTGCCTTTTTATGCAGGGTAGCAATAAGAAAAGGGTTGGAGACGAGGTCTCTAACCCTTCTTTTTATGGCGCACCCTCTGGAATTTCCACTTGGAGCGATTTTTGCTTCATACGACTCTGACACCGGGGGAACCCGATGACCGTAAAACCCTGTCAGGTCATGGGCCATGCAATGGCCCTTATCCATTGAGGAGGACGTATGAAACTATTATTTATCGTAGCGCTCGCCACCCTGGTCCTTGCGACCACCGCATTTGCAGGTCCCATTGCAGTCAAGGTCACTGCCGACAACGGAGGCCCAGTAGCCGGTCTTTCCGTGAAAGCTGAAGCCGTCCCGTTCGGACACGTCAATGCGAGAGTGCACACTCCATTCAAGGCAAATGGCACGACCGGAAGCGACGGTGTCGCATCGTTTAACGTCCCGGACGGCCAGACGTATGAGATTTCGGTCACCTACATGGGGCAGGTATTCGGAAAACACACACGGCCCGGTGCAGGCCCCCCCATGCCGTTCGTTGTCCCTGCGTCCAAGGTTGTCAACCAGGCATTTTTTATACGGACAACCCACAGCCAGGCCGTGAGCGGCGCAACGATTGCGATCAGCCAGAACAACAAGCCCGTCACGACAGTGAAGGCAGACGGCGATGGCGCCGCTCATGTCCCGTTACTTGCGGGATCGTACAGCATCCAGGTAAGCGGCAACGGCAAGACGGTGACCCAGAATATCCATGTGGCCAAACCGCCCCAACTTGTCCAGGTCAACATCGACGTTCAAGGACGGCCCGGCGGCCCGGTAAAACCTATGAAGAGATAGCCGGCCGTCATGTAGTTGCAATCAGCACCCATAAGAAAGGGGTTGCGGCCGAAACCGCAACCCCTTCTTTTTACTGGCGCGCCCTCGGAACAAGATGTCAACATGCAAGACCCGTTGCTCCCCAAGTTCTCACAAGAATGGCATGGTGCAGGGCATGGCTTTTGCTCTGAATACTGATAATCAGGGATCCGAACTTCAACGTGAATCGGCAGCCGTATGCTCATAAATGAAAAGACCAGGAACATCCTGCTTGCGCCGTTTGCAATTTCGCACATCATGGAGCGATGCTGGCTGCCGGGCCTGGTCGGGGTGCTGCTCTTTGCAGTCGGGGTATGGCGGCACGTGGGCTGGCTGAAGATAGCAGGCATCGTATTGGCCCTGCCGGTTATCTGGGTTTATGCCGTCTTGATGTTTGTTTTCTTTCCATTCATCCTGTTCGACAGCGTTCGGCGCAGACTGAGGAACAATCATTGACCCGTTGCGGGCGCGTATCCTGACAATGCGTCACCCCAGGTGGGCGGAAGGCTGGAAACAGCGTCGGAAAAACTTCAAGGAATCGAAAAGGGGTTGCAGAAAGAACCGCAACCCCTTGATTTTAATGGCGCACCATCCAGGGCTCGCACCTAGGGCCTTGAAAGCCTGCTTCTGACGATTCCACCTACCAAGTCTTTGGCTCAGATGCGTCTGGCTGACCGAAGATTTGCGGTTGAAATAGGGAGAAAATTCTCCAGAGCAGCCAGAATGCCAACTGGCCGCTCCGGAGCATCTGCGGACTTAATGGGAAGGGCCTTTACTTCGGCACGACCTGCATTATGAGAAAGCGTTTGTTTTCCTCAGTCAACGGGTACGGCACTTCTCCTTTCGAGCCAAACCACTTATCATACAGCTCAAAATACTTGCCGGATTCTATTGCCCCCATCAGACCATTGTTGACAAGGGCGCGAAAATCGGATTCGTTTTTCCGCATCGCCATGCCGTAAGGTTCATACGTATAGAACGGGCCCGCGATGACCCAATCGCCACGATTGGGCGCCTTTCCAATCAGCCCGGCCAGATAGGTGCCGTCACTGCTGTAGGAATCCACCTTTCCTTCGTTGAGCGCCTGGAATGCAGCCGGCTGATCCGCAAATTCCACAAGCTGAGCGCCCGGATATTTTTCCCCGAGGAATTTTGCGCTCGTCGAACCCTTCAGGACGGCAATGCGCTTTCCCGCAATATCCTGCACGCCCCTGATCGGGCTGCCTTTCTTGACCAGGAACTGGGCACCTGTCACGAAATAGGTCAGACTAAAGTCCACCGTCTCGCGCCGGGTACGCGTGTCCGTCATCGTCTCGGCAACAAGATCCACCGTGTTCGATGTCAGGAGGGAGATACGCGTGGCCGGTGTAGACTCCTTCTTCTCGACCTTAATCTGCTTGCCCAGTTTCTTCGAGATCTCCGGTGCAATCGCTTGCTCCACCAGGTCGATCGAGAAGCCGACCCACTCTTTTTTGTCGTTAACGAAGGCAAAACCCTGCACACCCGTCCGCGTGCCGATTGTCAATACCCCTGTGCGGTTGATCTTATCTAGTGTCGTCTCTGCGAAAACGGGCGCTGAAAAACACATCACAACAGCGATAGATGTCAGGAGAGAAAGTACCCGCTTCATGGTGTGACCTCCTTTTTATGTAACAGGATTTGAGCGCCAGGCTTTCGTGCTCGGCACTTTTTTGTGTATTGGCGTAGGGAACCCGCTTCGATCCAGTTGCTGTTACCGTCGAACCTAAACATCTCATATACGAAAAATCCACCTAAATCTTTGATCCGGGTCAAAAAGCGTACAACAACTGGATGTCACTTGAGGATCACTGGATTTTAGCTTGTAATCTGGAATCAGAGCTAAATGAATAGTTTCCAGCATTTCAGGAAGGACTCCTCGCCGCACCTGAATTTTGCCCACCGAGAATCCTCTTTTATCGGCTCCACCTGCTGCTTTTCAGTTGTAGGCCGCTGTCACAATTGAGGATTACGGAGGAAAAGGGAGTGACGCTGCAGTTCAGCCGCTGTTGGGCGGTTCTGCATTGGTACGTGCTGGCTTGCTTCGGCTTCTTTCCGCTATTTCTTCAAGGCCGGGTAGTCGGTATATCCCTTGGGTCCGGGCGTGTAGAAGGTAGACATATCCGGCGCGTTCACGGCTGCGTTGGTTCTCCATCGAGCCACCAGATCGGGATTGGCAAGGAAAGGTCGCCCGACGGCGATGAGATCGCATTTGCCGGCGGCCAAGTCGCTTTCGGCACGCTCGGCATCGTAACCGCCGGAGAGGATCAACGTGCGCTTGAACAGCTTGCGGAAGGTCGCCTTCATGGCATCGGGCACCGGCGGCGCGCCCATGGGTGAGTGATCCACGAGGTGGATGTAAACCAGGCCACGGGCGTTGAGCTGTTGTGCCAGGTAGGTGTACTCCGCCTCCATCGTGTCGTACAGTGGCATATCGTTGAACACACCGAATGGGGAAAGTCGGATGCCCACCTTGTCTTTGCCAATGGCAGCCATCACCGCCTCCGTGACCTCCAGCACAAAACGCACGCGGTTCTCGATCGGACCGCCATAACCATCGGCGCGCTGATTCGTGTTCGGACGGATGAACTGCTCCAGCAGATAGCCGTTCGCGCTGTGCAGCTCGATGCCGTCAAACCCCGCTTTCACAGCGTTCTTCGCGGCTTGCGCGTACTCCGCGATGGTGCTCTTGATCTCCGCCTCGGTCATCTCCTGCGGCACGGGATGCGGCTTCATGCCCTCGGCGTCCGTGTACATCTCACCTGCGGCCGCCACGGCGGAAGGCGCCAGCATGCGTGCACCTGCGGGAAGGTTCAGCGGATGGGCGATTCGTCCGCAGTGCATGAGCTGCACGAACATCTTCGCGCCCTTTGCGTGCACTGCATCGGTAATGCGCTTCCACCCCCCGACCTGGGCCGGGGAGAATATTCCCGGAATGCGCGGATAACCCAGCCCGTTCGGCGAGGGTGACGTGCCCTCGGTGACAATCAGTCCCGCCGTGGCCCGCTGCGAATAGTACTCGGCCATGAGCGCATTGGGAATATTGTCGGTGGCGCGGTTGCGCGTCATTGGCGCCATGACCAGATGGTTCTGTAATGTCAAGGGGCCGACAACGTATTTCGAGTGCAGAATTGACATGGGTGATCCTCCTTCCGATCTGCTTTCTGATATTATATATCATTTTTGATAAGAACTTCCACGTCGTGGCAGGACGCGGATAGCTCCGAGCGCAAAACCCGCTCCGAATGCGATTGCAACCTACAGTGCGCCTGCTTTCAGAAGCTACATGATGGCTGACTTCCCCGAGGATTGATGGTCACGTCGCAATGCATGCGCTTTATCATGACAGCCAGCCGACCCAACCGACGAGGGTTAGGAAAATGCCTGCCATGTATATACTGCCGAAGATGAGCTTGTTGTGACGGGCTAGCCATTCAGGAAGATAGATGTCGAAGTTGTCGCGTCGGTCATCCGTATAGCGTGCGGCAACTGTGGTGAGTGGGCAATGCCAACGGTTGATGGCAAGGATCAACACTTCGATGAGCACGATGCCGATGAATATGGATGCATGAGAGAACATGCCTGCCCAGGCCAGGACTGGGATTGCGACTACGCACCCGGCAAAGAAAGCCCAGATGATCGTGTGAATGATCCTGACGAATCGGAGTCGCATCACTAACGGCTCTGTTGGCTGTTGTGTCGAGTACATGATCCGGGTCTTGAACGACATGCCTTAGCGTGCCGGACGGTATGTGCACGTTATTTGCGGTTGAAATATACACATTTTTCGAGTTTCTTGACTCAGATATTTCAGGAAGCAGTTAATACTCAAAATAGACTGACCATTTTCTATTGACTTTCCTCCCCGCAACCCCCTTTCTCCCCTTGATTTCGGCCCAAATCGAGCCTGAATACTCAATATAAAAGTTTGGCCCTCCCCGGAATGCCCCCAGATATCCGCCCAGCGCCCCCGGCCTTCTTCTCAGAATCGGAACTCGCTTCGGATATAACCCTCCGCACACGAATTATCAGCCATACACATGGATAGGATAAAAAATCTTTCCCCTATCCAAAGATTCTCCTCTATTTATCCGAAAAAATACATTACACAATTCCTGCAATATCAACAACTTGCATCTCATAAAACAGCAAAAAGCCCTAACGGCAAGCATTCTAAAAAGGAGGAAAACCCCCATGAGAAGCAAAGCCCACATTCTGCCCTTCCCCAAGACAGGGAAGAAGGAAGAAGGCCAAAGAAGAAAGCCTAGGCCCCCCAGAACAACGGATACCATCAAATACTTCTCGAGGAACCAGATCAAGCTTCTACGAAGGACGGCACGAGAACAGGCCGAGCTGGATATGCAGAAGGGGAAGATCACGGGCATCCGAGAATGGATGGCCATAGACCTGCTGACTTCCACAGGCCTTCGAGTTTCAGAAACAGCCAACCTAAAATGCGGAGACCTGAAGATTGGATATAGCGAAAGCAAGATTTTCATTCACAACGGCAAGGGAAGCATCTCCGGCCATATCATCATTCACGAAGCCCTGAAAAAGCACCTGAAGCAATTCCTGGCCTTTAAGCAGGGCAACGGGGAAGGAACGAACGATGATGATCCCCTCTTTATAGGGCAAAGAGGGAAATGGACCAGCCAGGCCATTCAACAGCTCATCAAAAAATATCTGAAAGCCTTGAGCCTCTATGAAAAAGGAAAATCCGCCCACGCCCTTCGGCACTCCTATGGGGTAGAGCTTTATAGCAAGGAAAAGGACCTGAGAGCCGTGCAGAAGCAGCTTAGACATATCTCCATCCAATCAACGCTTATCTATGCAGACGTGACGGAAGAAGCGATAGCCAGCCAACTCAAAGGGCTTTGGCAATAAAAAGAAGAAAGGAGAAAGCCATGGAAAAAGGAAAGAAGGCAAAGAAGCAGAAGGGGCAGGCAGAAGGGAAGGAGAAGAAGGCCCCCGCGAAAGCCATTAAACTGCCCACAGAGAAAAGAACCTTCATCGGCTCTTTGATTAATGCCGACTTATGGCAGCGGATGAAGATGCTTTCCTTGAAGGAAGGGAAGGCGGCGGGGAAGCTCTTGGATCATGCCATGGAGGAGTTCCTGAAGAGGAAGGAAGGGAATCGGGAAAATTAGCATATCCAATGAAAAGGGCCGATTGAAGGCGGGATAAAGGGGCTTATTGGGAGCGAGGGAAGGCGGGGCGGGAATGAAAGGGAATCATCGTCTTGGTTCTTGGGGGAAGGGGCAGGAATGGTGAGGGCCAGAGGTATCAGAGTGGCGAAGAGAAGCATGGCTGATATTTTAAAAGCTGATATGGCATCGTGGGGTGGGCAGCAACGGACAGATTAAATTTTTAAAAAAACGTCTTATGATAATCATATTGACATGTTTTGTGCATATTGATTGTGAAGATCAGCCTTCTATCCGTCATAAGGGGGAGCGGGTATGCGGCTTTCGAAAAGCTAGCCGAGTATCGGAGATATCTCTTCGAAGCACTCGGCTTTTTTAAATTTCAAGGAGGCAATAATCATGACGTCCCTTAATAAAAAAGCCGTATTGATAATTATTATCAGCTTTCTTCTATGCTCTTGTTTTCAGTCGGGGACTACTGGCTCTACCAGAATTATGAATCCTGCCTTAATCAATAATATCGAACCTGGCAGTACGACAATGGCCAGAGTTAAAGATTTATTGGGCCCGCCCAATGAAAGGCTTAGAAATTCAGCTAAAGAAGAAACTTGGAAATATTATCATACTCGCTATTCCATGGGTCCAGTAACATGGGAAACGCTTACGGATATTGTTGAAATCCAATTTTCACAAGATGGCATAGTAAAGGAAGTGAAGAAGGGCTACATGGATCAAGAAGGTACAGGTTTCAGCACTCAGACCACAGCAAAGGAAAGAAAATAGGTGGCTTCTCGTTAGCCACCTCTTAGCCAAAACAAGAAAACGGGGTTAACCATTTTAGGATAACCCCTTGATTTTATGCCTTCCTTTTTTCCTTATTGACATAAATATATAGCCGTGTACTATTCAACCATACGTTCTCTTGCAATGGGGGGGCAGGAGAGAGGCCTTGAGATTCGATTTCCCCAATCCATTTCCCTTCAGAAATCACTTCCTTCTCGCTATCAAATCTCTGGATTCCCCACGTAAAAAAGATTTAAGGCTCTGAAGCCAAATCATTAGATGTCCCTTGGGGGAGAGTGTCATGAATTGGAATTATCAGAAAGTTCCTTGTTTGGCGCCTCCAGGGGTTCTAAGGCGTTTCCCTTAGCCCCTCTCGGGGGCCTTCGTGAAGGGTTCTCTTATAGACCTTCAGAAAGGGGGGAACGGACATGGATATCAGAGAGGAAAGATATAGTGACTTTATTGCCATGCTACTTGTCAGCATTCTGCTTCTCGGGCTGACGCTCTTCGAGTTAGCCATTTTGCTAAGCAGGAACAGTCAAGGATAGAGTTGTTCCTTTTTGCTTGATGGGGGCCTTCTTGAAGGGTTCCCTTATAGACCTCCAGAAAGGGGGAAACGGAAATGGTTATCAAAGAAGAAAAGCAAGGAGTTGATAAGCGTAGTGATATGTTTATATGGGTGATCGCCTGCATTCTAATGGCCTGGATTATGTTTATCGGTTTTGTCACTCAGGCCAGATAGAAACGCAGAAGGCCAGTTTTGGCAATAGACGAGGATATTTACATAAATATGGGGATAAGGCTAAATGGAGAGGGAAATAATTCCCCAACATACAACCATGCCTTTTCCCCCTGTCAACCTTATCTAACCAAACGATTGGACAATCGAAGAAAGGAGGGAGCTATGGCAAACTGGAATAAACTCAGGATTATCATTCTGGTTATTTTTGGAGTTTTTCTTTCATCCTCTGTCTGGGCACAATACAGTCCTAGTGGACCTGCCAGTCCACAGGGCGATCAGCCGGCAATTAAGGATACGAGAGGTCAGAAAGGAGCCACGCCGATTGAAATCCCTGGTCCGCGAAAAATGCAGGAAAGCCCATCTTCCAAGGCTGGGCAGCCAGTGGTTAAGGACGAGAGGGGGCAGACAGGTGCAACACCAATTGAGATTCCCGGTCCTCGGAAGATGAAAGAAGCTGCACCACCAAAGCCAGGGGAGATGGAAGTAAAGGACACCAGAGGCCAGAAGGGAGCCACGCCGATTGAAATCCCCGGCCCTCGAAAGTAGTCGGAAAGCTCGGAATAACAAGCGAACCGAACGATATTAGCCACCTCTTAGCCAAAACAACAAAAAGGGGTTATCCATTTTCGGATAACCCCCTTTTTATAATTTGAGCCTCTCCCCCCTATCCATCCGAAGATCAGCCAGAGGCTGACCGAGAGCGCTGGACAACTCGATATACAGCCCATAGAACAAGCAAATATACATAGGCCAAAGGCAATGTGAAGATAAGAAATATCGGCCAAAGATTAGATCCTTGAATAAGGCCAATAATGGTAACAACAACCACCACCGCAACCACGATCAATGGCACGCACGCCAGAATCCACCAAAGGCCTTTCATCTCTTTAATCGCGGAGCGTTGGCGTTTAATATATCCCTTGATGCTGAATGCAAATATCAGCATTATCAAAAGCCCAAGAATAACTTGATAATCCATCTTCCAGCCCTTATCAGATCTTATGAAAGTAGAGTGCAAAATGTTGGCCACCTATTTGAACTTGAAATAAGTAGAGCAAGAATGAGAAGATCCTCAAAGATGATCAGAGATTCATTCTAGCGTGAATTCAATTTTAGGAGGGAGTTATGAAAAAGCTTTTTGTTTGGGTTTTAGCAGGTCTATTTATCCTCTCGCTTTCTGGGCCATCGATCTCTTATGCAAAAAAAGATGGGCAGCCCGCTGTTAAGGCGAGTGACCAGGCCAAGGAACAGACCGCTGGCAATGCTGCGAAGAAGGCAGAACCAAAAAAGAACGAGGGCAAGAAGAAGGGAGAAACGAAGGGGAAGAAGGAAGGACAGGATAAGGGGGCAAAGAAAGGCGCAACTCCTGCAACTAAAGCAACACCAGCAACTTCTACTCCGGGCACGCCTGGCGCAACAAATGCAACACCTGCTACGCCCGCTACGCCGCCTGAGCCTAAGAAATAGACGATATAAGAGAGGCGCGAAATCCCGTAATATAAGGAGGAACTGAGATGACGTTGAAGAAGTACATGCTGCTCATTTTTTTTGTTGTTATCAGCCTTTATCTGGTGGCCTGCGTGTCAGCCAACAAGGAGCCGGCGGCTGCAGCGATCAAAGCGGCCGAGGATGCTTTCAATGCTGTCAAGGGCGAGGCGATGAAGTATGTTCCAGACAAGGCAAACAGCGTGGAAGACGCAATCATTATCGCGAAAGCAAGCTTTGATAAGGGAAATTTCGATGCAGCCCTCGAAACAGCAAAGGCCATCCCCGAAAAGGTGAAGGTGCTGACCACTGCCATTGAGGCCAAGAAGGTGGAACTGACTAGGAGCTGGGAGGAGATAAGCGGCGGGATGCCTGAGATGCTCGATGCCATCAAAGATAGGCTGGACATCCTGTCAGCGAGCAAGAAGCTGCCCAAGACCTTGGATAAAGCCAAACTTGAAGGTGCCAAGGCCGACTATGAGGCAGCCGCCAAGATGTGGGTCGATGCGAAAAGCACTTTTTCAGAGGGCAACATGACCGATGCCATAGCTAAGGCAAAGACCGTGAAGGAAAAGGCTATGGAAGTGATGAACAACCTCGGCATGCAGGCCCCGGAGGCCCCAACCAAAGGCTGAAGGCAGGACGATAGTTCATTAGTAAAAACAATCCCCCTTTCGACGTTATCCACACGGAGGCAGTCAGAATGAAAAAAATCATTTTATCCTGTTTTTTATTGGTATTCGTCTCGATGTTCATCTCTCTCGCCGAGGCGGGGGAGTACATCAACAATTGCCCGGTTCCCGATGACTTAAAGATCATCGAGCCGGATAGAAATGTAGTGCCCCCGAAACTGGCACTTCTTTCCGGCATCTGGGAAGGCAACCGGTCGTCGAGGTCCGTTATCTTTGTCGTAGAGCAAATCAAAAGCAACGAAGCAGTCGTGGTTGAGGCCTGGACTGGTGAAAAGAAGAGATACGGGGCATCAATCAATCCCGGCTTTCGCAGGGTAACATGCCCGATCGAGCAGGGCGATGATGGAAACTATCGAATCATCTTTGCCGTTGCAAGTGGAACCCAGAAATTGATTCAAACAAACGATCCACAAAACATAAGGGTTCTCTCAGCATCAACTGAGACGATATTTAGAAAAAAAGAAATGAAATAAAAGACTTTAGCGTTAGCCACCCCTTAGCCAAAACAAAGAAGGGGCCAGCCGTCATCGGGCTGCCCCCTTCTTTTTGACTAGTTATTATTCAATCTTTTCATTTCATAACAATAGCCTGATCATTTTGATAGAGCTTTAACGACATTACTCATTTCACTTAATAGTGCTTGATTGAGCTCGGGATCATCAATCTTCGCCTGCACTCCTTTTTCGCGTTGCTCAAGCAAGAAGTTCAACCGCTCAGCGCCAAAAGTCACGGCGCATTCATGGATATTCCCCAAATCGAGATCTCCATTATTCTTGCTTTTTTGCTTCTCATCCGTAAAAGAAATATAGCTCTCAAGGAGTTGACGAAAGGCAGCCCTTATCTCCGTGTATTGATTTTCTTTGAGGTGATAGTGGGACATGATTTCCGCCTGGGAACGCATCACTTTCTTTTCAACACGACGGCACTCTGAGATTTTTGCACGCAGATCTTCGGGGCGAAAAGGCTTCACTAGATAGTGCCTGCATCCGATAGCGGCTGCCTTTTTGATGCTTTCTGTATCTTGGAGTATCGTGCAGATAATGACCGGGATATGTTGATAGGCCGGAGCTGTCTTTATCTTATTTGCGAGGGTCAAGCCATCCATTTCAGGCATCATGACATCCGTAATGACAATTTCAATAGAGGAGGAATTCTTTGACAGGATCTCAAGTGCTTCTATGCCATTGCTAGCGATGAGGGTCTCAAAATCATACTTTTTCAAGGTATGATCAACAAGCTTTGCAGAAACCGGATTATCTTCAACGATCAAAATAGCCATCAAATGATCTCCAAGCGGTTTGAATGAAATGTCAATGTATCGAGATGGATTCAAGTGGCCGATCTAAAATGAGTATATTATGCAATGCGTGTGCCGGATTTATTGGGAACAGAAACAAACGGGGAGGGTCGGACACTCCTAATATACGTTAGCCACCTCTTAGCCAAAACAAGAAAAAGGGGTTATCCATTTTGGGATAACCCCTTGATTTACTGGCGCGCCCTCTAGGGCTCGAACCTAGGACCTTTGGATTCGTAGACAGTTGCTTCCGAGCTTCCTAACCTCCTAACATCGTTAGAACTGTCTGTTATTATTGAGGATATAACTTGTTAGATTTGGCACATCTTAGTCGAATTTGGTAGGGTTCGGATTAATTTTCACACACAGATTCACACACAGAATCTTGTGAGAGCTGATTGTTCGCACCTAGAGAAGATAAACTTATTTCTTCTCTGATATTTGCCATTCTCATGCAGCCAAACCCTAAGGCTGTCTATTATTCTAGTGCCGATTTGGCGCGTTCAGTAAGTGCAGTGATAGTCTAACTCGCAGACTTTCGCCGTATTCGACTTCTCACACGCCGAAGAATGGCAGATTTGCGTTCTATTGAGGGAGACAATGAATGAAAGAATCTTGTTAAATATTCCAATTAAATTGAGAGAGTGCAGGCAGTGGGTCGCCTGGAGATATGAAGGCCCCGATAAGAATGGTAGGAGGTTAAAAATTCCCATAAATCCTGAGACTGGCAGAAATGCGTTAATCAACAAGCGTCAAACCTGGGGATCCTTCCAAAAAGCACGCCGACGATTCAAGGAGGACAACCTTGCCGGAATTGGCTTTGTCTTTACGTCCGATGATCCATATGTGGGAATAGACCTGGACCAATGCCGTAACCCCAAGACTGGTGAAATTGAACCTTGGGCTGAAGAGATCATTAATAAGGTTAAGAGCTATGCAGAGG
>Ga0315283_10003293_pt1 | contig 13738 bp, 14 predicted proteins | sample YL17G09_0_MG_FD_204541 | JGI IMG/M metagenome (GOLD analysis project Ga0315283, IMG submission 204541) | Sediment microbial communities from Yellowstone Lake, YNP, Wyoming, USA - YL17G09_0 | ecosystem: Environmental > Aquatic > Freshwater > Lake > Sediment | place: USA: Wyoming | collected... | reverse complement strand
GCGTCAGCGACCGATCCACCTGCCCGGCCTCCATCATCGCCAGCAGAATCTGCATGGTGCCGAGCTTCAGCAGGGTCGACACGTGGCAGAGCGTCGAGTCGAAGAAGATGACGTGCAGCCGCGCGAGCAGACCCGTCAGCGGCGATGACGACGATCCGTTCCACCCGCCGCAGAGCGCCTCGTCTCGACTGTTCACCAACGGTCTGCGCATGGTCGTCTGCGGCCCCATGATCGCTTCGAAAAAATCGGCCCTCTGGGACAGCTGAAATTCGACGGCGGGCGCCCCGTTCTCGGCCCCGACCTTGCCCTGTCCGGTGAAGACGATGCTCGAGACCTGGAACGAGGCGAGATACAGCAGGTACTGGAGCCTGGTGTTGAAGATCTGATCCCAGAGCGACCGCTTCACGAGAAAGTTCGCGTGACTGCCGTAGCTGTTTCCCTGACGGTCGCTGTTGTTGACCAGGGCCGTGATCCGCGCGCTGGCGGGACGCGCGACATTCACGGACGCGAGCGCGCGCTGCGCCACGCGCAGCAGCGCATGCGTGCAGGCCACCTGGTCGAAGGCGCTGATCGTCTCGGCGGTCGCGAGCTCCAAGTGATCCAGATCGATGTAGCAGCACGCGCCGCTCTCGAGCCACTTTCGGCCCCAGTCCTGGAAATCCGTCCGGACCGGCAGAGCCATCTCCCGCCCACAGCCGCACGGACACGTATACGGCCCGGCTGACACCGCCGGACGCATGCGCGGATAGCCCTCGATGGCGGCCAGAAGCGCGCGCGACGCCTCCGCGCCGGACCGGTCGCCCGCGCTGGTGCCCATCACGAAGTTGCCGAGTTCGATGTCCTGACCGCACAGCTTGGGTACCATGAAGGCTCCTCGACTCTCGCGTTAGGGCCTGTTAGCGAACACAGTAGACAGCAGTTGTTCGCTTACAGGCCCTTATGGCGGGCCCACACGATCGAGATGTTACGTGTGTTCATTAACAGCGCCTCAGCGCCGGGTGACGAACGTGGACGGCTGCGGCGCCTGACGGTGCGCCGGCTGCACGGAGACGACATCGACATCCTGCGGCAGGCCGTGGACGTAGGCACGGCAGTTGGCCGGCGTCAGCACGCGGGCGGTGCTCGTCAGTTCGCTCTCCACCGCCGCCGCGACATCCTCGAGCGACACGCCGGCGGTTCCGCCGGCGCAGTCGCGGATGCACGCCCGCTCGACGGCCGTCAGCGCGATCTTGGCCAGCACCGCGCCGCTGACGAGGTCCCGCGCCTTCACCGTGACGCGCTTCCCGTCTCGCAGCATGGCGACCGCGACGTCACTGTCGGCGTTGGCCGCGTAGAGGCGCGCGATCGCCCCATCGAGGATCTCCTCCCGCGTGGCCACGCCGTCCGGGCCGTGGCCGTTGCACGCGTAGGGGATCCCGACACGGAGGTGCTTGGAGAGAATGGCCCGCGCCGCCTTCCGGCCCGGCGCGCCGACGTGGATGACGCAATCGCCCAGCCGGCCGGGGCGGGCCAGCCCGGGGTCCAGCGCGTCGCGCCGGTTCGTCGAGGCCACCACCATCACGTTGCCTCGCGCCTCGAGGCCGTCCAGTTCCGCCATGAACGCCGTCAGCACCCGGTCGTCCACGCGCGTGACGCCGTTGCCCCGGGCCGACCCGATCGCGTCGACCTCGTCGAAGTAGAGGATGGTCGGAATCCCAGGGTCGCGCGCACCCGCCTCGCGGGCGATGCGGAACACTTCGCGATAGTTCTTCTCGCTCTGCGCGTACCACATCGAATGCAGGGCGCCGGGCTTGACGTTGATGAACCGGGACTTGCCCGACGGCGACAGGGTGGCGACGTGATTCGCCAGGGCGCGCGCCATCATCGTCTTGCCGGTGCCCGGAGGCCCCCAGAGCAGCACGGACTTCTTCGCGGCGAGCCCGTACCTGGCGACGAGGTCCGCGTGATGGAACCGCATCAGCACCGCCCGTTTGAGTTCCTCGATCTGGCCGTCGAGCCCGCCGATGTCATCGAAGGTCTCGGCCGGCATGTCTTCGAGGAAGAACTCCTTGCCTTGCGACCGCTCGATGACCTCGAACGCGAGGCCTGTCTGGCGGTCCCAGCGCAGCAGGTCGCCGCGCTGCAGCGCCGTCGTGCGCAGGGCCGCCGCCTGGTGCACGACCACCTCTTCCTCGCGCGACAGGATCACCAGGCGGCCGTCCGGCATGCGGCGGTCGAAGCTGGCGATCTCGCCGGCGAGGAAGACGGGCACCGACGACCGCGCCACGATTTGATTCAGGTCGTGGCTCAGCAGCACCTCGTCGCCCGCGTCCAGCGCCGCGTCATCCACCTCGTCGCAGACGTGCACGACGCGCCTGGCGGACCCGTGGAGCACGATCGCCGTCGGCCCGCCGTTGGCGGCACCCTGGCCGAGGTAGACCGCCGGAAACCACGGCGGGGCGGTGAGGCGCTCGATGACGCCACGCAGTTCCTTCTGGTGGCCGCGCACGTCGGACACCGCCCGGGTGAGCGTCGCCAGTTCGTGGAGCACGCACTGGTCCAGTTGCGCCGCCGCCTCCGCCGAGGCTTCGCGCACCTGCTGCATCAGCCGCAGTTTCTCGTCCGGCCCCCCGCCCTCGGCACTCATGTCGACGATGTGGGCGAGGATGCTGACGTCGACTTCCGTTGCTGCCCTTCGTGGCATGTGGCGTTCCTTCCTGAATCCTGCGGTCACCCGCGCTGCGCGTCGACATACAGGCCGCGCCGGACGATTGCGGCATGGTGCCAGCCGAACACCGAGAACTTCACCAGGTCCGACGACATCCGGTTGGCCACCAGCGCCACGCAGTGCGCGCCCGGAAACACCGTGCGGTGCAGCGCCAGGTCGTGCTCGCTGAAGCAGTCGTCGAAGACGCCAGGCGCCGAGCACTTCCCGACCTCGCCGGCGGCATTCCAGCCGGCCACCGGATGGCTGTGCCACCAGCCGACGATGCGCTCGTCGCTGCCGCGCGCATCGAGCCGACGCTGGATGTCGTGCCAGGTCTCGGCCGAAAACGCGAGACGCACGGTGGAGGCTTCCGCATGGCGCGCCGGAATCTGCGCCGACACGCGGACGAACACTTCGAACGCCTCGGGGTCGCGGAGCAGCGTGCCGACCAGCACGCCGCCCGTCTCGAGATCTCCCGCCGCGTGGGTCAGCGCCGACACCTCGTCGAGCACCGACGCGGCCGCCACCACCGGGATCTCCCCGGCCACCGGCTCACCCACCACCGCCGCATTGCGGATCGCGTCGGCGAGACTGGCGTGACACAGCCTGCTCTGGCTGCTGATGTCCCTGACCTCCAGCGACAGCCGGGACTTCGGCGCCCCGTCGTCCCGGGTTGGCAGCGCCATGACGAGATACTTGAATACCTCTCCGTCGCTCAGCGCGCCGGTCGAGACCAGCGACGCCGACACCGCGCGGGCGTCGGCGCCGAAGTACGTCATCGGGAAGTCGCACCTGACCGACGGTTGCCCGGCTGGCGACAACACCACGCGGAAGCCGCGGAGAATCGGCTGTCCGCGCTGATGCCACAGCGGCACGATCCGCGACCGATCCCGCCAGCCATCGCCGGCGTGGCCGGCGCGGCGCGCCTCGTGCTGGGCCCACTCGTACGCCGGCTCGAGGTCGGCGTCGAGGGCGTACTGGCCGATGGCCGTGCCGTCCTCACGGTACATGGCGAGCGCCCAGGTCCACGCGTCAACAGCCATCGTCAGCTCCGCCTAGCGCCCGGCCTCGATGTTCGGCGTCAGCACGACTTTGTCGCCGGACTGGAGGGAGTCGCCCACCGTCTCGCTGCCGTGCAGATGACGTCCTTCCCGATCGAGCCTGGCCTGGTACTGGAGCGGGCGCCCCGCGCCGTCGTTTTTCGGGAGCTGCAGTTCCGACAGCAGTTCCTGGACCAGTTCGCCGACCGTGCAGTCGGGCGGCACGTTGGAGATGCTCTTCGTCTTCTGGCCTGTCACGTCCGTCACTTCGAGCCCGTCGATCGCCACTGCCTGTTGTCCGCGCATGTCAGTCCTCCTGTGCGTTGCCTGCGTCATGCGGCCCACCCACGGGCCGCGAGGTAGATGCGTGCCACCCGCTCGTCGAACAGCGCTCGCGTTTCCCGGCCTGCGATCCGGCACGCCATCGCCAGCGCGCTGAGTGCCGCGTCCAGGTCGCCGGCGGCCGGATTCGGGTCGAGGTAGGCCTCGACAAGCAGCCGCACGTCGCCGCCTTCGGTCGCGACCCCGGCCCTCACGAGTCGCACGACGGTCGACGCCGTCAGCAGCAGCACGCCCAGCGCCCGTCTCGACGCACCAGTGGGTACGGCGGAGACCACCAGCGTGGCGCGCGCGAGCGTGCGCCCGCCGGCCGATGGCGTGACGAAGGCCTGCTGGAAGCGGTCCGGGATCGCGAGATCGACGGCCAGCCGCTCGGGATCGCGTTCGACGAACGACCAGCCTGTCTCTGCCATCAGCGCGCGAAGATCCGCGCGAGCGGCGCTCGGCCGACCGGCGTCGGCTGCCGGCTCTCCGTCCGCCGGGATGGCGTTGGCGAGCCCTCCGCTCAGCGCCGAAGCCAGGGCGCGCATGTCCTCGCAGGCGGCGGCCAGCCGTGGCGCGGGGTCGACATCGTCGTCGAGTGCGATGTCCGCGCGCAGTTCGAGCGCGCACGCGCCTGGCGTCAGAGTCAGTCTGGCGACGCCTTCCACCGTGGCGACGGTCGCGAGCGCCTCCCAGGGATCCGGCGCGGCCAATTCCGTCGGGAGACCAGCCGTCAGTTCCGCCCAGCCGTCTTCGACATGGAGCCGCAACCACGTCCGGCTGCCGTCGGGCAGGGCGAGCGTGAACCGGCCTGCGTCCGACGTCTCGATGCCGGGAGTGGCCGCGAGAGCCTTGCGGCAGGCGGCGGCGCGCGGGTCGGCGTCGTGCGCGGCAGTCATGATGCGCGCTCCTCGTGCGGATGGCCGTCGACCGTGAACGTGACGGGGCGCCGCTTCAGCGGACGACGATCCACCGGGAACCGGTCCTGGTTCTGCCGCGCCCACGCGGCGGCGTCGTGATTCAGCACGTCGCCGGTCGCGAAGCGCTGGTACGTGATGATCTCGAACAACTGGTAGAGGATGTCCGTCAGACGCGTGCCCGGTCCCAGCCGCCCGAGACAGACGAGCGGTGCGTGGTTGCCGATGTTCGGATGCCAGACGTGCTGCGGCCCCAGCCACATCAGGATCTGGTACGGGTCCGAATGCCGCAGGTAGTCGTCGGGGAAGAAGATGCCCACCTCCGAGTAGGTCATCTCGGCAATCTGGTTGTCCGGCATCCGGCAAAGCCCGGTGCATCGGAACGCGGCCACGTACTTCTGGACCGGCGCCGGGCCGAGCGGCCTCAGTTCGACGAGGTCGCTCTGCCGGCACAGCGCCATGCCCTCGTCGTGCTGGCGGGTCAGGAAGGCCTGGAGAATCCGGTCAGGCATGGCGCACTCCTCCTAGGTCCGTTGCGGCGCGCTTGCGGCGCCACGAAGTTCGAAGTAGCGCGTGATGACGCCGCGCTGGATCCCGAAGATGTCGTGCTCCTCGAGCCCGAGGGCGCGCAGCGTCCGCGCGTGAGCCGGTTCGGGCAGTTCGCCCAGCGTGAGGCTCGAGAGAAGGTCGGACGCGGCAGGCTCGAGGCGGCCGCGGCAGCGCTTGCAGAGCCTGTCGCGGTCGGTGAGGCTGCGCCGCAGCCGAAGCATCTCGGTCTCGTGCCCGCACGCGAGGCAGCGGAGCCGCGTCACGAACGGCTGGCCCTCGATGCTCAGGCGGGCCGGCTGCGGGCGATCGCCCGCGGCGCCCAGACCGAGCGCCGCGGACAGCGCCAAATCTTCCGGCCCCTCGGCGAGCAGGCGGATACGCCACGGGGCGTGCTCGGGCAGCCTGCAATGCTCGTTGCGGAGGTACCGCGTCGCGAGCGTCCGGTGCGACGCCGCGTCGACGATGACCTCGTGGGCGCCGTCCAGCGCCGGCGTCGCGCCCGAGAGCAGGCGCTCGCACGCGATCGCCTGCAGGGCCCCGGCCAGCGCGCCCAGTTGCGCCGGCGCGCCGGTGGCTGCCGCCGCCCCGCCTCCGGGGAGGCATGGGCGCGTCAGTTCGATCGCGTCGTAGTCGGGCTGTCCCCACGCGCACTCCAGGCAGGCCGCCGCCGGGTCTGCCGGGTAGATGGACACGCGGGCGAGCATCCCGTCGGCGTGGACGCCGGCGTCGATGAGGGGTACGCCGAGGTGCCGCGCCGCCTGGTTCAGGTGCTGGCGAGCGGCGCGGTTGTCGACACACGCCAGGATCACATCCCCGCGCAGGCGCCCGAGCGGCACATCCCTGACGTCGGCCGCGATCGCCGTCACGCGCAGCGAGGAACGGATCCTCTTGAGCCGCAGCCCCTGAACCTGTGCCTTGCCCCGTCCGCACTCCCCCGGCGTGATCGCCTGGCTGACGACGTTCGTCCGGTCGTACTTGTCCTGGTCGACGAGCACGGCGTGCGACACGTCCGCCATGCGCGCGAGGTGCGGCGCGACGTGCGAGCCGATGTTCCCCAGTCCGACGATGATGATGGTGCGGCCCATGTCAGGTCTCCTGCGCGGGCCGGCTGGGGCCACGCCCCGTCGCGATTCCACACACCGCGCAGAACGGAACCGAGCTCCAGCAGGGGAACTCGGGGTGCTCGTGATACCAGCTGGAACAGCTCGGGCAACGGACGGCGGTGAGGCCGGTCTCGAGTTCGGTGGTGCACCGGCCGCAGCGCACGGGAGCGCCGCCTGCGCTGAACGTCACGACGTCGGCGAGCCGTTCGTCCGAGAAGGCGGCGGTCGTGCCGTCGTGCGTGCGGATCTCGTCGCCGCTGAGCAGAACGCGGATGCCGAGCGTGACCTGGTCGCCGTTGACCAGCGTCCGGGCCGAGGCGTCGGTCACAAGCACCCATGTTTCGCTCGTGGCCCCGCGCGCGGCGACGATGGTGGCGCCGGGCCCGAGGGGCGCATCGGGCGGCAGGCTGCGCGCTTCTCCGGTCGTGCCGTCGGCGTTGATGATCTGGATGTGCGCCACCGATCCCTCTCACGCTCGAGAGTACGGCAGCCCCACATGTTCACCTGGAAGCGGTGGCGTCAGTGGCCGCCCGGTCGACGGCACGGGTTCGCCTTCCGGCCCGCCTGACGGCCCGATTCGGGCCAGTGGGCGGATGGCCGCACGCTGCGATTCGCCGCCGGTCACTTCACCCGGGGGTGCCTTCGTCGAGTGCCTTGCGCTCAGGAGTAGCATTTTGCTACCCTGAGGCCATGAGCCAGCCCGTCAAGCTCTCCGATCAACTCGTCCTGGATGCACGCCTGGCAGGCGATGCGACCGAGCGCTCGATTGCGGGCCAGGTCGAGTTCTGGGCCAAGCTGGGCCGTGCCATCGAACCGCTGCTGAGGGGCGACCGGGCGCTGGCGCTCTGCCGGTCGGGCGCCGCCCGCTCGCTGTCGACGCTCATCGAGTCGGCGGATGCTCCGGAAGGACGCCGCCGACTGGCCGCGCACCTGGCGTCGCTGCCCTTTCCCCACTACGTGCCGGCTCCAGACGCGAAGGGACTCCTCGTCCGCACCGACGCCGACGGCACGCGCACGATCGGCCGGTTCGTCAATCGCACATTCACACCGGCCAGACCCAAGCGCCGCTGATGGCGGGACGAACCACGCCCGCCCGGCGCCGTCCCTGGCTCGACGCGCGGCCGATCGTTGTCGCGATTGCGGGGCCGAACGGCGCCGGCAAGACCACCTTCTACCACGCCCATCTCGAACCCGCAGGCCTGCGTTTCGTCAACGCGGATGTCGCCGCCCGGGATCTGTCGCTGGACGCCTACGACGCCGCTCGGGTTGCCCAGGAACTGCGCGAAGCGCTCGTGGCGGCCCGCGAGAGCTTCGTCTTCGAAACGGTCTTCTCCGATCCCGCCGGCGACAAGCTGGCCTTCCTCCGGCGCACGGCCGCCGCCGGGTACACGGTCGTCCTGTGTTTCGTCGGCATCTCCGGCCCCGAGGTCTCCGAGGAGCGGGTGGCGATGCGCGTCTCGCAGGGTGGCCATGACGTTCCGCCGTCCAAGCTGGCGGCGCGATTCCCGCGCACGATGCTGAACCTCAGGCGCGCGGCCGCGGAACTTCCTCACGTCCTCGTCTACGACAATGATGACCTCGCCCATCCGCTCAGGCTGGTCGCCGAATTCGAACACGGTACTCTCGTGAAGCCGCACCCGGGCTGGCCCGCATGGGCCCGCGAGGTCTGGCCGGACCTTGCGTGAGCGTCCCGTAGCGAGCAAGCCCCTCACGCAAGGGCGTGCGCCTGGCCGGCACCGGTCCACCAGTCGTACTTCTCGAGAGCCGACAACTCGTCGGTTCCCGAGACAACCCGATACAGCGACAGCATCATGGCCAGGGCCGGGAGTTCCAGCCACTCCGCCAGGTCGTCGAGCACAGGTTCCATCGACCACAGGCACTGGTGGCTGGACCCGCCGAGGTGCGCTTTCAGCCTGTCTATCCACGGTTGTGGATCGCGCGAGTCCAGGTTGGCCACAAGGATCTGGAGCCACAGCGTCCTCGCAACGACGTAGCCAGGCGCCTCGGCCCGCAGCTCCCATGCCTGGGCCACGTGCTGGCGAACCCGCTCGAGGTTCCAGGTCTTCAGGTAGAGGCGGGCCAGATGACAGTGCGTGCTCGGCAGTTCGAATTCCTCGGCGAGAAGCGTCTGGAGCAGCTGCTCCGCGTCGCCAAGGCTGCCATCCAGGAAGCACAGGCGCGCCTGTTCGCGACGGCTGTAGGGTCCCCAGTCGGCGGGCGGGCCCTCCGGAAACGTCGGTGGCGGCAAGGCAGCGTCGCTCGGCTTGTGCAATGGCTGCCAGGTCGCCTCGGGTGCGAACGGTTCGTTGAGATCGAGCCAGGTGTTCGAAGCGGTGCTCACTACGCGATTCCAGTCGCAGGTGTAGCCGCGTGGGCTCGCGGCCAGATCGCGAATGGCCTCCCCGCGGACGCGGGCGCGGGTCGTCGAGGGCGGCTCGAGGACGGCCGCAGACACGTTTCCGACGTCCGCCATGTGGTGGGTCAGCACGCCTGCCCGGTCGAGGTCGGCGAAGACGCCCCGTTCGCCGAGTTCGCCGAATCGCAGGTCGCACTCGAACAGCGCTCGACGTAGTGCAAGAAACCGCGGCAGATCCGACCACTCCAGGCCACGCTGCCGGAGGATGGCGTCCGCCCCCGCCGCCCGCGCCTGCACCTCAACGTCGGCCTCGAGCAGGATCCCGGGATCGGGAGGCTCGGTGAGCGGCCGCTCCGGAATCATCGTGCGCCAGACGGCCAGCAGCGCGTCGGTCCAGGCCGCGGCGGACTCCCAGTCGGCGCCGTGGCGGGCCAGCACCCGTTCGAACAGCGCGCGTTTGATGGCCCAGTCGAGGGACCTGGCCGTCGATCGCGGGTCCCGCGAGAGCTCATCGAGGACGGCGCGCCACTCGCGGCAAGCGGGGGCCGTCCAGTCCGGCATGAACGGTTCGTCTGCGTGCGTCTCCGCCACCTCCAGGATGCGGCGCTGCATCTCCAACGCCGTCGTCGACCCACCGCTCGCAAGCCGGGCCTCTGCCCTGCAGTCCGGATCTCGGGCGAAGGCGTGGAATGTGCCGACCGGATCCGCGAGCCCAAGCCCGGCGGCGGGTTCGAGACCGCCGTCGATCATGGCCAGCACGATGACCGTGGTCGCGGACTTCAGCCACATGGCCCGCTCCGAGCACAGACTCTCGCCGCAGATGAGATGCAGGCGCCGGTGGGCTGATCCCCTGGAGAGCGGCTCGTCCTTGGTATGTACGATCCCGCGGCAGTCCATCGAGGACGAGGACTCGGGATGGTGCATGAAGAGCGCCCTGGGCGAGACGGCGAAGGTGACGCCGGCCGAGAACGGATCAAATCCGCCCCCGCCCGTGTAGAGGATGCGCGACACGAGGTGAGGGATCAGCCGCGGAGACACTTCCCACAGACGGCGGCTGAGCAGGAACGACTCGTGGCAGCCCCATGTCTCGCGGCCGAGGTAGTCGACGTTGCCCTTGAATACGCGAGGGCGCCCTTCGTCTCTCGCGCCGAACCGCCTATCGATCGCCTGCTCAATCATGCGGTCACCAGCGAGCGCGTAGCGCACTGCCTCCCAAGGGTCGCTCACCTCAGGTGTCGCGATCTCGAGGTGTGCCGCGTCCACGTAGGCGCGGGCCCCGTTCGCAAGGAAGACGCCGGCGCCGTTGTCGGCGGGAAGAGCCGGCACGGCGCGCTCGATCGAATCGACGAGACTTGCGGCGGCGAAGACGTTGTCCTCGATCGAGGGCGCCTCTCCGGCGGCAACCAGACCGTACTCGTGCTCGAGACCGAACAGTGGCTTCACGGACGGGCCTCCTTCCGGGCCGCGAGCTCGGCGATGCCAGCGAGTCGAGGAAGCGGTGATGTGGCGACGAGCGCGTCGGTCCGGTCTCGATGACGGGCGCCGTGGCGCCGGGGTGAATGTGACTCGAGGTGATAGCGGAGCGAGGGCACCCGCCCATCGGCCCGGCGCTCCCGCGCCGGGACGGGCACTGGACGGGGGCCCCTCCTGGGTGGTTCGACGATGCGGAGCCGGATGCCGGGGACGCCTGACGTGTCCGCCGCGAACACGTGCCAGATCATCAGCAGCAACGCACAGTAGAAGATCACCATCAGGACGCTGATTGTCCTGTCGAGAATCGTCCAGACGCTCACACCACCCCTCCGTCGCCGGCTGACGCGGAGGCCGCCGTCGTCCAGCGTCCGACCGCCACCTCACGGTCCTCCAGCAGGTGTCCGAGTTCCCGGTGCATGTCACTGCTGACGCTCTCGGCGTGCGGCATGATGAACATGCGCGTTTCCATGAGGTACCGTTCGACGAACGCGCGGTCGTTCACGAACCCGAGCGAGATGAGGTTGCTGATCCGGTCCGCCAGTTTCAGGCGCTTCGCACGGTCGCTTCCCGACTGCATCACGCGCATCAGGTAGTCGGCTTTCGGCTCCCTGACGCCATCGTGCTTGCGGATCGTCACCTCCTGGACGAGGGCATACACGGCCGGCCCATCGGCATCGATGCACTCGATGGCCTCGCGTGTCACGCCCGGCTGTCCGTCCGCGACTTCGAACAAGTCGTGGATGACTGACGCCTTCAGCAGCACCGGGTCCGTCGTCTTGTAGTCCAGCAGGGTGGCGAGCGTGCTCATCTGGTGGCGGAACATGTTGCTCTTCGCCTTCCGCGGCACCTCGATGAGGCGCATCGCTCGCACGATGTACGGGGCGAGCGTGATCTGGGAGAGCTGCCGTTCGAGTTCACCGAGGTCCATGACGACGGTCCTTTCCGCAATGCCTGGCGGCGGGCAGCGTGGGCGGCCGGGCAAGCCTCGGGGAAGGCCCGCCGTTGGAGAGCGTAGCGCGTGGAGAAGGTTCACCCTGGATGCGAGGGCCCGCGCATCGAACCTCACGCCCTCGTTCTTGCGCGGGGCGCGCCGTCAGTTCGACAGGCCGCGGCGCGATTCACTCGGCATCACCGTCATCGAGGTCATCGGGCGCGTATTGAAGGAGCCTCGCCGACCGCGGCGTCTGACAGGCGCGTTCTCCCTCCGGGACAGGACGATCTGCAGATGATCACGACAGCTGGTGTATCGTTCGGGGTCCAGACATGTTGCCTGATTACGCTCTGGTTCTCTCGCCACGGGATCGCGCACTGTTCCACGGCCTGACCGAGGACGAGTGCCGGGCGGTCTTCTTCTACCTCTTCTCGCAGCCGCCGGACTCAAAGATTCCGCCGCGCGTCCGGTCTCGCGCAATTGGCCTCTACGACCCGTTCTGCGACCGGCGAATCCACCCGATGGGCCTGCTCTGGCAAGCCGGCCCGTACGCCTGTTGCGACCATCGCTGTTCCTATTGCTACGCAAGGTCGTATCTGGCCCACTTTGCCAGTGGCGGGTCGGCGAAGCGCGGTTTCGAGGCTGCGTTCCTGCGATGCCTTGACGACTTGGAGCGCCTGGGGGTACCGCCCCGCCATCTGTCCATGGCGAACTCCAGCGATGTGCTCCAGGCGCGGCTCGAACGCGAGCACCGGACAACGCGCAGCACGCTCGAGCATCTGGCACGTCGCCCCGGCCTCTTCTCAAGTGTCGGGCTGCTCACGAAGGACCCGGGTGTGCTGCTCGACGATGAGCGGTACGTCGCCGCCCTCGCCGAACTGGCGGCGGAAGTGCAGGTGAGCCTGGCGTTCTATCGAGAGGAGGCAGCCGCCAGCCTCGAGCCGGGCGCGCCGCCTCCCTCCGAACGCCGAAAGGCCGTGGAGCAACTGGCCGCGCGCGGCGTTCGTATCGTGCTCCGCCTGGATCCGCTCTTCCCGCGCGGCGTTGCCGGCTGTGCCGACTTTCAGTCGCGCGCAGCCGATCTTCTGCCGCTCCTCGACTGGGCGGCTCGCGTGCCGGTGGCGTACGTCATCACCTCTGCCATGAAGCTGCCCTATCGTCGAAACACGGCCGTCGACTTCCACCGCCCGGTGCTCCCCGCCTTCCCCATCGTCCGCGGCCACTACCGCCGGATGGCTCCCGAAATGGAACGCGCGCTCATCACAGATCTCCGTGAGTTGGGCGGAACGTTCGGCCTCAAGGTGGAACACTGTTTCGCGAACATACTTCGGCGATCAGGCACGGGGACGGTGCGCCGGGCTCTCGCGGCTCAATGACTACGGCAACCTCTGATAGATACGCACGTAGTCCACGCGCATCGTCTGGGGGAAGACCGTTGAGGCGTCCGGATCGCCGGGCCAGTTTCCACCGACGGCGACGTTCAGGATGATGAAGAAGGGATGGTCGAAGACCCAGCGGCCCGGGACGTCGTTGGGGGTGACGGTCTTGAACAGCACGCCGTCGACGTACCAACGGATCGCCGATGCCTCCCACTCCACTGCGAACACGCGAAACGCGTCAGCGACTTCGCCGGACGGCAGGTCGAACCAGCCACCCACGCCGCCCGCCCCCGAGTAGCCCGGACCGTGGACGGTGGCGTGGACGCGGCGCGGCTCGCGGCCGATCATCTCGAGGATGTCGAGCTCACCCGCCCCCGGCCATCCGGCCGACGGCAAGTCCTCTCCCATGCTCCAGAACGCCGGCCAGATGCCCTGGCCACGCGGCACCCGGACACGTGCTTCGATGCGGCCGTAGCGCCACGCGGCGCGTCCCTGGGTCTTCAGCCGCGCCGAGGTGTAGTCACGCGTTCCGAATCGTTCGCGGCGCGCCTCGATCACGAGGTTGCCGCCTTCGACGCGCGCGTTCTCGGGTCGGTAGAACTGTTTTCTAGCCCTGCGTGGCGGTGCGTCCCTGCCAGATCCTCACGCCATCCCGCTTGACGGCGAGGCGTCGGCCGAGCCGGCGATTGGTCTGGATTACATCCTCTGTCAGGCCTGCCCGTTCGGCCAACACGCGCTTCAACTTGTGGATGTACTTGTTCAGCCTGTCGCGCGGCGGCGCAGGCCCGCCCGTGCGTTTGCTGACACGCGTGCACAGGTCGGTCGTCGTCTTCCATCCCACGCCTTCATCGGTACCGCCCGTGTCCTCGGCAAGCGCCAGAAAGACGGCACCGAGATGCGGCTGCAAGCTGAATCGCTTCTCGTCGATGACGACATCGACGGTGCCGTCGTCACGGACCCAGGCATCGAGGTGCTCGATCCAC
>Ga0315283_10003292_pt1 | contig 13740 bp, 14 predicted proteins | sample YL17G09_0_MG_FD_204541 | JGI IMG/M metagenome (GOLD analysis project Ga0315283, IMG submission 204541) | Sediment microbial communities from Yellowstone Lake, YNP, Wyoming, USA - YL17G09_0 | ecosystem: Environmental > Aquatic > Freshwater > Lake > Sediment | place: USA: Wyoming | collected... | reverse complement strand
AGCCTGCCCCGTACTTGATACGGGGGCATCGAAGACCTTTTGCTCGATTCCGTCTTTCGCCCGGTAAACAACCTTTGACGGTTCTGCGAGATACTGCATCCGTTCCTGGGAGAAGGAAGCCCGGATGATGTACCGGGCCAGGTTTTCCATGGCGGTCTCATCCTGGGGAAATATCCGCTGACCGCAGAAGACCTGGAATCCGGAATGACGCCAGCTGGAAAGCATGGCGATCAGGTCTTTTGTAATTCTCCCTCTGACCAGGAGCATCTTGAATACTTTGTGTCGGAAGATCGCCCCCAGCTTTTTCATCTCCAGGGAAGGAGCGACCCGGAACATGCCCTTCCCGTAGAAGCATCCGTCCGTCACCAGGACATGGCAGTGGGGATTGAATCCGAGGAAGTCGCCGAAGGTCTGGATGGCGATGACGGCGCCGGGGATGGGATTCTTCTCCGGCAACCGCCTCCTGAAGAAAGAGCTTCAGGGATTCCCAGGCGCAGCGACTCAGATCGGAAAGAAGATTCCGGTTCCCCGATCAGGTCGAGGACAGGCTCCGAGAAAGTAACGGCGGAGGATTTTCGGGATGCTGAAGACGACATGTCGGTGGGGAACCTTCCTGAGCACGTGGGAACAGAGCCATTCCCCGAATTCCACCACCCGCTTCTGATGGCAGGAGGGGCAGAAGCTTGCCCTCGTGAAAACGGGGGTGACGGCGCTTGCAGGAGAAGCCAGAAGATATTCATGGTGGCAATCCTGGCACTTTACCCGGGCAAAGCCGTGGTGCAGGTCGCCACAGTCCAGGTAGCGGTCAATGACCTTCTGGAGGTAAGGCCGCCAAAATCCGTGCGGCCTTTCGAACCGCTCCTCGTAGACCTGAACAAAGGTATTCCGAAGCGCCTCTTTCGAAATGCCGGTCAGTTTCTTTAGCCTCCCCCTGCCGGTATGTTCGGCAATGATGGCGGTTTATACGGCCAAGCATATCCGGGGATTGTGGATTTACAGAGGCAAGGAAGGGCAAAGATGGCTGGAATAAATGGGATTATCATGGTCATCCTGTTTGTGACCCTGATCCTGATCCGGGTCCCCGTGGGCCATTCTATGGGAATGGCCTCCATGTTTTACCTGTTGTTTCTTTCCAATGTCCCGTTGTTAATCGAAGGGCAAAGGATGATAAAGTCGCTGGAAAGTTTCCCCATACTGGCTGTCCCCCTGTATATTCTGGCGGCCGACCTCATGAATCAGTCGAAAATCACCGACCGGCTATTTGACTTTGCCAAGCATTTGATTGGCTTTATCCCCGGAGGGCTGGGACACGTGAACGTCTTGGCCAGCATGATTTTCGCCGGCATGTCCGGCTCGGCTCTGGCCGATGCAGCCGGCCTGGGGCGGATCGAGATCAAGGCGATGTTGGAGGATGGCTATGATCCCCAGTTCAGCGCGGCAATCACGGCTGCTTCCTGTACGATTGGGCCGGTGATCCCACCCAGCATTCTGATGATCCTCTATGGGATCGTCGCCGAGGAATCGGTGGCGAAACTTTTCGTGGCGGGCGCTATCCCCGGCGTATTAATGGGGGTGAGCCTGATGATTCTGGTGTATTTCATCGCCAAAAAGAGGAACTATCCTCGTTCCCAGTGGTTGGGGATCGGAAGGCTGTGGAGCTCGTTTGTGAAAGCATTTCCCCCGTTGATGACGCCAGTGATTATCATGGGAGGAATCATTGGGGGAATTTTTACTCCCACCGAAGCGGCGGTCGTGGTGGTTTTTTATGCTTTTTTTCTCGGGCTAATTTATCGGGACCTTTCGCTGCGGGACACCTATGAGAACCTGAAGCGATCCGGGATCAATACGGGAGTCATTCTTTGGATTTTTACCAATGCCGCCATCTTTTCCTATATTTTGACCATCGAAAACCTTCCCCAAATGGCCGTACAATGGATGAGCTCGGTTACTGCGGAAACCTGGGTGGTTCTCCTGATTCTCAATATTTTTCTTTTGATTGCCGGTTGTTTTCTCGATCCAACTCCTCTCCTTTCAATCACCGCACCGGTGATTATCCCCATTCTCCACACCTTTCACATTAAGGTGATTCATTTTGGAGTTGTGATGGTCCTCAATGTCCTGATCGGCTTATTGACTCCTCCCGTCGGTTTGGCTCTCTATGTGGTCATCGATATCGCCAAGATTTCCTTTAGCGATGTTTGTAAGGCCATTTGGCCTTTTTATATTCCCCTGATCATTGTCCTGTTGCTGATTACCTACATTCCGGAATTGACGCTTTTCCTACCCAATTTATTATTAAAATGAAGAGGGCCGATCGCTCGGGAGACATCCATGTTCAATGGTTCTGAGGCGTGGCTACCGCTAAAGCATATAAGGGTTGCGGATTTTACCCGGGTGATCGCCGGGCCCACTTGCCCCATGTTACTCGCAGGTATGGGGGCCATGTTGGACAAAGGGGTTGCCCTGCAATCACCGACCCAAAGTCGGTGATTGCGCCCACAGTCCATGGTCCATAGTCCGCAGCAAAGACTGCAGAGTGCAAAGCGTCAACAACTTTAAACCCTGTGCCTGTACCTTAGGACGTGAGCGATAAACGAAATTTGTTTTAGGCATCTTTTTTATGTGGACCGTCGACTGTGGAAGGTGGACGCTTTACTTACCAGTCCTTTTAATGGTGTGCTCTACCTCGATTCCCTGGTTGAGCGAGTAGGTGATCAGGCAGCCGTTTTCCATGATCTTCTCGCATTTCTCCAGGGTCGGCAGGTCGCCGTCGTTCACGTCGACCTCCACTTCGATCTGGATGTTGCTCACCTTGGTCCGGTAGTATTCATCCTTGTCTTTCTCCGAAACCGCCCGTCCGGTGAGAGACTTGATCGTAACTCCTCTCGCGGCCAGGGCTGCCCCCAGCGTGGAAGCAAAACAATACAATGCGGAAGCACAGAGCAGTTTTTGCGCTGTGCCCGCCCGGGCATCCTTGGGAATTCCTGTGTAGTCAATCCGGATCTCGGGAACGGCCTTGGAATCCAAGGACAAGACATGCTTGTCGTCACCCTCGCGGCGATACTCGACAACAATTTCTTTCTCTTCAGCCATCGTGATTCCTCTCTGATAGCTCATATTATTTGGCTCATAACTGATAGCAGAAAATGATCTACTATGAGCTACGAGCCATGAGCTAAATTGCTTGGTTTGATCAGGCACAGTCGTGTTTATCCCAGGGGTTTCTTTCTCCCCGGGCCAAGGCCTTCTCCATGCTCTCCAGGCTCTTCTGCAGATTTTCAACGTGGCCCTGGATGATGTTCGGGTCTTTGAAGGCCTGGTAAACAACTGCTCCCTCCACATCCTTCGGCACAGGCCAGTTGAGAAGATGGCAGGCCGTGGGAACGATATCGGTGAGCCACATCGTTCTCTGCAAGCGGTATCCCTTCTTGAATCCGGGGCCGTACATCAACATGATGGAGCGCTGATTGCCCGACCCCAGTTCCGAGGCTGGAAGCTGCTGGCCGTGCTGGGCGCCGTATTCGGGGTCCAAGGCATACACCACGTCCCCGACCCGGTCTCCGAAGAGGCCGAGGATCCGGGCATCGTTTTTGGTCAAGGCCAAGGAGATCACCCGTTTGCCGTTCTTCGGGTCGCGGTAGTCATAGAGAGCATCGATGATCTGCCGCTGGACCTTCTCATAATCCGCTGGTTCGACGATCCCATTGGGGTCCCGTCCCTTCAAATTGACATAGATATAAAGATCCCGCTGAGGAACGGCTTTGCTCTTTTCCCAATTGACAATGTACTTGGCATGGTCGGCGAGCACCCCGCCCACATCCCACTCCCGGGTCCCTTTTTCCAAAACCGCAAGACCGGCGGGGACCAGCGCATCGTAGGGGTTGAAGGGCGGGCCATCCGCCACCGCTCCATGGTCGGAAACCAAAAAGGTAATGGCCTCCTTCCCGGCGGCTTCCATGATCCTGCCGAGCATTTCATCCAGGCTGGCGTACATGCGCCCCTCGGCAGCTTCCGCCCACTGCCTCCGTTTCTCATCCGGCTGCGTTTTCGGGTCGAGATCCGTCATGGCGGCGTGGTAGAACCAGTCGGGGGCGTGAAAATGCATGGTCAAGAGATCCCAGGGCTTGTTCTTGAGCAGATAGGTAGCCAGATCGGCCAGCCAGATGTCGTGAAAATGCTGGATCTCCATGTAGGTATCCATATCGATCAGGTCCAGCGAATAAGCCATATACCCTCCGGTAAAAGCCATGAGTCCTTCCTCGGAATGAATCTCTTTCCCCAGCGCCCGGGGGTAGACATACTCATCGTCCTCAATCCCCATGGCCGAAAGATAAAGCTTGAAATTATCGACATCGTCGGATAGCTCGATCAGTTTACCCCGGAAGTGGACTTTCTTCACATCCCCGTTGGTCAGCTTGACATCGGTGTAGATCTTCTTGCTCCACTCTCCCTTGGCAAGGGTAAAAAAAGCATCCTGGTAATTCTTGGTGGGTGAGAGGGTCAGCTTATCGTATCCTTTCCCCTGGGAGTCCTGGGCGAGAAGATACCAGTTGATCGGTTCGGCATTGTATTTTCCGCTGCCCATTCGTAACCGGAACAGGGCCTCCAAATCTTCTTCGCCATTTGACTTGGGTACATTCTGCCACCCTTCCGCGCTCTGGAACTTTACCTTGCGCGAAAGGGGGAGAACCTGGGTCGTGACGATCTGCTCGGTGCAGAGTCCCACCTTGGCTTTGAGGCCGGGCAGATCCTCCCCGATGCGCCATTCATTGGGAGAAAGGCCCGCGCCGGCGATGACGATCCCTTCCTTCACCCGTGGGGGCCAGGAACAGGGATAGTTGATCACGATAACCTTTTTCCCAGCCTTCTCGGCGGACTCCCAGATGTATTCCGCCTGGCAATCCTCGGTCGTGAACCCCTGGTGGACTTTGTCGAGGGGGTCCCCGGGTTTATGGACGTGAAAATCCGTAACCCCATGGGTTCCGGCCCAAGCGCCGGTTACGATGGTCGTCCAGTTGGGGGGAGTGACCGTGGGGTAAGGGACCAAGCAGTTCTCCGCGAAGACGCCACCATCCATTATCTTCTTGATCGTAGGCAGCTTGCCATCCTTGACATGCTTTTCCAGCCGCGAAGGCTGGGCGGAGTCCCAACCAATAATCAATGCCTTCTTGGGTAATTTGGCCATAACATCCTCCTTATTTCTGAAAGTGCTTAAAGTGCATGAAAGTGCCTAAAATTAAAAAAAGCGGTGACGGGTGATGGGTGACGAGTGACGAGTCAAAAGCAGGAAATTCTCCTTGGAGCATGAAATTTTTCCTACTCACCCTCACCCTCTTTTCGCCGTTTCCCCGTTTCATCCTTTAACCTTGAACCCTTGAACTCTTAAACTCTTGAACCTTTTTTAGTCTTTTAAAAGTTCCCTTGCGATGATCATCCGTTGGACCTCGGAGGTGCCCTCGAAGATGCGGGTCAGGCGCACATCTCGGTATACACGCTCAATGGGGGATTCTTTCATATACCCCATGCCCCCGTGGATTTGCAAGGCCGAGTCAGCGGCCCGATTGACCATTTCCGTACAGAACACCTTGACCATGGCCGCCTGCTGGGTCACTCTCTGCTTCTGGTCCCGGCACCGGGCGACATGATGAACCATCTGCCGGCCGGCATAGACCGAAATGGCCATGTCGGCCAGCATCTACTGGATGGCCTGGTTGGCGGAAATGGGCTTGCCGAATTGGACCCTCTGCTTGGAATAGGCCGTGCTGAGATCCAGGACATACTGAGCCGTGCCAACACAGATGGCAGCGATGGTAATCCTTCCCTTGTCTAGGACCTTCATCGCCGTTGCAAAGCCTTTCCCTTCTTCACCGCCGATGATGTTCTTGGCAGGAACCTGGCAATCCTTGAAGACGAGTTCGCAGGTATTGATCCCCCGGAAGCCCATCCTGCGGTCGATCCGGCCCACGGAAAAACCGGGGAAAGTCTTTTCCACGATGAAAGCAGTGACCCCCCGCGCGCCTTTGGCTTTATCCGTCACGGCCATCACGGTTATTACATTGGCAACATCGCCGTTGGTAATGTAGTGTTTCAAGCCATTCAGATAATAGATATCCCCCCCTTTGACGGCCTGGGTCTGGATGTTGGCGGCGTCGGAGCCTGCCTCGGGTTCGGTCAAGGCAAAAGCACCCGTCCATTCACCGCTCGCCAGGCGGGGAAGGTACTTCTGCTCTTGTTCCGGGGTCCCGTCGATCAGGATTCCCTGGGACCCGATACCGTTATTGGTGGCAATTCGGGTCCGGAAAGAAATATTGACCGGGCCGAATTCTTCCATCAGGACGCATTCCCCCAGAGTGGATATTCCCAGTCCCCCATATTCTTCCGGGATGGATAACCCAAACAGGCCCAGCTCCCGCATTTTCTGGACGATGGCTTCGGGAATCTTATCCTGTTCCTCAACCTGTTGGGACAGGGGCTCCAGGTCATTCTTGACAAACCGCCGCACCGTTTCTCTCATGAGGCGAACATTTTCTGGCAGTGTATAGTCCATTTTTCGCTCTGTCTTGAACGGGCCGGGGCCGGACTGCGGCCCAGCCCGCAATTAGATTTATTCTACTGGAACTTGCGGACTTTTACCCCGATTTTTTCCAGGGATTGGGCGACTTCTTTCACCGTCTCATCCAGGATTGAGGGCAATCCCTGATATCCAATATATCCGGGAGAACCCCCTGCCTCTTTGGTGAATTCTTTGAAGTCATCCGTATCCACGGCTTTTTTAAAGGCTTCATGAAGGGTTTCGACAACCTCTTCCGGCGTTCCCTTGGGCACAACCAGGATATTGGTATGCATCGTGCCCCTGATATCATACCCAATCTCTTTGAAAGTGGGGGCATCCGGGGCAAAGGGGGTCCGCTCCGGTTCCACACTGGCGAGGATCCGAATTTTCCCGGCCGATACCTGGGCCATCACGTCTCCGGATATGACCAGGGAAGCGTTGATATGTCCCCCGAGCAAAGCGGTTGCGTTGGGTACCGAACCCTGGAAGGGGACGTGCCGGAACTTTATCCCGCTCGCCTTCGTAATCTGGATGAGGGCCACATGGCCCCAGGTATAATCTCCTGCCGTACCCACGGTTACCTCCCCGGAATGCTGCTTGGCATATTCCAGAAAATCCTGAATCGTTTTCCAGGGAGCATCACCCTTCACGGCCAGGAGCCAGGGGAATTTGATGACCGGGATGACCGGGATCAAAGTGCGGTGGCTATAGGGCAGCTCCTTTACCAGGGGTTGCACGAGGATCGGAGCGCTGGGATTGTAGGCAGCCGTATACCCATCGGCTTTTCCCTGGAGCACTTCGGCCAGCCCGATCGTCCCTGCCCCTCCGGGCTTATATATAACCTGCAGGGGCTGGGGCAGGTATTTCTTCTGCATAATGATGTTCACCAGCTTTTGGGCTGCCACCCCCGTTGACGAACCGGCCGGAAAAGAAACGACAACGGTGATGGGTTTGCGCGGGAATTCCTTCGCCGCCTCGGCGGGGGCGAAAATCAGTAATCCCATGAGCAGAATGAGGGAATAACCCAGTAGACGGGAAAGTTCTTTCGTTTTCATCATCGAGCCCCCTTCCGGGCCTGTAAAGGAAAAGCCTGTTGGGCATTCGGCTGGTTTCATATCCTCCAATCCTCGCTCAAAGAATTTCCATGTATTCCGTTTCCACCTTATTGACCCTTTTTTACTTTGGTTCCGACTCCTTCCAGAAGCTGAGTGGCCTCTTTGACCGCCGCGTCCAAAGCTGCCGGCAGTTCCTTGTAACCGATATAGCCGGGATCCCCGCCGATTTCCTTCAGGAAGGCTTTGTAGTCGTCGGTATCGATGGCCTTCTTGAACACTCTATGAAGGGCCTCCACGATATCATCCGGCGTGCCCTTCGGGGCGACGATGATATGAGTATGCATTGTGCCCCGGACATCGTAGCCAAGTTCCTTCAAAGTCGGTGTATCGGGGGCGAAGGGGGAACGTTCCGTTTCCACGCTGGCAAGAAAACGAACCTTGCCCCCCGATATCTGCGCCGCTACGTCCCCGGTAACAACCAGGGAAACGGGTACATGCCCTCCCAGCAGAGCCGTTACATTGGGGGCCGCCCCCTGGAAGGGAACATGGCGAAATTTTATCCCCGTGGCCTGGGTCATCTGCAATAGAGCCAGGTGGCCCCAAGTGTAGTCACCCGCCGTGCCCACCATAACCTCGCCCGAATGCTGTTTGGCGTAGGCTAAAAATTCCTGGATGGTTTTCCAAGGAGCATCGGTTTTCACCGCCAGGAGCCAGGGGAATTTAACCGTTTGAATGATCGGGACCAGAGTTTTATGGGTATACGGAAGCTCTTTCACCAGCGGCTGGACGAGAATCGGGGCGCTGGGGTTGTAGGCGATGGTGTACCCGTCGGGCTTCGCCTGCAGGGCTTCAGCCAGGCCGATGGTTCCCGACGCTCCGGGTTTATAAAGCAGCTGCATCGCCTGGGGAAAATACTTGTTCTGGGAAATGATGTTCACGATCTTCTGCCCCACAATCCCCGTCGCCGAACCTGCGGGCCAGGCGACAAACACGGTAATCGGTTTTCGGGGATAATCCTTGGCCGCCCATGCGGAACCGAGGAGGGTAAGGGTGGAAACCATAAAAAAGGTTAAAGCCAACAGACCTGAGAAAAATTTGACTTTCATAATCGACTCCTTTTTGCTTTGTTTTTAAAAATACCCGGGCAGAGGAATCATGTCGGCTCCTGGGTTGCCCGGATATGCTTTTTCATGGCCCCATCATCTGCGCCTCATCCCCCCAAAGGTTTCAGTTTGCGGATACCGGAAACCAGCAGTCTCACGGTTATCAATGCGACTGGAATGAGCAGGATTGCCAGGGAAATGGGGCGGTTGAAAAAGATCGACAAGTCCCCGGCGGACATGAACAGCGACTGGCGGAAGTAGACCTCCACCTTGGGTCCCAGGACAACCGCCAACACCAGAGGAGCAAAATCGTAACCTTTGGCGCGCAATACATAACCGCCGATCCCGGAGAGAGCCAAGACCCATACATCGACCGAGCTGCTGTTTACGGCATATACCCCGATGAGGCAAAGGATGGCCACAATGGGCATCAGAATCCTCGCCGGCGTCCGCAGAACGGATACAAAGAGGCCGACCAGGGGTAAATTCAGGGCCAGGAGCATCACGTTGCCGATATACATGCTGGCGATGAAGGTCCAGAACATATCCGGGTGTTCCTGGATAAAAGTGGGGCCGGGCATGATCTTACCAATGAGCAGAGCGGCCAGGACCAAGGCCATGGGCGGTGCAAAAGGAATGCCCAGGGCGATGAGCGGTAAAAAGGCGCCCCCGGCGGCAGCGTTATTGGCCGACTCAGGCCCGGCGACTCCCTCGACGGCTCCATGCCCGAATTCCTCCGGGTGTTTCGAAAGCCTTTTCTCGATCGCATAAGAAGTAAAAGAGGCGATGACGGCGGCGGGTCCGGGGATGAGGCCGATAAAGAAACCCACGATGGAGCCCCGGAAAGTCGGCCCGATAGATCGCCGGATCTCTTCGCGGGTGGGCAGCATTTCGCGCAGGCGAACCGAATGCACCGAGGCAGCGTCTGATTTTTGGGAAATGATATTGAGCACCTCGGTAATCCCGAAGAGCCCCATCGCCATGGGGATAAAGTCAATTCCTTGCGATAACGATAATATGCCAAAGGTAAAGCGCTGATCACCGGTGACCGGGTCCATGCCAATGGTGGAGATCAAAACCCCGAGCAGGACCATGAGGACGGCTTTTACCTTGGAGCCAGACGATATGGTCGTCAAAATGATGAGGCCAACGGCCGTCAGGCTGAAGTATTCCGGGGGCCCAAATTTCAGGGCAAGGTCCGCCAGGGGAGGGGCAAAAAGCATCAGCCCCAGCACACTGAGAGTACCGGCAACAAAGGAACCGGCCGCCGCGATAAAAAGGGCCGCTCCGGCCCGGCCCTTGAGGGTCATCTTATATCCGTCGATGCAGGTGACGACGGAGGTGGACTCTCCGGGCACGTTGAGCAGGATGGAAGTTGTCGAACCGCCATACATAGAGCCGTAGTAGATGCCGGCAAAAAGAATTAACGAATGAGTGGGGGACATACCAAAGGTCGTGCCCAGGAGCAAGGACATCGCTCCGAGCGGGCCGATCCCGGGAAGAACGCCCACCAGACTTCCGAGGGTGACCCCCAGGAAAGCAAAGAGCAGGTTTCCGGGATTCAAAGCCTGGACAAAGCCTGCCAAAAGATTGTCAAAAACTCCCATGCCAGTCCCTTGATGAATCTAGCGGAGGAATCCTTCCGGAAAGATGGCGCCCAGATAGTATTCAAAGACCAGATAGCTGATCACCGCCGTGATCCCGCCTCCCAATAACGCCCGCTTCCAGCTGGGTACACCGGCGATCCGCAGCAGGGCGGCCATTGCCCCCGAGACCGATACCCAAAAGCCCAGGACTGCGTGCAGGGCGGCAAACGCGATTAACGTGGCGATTACCCCATAAGCCTTGCCGCCCCAGATCGATTCCTCCGCAGCCGCCCTCTTGGGCGGCGAGCGGCGAAGGAATGCCAGGGAACGATGCGTTTGCCAGAGAAAAACCCCGGCCAATCCAACCAGTCCGGCGGCGATCAGTATGGGGAAAAAACCTACGCCCGGGTTGGTTAGGCTCCCGATGGTATATTTACCGGAATAGAAGAGAAAGCCAAAACCGATGATCAAGAGAAATAAGGGAATTGAACGATCCTGTTCCACGTTCTTTCCTTTCTGAATCTACTTCATCCAACGTACCTTCGGGAACCCTATGGGGGAAAGCCCGGGGGATGGTGCTGTTCATCCAGCAGGGGTAAGGCATTTGGGTCAGGAAAGCAGCGGAGCCATATCCTGGGTTTTATCAGCAAAATTATCCTGCTTCCGGCACAAACTCGGCAACCGGCGATCTGGGTTAAATGACTCCTTGCTTTTTGAGGCCGTCATATTCCTCGGCGGAAAGCTTGAGCAGCCCCCGGTAGATCTCTTCATTATGCGCGCCCATGGGAGGGGCCACGAAATCCACACGGCCCGGGGTCATGGAGAGCTTGGGAATGACCCCCATGGTTTTAATTTTTCTCCCCGAGGAGAGCATGGCCTCGATGATATTTTCCCGGACCTGGAATTGCGGGTCTTGAAAGATATCGGCAATGTTGTTGATTTTGGTGGAGGGAATACCGGCCCCCCAGAGCGAATCAAGGAGAGGTTTGCTCTCAAAACCCTTCACCCATTCCCGGACGATGCCATGGAGTTCATCCCGGTTCTCATTGCGGCTTCTCGGGTCACGGAACTTGGGGTCCTCGGCCAGATCCTCACGGCCCATAAGCTTGATGAGCCGCTTCCAGATATTTTCCGTTCCCGCGTGAACGACCACCCATTGACCATCCTTGGCCATGAAGGTTTCGGCAGGGACAAATTGGGGATTGGTATTTCCCGTCCGGATGGGGATTGTTGCGAATTGGCCATACTCCTCCACCTGATTCATAACTCGAAACATCCCTTCGTACAGAGCCACGTCGATCTCCTGCCCCTGGCCACCGTTGACATCGCGATGATAAGCGGCGAACATAACTCCGACTGTGCAGAATAATCCGGTCAGATAGTCGGCGACCGAACCACCGACATGGGCTGGAGGCTTATCCGGGAATCCCGTGATGTAATCCTGTCCGGCAAAAGCGGTAGCGATCCGGTCGAACGAGACTCGGTCCCGGTAGGGCCCATACTGCCCGAACCCCGATACATGGGCCAAGATCAAGCGGCGGTTGATCTTCGAAAGTTCAGCATAGTCGATATTCCATTTCTTCAGGGTTCCGGGGCGAAAATTTTCAATCATCACGTCCGCATGAGAAGCCAGCTTCTTGAAGATTTCCTGTCCCTTGGGCACTCGCAGGTCCAGGGTGATACACTTCTTGTTTCGGGCCAGGAAGGCAAAATATAGGCTCGTCCCATCCACCACTTGACCGGTGTACCTCCCGACATCCCCGCCCTCGGGTTCTTCGACTTTGATCACTTCTGCCCCAAATTCGGCCATCAGGGTTCCGCAGAAAGGAGCCCCAATCAAATTTCCCAATTCAATGACTCGCAAACCTTTAAGCGCAACTTTTTTGACTTCCATTCCTTCCTCCCCCAAAATAAATGGTGGCGCAGGGGATAACCTTTCCCCACTTTCCCTGGGCCTATGAATTGTAATATGTCATGGCTTGAAAAGCAAATTTATTGATAAGAACTCCTGCAATTCAGACAGTAGACGGCAGTTATATAGGCTTGCATAAATAAAGCGACATGTAATATCATGGTATCAGGAGGACGATACCATGAACGCCAAAAAGATTCATGGAACAAAAAGGACGATTAAAAGACTCATCCGATTGTGCAAACAAGCTGCCCAGGAAGGGGCCTACCGGGTGGCGCGGAGACTGCATGCGGTGGTGCTCAATATGGAAGGACGAACAGCCCCTGAAATTGCCAGTCTCCTCAAAGTGCATCGGTCCAAAGTCTCCATCTGGTTGCACCATTGGCAACAATGGGGAATGGAAGGGATTTGGGAGGGACACCGGCCTGGCCGCCCCAAAGAACTCTCCAATCAGCAACTGCAGACTTTGGCGGACATTTTGGACAGTGGCCCTGTTGCCTATGGATTCAATTCCGGCGTTTGGACCTGCCCGATGGTCTCCAGGGTTATTGAGGAAGAATTCTCGGTTCCCTACCATCCAGCCCATGTCTCCCGTATCCTCCACCAATTGGAGTTCTCCGTCCAGCGCCCCAGGAAGGTCCTGGCCCGTGCGGACAAGCAAGCTCAATCTCGGTGGGTACGGTATCGCTATCCTGACATTAAAAAAAAGCCAAAAGCGAAGGCGCCGCCCTCCTCTTCGAGGACGAAGCAACTTTCCGGCAGGACCCCACTCTCTATCAAACCTGGGCGAGGGTAGGGTGCCAGCCCGAAATTCCCACCACCGGGCAGAGGAAGTCTTTAAAAGTCTTTGGCACGATCGAGCTCTATGCGGCCCGTTTCCTTTACCATTTTCAACAAGTCTTCAATGCTTCGACCTATATCGTGTACCTGGAGAGGCTGGTTCGAAGCTACTTTCCCCGCAAAATCTATCTGATCCAGGACAACGCCTCCTATCACAAGGACGGAGAGGTTTGGGATTGTTTTTCTGGACATCGCAAGAACATCGAGGTTTACAATCTGCCGACCTACTCGCCAGAACTCAATGCGTTAGAAAGAGTCTGGCATTATACGCGGATGGATGCCACGCACAACCGTTACTTCGCGACTCTCGAGGAACTATATTCATCCTTAACATCAACTTTCCGAAGTATGCAGAAAGCTCCGTTTCAGGTCCAAGGTCTCTTACATCTTAAATATAATTGCACACAGATTTGATGGTCTCGTAAAAAGTCAGCGAGCAAAAATGGGTTCGAAATTTTCGTAGGTACCCATTGGGGCTATAAATCGCTGTAACCGACCCCAAAGGGTGGCACATCGCTCTTTGAAAATGGGAAGGGGGACGCCCTTAAATAATTCAGTTGACATGAAAAGAGATTGTTTGTTAAAGAAGGGGCTATGCCGAGATTAGCTCGCCTGGACGCTCCGGGAGTTATTCATCATATTTTCATCAGGGGCATTGAACGCCGAAAGATCTTTCGGGATAATCGCGATC
>Ga0315283_10003291_pt1 | contig 13740 bp, 12 predicted proteins | sample YL17G09_0_MG_FD_204541 | JGI IMG/M metagenome (GOLD analysis project Ga0315283, IMG submission 204541) | Sediment microbial communities from Yellowstone Lake, YNP, Wyoming, USA - YL17G09_0 | ecosystem: Environmental > Aquatic > Freshwater > Lake > Sediment | place: USA: Wyoming | collected... | reverse complement strand
GAGCACCGTGTCGAGCACGCCGGCGGCCTCGCCTGCCTCGACCATCGCTATGTACAGGCGGCTGAAGACGTCCGGGTGCAGTGCCATCGCTTCCGACAGGAGCGCGCCCGTCTCGACCTGCTCGCGTACGTCGTCGATCACCTTGCGCAACGCCTGGTCATCGGTCTGCTGCTCGAGGATCACGAGCGCGGTCACGACCGATAGGCCCGCTTCGATCATTGTTGCGAACTGCCGCGAGAACACCTGCAGCGACTTCGCCTTCATCTTCTTGTCGAAGAAGCCAGACTTCGTTCTTGCCGGCGCACGGCCCGTTCTCTCAGCCATCGACTCTGCGAGTAGACCGCTGCCGCGTAGCGCGTCACGGGCAGCGGACAGGTCCGTCGCCTGGATCTCGCCGGAGAACTCGACGCCCTGGGCGTTGATGGCGCTGTAGGCGAACTGCGGCATCTATTGACCCCTACGGCAGGCGGTGTACGCGGCTCGAGCGATCACGGAGTGGCCGCCGCTGCAGAGTTCGCTGTCGACGCGGCTGCGGAGGCGTCCACGGCCGCCGCCTGCGTCTGGCCGGCCGTGAATCCCTCGATGACCTCGGGCGCCGACCCCGTGTAGACGAGCTTCAGCTCGTAGCGGACACCCGTCGCAGTGTTGAGCAGCGTCAGCTTCTTTCCGAGCGTCAGCGTGACGGTCTGCCCGTCGTCGAACGAGCCGCCGGCAACGCCGATCTTCGCCTGGTTCTTCTTGAGCGAGACAAGCACGAACATCGGGTCGGCCTGCGGGAACTGCTGTTTCGGCTTCGTTACCTGTAGCTGCTGGGGCTTGCCGTCGAGATTGATCGTTGCGTAGATGATCGGCGGCGCCTCAACGGCCGAGCTCGTTCCCGCCGGGGTGTCGCTGCCGGAAGCCGGAGGCGAAGCGCTGGTACTCGGCGCCGTCGTACTGTCGGCCTGACTACCACCCGTCTCGTCGCCGGCCTGCTGGACAAAGGGGTCCTTGGCCTCGAAGAGGGTAAACGATGCAAGCTGGCTCGTGGTCACGCGGACGACGGTCGCGCCGGGGAGTGCCACGCCGGCCACGGACCCCGCCGGTGCGAACGCGGCGGCGCTCGACCTCGCTCCCGTCGTCGGATCGGTCGTGGTGCCGACGGCAATCACGGCTGTGGCCGTCGCCGCAGGAGCGACTTCCGGCTGACCGCCTCTGTTCATCAACTTCGGCCCCTGAAGCGCGGCCATTCCGAGCAGGGCGACGCCGCCCACGATGAGGATGATCTTCTGTTTCTTCGCCTTGGCGGCGGCCGTGTCGACACTCTTCTTGGCCATCAGGGGGTCGCTCCTGCCGCGACCGTCCCACTCGAGGACGTGTCGGTAGTCGGGGACGGACGGGTGGCGGGTGCCGGCACCGGGGCGCTGAACGCGTAGGCATTCAAGGTCACTTTGGCTTGGACGATCGGGAACTTCTCCGCACCGTCGGGCGCGCTCATGTCGACCTGTGACACGGAGTAGAGACGACCGCGGGCATCGAGCCGCGACTGCCGGACCGAGACGAGCGTGCGCAGGTCGCCGAGGAATCGTGAGATGTTGCCGAAGCGCCCCTGGACGACCACGGCGAGCGGCTGCTGCAGGTAGCCGGTACCGAGCACCTGCGGGGACGGCGCGATCGAGCGGAACTCGAGATCGTTGTTACCGGCGATCCGATTCACGTCGAGAAGAATCCCGGGCATGTCGGTGTCGTTAGGTAGAGCCTTCGTCAGGCGGTAGAGGTCGCCGGGCTTCACCGTCACACTGGCAGACGGCCGAGCGAGCGCGAGGCGCCGCTGCGACAACTCGACTCGGGACGTGTCGAGCTGTGCACCCAGTTCTACCGCCTTCGACCGCTGCGGCGAGATGAGCAGGAACCACGTCGCGACGACAACGAGCAGACCGCCGGCCACGATCGCCCCGATCTTTCCCTTGGGCGAGCGAAGCAGGGCACTCATGAAGCACCTCCGGTCTGATTCAGGTCGGCGATGATGACGAAGTGGGCGACCTCTTTCTTCCCGATGAGCTCCCTCTGACTGGAGGTCAGGGTGACTGTCTTGAGCGACGGGAGAGTCGCGAGCCGGGCGAGGAGGCGAGCGACGTCGGGCTGCGTGTACGTGAAGCCCTCGATCGCGACGGCGGTGGGTGTGGAGGCAGCTTGACCGGGCAAGGCGGCGGCAGCCGGAGCCGTAGTTCCATCCGCCAGATTCGTGGGCTGAGGCTGGCTGAGGGAGAGGCTCGTGAGCCAGACGTTCTCGGGGAGCACGCGCGCCAGGTCGCGGAAGACCGCGTCCCAGGCGAGCCGTCCACCGAGGACGCTCGCGACCGCTGTGGCACGAACGGCCTCGTCGCCGACGATGCTTGCGTCGATGTTCGGGACCTGAGGCGTCGGCAATGCCGCGATCTCCGCCTGGACCGCATCGAGCTCGGCCTGGTTGCTGCCGACCTTCCCGTGCGCTCCGAAGTAGAGGAATCCGAGCGCGACGAGTGGGACGGCCATCGCGATCGGCGCGCCGATCGCGATCATGCTCGAGCGCCTGCTCTTAGCCTTGATCGTGTCCTTTGGAATCAGGTTGACACAACGTGCCGACGTGTCGTCGATCGCAAGCCCGATCGGTACCGCCATCGAGCCGATCACGGCTTCGATTGCGGGATCGAACTCTGCGGCGCGGATGATGCGAGCCAGTGGATCGCCGACCGACACGTCCACGCCGATCATCTGGTGGAGCGCGTCGCCGAGGCCCTCGAGATGCGAGGTGCCGCCGGTGATCACGACCCCACCGATGCCGAGCGACTCCGCCTGGGTCTGGTAGAACTGAAGTGAGTTCACGAGCTCCCGCGCGAACGGGGTCAGCCTGAGCCGCACCGCCTCGGTCGCCTTCGCGCGGGTGACATCGTCGAGGGCGTCGTACTGCCGGCCGGGGCCGGACAGCGAGAGATGCCGGAGGATCGTGGCCGCCTCCGCGGGATGGACGTCCAATGACACCGCGATCGCTTCCTCGAGGGCGCTGCCACCCCAGTCGAACACGCGGGTGAACTCGCACGCGCCGCCTCCCGCAACGAGCAGGGTGGACGACTCGTGCCCAATTGCTACGACAACCGTTGCCGTGTCGTCGGCCGCTCGCGCCGCGAACGACCTCGGATCGACGAATGTGCGCAGGAGCCCCAGGGCCTCGAGATCGATGCCTGCGAGCGTGAGCCCGGCGCGGTCGGCAACGCGCGCATACGACTCCACCTGTTCACGAGGCGCGACGACGAGGAGGACACGCCGCATCAGCTCGCCCGCCTCGTTGGGCCGCTCCTCGAGCACCCGGTAATCGAGCACGGACTCGTGCAGGGCGACCGGCAGCACCTCGTGGGCCTTGAACCGAACAGCGTTGTCGAACCGTGTTTCGTCGTCGATTCCGACGATGTCGAACGTGCGCACGCCGATACGGTTGCTCGCAAGGCCGATGCGGACGTCCTTCCTGGGAAGCTTCTCCTCGTCGAAGAATGCTTTGAGTGCGTTCGTCAGGGCATCCTGGTCGCGCACCTCACCGTCGACGACGATCCCGGCAGCGAGCGGCCGGCGGGCGAGCTCGACGAGCTCGTGCCCCGCATCGGTCTCGACGACGACGGCCGCCGCGATCTGCGACGCGCCGATCTTCAGGCCGACGACCCGACGGCCCTTGGCGCCCCGCGCCGACTTGCGGTTCGCAGCCTTCGGGTTGCGCTTGTCCCCCCGCGACCCGCCACGGCCCTTCGGGGACGATGTGTCCTCGATAGAGGGTGCGTCGGTCGAGGATGGTGCGTCGGGCTCAGACGTGTCGTTCGCAGCGGCTACCGGGGCAGGATCCATTTCGTCGACGGCTGTCGCTTCTTTGACCGGCTCGACGACCTCCGGTAGGGAAGGATCATCGGTCGCGTCGTCGGTCGAGCCAGACTCGGCAACGGCGACGTGCTCTACCTCGACGGGCTTCGCCGTGGGCTCGAGACCGAGCGCCTCCGCGGCGGGGTGGTCGACGGGCGCCTCGGGCACCGCCTCGATTGTCGCCTCTTCAACGTGCGCGTCCTCTCGGGTGACGATCTCGGCGACGGCTGGAAGGCTCGTTTCGCCGGCGAACTCGACAGTCTCGTGGTGGTCCTCGTCCTGCGCTGCGATCTCGTGCGGCTCGTCCTCGCCGACGACGTCCGCGTCGGGTGTCTCCTCGCTCGTCACGCGCTTGCGACGGAAGCTGAGCTCGCGCTTGTAGAACGGCACGACCTCCTTGGCCCCCGACGTCTCGACGTCACTGTTGGGGGTGTCGATCTCTGCCCCGGCGTCGCCGAGGCCGGTCCCGGGGGTCTGCCATGGAGCCTGCGAGTTCTCTTCCGGCTGATCGGGCCGCGCACTCGCCCGCGGCGCCTGGTGATGACGCTTGAAGGCGATCTCGGTGCGATAGCGCGGCTCGGATGTCTGTTCCTCGGGGGGCGCAAAGCCGATCGGGCGGCGGCGGGGGTCGCCCTGGTCGGCCGGACCGCCGACTCGTGTCTCACCGAAGCCGATCGCGGGCCTGCCCTGGCTCGGGCCGAGCGGGTCACCCGTCCGTGACGGATCGAACGCTGACGACGGATCGAACGCTGACGACGAATCGTCCCCGGCCCGTCGCTGCGGGAGGGAGAAGGAACTCGAGGGGTTCCACAGGGTCATTGGCGGCTAGCTCCCGGCCACCCGCAGCGCCGCGCCGAGACCCGGCGTGGCGACAGGTGCGCCGTCGTGGGACATGACAGGGATAGAGATGCCTGCGCGATCGAGCGCGGACATGAGTGCATCGGGCCGACTCGAACGGCCGACTGCTTCAGCGACGGTGATCAGCCGCTGCTGAACGAGGTCGGTCAGCGACTGCTCCATCGTCTGCATGCCACGGCGGGTGCCCGTCTGCATGTACGAGTAGACCTGCTCGACCTTGCCCTGACGGATCAGGTTGCGAATCGCGTCGTCCAGGAACAGGATCTCGAGAGCTGCGACGCGGCCCTTGCCGTCGGCGGTCGGGAGCAGCGTCTGGGTGACGATGCCCTGGAGCGTGTTGGCTAGCTGCATCCGCACCTGCGCCTGCTGTTCCGCGGGGAAGACGTCGATGATGCGGTCGATCGTGCTCGGCGCGCTCTGGGTGTGCAGCGTGCCAAACACCAGGTGGCCGGTCTCTGCGGCCGTCAGGGCGGTCGAGATCGTCTCGAGGTCACGCATCTCGCCGAGGAGAATCACGTCGGGGTCCTGGCGCAGCGCTCCACGGAGCGCGTCGGCAAATCCCGTGGCGTCCTGGCCGATCTCGCGTTGATTGACGATGCAGCTCTTGTGACTGTGCAGAAACTCGATCGGATCCTCGATCGTGATGATGTGGTCGCTGCGCGTGCGGTTGATCTCGTCGATGATCGAGGCGAGCGTCGTCGACTTGCCCGAACCGGTCGGGCCCGTGACGAGCACGAGGCCGCGCGGGTTCTTCGTCAGGTCGTGGAGGCTCGACGGGAGGCCGAGCTCCTCGAGCGACTTGATGTCCGTCGGGATGGTACGGAACGCGGCCGCCAGGCTCTCGCGCTGGTAGTACGCGTTGACGCGGAAGCGGGCTAGGCCGCGGATGCCGTACGCAAAGTCGAGTTGGCGCTGCAGCTCCAGGTTCTTCTGCTGCTCGGTCGTCGTGATCCGGTAGACCAGCTGCCGGACGAGATCCGAGTCGAGCTCGGGGAACTCGTCGAGAAGCTCGATGTGGCCGCGCAGACGCACCGCGGGGTGCGCGCCGACCGTCAGGTGCAGGTCGGACGCGCCGAGCGCGACCGTCCGCTCGAGCAGGGCGTCGACAGACAGAGGAACCACTGGCGGGTGTTCCGAAAGCTCCACGGGGCACCTATCGGCAGGGTCGGCTCAGGGCTTGAACCTGGATCGGAGCCCGGTCGGCGAAGGCGCACGCCGTGACCGAATGCTCTCGCTGCACTCTCTCACGCGCACGCGCGCGAGGCAGATCACCCGTCACTCCCGCCGCCGCAGGCGGACTCACTCCGTCACACATTCCCTCAACCGGGTGACCCGGGTCTCACCAAAGCCGCCCGTCTCTGCACGGCTCCCCACGCCGTCACAACGCAGACCTGCGACCACTCACCCGCGCCGAGGGACTCGATCCCCTGGAAATCACCCATTCGGGTCTACGGGGCCGAGCGGCCACCCGCCGATAGCTGATCTGTCGGTTCCACCCCCTAGTAAGGAGTACGCACATGTTTTCGTTCATCTCCAAGCTGCAGAAGCGGCTTGCCAAGGAGGAGTCGGGCTTCACGCTCATCGAGCTCCTCATCGTGCTTGTGATCATCGGCATCCTGCTGGCGATCGCCGTTCCGTCGTACCTCGGCTTCAAGGATCGTGCCAACAAGACGGCGGCGCAGGCCAACGTCCGCTCGGCCATCCCTGCCGTCGAGACCTACTTCTCCGACATCGGCACCTACGTCGGGATGGGTCTGACCACAGGTACAGCGCCCGACACAGGCGGCCTTCGGGGCATCGACGCGGGCGTCGTGCTCGACGCGCTGACCCCTGCGAACCAGACGGCGACCTCGTTCTGCGTCCAGGCCACCTCGGGGACTTTCACCTACTCCAAGGCTGGCCCGGCTGCGCCGATCACGCTAGCTGCCTGCCCGTAGACCAAGGCATCACGCGGCGAACGAAAGAGGGGGCGCGGGAGACCGCGCCCCCTCTTTCGTTCCGCGAGCGCGCCTCCGAGTGATCAAGGTGACCGCCCCTTCTGCCGATAGGAGATCCGTGAACACAATCGCCGCCTCATCTCAACGCATCCCGCGCCCTGCCCTGATCGGCATCGTCGCGCTCGTCGCAGCATTCGCCGCACTGATGGTCGTCCGGACGGGAGTGCTCGGAGGGTCGTCCTCGACCGCCGTCCCCACCGCCCCCGCGACCGCACCGGCTCCCGTGAAGGCATCCGCGACTCCCGCCGTGCCGAAGGTCGTGCTCCTCCCCGGCCTCCCCTCGGACGTCGCACACGCGCTTCGCTTCTCCAGGGTCGTCGTGGTCTCGCTCTACATCGGCCAGGCCCCCGGCGACCACGCGTCGGTCACGCAGGCCCGTCTGGGAGCTCGCGCGGCAGGTGCCGGCTTTGTCGCGGTGAACGTCGGCAGCGACAGGAAGGCTGGATCGATCGCCTCGTTCGTCGGGCCCGTATCTCCACCGTCGATGCTCGTCGTTCGCCGTCCTGGCAAGATCGTGACCCGGATCTCGGGACCGGTCGAGAGCGCCGTCGTCACACAGGCCGCGCACAACGCCGGCGCGCGTCGTTGAGTAAGACCCCTCTGGACACACCGGGCACGGGGTCGGTCGATACCGGCCCCGCCGGCTCGGTGTTCCAGCACGAGGTCCGTCGCGACGGACGCCTGATCGCAGCGTTGCACGCACATCAGACGGCCACCGGCGTCACCGTCGAATCCGAGGTGTTTCCGGTGACCCAGGCAGCAGGAGAGCCAGGGGTCACGCGACCGTTCGCCTTCACCTCACTCGATTACGCCCGCCGCTTCGCTGACGATGCGCTCGTGGCGTTCGAGTACCTGAACTGCACCGTCTCGTAGAGGCGACGCGCTTGCGTCGCCCGGCCGGAACCCCCGTGCGCCCCGGTGACCGGCTTTAGCCGGTCTCCAGGGTGGCTCAGTGCTGGTGCGGACCGTCCAGAATCCGCCTCGACAGCACCGGCTGCTACGACGCAGGCCGTCAGAAAGAGGCGACGACGCGAGCGAGCTCTTCGAGCGAGGTAAGCCCTGCTGCGGCTTTTGCGATCCCGTCGTCCCAGAGCGACCGCATGCCCGCAGCGGCGGCCGAGCGCTCGATCTCGTCTCTGTGAGCGTTCTGCGAAGCGAGCGCCTCGAGCTCGTCGTTCATGATCAGGAGCTGGAAGATGCCGACCCGGCCCTTGTACCCCGTCCTGTTACAGCGCGGGCAGCCGACCTTGCGGTACAGCACCATGCCCTCCCTGGCAGCGGCCATGTCCGGCGAGATCCGCGCCGACATCAGCTCCTCGGAGGTGGGCGTGTACATCTCGCAGCAGTTCGAGCACAGCTTGCGTGCGAGCCGCTGAGCGAGCACGGCCGACACGGCGGAGCCGGTCAGGAACGGCTCCACGCCCATCTCGTTCAGTCGCGTCAGCGCGCCAGGGGCGTCGTTCGTGTGCAGCGTCGAGAGCACGAAGTGGCCCGTCAGCGCCGACTCGATCGCCATCTTGGCCGTCTCGGTGTCCCGGATCTCGCCGACCATGATCACGTCGGGGTCGGAGCGCAGGATCGAGCGAAGCGCCGCCGAGAAGGTCATGTTCGCCTTCACATTGATCTGCACCTGGTTGATCCCGTGGAGGCGATACTCGACCGGATCCTCGACCGTGATGATGTTGATCTCCGGGCGGTTGATCTCGGCGAGGCCCGCGTAGAGCGTCGTCGACTTGCCGGAGCCGGTCGGCCCGGTGACGAGCAACGCTCCCGTCGGGCGGCGAATGATCTCGGAGAGCTTGTCGCGCATCGTCTCCGAGAGCCCGAGCGACTCGAGCGTCGGCATCGTGCGCGACTTGTCGATGAGGCGCATCACGACCTGCTCGCCCTCGACGGTCGGCAGCACGGCGACACGGATGTCGAGCAGGCGGCCGACCGCGCGAGCGTTCAGGGAGATGCGCCCGTCCTGCGGCTTGCGCCGCTCGGCGATATCGAGCTTTGCGAGCACCTTGAGGCGGGTCGTGACTCCGTTCGCCATGCGCTTCGGAATGCGCTGGACCTCGTTGAGCACGCCGTCCACGCGCACGCGCACGAGCAGGGCATCCTCCTGCGGCTCGAAGTGGATGTCGCTCGCGCCGTCGGTGGCGGCCTGCATGATGACCGCGTTGACGAGGCGAACGAGCGGAGCATCGGAGACGCCGTCGTCGACCTCGAGATCGTCCTCTCCCTCGCCCTCGTCGATGACGTCGAAGTCGTCGAGGGCCGACTGGGTCTCCATGACCTCGCTCTGGCGGGCTCGCCGCTCGAGCTCGGAGAGGATGTCCTCACGGCTTGCGACACCCAGATCGACGTGGTAGCGCGTGGCGAGCCGAAGCTCGTCGATGCCGTGAATGTTCGCGGGATCGGCGATCGCGATCCGCAGCCGCTGGTCGACGCGTGAGATCGGGATCGCGACGACGCGCTGCAGAGTCAGCAACGGCACGAGCTCGGCTGCGTCGGGCGAGACGCGATCCTCCTGCAGATCGATATACGGGAGCCCGTGGCGGCGGGCGAGCGAGCGGGCGATGCCCGACGCCTCTGCATACCCCTCGTCCTTGAGCGCCTCGGCGAGGGATCCGGTGCCGGCGCGACCACGTGCGGCTGCCAGGCGGTCGCGTGGAACGAGCTCCGTCGCCGCGACGAGGTCGGCAACGAGGTCGGCGATCGTCTCGAAACCGGGCGAACCGGAAGGTTCAGCCCCGCCCTCACTCCCCCCGGCGCGATCGCCGAGGTTCGTTGACGTACGGAGTGGGCCGGCGGGCTCGAAGTTCACGTAGAAGTTCCCTCAAACGAGGTATCGGCAGAACGAAGCCCGCGGTTGAGCGCGTCCAGCTTCGGCGGGTTACCCGAAGGTGCCGAGGTACCAGCCGAGGATCGGGTCACCGAAGAACAGGGCGACGACGGCGCCGAAAGCGAGGAACGGCGCCAAAGGGATCGCGATCTTCCGGGCCAGCGATCCGTGCCGAACCACGATCAGAGCGGCCGGGATGAGCGCCGCCAGGAAGCCAATCAGCAGGGCCACGGTAACGTTTCGCCCCAGCATCGCACCGATCAGCAGAGCGAGCTTGACGTCCCCCATCCCCATTCCCCTTGGGTATGCAAGCGCCGCAGCGAACAGGAAGCCAGAGGCGCCGAGAGCGCCGAGCGCCCATTCCGGGCTCGGGTGCAGCGCGGTCTGGGCGAGAAGTGTGATGACTGCGGTAGGCACTACAATGCGGTTCGGGATGATCCGGTGCTCGACGTCGATCGCCGAGATCACGACGAGAACGACGCAAAACCCTGCAGCGACGAGCGCGTCTGGCGTGAAACCGAACCGAAGCCCGCAAGCGGCGACGAGTAAGGCCGTAACCGCTTCCACGGCGGGGTAGCGCCACGGGATCGAAGCAGCGCAGTGGCGGCAGCGTCCGCGAAGGAGCGCGTACGAGACGAGTGGGATGTTGTCGCGCCCTGCGAGTTCGTGACTGCAGCTCATGCAGCGGGAGCGAGTCGCGCCGATCGGGATCCGCAGCGGCATCCGGGACGCGACGACGTTGAGGAAGCTCCCGACTGCGAGGCCGGGGGCGGCGAACACGGCTGCGACCGCGATATTCATCTAGCAGCGACTCGCGTTGCGCAGCGCGATCGCGTCTCGCAACTCGTAGTGCTCCGAGGCGTGGCCGACCGGGTCGAGCGCCACGTCAACATCGATCGCAACCGAGGGAAGCGAGCTGGTGGTGCAGGTCGGGGGGGTCGGCCAGATGTTGCCCGCCCAGCTGACCGGAACCACGGGGTCAAGGGCGTTCTGTGGCCATCCCGGCGACGGCTGCGTGATGAAGTCGACCTGGAACGTCGACCCAACTCCACCGTTGCACTCGGTCGGGTCGAGCCCGAGGAACCGATAGAGGCGGAACTGGCCGGGGTTGTCAACGGAGGGAATCGTGCACCACTGAACGCCCGCGGAAGGCGAGCCGGCGGGGATCACGGCCGGGCACCAGCCGGTGCCGGCCGAATCGCTTGTTTCCGTCAGCGTCAGAGTGAAGCCGCCGTAATTGTTCGCCTCGACGCTGTCGTAGCCTCCGCTCGCACAGTGGATGTCGAGTCGCATCCGCGCGAGCGCCAACCGTGCGGCCGCATATGCGCCCTCACGGCGGGTCTGGTCGACCTCCTCCCGGATGCCGACGGTGAAGCTCGTGACGAGCGCGCCAAGCACGATGCCGAGGATGAGTAGAACCACCAGCAGCTCTATCAGCGTATGGCCGTCCTCGCGCGCGAACCGGGCGACGATCTTCTTCGGAGGTGACGGCATTTGCATCGGCTCGTGCTCGGCATCGGCAGGTGCTCGGCTCGACTTGAGGTTCGCCCCGAACCCGAGATCCCTCGAATAAGCGACACCGGTTCGCTGGATTCTTGCCGACTGTGCTTGTGATGGCCCTCGGCACGCTCCCAGGTGGTATTGCCCGTTTGACGATAACGCGTTTACGCACCGTCGCCACCGACGAGAGCGGGTTCTCGCTCGTGCTCGCAATCATCATGGTGGCGTCGCTGTCGGTAGCAACCGCATCGCTCTCGAGCCTCGTCGTCTCGAACACAAGGTCTTTCGGACGCGACCGCCAGGAGGCGCGCGCGTTCAACGTGGCCGAGGCAGGGCTCAACTACGCTGTCTCACGCCTGACGACGTATGACCCGAGCGGCTCGCTCGCCGTGAACTCGACCATCGGCTCGACCGGGAGCCCGCAGCTGTTCACCCTCGATGGTGGCACGGGGAACGGTGGCTGGTGGGCCGAGAAGACTGCCGTGAACGTGTGGACGGTCCACGCCCGGGGCATCTCGCCCAACGGCGCCGTAAAGCGTGAGGTCGCTGTAGAGACGACAACCGATACGGTCGTCACCAATATCCGGGCATCGGCTGCCTGGGGGTACGGGCTCTTCATTGCGAGCCCGGCCGGCTGCACGACGGTCGTCGGCAACGCCGTCGTCACGATGCCCGTGTTCGTCAAGTCCGATCTCTGCCTGCAGGGCAGCAGCGGCATCGCGGAACCGAGCGCCTCGGGCACGAAGAAGGTAACGCTCTACGTCGGTGGGAAGCTGACGACGACCGGAAGCGCGACGGTCGGCACGCCGAGCCGCAAGATAATCGCCGCCACGGTCGTCGGCGGCTGCAACGGCGGCACGGCCTCGATCTGCAGCAACTCGAGCTTCTCAAAGGCGTACGCCGACTCTTACTACTCCGCTCCGACGACGCTGACGAAGCCGCCCATCGACGTGCAGGGGACGTACGACTCGGGCGACTGGAATCACCCGCATTGCACGACCGGGTCGTTCACGTTCGACAACAACGGGACTAGGAACAACAGCGTCGGCACGTTCTCGCTGTACGGCTCGAGCTACGTCTGCGAGGTGAAGGACCCCGACGACAACGATGTCGTCGGAAAGCTCGCCTGGAACAACGCGACGAAGGTGCTGACGGTTAGCGGCGTCCTGTTCATCGACGGCAATCTGGATCTCGCCGGCGGATCGCAGGCGAGCTACACGGGTACGGCTGCGCTCTACGTGAACGGCTCCGTGAAGACGAACGGCAACTCTGCGCTGTGTGGCCCCGGCGCCACGCTCGCTGGCAGCTCCTGCAACGGCCTCTGGGATGCGACGCAGGGGGCGCTCGGAATCGTGGCCGGAGCCGGCTGGGCGATGACGGGTACGGCGGAGTACAACGTCATCGCGTACGTCGTCGGCGACTACGACGACGGCGGCACTGCCAGGGTGACGGGCCCGATCATCACGGACACGGCACATGTCCACGGCACCCCGGACACAACCGACGCCACGGACCCGCCGCCGGGACTTCCCGGCGCCGCCGGATTCACGTCCGCAACAACCTGGGCAGTCGCCCATGGGACATGGCGCCAGGTCCCGGTCACCGGCTAAGCGGATGTTCAAGGACGCGGGCGCGACAGCCGATGTGGATCGCATGACGCTCCTTCGACGCACGCGCTCGAGGCTCGACGACGAGTCAGGATCCATGTTGATCGAACTCGTGATCTCGCTCATGTTCCTTGCCGTCGCCGTCGGCGCGCTGATATCGGTCTTCGCCTCGAGCATGATCTCCCTGCGGAACGCAGGGATCTCAGGGACAGCCCAGACGCTCGTGGAGCGCCAGATGGAGGCCTACAAGACGCTCCCCTACCCCGGCCTCATGCTCAGCACCGCCACGATTCCCGGTAACTCGGATGTCTACGTGACGAGCCCGCCAACGACCGTCTCAACAGGCTTCGTGAACGTTTCCGGTGGAACGGCGTCTTCATCGGCGTGTATTGCTCCCGCGCAGGCGAACGCCCAATGCGCGAAGCAGACGTTCATCGGACCTGACGGAAGGACCTACCGGGTGGACTCCTACGTGATTGCGGCGACTCCGAGCGGCGGTCGGGCGGGCAAGCAGGTCACGGTAGCCGTGCGCGTGATGGACGGGAGTACGCCCGGCCCGATCAAGGCGCAAACGACCTCTGCGTTCGACCCGGCCAGCCCGCCCTCGTAGCCCTGCGCCGCAGCTGTAACGTCGCCTCGGCAACTCGGCAATGGGGCACGACTGGGGAGTGCGAGCCCACTGCGGCCAAGGCCCGTCGAGCGATTCTCGCGGACTGGCTAGCGGAGGCCGGCGGCGAGCGTCTGGGCACCCCGCAACGGAGCGCCGCCCCCGGACTCTGCGTCAGAACCGTCCCGCTTCCGCTCGCTTGCAGCCTGTTCACGACCGCTCGCGGCCGATTCCTTCTCGGCTCGCTCGAGTGCGACGAGGAAGTCGTGGCGATTCGAGGAGGCGTTCGCGGCGACCTCACGGTCGACCTCGCCGGACAGCACGAGCTCGATCAGGGACTGGGCGAACGTCTGCATCTGGAAGAACTCACCCGCTGCGATCGCGTCGGTGATCTCGTCCGGCCTGTCCTCACGGATCAGGTCCTGGATCCGCGCGTTCGTCACCATCACCTCGACGGAAGGTACGCGACCACCTCCG
>Ga0315283_10003288_pt1 | contig 13743 bp, 14 predicted proteins | sample YL17G09_0_MG_FD_204541 | JGI IMG/M metagenome (GOLD analysis project Ga0315283, IMG submission 204541) | Sediment microbial communities from Yellowstone Lake, YNP, Wyoming, USA - YL17G09_0 | ecosystem: Environmental > Aquatic > Freshwater > Lake > Sediment | place: USA: Wyoming | collected... | reverse complement strand
TTTTGCTGATGGCGCGTCGACCTTGACTTGCCATTGGCGTGCAAGCAAGCGCAGGCTCGCCGCGGTGCCCCGCAGGACAACCCAATCTCGGTTACCTAAGCTGCGAACGACGCCTCCCACGTCCTCGTTTGCGGTTGCATGCCACAAGTTGATGTTGTCCATGCGGGCGCGCAGGTTGGAAAAAGAGGCCTGGTTCGGAACCAATCCAGGTTGCTGTCGCTGTAGATCGTCAACAACGCGCTCTGCGAAAGCGCTGCTCACGCCTGCGCCCAGGTTGAGCCCTTCAAGAAGCCGAGGCTGCAGCCAGGCAACTGACATGGCAGGCATCATGAAAGGAAGCTCCTTGTGTAGTCTTTCCACGTTTAATTTCGACCAGCATTCATCTCGAAGCGGCGGCGCAAACACCAAGCGCATCTTCCATGCGCGACCAAGGATAACGAGGTCTTTTGTCGCGCGCGCCCATTCTAGGCAAGTCAAGTTGGCGACGTGCCAATTCATGCTGAGAAATGGCCCCTGAAGCTTGGGCCTGTCTGGCCGCCCGAGCCAGTCCCAAAATATGCGCCACGATGTGGCCAGATGAGGACGCGACAGCGTGTCGCTTAATATTTCACTCTCGACGATAGGAGCATGAGGCGCGGGAGCTTTGAAAACGGCGACCTCATTTGCATTTGCTGCCGCGCAGATGGCGTTTTCCACAACAGCGGACCACGCGTCGTCCATAATGGGGTCGTCCGCAGCGGCCAGCTCCTGCAGCGCCAGCGGTGGTCTTGCGCCGCCATGCATCCGCGCAAAAGCGAATCGCAATCGCGTCAACGTAAAGATGGAGGCATCACCAAACGTTGCATACCGCCATTTGCCCGTAGCAAACGTCTGCGAAAGTCGGGCACGGTTGAGCGCGTCGGTGATTGCCCCGTGCCGATCCGCATGAAACCGTCGCGCTTCGCGCTTTACTCAGCATTGCCAAGACATCGAGCTTGTGTGTGCCCCCACCCGCCCCCTCGTCCGAATTACCTTGATCGATTTCGATCGCAATATGTCACGGGTCAATCCAACGCCTCGCGTGCCTATTTTGCGTTCCACACCACCGTCCGCCGAGCACGCGAACTTCGGCGTCAGTTGGCCGCGTGCAAAATGCAGAATCGCGCGCAACCTGTCATCCAGGCACGGACAACTATGCAGAGCGCGAGCGTCGCAACTGTTGAAGCAGTTGCTTGCGGCGTCAGTCTTTTTGCGTCCGTGCGCGGCGCTCACAGCAACGTACGTTGCGTTGCGCGTGTCGATATCGCGCAGCGATGCCGCAAAACGTGCCTTTCCAAAAGCTCTGGACACGGCCTCAAATGCAAACACGGCAAACATCGTCGCTTTGGAGGCGCCATTGTGCGAAAAGCTCGGCAACACGACGCAGTCGATGGCATGATCCGCCACAAAAACGGACGCGGCGTGCAGTTTGCGGATGACGGCGGCAAAGTCGACTGCAGCCGTGCTGATGGATCGCCGAAACGGCATGGTGTAGTTGGCGCACTGCAGTTTGGCATTGTTCCTCATGGCACCCGCTTGCATCATGTCGTACGACCCGCGACCACCCTGGTGACTGGATGCGGCAAACATGGCGCGATGATCGAGCTTCAACGGATACGACAGGTGCACGTTGACTCCACCTTCTGCAAACGTGTCGCGAGGCAGCCGACAGATGCCCACCGATTGATTGCACGTCCGTTCAAGCCCGCACAGTCGCTCTGCGACGGTGAAAGAAGTCGACTTGTCGACCAGCAATATCCTCGCCCAAGCCGTGGTGGCGTCAGCGACGCGTTCGGACAACGGAAAGTAGGTGACGCTGTTGAAAATTGAGGCGGGCGACAAACTGTCTGGCGGGTCGCGAATGGTGTAGATAGCGCTCGATGGGAGCCTCTTTAGGGCCATGTCATAATTTATGATCGCAAATGAATTGACGGGGACGACGAACGGAGCGTAACCCATGTGCAGCAGCTCTGCTACTGTGTGCACCAGTCTTGCGGCAGCGGACTCGACCGCCAGCCACTCCGTGCAAGATTTGACGCTGACAGCGGACGATGGCACGGCATGCTCGTCGTCGATGTTCAAAATGCGCGCAACGTCGGGTCGTTCTTTAGCGAACGCGGGAATAACTCGCAGAGGAAAAAGTTTCGAGACGGACACATACGCCGCTTCGTTCAAGGCCACAAAGGCGGTCGACACCTCATTGTCGTCGAAAGATTTTTGGAAGGGCACATGTGTCGGCACGTCCCCATCAACAACCACCAGCGTCAGAGGCATGCCAAGGCGGCCTCGTATGGCCACGGCTCCAATCGGGCAAGACCGCAACCGGCGGGGCGCGTGCACGATCGAAATCGAGCGTCCGTAGTACTCGGGCTCCATCATCCAGCCTGCGTCGACGAGGGTGGCGACATTGTAAAACCGCGGATTGGCGTGAAGTCGTTTCTGGGTGAGAGGGCAGACACCGGCGCGTCAGTGGCTGGCGACGACGTCCGCTCCCCCGAGCGCACTCATTCATTGCCTGGGCGCGATGAAAGACTCACCCTCCACTTTTGATCCCGCATCATCCAATATAGAGCCAGGTCGAACGGTTCCCTGTTGCCGTAAGCCATTTTCGCTGCATTGAGGACGGTCTTCAGCTCTGGTCCAATGCGGTACATGGCGTTCCCATTTATGTGGAGTCGCAAATCCGGATTTAATTTGTAAACCGACTCGCAATGGTGGTTGCCCTTGGAGTAGACGCAGTCGCTCGTGATTGTGGCCCCGCTGACCAACGTGTTCGAATTTGTCATTGGGTCCAGCAAGTGGTCCAGCCATCCTCTTTGCAAAGTGCACACGTCGGTCTCCATTTGCTGCACGAAAGCATAATGCTTAGTATACTTTGCGTGTATTTGGCCATCCAAAAATGCATCGTAAAAAGCGGTGTTCGGTCCGCCCACCCAGTCGGCGTCTTTTCGTTTCTCGTCGATGACGGCAACGTAACGATCTGACTGTAAATGCACAAAATCCACAAACACGTGCGGCTGCGGTCGCAAACGGGAAACAGCCCGTTTCAGAATTGCTTGTAGCTCCCTTTCGCGACCGTCGGACGCAAGCCCGCTGATTGCGAGCAAGACGTTGAATTTCGTCTTGTTGATGGTCGACTGCCACGGGTGCTTGTCAAACGTGCAATCAGCAAAATCCTGCAGGGCGCTTGCGTTTTCCGAAACGTGGAACGGTATGTAGAGTAAAAGAGGAGCGCTCGGCTTTTGTAATTGTAAACGTGGAGTTGGAAGTTGCGACGACGGCTTAGTCGACGCCGTGGCGCCTGCGCGCAACGTCAAACGCAGCAACAGGCTTACCAGGAGCATGATGTCAACATGTCATTACACACATGCGATGCCACGTAAGCTTGGTTGGAAAAATTGTGCGCGCAAAAGGAGGCTGCGTCGCAAAAGTGGGTCCTCGACAATAAATAAAGTAAGTTTGCAAGGATTTTGCAACCTGCAAAAAACGTCGCGAGCGATTGATCGGCACAAAATCGGCACAGCGCGCTGTCGCGCGTCGCATGTATGCGCAAGGCGCTATAAGACGCAACGCGTCAGCAAACGTTTTGGCGCAACAACAATCGTCCCCCGTGTCGCAGGCATCGAGAGCGCGCCCCCGCACACATGTGGGTGCGCTGCCGCTTGCAAAGCGATGTGCGGTCAATGCTATTTTCCTGTTGTTCGCAGCACAAGGCGCGTGCGGCAGCATGTCCCTTTCTCGTTGTCGCGACAAGCTGGCTCACAGCATGCACACATTTCACATCGGCGAACACTTTGGTTCCCAAGCTGCGCACATTCATCGCACCGACCTCCCCGACGGCGACGCGGGTCCGCAGTGCGCCACAGATGTCGAACTCATATTCGAACCGGCTGGAGGCTGGGGCGACCAACTGCGAGGCATGGTCATGGCGCACCATGCGGCTTTGCTGACGGCGAAGAGGTTTCGCGTGCACTGGCCGCACGGCTTCAACCTTACGGATTACTTCAACGCGCAATTACGCATGGTGACATTGCCCAGGGAGGTTCGATCTCAGATGCCTGTCATCGAAGCTGTCGACCGGTTCGACTTTTTCAAGGACGCATCCAACATCGAGCGCATCCGCGACATGAGCGACCCATTTGTCCTGCACACAAACGCGTACCAATGGTTGCATTTGGTGCGTTCGCCCGTCGTAAGGCTCGCCGCAGAATACTATGGGCTGGCCGGCCTCAGCTTTCACGATCTGTTTGTTCTGAGCATGCAGGTGCTGCTGCCTTCGGTGACGGCGCCGGTCCAGCATGCCGTCAATCGAGTCCTTCATCGAGACCTGGATACCGCCATCTCTCTTGGAAAACGCGCGTCGAAGCGCCCGTTTCACTCCACCATCGGCGTCCAAATCCGGACTGGCGGGCTCGGCGAAAATTGGATCGACAGCGAGACGAAGCATTCGATCGAAGACGTGCGCTGCTTTGCCGAGGAGGCGCGCCGCCTGTGCAGGCCGTACTGCGCCATCTTTTTGACGGCCGACTCGGCCGCGGCGGCATTGATGTTCAAAAGCTTCTTTGCGGACTCTTCAACCCCTGTTTTTGAGTTCACGGGAGAGGTGTTGCACACCGACCGACCAGTGCCCGATTCTGTCCGTAGCATCGCCGACGGCGGCAACGATCCCTGGCTGAAAACATTTGTTGACTGGACGGCCATGACCCAAGTGGATGTGCTGCTCATGTCGCGCAGCGGATTCGGGTGGACGGCTGCCTGGGCTGGCAGCGTGCCGTACGTCAGGTGGTTGGCACTGGGCAATGCTGAAGCTGCGTGTTCATGGAACGTGTTTGATAAAAGCGCGGATTTCGACGGCAATTCTGGATGGTACTGAATTTTTCAACTGCCAAACGCCGCAGTGCTTGAACTATTTATTTTTCTCTCGGCCGTGTAAATCGTGCCATGCGGAGGCCGATCGCGTTTTACTTCTGCCACCTCGTGAGCGAGGGCGATGTGTGTCCGTTTGCAACGCGCGACGCCTCCACGCATTCTCCCATCTTCTGGGCGCCACAACTCACTGTTCGCGTTTCCGCAACACGTGAACGATGGATTCTCTCGGGTTTGGAGCGTCTCGATAGGAATGAAGATGCTCGGGTCTTAGGGTTAGGGATAGGGTCACGGCGGCTGGAGTTGGGCTGCGCCTGAGACGCGTCCTTGACGGACGCGTTCTGCTCCAGCAGTCCAGTAGTCGGGACTGCGATGACCGGGCCACTGCCTCGTGGGCGGAACGGGGTGCGGTCGCTGCTCGCCCGGGCCGCGCTGCAGCGCGTCGGCAGAGGCGGCCAACGCCCGCCCGCCCGCTCGCCGCCGACCTTGAGCGACCTTGAGCTCAAGGTCGCTGAAGGAGACCTTAGGGTTAGGGACGCCACTGTGCAAGGTGACAATTGTCGACTCTGCCGCAGTGCAGGTCGCGCCCGCCCATGATAAGCTTGCTACGTTTGCACGACCGACGGCCGCGCCGGCGTCGGCATCGTTCGCAGCCTGTTTGTAAATAAAGTCGCGCGGCCACTGAGAGGCCGCGCGCGCGCGTCAGGTCAACAGGAGGCGCCCCCTGCCGTCGCCAGGGCTGTTGGCCGTGCCCGGGACCACCGCGTCCTGCCCGAGCGCACGCAGACCGCGGGGCGGAAAGACGCGGGGGCGGCGTAGGGGGGGGCGGCGAGCAGGGCCTAGACGCCGGCACATGGCAGCCATCAGCACATGGGCGCCCAACCTGCGCCCTCTGGCCGCGGGCGGCAACGATGGCGATCCCGATTTCCGAGCCGTCTCCCGCATTGTCGAAACGCCCCACGCCAACGGGCAGACCGTCTTCTGTGTCCACTATGTAGGTTTTGGCGCTGTACTCGTTGCGCAGGCGGCTGTAAAACCAGCGCTCGAATTTGCAAGTTTGTACAATCCAATGCAATCCTATGGACCTGAAACGCGACGCGCTTCATCGCCGGCTCGACCCCGCGCACTGTGAAGAGAGAAACCGTAACCATTGTTGTTCTCAAAGTGCACCTGCCGTCATCAACTGTGCGCGCCAGCATTGTTTCTTAGTTGCTCAGTTGAACGCCATGCAAAGCAGTTCCGCGAAATTTGATCGTGACACGAACCGGCGTCGGCACATTGAACTCGTAGCGCGACGAATTCAAAGACGGATGCGAATGTTGGCAAACTCCAGTCGCTTTGGAGCATGCGCGAACGTGCATGTACCAGCTGCCATCTTGGCCGCGTTCTGGTGTGTGGATGACGAACATGCGCTCGGCTGCAACATTTTTCAGAACGACTTCCCCATCTTGTCTGCCGTTTGCGTGGCCCCTGATGCCAAACAGCTTGTAGCGCGGCCAAGATAACAGTCTGATGGTGCCATTCTGAGGCACAAATGTGCGGTAATGGTGCCCATCTAGAAAAATTGGGGACGGACTGCCGTGCTCTTGCACGGTAAATGGGTTGCCAGCGCGTTTCATTACAGTCACAGGTCGACGAAAGTGTATGCCGTTGCGACTGGTGGACAGCATCAGTCGATTGTCGCCCCCAAACTCAGGAATGGCTGCCACGAACACGCCCGGCTCCAGCTGGGACACCAAGCTGTCGTAGACTTGCCCACGACACTGATGGCTGCACGTAGCAGTTTGCTTGAACTGTGATACACAGCTCGCATTCCAGGGCGGGGTCAGCGCTTCGCCGAAACATTGCGCAAAGTCGGTGCCGTTGCCGCGGCAGCCGCGGTAAAGTGTCGAGTTGAATCCGTGGTCGACGTCTTTGATCTGCCCGGGACACTGAAACTTGGACCAGCACTGCGTGACGCAGTCGTCCAGCGACCACCACGACTCGGCATGCAGTTGCAAGCACCCTTTTGTGACGTCGATTTTGAAGACGCCCGTCGACCTGACGCCCCAGTTCGATTCTTGCTCAGGAGAACTCACGACACTCGCGCGAGAGCTAAGGTAGAGAGCATCGTTGATCTCGTACGTGGACATGCAGCAATCAGACTGTCCAAGCAAAAAGTTGGCGTTGGTAATGTTGTAGTCCTTGGATTGCCACGTCATAAAGTCCTCGCGATTGCACAGGCGGTAAGTTGTCCAGTTTGCCAGGTTGCGACTGAGCGACAGCTTTGGGTAGTACCCTTTGTCCTCGACAATGTGCACAAAACGCTCCCCGTTCGGGCCGGCGCTGCCGTGTCCAACCGGTCCATACACCGAACCAGTCATCCATCGAGCCTCGTCGTCCGGATGGGGACCACCCACATCATCCACAAACGTTTGCTGTTGCAGGTCAAACTGTCCGATGCGATTGACGTGACTTCCGTCCCACTTTCCGTTGAAATTTAAAGTCTGCGTTTTAGCGCCACCCTGCGCAGCAACGTAGCGTGTGTCTGATTCGTCGCGAAATGCAGAAACACAAAACAGGTTGTTCATGTCGCCGTTGGCTCCGAGTGAGCTCGCGTAATCGTGTACGCCTATTGAGGGATGCATGACCACGATCGACGCGTGTTTGGTAGCCGCAACGGCAGTGTGGTCGGTGAACAAGTGAAGGCCAGGGTTGAGACGCAGTTGGCTGCGCTCCACCTGCTCTGCGCGACAGTCGTGATAGTTTTCCGAGTTGAACAGCCACCGGTGCATGACTTCAACAGGCAGGAGGGCGCTGTACTTTGACAGAAAGTCCGTGCTCAGAAAAGGAGGTTTCGACTCGTCAAAACAGACGTCATCTGTAAACGCATGCGATGTGGCCGCAACATGACTCAAAAGTGTCAGGCACAACGCCACCTGTTTGATCGTTGACGGCATCATGGATGGGATCGCAGATGAGTGTTGCAACGCCAACTACAAGTAGTGGTTGACTTTAAATTATTTTTATTATGCCTTTTGCTTGCGGGATTTTTTCCCAGCCACACGCACCGTTTTGTTGCATGGAAGGACAAAGGCCATTTATTTTATTGTTTCGAGCGGGCCAAAGAAGGGGCCAGGGGGCGGTGCATTTTTTACAAGCACTTTTTTTTTCTCAATCTGCAAAAATACTCCTTAGGGCCACACTCTCGATAGTGTGCCCGTCAACTTTTTGTTTACTGTTTTTCATTCGGGTTCGACCATGTCGCCCGGCCACCCTCTGCCAGCCCACGGACCCATCCCCTACGGCCGTCAATGCATCACAGACAAAGACGTCGCCGCCGTGGTGGACGCTCTGAGGAGCGACTACCTGACGCAGGGCCCTAAAATCGCAGAGCTCGAGCAAGCGTTTGCCACCTACGTGGGGTCGGCCCACGCCGTCGCCGTGGCTAACGGCACAGCTGCCCTGCACCTGTGCGCCCTGGCGCTGGATGTGGGCCCCGGCACCCAAGTCATCACATCCCCCATCACGTTTGCAGCGTCCGCCAACTGCGTGCGCTACTGCGGGGGCGACGTCTGGTTTGCGGACATTGACCCGGTCACGTACACGCTGGACCTGCAGGCCACGCGGCGCCTGCTGGAATCCAAACCGAAAGGTTTCTTCAAAGGCATCATCCCCGTCGACTTTGCGGGGCTTCCCGTCAACATGGAGGCATTTCGCGTGCTGGCCGACGAGTTTGGGTGCTGGCTGATTGAGGACGCGTGCCACGCGCCGGGCGCCGCCTTTGTCGACTCCAAGGGGGACGCCGTGTCGAGCGGCAGTGGGCGCTACGCCGATCTGGCCATCTTTTCGTTCCACCCCGTCAAACACATCGCCGCGGGCGAGGGCGGCATGGTGACCACCAACAATGAGCACATGTACAAGCGGCTGCTCCTGCTGAGAACGCACGGCATCACAAAGGACGGCGACCTGCTGAGTGTGTGTGGTAGGTGTCGGCCAGAAACTTGAGGATGGCCATCTCCTCGGCCGACGCGCGTGTTTTGGATGGGTCGTTGACGACCTGCACGATGCCGAGGCGCGGGTCGCCCCGCTCCGAAAAGTAGTGGACGCGCGCAAAGTCTGAGCCCCACGTGTTGGCGATGGCGGGCACCGACACGTTCTGCCTGTGTACTGTGGTGGTGATGCCCACCACGATGTTGGTGATGAGGGCGAGCCTCATGGTGTGTGGGGTGGGGTGGGGGGGTGGGGGGGGCGCCCCCACGACTTTTTGATGGGCGTGGTGTTTTGACGAGAGTTGTTTATTTTTTGTTTTGTTGTCCTCTTTTTTTGCCATCCCGACGGGGGATTCGGAGGTTCCTTTGCCAACCCCCAGAATGGATGCCTCGTGGCGGTCAACAGCGGAAAAAAGGTTGAGCCAGGCCCCTTGAGGCGGGTGCCTGACAAAACAAAAGTAAATGAAAAATGCCCCCTCACACAAGGAAGCACGCACGAAATGTCATCACACACATTTGTTCAAGAAAATGGCGCCTTTTATCGCGAAAGGCGCCAAGTCATGGCGGTCGACATTGATTGTCGCCTTGACCACGTTGACGATCTTTCTGGCGCTGGTGCGAAAGAATGTGAATCAGCAGCCAGCCGACTCGACGCCGCGGAATGTGCTCCGCCGCCGCGAGCTCGCACGTCGCACTCGTTTTGGCCCGCGCACTGTCGATCCCGAGTTTTGCTCCACGCTGTCAAGTTTCGACAGCGCCGCGAGCAACCTGTTTCGGCACGCAACGACCGCCAGGCCAAGTTCGTATCCTTACATCACCGGGGACACCATCCGTGCATTTGCAGACCACGTTTTCGATGAAACGACGGACGTGCGTGGGTGGAGCCGCAAGGCGCTCGACGTCGAGGCTGGAAACGTCGTCTTTTTGAAGACAGACTTTATGCACGATTTTTTTACGTCGACGTTTCCGCGCATCAAGAATGGATTTGTTCTGGCTACTCACAACTCTGACTTTCCTGCCCCCTCACAGTATGCGTCGTTCCTGGACGATGCCAGACTACTTGCCTGGTACGCGCTCAACCCCGACACAGTCCACCCCAAACTTGTGCCCGTGCCAATCAGTTTGGCCAACGCGCACTGGCCGCACGGCCGCCCGCCAGTGGTACAGGACGCGTTTGACGCCAAAAAGGAGGCCTGGAGCGCGCGGCAGCACGGCCTCTACATCAACACGGACGTCACGTCCAACAAGGACGATCGCTCAAAGGCTCTGACTTCCGTGGCCAGCTTGGAGAGCGTTTACGTCCGTCGGGGGCGGCTCAACTACTCAGACTACTTGCACGACGTCGCAAACTCAAAGTTTGTTCTCAGCCCGCCGGGCAACGGCGCAGACTGCCACCGGACGTGGGAGGCCATCTTGTTGAACGCTGTGCCGATTGTGGCGTCGTCCTCCCTGCTCAGCCCCCTGTACAAAGGGCTGCCCGTTCTGACTGTTGACGACTGGAGCGAGATCACAGAAGCCAAGCTGCAGCAGTTTGCGCCGCCCACCGACAGGCACTGCGTTCCAGACGTGATGCGCGCCGACTACTGGTTTGGTCGCATGCTGTCCCACAAGCAACGCAGCGTGCTGCAAGGTTCATCTGAGCCCCAACACACTCTACAACCCGTCTACATGCGTCCCAGCGTGGCCGACGGTCAGGTGCGCCTCGACACAGAGTTTGGTTTGTTGCTGTTCCAACTGTCGTCTCGCCCGGACGTCAACCGCGTTCTTGAGATAGGGACGTGGAAAGGCGGGGGCAGCTCACTGTGCATTGCGCGTGGACTCAATATGCACCGTCACGCCGGTACGGAGTTCGTCACGGTGGAAACCAATGCCGACCGCCACGCTATCGCGTCCGACACTTTGTCAAACTATCAGTTCGTCAAGTGCCTGCACGGCACGGCTGTCGACCACAAAATGGTGTCCACCCACGACGATGTGCAGCGTTTCTACCAGCAGCACCCGCACATGTTGCTGCCTGCATGGCAAAAGTATCGTGCTGAAGAGGAAGAAGAATCGAGCCTATTTGCTGGACAGCAGCAGCCCATCCTCGACCGGTACTGCGGCAAGTTTCCTCCCTTCGACCTTGTCTTTCTGGATGGCGGCGAGTATTATGGGCGGGCCGAGTTTCTGGAGGTCTTGTCCAAGTGCAAGCCCCGCGTGTTGGCGCTGCACGACATCAGCTCGTTCAAAAACTACGACGCACGCACAACTTTGTTGCGTGCAAGCAACAGCGGCGCGGCAAATGCCTACAAACTTGTACGTGAGAACACGGAGGGGGCGGGGTATGCGGTTTTTGAAAGGGTTTGAAAGGCCTGTAACCGCGCACACCGAAGTTACAAAACAACATAAACGCCGAGCGCGAACGAACCAGACATCAACAAATCGCTGCTTTTGTCGGAGTCTGCTACCTTCCACGCCGATTTTTTTGTCGCTCAGTCTGTTCACCACTGCGGCGATGCGGGCGACAGCCGTTGACGAGTCGTTTTGAGCAAACGCCAAGACGAAATGGCTGAGTTTTGGAACAGTGCATTGGGCGCAGGCTTTCATTGCCGAGGCGTTGGTGCTGCCCGACATTGTTGATCGTGCGCTCTTGACCTTTACCGCTCTGGACCTTTACGTGCACACAAACCAGATTTGGTTTGTGCTCATAGACATGCCCCACTGTGTGGCGGTGGTCATGGCATGAGACCGGTTCCTTCCGTAGACAGCCAACATCCATCCAAACATAAAGTTAAGTAAGGGCGACGCCACACGACAAGGTAAAGTAAGGGCGACAAAAGAGGTGCCGGCACTGACCAGCGTCAGGCGCTGAGACACGACTTGAACCCCAAGAGCGAAATACGCCGCAAGCACGACCCGCCCGTCGGTCGCCGCGGCTTGTTCGCAGCTGCGGTGGTGACGGGCACGTGGTCCCCATATGGCGACTCCATTGCGAGGCCTCATCGTCGCCTCTACCTCCCTGCAGCCACGGGTTGCGTCCGTTTGGGCGCCTGGCTTTAGCTTGCACACCTAGAAACCACTCGTTGCAGCCCACGTCCTCGCGCGCTCACACCGTCAAAAGATCGCGCGCGTTGGTCGGGTCGTGCGTGGGCAGTCCCTTGAGCGCCCCCGTGTTTGGCGACCACCCTCAAAGGGCTTCGGGTCGTCCATCACGACGGCGCTGCGGCTGGCCTGGCACGCGCGCTCAAAGAGGGCGACACCCTCCTCAAACGCCCCCCCTCCCAACGCCCAGCGGCCCGGCAGGATTTCGACGACGCTGATGACGAGGCCGGGATATGCGCCGGTTGCAGGCCGCAAGTCGCGCTCCCTGGCGCGCACCCTGGATGTGCACCCCACCTGCGACAGGCCCGATTAGCCAAGCCGGCCGTCGCAGGCGCCGGCCGGCGCGGCCACCACGGCGGGGTCGCCGAGTCCCGTTTGATATGGCATGTATTCAGGATTTGTTCCACAAAGCCTGAAGCTCATTCCAAATATGCAAAAAGGCGTTCTGATTAAAATAAAGCGGGCAAACGCACATAGCGTCGCAGGAACCACCTCGCGATTTAATCGCGCGCACCCCGGCAATGCCGCGCAGCGTCCTGCTTCAACGCCTGGCCGCAGTGCTTGCAATGCTGCTGGCGGCGTCGGGTTGCGGCCGCGCAGCAGCCAGCCGTGAGCACACCCGGCCCTTGATAGGACGCGAACAGGAGGATCGCGCAAAGCCTTATCTGCAAGACTTGTTGCAGAGAGCGGCGCACACCCCAAAAGGATACTTTATGGAACATGTGCTGACGGAAATGCTGGCTTCTCCTGCCCCCGGCATGACGACGTTGAAGGCCCGCAACGTATTTTTCATCATCATGTGTACGTCCAAAAACAAGGACAGGATGCAAAATATTGTCAACGGATGGCTGCCCTGGGCACCTCACCACGCGATTGTCACCGACGCGCCCGTGCCGCTCGACGACCAGCACATGGAACACGCCGCCCGGCAGGTCGTTGTGGACGTCACCGAGTATAACGATCAAAAGCACGACCCGCAGTCGTATGGGGCAGCCAATTTGAGGCATCTTGTTGCCCTGAAAACACTGGATCCGCCTCCAGACGTCGACTGGGTTGCCTTGATTGACGACGACACTTTCGTGAACATTCCTATGTTGACTCAGTTTGTTCGCCAGTTCCCCGCAACCCTTCCCCTCGCATTTGGGCGCGTGTACGAACCGCTGAAGGGACAGACTCCCACAAATTCGTCGACATGGTTCAGTGGCGGAGGTGGCATCCTGCTGTCCCGAAAAGCGCACCACATGATTTCGCGGCATTTGTTTGAGCATGAGTGCCCGCTGGTCATGGGGATCAATGACGTGACAATTGGCCAATGCTGCAGCGCCTTGGGAGTCGCCAAAGTGCACTCTCGCATGTTTCAAGCAGTCAACATTAAGCCTACACATGGTTACCATAACGTGGACGACGCGGGATTCTACGTCACGCTGCACCGAATCGACACTGCAGCCAAGATGATGGAGCACACATGCACTGTTGCCCATCGGTTTCAAAAAGAGCACCCGAAATGCAACGATGCAAAGCCGCACTGCGGCCCTGTTTGTTTTTATGAATGAAGCAACAACAGCAACGAACCCTTACACCAACGCTCTATGTAAGACGAAAACGTAGCATTTCGCAACAAAGATGCATCGACCTTGCTCCTTTTTTCAGTCGCGCAGCATCCAGCACAGCAAATCCATCATCGAGTTTGACAACTTTGCGCCGCTTTGCTCGGCGACGCTATTTAGCCTGGCCGGATCGCCGTACAGTACGGAAATGTCGTTGGATCGCACCAAATCTTGGCGGACCCGCACGTCCATTTTGTGAC
>Ga0315283_10003287_pt1 | contig 13744 bp, 11 predicted proteins | sample YL17G09_0_MG_FD_204541 | JGI IMG/M metagenome (GOLD analysis project Ga0315283, IMG submission 204541) | Sediment microbial communities from Yellowstone Lake, YNP, Wyoming, USA - YL17G09_0 | ecosystem: Environmental > Aquatic > Freshwater > Lake > Sediment | place: USA: Wyoming | collected... | reverse complement strand
GGTGTCGCGCAGCGACCCGCGCGGTACGACCGCGTCCACTTGCCCCTTCTCCAGCAGGAACTCGGCGGTCTGGAAGCCTTCGGGCAGGTCCTGGCCGATCGTCTGCTTGATGACCCGCTGACCCGCAAAACCGATCACGGCCCCGGGCTCAGCCAGGATGACGTCTCCCTGCATCGCGAACGACGCCGAGACGCCACCGGTAGTGGGGTCGGTCAGGATGGTGAGGAACGGAATCGCGGCCCGCCTGAGCAGGGCGATGAAGCTGGACGTCTTCGCCATCTGCATCAGGGAGAAGACGCCTTCCTGCATGCGGGCGCCACCCGAGGTACAGACGATGATCAGCGGAATCCGCTTGTCGAGGGACCGCTGCGCCAGCCGGGCGATCTTCTCCCCCACCACGGAGCCCATCGAACCACCCATGAACGCGAAGTTCATCACCCCCAGGTTGATCGGCATGCCGTCGAGCCGGCCCGAACCCGTGAAGATGGCATCCGCCCGCCCCGCCTTCTTCTCGGCGATTTCGACCCGGGAGGCATAGCTCTCGAAGGTCAGCGGGTCCAGCGACCGAAGGCCGCCATAGAGCTCCCGCCAGGTATCGGCGTCCGTCAGCAGCTCGATGTACTCCTCGGCGCTGAACCGGAAATGGTACCCGCACTCGGAGCAAACGCTGAGTGACTTCTGGAAATTGACCCGAAGATCCATGTGCCCGCACGCGGGGCACTTCTCCCAGGCATCCGCCGGGATCTCGAGCCGCTCGCGCTGCGCGGGACGTGGTTTTCGTTCCTTCTTGAACCAGGCCATGGCCGCCGAGGGCTAACGGGCTGTGAGGTAAGAGCTATCAATTTGGAGCCGCCCGCTCATCTGCGCTAGGCCTTGACACGCATCTTGTTGTGTGTCAATCGGTTGGACCTTCCCTGCCGGTCCTACTCGGCGTACCCGGCCAGCCTGGATTCCCAGGCGACCCGCAACACCAGGCCGATCGACAGAAAACAGGCGATCAGAAACGATCCGCCGTAGGAGAAGAACGGCAGAGGAATCCCCGTGATCGGCATGACGCTGATGGTCATCCCCACGTTCTCGAAGACGTGGGTGAAGAAGAGCCCGAGAATGCCGAAGACCATCACCCCCCCAAACGGGTCCGTCGCCCGGCGCGCGATCCGGAGCAGCGTGAGCAGCAGGGCCAAGAAGAGGCCCAGCGCGGTGATGACCCCGAGGAAGCCAAGTTCCTCACCCACCACGGAGAAGATGAAGTCGGTGTGCTGTTCCGGCAGGAAGGCCAGCCGCTTCTGCGGGCCCCGCGTGTACCCGTTGCCCAGCAACCCTCCGGACCCGACGGCCACCTTGGACTGGATCGCCTGGTAGCCCGCCCGGGCCGGGTCGGCCTCCGGGTTGAGGAAGGTGCTGAACCGTTGCTGCTGGTACGGCTTGAGCCGGTTCCAGAGCACGATCGCCAGCACCCCCATCGCCGAGTTCACCAGGTAGACCAGCACCCCTTCCACCGCATACGTCCGCCAGAGCACCAGCAGGATGGCCAGCAGCACCATCCAGGCTCCCCAGAGCCTGGTATCCGCCGCCAGGAGCAGGCTGATCGCCGGCGAGGCCAGCAGCAGCAGGAGCGACGGGCGGACACCGGCCCAGTACAGCGTGGAGAACAGGATGCCCGCGAAGACGATCGCGCTGCCGAGGTCGGGCTGGGCCAGCACCAGCAGCAGCGGCACTCCGGCGATCAGGCACGGCGTGATGAGCGCGCGGAGGCTATCCGGCGGCTCCCGGAGTCCCGACAGGTAGCGCGCCAGGAGCATGATGGTGGCGAGCTTGGCCACCTCCGACGGTTGGCCAATGCGAATCCCCCCGATCGCGAGCCAGCTGTGGCTGCTCGCGGCGGACCCCGCCCCGGTGCCCACCGCCAGGGTCACCAGCAGCAGGAGCACCGAAAACCCATAGATCCATGGCGCGGCCCATTCCAGTACCCTCGGCGAGGTCTGGAACGCGATCCAGGCGGTCAGGATGCCGGCGCCGATCCAGACCAGTTGCCGGACCCACGCGCCGGCGGCATTGGTCGGCACGTCCGTCTGACCTGCCGAGTACAGCACCAGCAGGCCGAACGCCACGAGCAGCGTCACGATGATGAGGAGGGGACGGTCCGGACCCTGCCTGCGGCTCATGGCCGCCCTCCCGTCGAGTCGGGTGGCACCTCTTCGACCCGCGGCGCGCTGTCTTCCGGAACGATGATCTGGATCTGGGCATCGGGATTCTGGCCAGCGCCCTGGAGATAGCGGCGGATGACCCGGACGACCCACGGTGCCACCGACGACCCGTGGAGCGCACGTTCCATGATGCTGCCGACGATGATCTGGGGGTTGTCGGCCGGAGCGAATCCGATGAACCACCCGTGATCGGGACCGTGGGAGTTCTGGGCGGTACCGGTCTTGCCGGCGACGTTCAGGTCGCCACCATGGCTGGCCGCCGCGGTCCCGCGCTGGACCACGGCGATCAGCGCGTCCCGGAGGCCGGCCAGCTGGGCCGGACTGAGTCCCAGATCCCTTGACAGCGCGCCGGGCCGCGGCGCGACCAGGTAGGGAGGACGGGTGGTTCCGTCCCCGGCCAGCGCCGCATAGAACCGCACCACGTTCATCAGCGTCTGGTCGTTCTCACCCTGCCCGATGGCCAGATTCAACGTGACCGCGTTGGTCCACCCCCGCGGGCCGAAGACCCGATCGTAGTAGCTCCGGCCCGGCGGGAAGAACGGCTTGGTCTCGCTTCCCAGGTCGATGCCGCTCCGTTCCTGGAACCCCATCGAGACGCCGTCGGCCAGCAGTGAGGTGAGGCCGAGCTTGAGCCCGAGTTGGTAGAAGTAGACGTCGCAGCTCGCCGCGATGGCCCCGGTCAGGTCGAGCGAACCGTGGCCTTCCTTCTTCCAGCACTTGAAGACCCGACTACCGAACCGGAGCCCGCCGCCGCAGGGTTGGTCCATGTGGGTCGAGAAGGTCACCAGTCCGCGGCGGAGGGCCATCGCGGCGATCGCGAGCTTGAAGGGCGAGGCCGGCGGATAGGCGCCCTTGATGGCGCGATTGAACAGCGGCAGCCCCGACTCCTTGTCGGCCAGCTCGCGATAGCGGGCGGTGGAGATCCCTCCGACGAAGTCGTTGGGGTCGAAGGTCGGGGCCGAGTAGAGGGCCAGCACCTCGCCCTTCGGCGACAGGGCCACCATCGCCCCCGAATACTGCGACAGCGAATCGGTCCATAAGCTGTCGATGTAGATCTGGAGCGGGAGGTCCACGGTCGTCTTGAGCGCGCGTCCCGCTTCGGCGCCGAGCGAGGGGGTCGAGGCGTCATCACGCACCATCGCGCCGCGGGCATTGACCTCCACGTAGCGGAGCCCATCGCGACCACGCAGGATGCTGTCGTACTGGGCCTCGAGCCCTTCCTTCCCGACGATGGTCCCCAGCCGGGCCCCGGGAAACCGTTCCCGGCTGAGGTCATCCTCCGAGACTTCGCCGACGTACCCGACGATGTGGGCCACGGCCCGCCCCGATGGATAGAAACGGCGCGGCTCGGTCTGGATGACGAGGCCGGGCAGCGAGGGTCGGTGCTCCTCGAGCCGCGAGATGATCTCGAAGGACGAGCTGTTGAAGACCAGCGCCGGCTGGTACCGTGCCCCCCGGTATCGGCGCACCACCTGTTCGATCCCCACGCTGTCGAGCGTGACCATCGCCGCCATCCGTCCGAGGACGGCCCGCAGGGAGTCCTCCGAGGGCGCCAACAGCTTGACCGTGAATCCCGGCACGTTGTCGGCGATGACCAGTCCGTTCCGGTCCAGCAGCGCCCCGCGAGGGGCCGCGAGCGGGATCGCCCGGAGCCGGTTGGATTCCGAGCGGAGGCGGTACTTCTCGGACTGCAGGACCTGGGTCCGGAAGAAGGCCCCGGCCAGGACCACGAACGCGGCGAGGAGGACCCAGCGGAATCCGTCGGCCCGCTGGCGAAGCCGGTGGGCGGCGAACGAGTCGCTCATTCTTCCAGGCGGAAATCCACCCGGTGCCGGATGGCGAGCACCACCAGCACGCCCGCCAGCGCAGTGGTAATGGCCTGGAGAGTGAACCAGAGGGTCACCGATCCGAACACGGCTTCGGCGGCGAACCCGCTCAGCAGCAGCACCAGGAAGTTCCGCATCCAGGTGCCCACGAAGAACACGCCGGCATTGACCAGCAGGTTGTCCGCGAAGAAGACCGCCCGTCCCCACGCGGCGCCATAGGCCACCAGGGTGTGGGCCAGCATCCCGGCCCCGAACCGCGCGGGGCTCAGCACGTCCGCGACCAGGCCGACGACGAACCCGGCCACCGCAGCGGTGCCCGGCCGACTCCGGATGGACAGAATCAGCAGGGCGAGCAGCAGGAAGTCCGGCGCGCCCTGGCCGGTGTAGACCCGCGGACGCAGGTAGAAGTGCAGCAGGGTCAGGACCCCAAGCACGAACCAGAGTGGCCAGGCGCCTCGGCGGGCCATCAGGGGAGCGAGTCGCTGAGCACGGCGGGAGCCGACGTGTCGGCTGGCGAGGTCAGCAACAGCACGTGGCTGACGATGCCCGGGTTCACCATCGGAATCAGTCGGTAGACCCGTTCCCAGCCGAGCTCTTCCCGGCGGACGCCCTTCACTTGGCCGATCGGAATGCCCCGCGGGTAGACGCCGCCCAGCCCGGAGGTCAGGACCAGTGTCCCGTCCGGCACGGTGTCACGGTAGGCCACGCCGCGGAACTCCAGCACGTTCAGGCTGGGGTCCGTGCTGGCCGACGGCGCGACAATCCCCAGCACCGCCCCATCCGCGGTCACGGCGCTGACCCGGAACTCCGGGTGCGCCCAGCTGTTCGCGATGCTGCTGGTCGGGCCCACCCGCGAGACGACGCCGACCAGTCCCTCCGGGGCGACGACCGGCTGGTAGGCACTCACCCCGGCGCGGCTCCCCGCCGAGAGCAGCAGCGTCCGCCCGTCGGTCGGCATGGACTGGTGCAGCACTTCGGCGGGGACGAACGAGCCGGCCTGTCTCGTCGACAGGCCGAGCAGCAGCCGGAGCCGTTCGTTCTCGACCCGCAGGCCCGTGACACTCTGCGCCGCGAGGGCAGCCGAATCGCGCTGTGCCATCGCCTCGCGGAGTCGCCCCCGGCTGGTGCGCCCTTCCTCGGCGCGTTGCTGCAGCAGCACCAGCGGCAGGAAGGCGGTTTCTCGAATGGTGTTGGCGAAGGCGAGGGTCCAGCGGGTCGGTGTCAGGAGCGCCCCCACCGACAGGGTCACGCAGACCAGGAACAGGACCGTGTCCCGGCGGAGGGACGACCGGTCGGTCGCGCGATGCATCTCAGGTCTGAAGCACGTTGCGATACTTGTCGAATTCGTCGAGGATGCGCCCGGTACCGCGCACCACGCAGGTCAGGGGATCCTCGTCTACGTGAATGGGAAGCCCCGTCTCCTGAGAGAGGAGCAGGTCGAGCCCGCGGATCAGCGCCCCGCCACCCGTCATCACGATGCCGCGGTCGACGATGTCGCTCGAGAGCTCGGGCGGGGTGATCTCGAGGGCGCGCCGGACCGCATCCACGATCTGCTGGATCGGCTCCTGCACGGCCTCACGGATTTCGCTGGAATGCACCCGGACCGTCTTCGGGATGCCGGAAACGAGGTCGCGCCCCTTGACCTCCATCTCCCGCTCTTCCCCGGTCGGCCAGGCCGAACCGATCTTGATCTTGATCGCCTCGGCCGTGGGCTCGCCCACGAGCAGGTTGTAGTTCTTCCGCATGAACTGGACGATCGCCTGATCGAGTTCGTCGCCGCCGGTGCGGATCGAGGTGTCGCAGACGATGCCGGACAGGGCGATCACCGCGATCTCGGTCGTGCCGCCGCCGATATCGATCACCATGTTCCCGGTCGGGGTCTCGACCGGCAGCCCGACGCCGATCGCGGCCGCCATCGGCTCCGCCACCATCAGCACCGTCTTGGCGCCGGCCGTCTCCGCCGAATCGCGGACAGCGCGACGTTCCACCTCGGTGATCCCCGAGGGCACGCAGACGATGACCTTCGGCTTCACCCGGAAGAGATGCTTGTCGATGATGGTCTTCAGGAAATAGCGGAGCATCTTCTCGGTCACATCGAAGTCGGCGATGACGCCGTCCTTCAGGGGCCGCACCGCCACGATGCCCTCGGGGGTGCGCCCGAGCATCCGCTTGGCCTCCAGCCCGATGCCCTTGATCTTGCCGCTCGAACGCTCGATGGCCACGACCGAGGGCTCGTTCAGGACGATCCCTTCCCCCTTCACGTAGATGAGGGTGTTAGCCGTGCCAAGATCCACCGCGATTTCATTCGCGGGAATCAGGGAATCGAGACTGAGCCTAGGGAACCGCATCCGGGCGCCGATGTGGAAATCGACCGTAAACTAGTGGTATATCTAGACTTCCACAAGGTGGGTTCAAGTAAGGCACGAGAAGGGCCTTGTGACCCCCGTCACACTCCCGTACTACCGAACCCGCCGTGACCCCGTTCGGTGTGGTCCAGATCCGACACCTCGCGAAGCAGCGGCCGCTCGACCTTGGCAATCACCAGCTGCGCGATCCGCATCCCCCGGGTGACCTCGAACGGCTCGGTACCCAGGTTCACCAACCCGATCCGGACCTCGCCACGGTAATCGCTGTCGATGGTGGCGGGGGTGTTCGGGAGGGTGATCCCATGGCGAATGGCCAGCCCCGAGCGCGGCCGGATCTGCATTTCGAAGCCGGCGGGGACGGCAAAGGCGAAGCCGGTGGACACCAGCTTCCGCTCGAATGGCGCCAGCACGGCGTCCTCCGCGCTGGCGATGTCAAAACCAGCGGCGCCGGCTGTCGCCGGCGCCGGAAGGGGCAGCCCCTCACCATGGGGCAGCCGCTTGACCAGGACTTCCGAAATCACGGCCGTCAGAGCACCGAGTTCACGTCGACCAGCGCGAGCCCGAACGCCTCGGCGACCCCGGGGTACACGACCTTGCCCTCGACGACGTTGAGCCCGAGCCGGAGGGCGGGGTCGGCCCGGCAGGCGTCCTTCCACCCCTGCTTGGCGAGCTTGAGCCCGTAGGGCAGCGTGGCATTGGTGAGCGCCAGCGTGGACGTGCGGGGTACCCCACCGGGCATGTTGGCCACCGCGTAGTGGAGGATGCCGTCGACGAAGTAGGTCGGGTTCTCGTGGGTGGTCGGCTTGATCGTCTCGACGCAGCCGCCCTGGTCCACCGCCACGTCCACGATCACCGCGCCAGGCTTCATGGCCTTGAGGTCCGCGCGCTTGATCAGGTGCGGTGCCTTGGCCCCGGTCAACAGCACCGCTCCGACCACAAGGTCGGCCCGGCCGATCAGGTCGAGGATGTTGTACCGGTTGCTGTAGACCGTGTCCACGTTCTTGGGGAGGACATCGTCCAGGTAACGGAGCCGGTCCAGCGACACGTCCAGGATGGTCACGTGCGCGCCCATGCCGGCGGCCATCTTGGCGGCGTTGATGCCGACCACGCCGCCGCCCAGGATCACGACCTCCGCCGGCGCGACGCCGGGCACGCCGCCCAGCAGCACCCCGCGGCCACCGTAGACCTTCTCGAGGTACTTGGCGCCTTCCTGCACCGCCATCCGGCCGGCCACCTCGGACATCGGCGTCAGCAACGGCAACTCGCCGTGCGGGAGCTGCACGGTCTCGTAGGCGACGGCGACCGCGCCGGACGCGATGACCGCCCGGGTCAGGTCTTCCGCGGCAGCGAAGTGGAAGTAGGTGTAGATCACCTGACCGGCGCGCATCCTGGGCCACTCGACGGCAATCGGCTCCTTGACCTTGATAATCATCTCGGCCTTTGTCCAGACCTCCTCGGCCGTCGGCACCAGCCGGGCCCCGGCCTGGAGGTAGGTCTCGTCGGTGAAGCCGCTGCCCAGCCCGGCCCCCTGCTCGACATAGACGGTATGCCCCGCGCCGACCAGCAGCTCTGCTCCCGCCGGCACCAGGGCCACCCGGTTTTCGTTGGTCTTGATCTCCTTCGGCACGCCGATGATCATGGTTCCCTCGCTGTGGTGGCGCCCGGTCCCAGCCGGACGATCGTCTGCCGCTCCGGCGCGAAGAACTCCGCCGCCACGGCCCGTACCTCTTCCATCGACACCGCATCGATCTCCGCCAGGATCTCGTCCAGGCGGCGGTAGCGCTCCCGGGTCAGCTCGACGCCGGCCAGCCGATGCATCCGGCTCGACGGACTCTCGAGTGACAGCATGATCTGGCCCTTCAACTGCTGCTTGCCACTCGCCAGTTCCTCCGCGAGCAGCCCTTCGGCCGCGAGCAGGCGGTACTCGGCGAGGATCGCCTCGCTGGCCTGATCCGCGGTGTCAGCCTGGGTGCCGACGTAGACACCGGTCTGCCCGGTCGTCTGGTAGAACTGCTGGTAGGAGAACACCGTGTAGGCCAGCCCCAGTTCTTCCCGGATCCGCTGAAACAGGCGGCTCGACATGCCGCCCCCAAATATCGTCGCAATCAGGCCGAAGGTGTAGCGCCGGGGATCATGTCCCGGGACGGTGTCGGTCCCGAAGACGATATGGCATTGCTGGGTATCGCGGGACTCCTCGGCCCGGACGCTGCGCTGGGCCGGCACGGCCGGCACCGACGGCAGGGGCGCCCGCGATTCGCTGCCCTCGAACCAGCCCTCCCGCTCGAGCACCGTCATCAACTGGTCGTGCGCGATGTTGCCGGCGGCGGCGATCACGCAGTTGCCCGGGTAGTAGCCCGAAGCATGCATGGCGCGCAGGTCCGGCGCGGTGATCCCGGTGACCGTCTCCCGGGTGCCGAGGATAGTGTAGCCGTACGGGTGGGTGGGCCAGAGCGCCTGCGAATGGAGCTCGAAGACCATGTCGTCGGGCGCGTCGGCGACGCTGCTGATCTCCTCGAGCACGACATTCTTCTCGAGGGCGAGATCGCTGTCCCGCAACAGCGGCCGGCGGACCAGATCGGTCAGCACTTCGACGGCGACCGGCAGGTCGGCGTCGAGGATGTGGGCCTGGTAGGCGGTGTGGTCGCGGGACGTGAAGGCGTCGAGCGAGCCGCCCCGGCCCTCGAGCTCCAGGGCGATCTGGCGGGCCGAGCGCCGCTCGGTGCCCTTGAAGACCATGTGTTCAAGCAGATGGGAAATCCCCATCTGCCCGGTGTGCTCGTGGGCACTGGCCTGACGAACCCAGATGCCCACCGCGGCCGAACGGACGCCCGGCAGAACCTCGGTCAGTACGCGGAGCCCGTTGGGCGCCACGCACCGGACGAGACGCTCGTCGAGCTGCTCGACCTGCACCGGATCACTCCTTCGGGATGAGCGCCTTGCGGGACAGCTTCATCCGGCCCCGCTCGTCCACCTCGAGGAGCTTGACCTTCACCACATCGCCCTTCTTGACGACGTCCTCGGTCTTTTCGGTGCGCCCGTGCTGCAGCTCGCTGATGTGGAGCAGGCCCTCGACGCCCGGGATGATCTCCACGAAGGCGCCGAACTGGGTCACGCTCTTGACCTGGCCCTCGTACACCCGGCCGACCTCGGGCTCCGCCACGATCGCGGTGATCATCTCCCGCGCCTTGGTGCCCGCCTCGCCGCCGACCGCCGCGATCGTCACCAGGCCGGTATCGTCGACCGAGATCTTGGCGCCGGTGGCGTCCTGAATCCCGCGGATGGTCTTGCCCTTGGGCCCGATGATGTCGCCGATCTTCTCGGGCTTGATCTGGATCGTGAAGATGCGGGGCGCGTAGGGCGACAGGTCGGGGGCCGGAGTGGACAGGACCTTGGCCATTTCTCCCAGCACGTGGAGGCGCGCCTTCCGCGCCTTCTCGAGGGCCGTGGCCATGATGCTCACGTCGAGGCCCTGGATCTTGATGTCCATCTGGATGGACGTGATCCCCTGCTCCGTCCCCGCCACCTTGAAGTCCATGTCCCCGAGATGATCCTCGGACCCGAGGATGTCGGTCAGGACCGCGATCTTCTTGCCTTCCTTGATGAGCCCCATCGCGACGCCGGCACAGGGAGCCTTCATCGGCACCCCCGCCGCCATCAGCGCCATCGAACCGCCGCAGACGGTGGCCATGGACGAGGACCCGTTCGACTCGAGGATCTCGGATACCACCCGCAGCGTGTACGGGAACGACTGGAAGTCGGGCAGGAGCAGGTGCAGCGCCCGCTCGGCCAGTGCCCCATGGCCGATCTCGCGACGGCTGGTGCCGCGGATCATCTTGACCTCGCCCGTGCAATAGGGCGGGAAATTGTAGTGCAGCATGAACGACTTCTTGGTCTCGCCAGGGACGTCGATGCTGTCGATCCGCTGCTCGTCGTCACTGGTGCCCAGCGTGACGGCCACCAGGGCCTGGGTCTCGCCCCGGGTGAACAGGCACGAACCATGCGCCCGCGGCAGCAGGCCGGTCTCGATCGTGATCGGGCGGACCGTCTCGAGCCCGCGGCCGTCCACCCGCTCGCCCTTCTCGAGCACCTGGGCGCGCATCACCCGGTACTCGATCTCCTCGAGCTCCGTGGCGATCTCGCGGCCCTTGTCCGGATGGGACTCGGCCAGCTTGGCGAGGACGTCGGCCTTGATCTTGGCCATGGCCGCGGCCCGCGCGTGCTTGTCCTTGGCGTTGATCGCCTTGGCGAGGGCCGACTCCGTCAGCTCGCTGACCCGCTTGGCCAGGGCCTCGTCGCGTTCGGGCTTGGTCCACGCCATGGTGGGACGGGCCGCCGGCTTGATCACCTGGTCCAGCACGCCGACCAGTTCCTTGATGCCCTTCTGCGCCACCTTGAGCGCCTCGAGCATCTCGGTCTCGCTCACCTCGAGCGCCCCGCCCTCGACCATGACGATGGAGTCGGCCGTGCCGGTCACCACCAGGTCGATGGTGGAGAACTCGAGCTGCTGGAAGGTCGGGTTCAGGATCCAGTGGTTCTCGAGCCGGCCGACCCGGACGCCCGCGATCGGACCGTCCCACGGCACCGGCGAGAGGCTCAGGGCCGCCGAGGCGGCGATCAGGCCGAGCACGTCGGCGTCATTCTCCTGGTCCGCGGAGATGACCGTGACGAAGATCTGGATCTCGTTCTTGAAGCCTTCCGGGAAGAGCGGCCGGACCGACCGGTCGATCAGCCGCGCGGCCAGGATCTCCTTGTCGGAGGGCCGGCCCTCGCGCTTGATGAAGCCGCCGGGGATCTTGCCCGCGGCGTAGGTCTTCTCGCGGTACTCGACCGTCAGCGGGAAGAACGGGAGGGAGGACATGTTCGGCGACACCGTCACGGCTGCCAGCACCATGGTGTCCCCGAACTGCGCCATGACCGACCCGGCGGCCTGCTTGGCCAGTCGCCCGGTCTCGAGCACCAGTTTCCGCCCGGCAAATTCAGTCTCAATGCGATGCACGTTTCGGTACCTTTCTCAGGAGCACGCCAATGCGAAGAGGGCGTCCCAACGTGCTCTTGGGACGCCCCTTGGTCACCGCGCCGGGCCTAGTGCCGAAGGCCAAGCTGAGTGATCAGTGCGCGGTAGGTCTGGAGGTCTTTACGCTTGAGGTAGGTCAGCAGCCGACGGCGCGTGCCCACCATCTTGAGCAGCCCACGCCGACCGTGATGGTCTTTGGAGTGGGTCCGGAAATGATCCGTCAGGGAGTTGATCCGCTCGGTCAGGAGCGCTACCTGCACCCGCGTCGACCCGGTGTCGGAGTCGTGCAACTGGTGCGTGGTCATCACGGTCTGCTTGTCGAAGCTCATCGTACCATCCATGGTCCCGCAGTTATTTAGTCGTAATCGCTTGTAGCACAGCAATATAAGGGTCATTCGACCGCTCAGCAAGGGTCGCCACCCTAGAACCCGAACAGTCGCCGAATATCGTTGCTGAAGGCCAGGATCATCAGCAGGCCGATCAGCAGCAGCCCCAGGGCCGTCAGCCGCTGCCGGAGCTTGAGTGGCAGGGGTCGCCGGAGGACCGCTTCGCCGATCAGGAAGATGAACTGCCCCCCGTCCAGGACCGGAACCGGGAGCAGGTTGACGACCGCCAGATTCACCGAGATCAGGGCCATGAACATCAGGAAGTCCGCCGGTCCTTGCCGGGCGGCCTCTCCCGCGGACTGGCCGATGGCGATCGGGCCACCCACCTCCCGGGCCGAGATCCGCCCCGTCAGCATGCCCCGCACCGACCGCCCGATGAAGGTGGACGTCGTCAGCGTCATCTCCCCGCCCACCGCGAGCGCCTGGCCGATGGTCAGCGGTTCGAACCGGCTCGCCGAGGCCCTGGGGAAGACACCCAGCCGGCCGACCGTCTTGGTCTTGCCGTCAGGCAACTTCACCGTGTCGAGGTCCGGGGTGACGGACACCTCCACTCGGCCGGTGGCCCTGCCGATGGACAGCACCACCGGGACCCCGCCCTTCGTCTCCAGCATCCCGACCATGTCGTACCACTGACGGATCGGTTGCCCGTCCAGGGTGAGGACCGTGTCGCCGGGCTGGAGCCCTGCCTTCCGCGCCGGGCGCCCCGCCACCGCCTGGCCGATCACCGGCGGCAGGTCCGGCCAGAGCGCCAACGCCGCCCTGATCCGTTCCTCGAGGGCGTCGTGATGGATCGGCAGAATCACTGGGGGCTTGCCGCTCAGCTCGAGGACCACCGAGTCGCCCTGAACCTGCTGGATGCCCTGAGTCACGTCTTCCCAGGACTTCACCGCCCCGCCATTGATCGCCGTGATCCGGTCGCCAACCTGGAGGGTGGCCAGGGGTCTCGCCCCAGCCGGGAGCGCGCTGTCCACCACCCGGCCGATCGTGGTCGTCAGGGTGACCGGCCGACCGTTCTTGTACATGACCCCGGCGAACACGGCCCAGGCGAACAACACGTTCATCGTCACGCCGGCCAGGATCACGATCATCCGCTTCCAGACCGGCTTGGCTTCGAAGGTCGACTCGAGTGGGACCTCGACGTCCGGCTTGACCCCCTCCAGGGCGTCGCCAGCCATCTCTTCCTGGCTGGCCATCTTGACGTATCCGCCGAGCGGCAGCCAGGAGATCGAGTACTCGGTGCCACCGCGCGTGAACGTGAGGCGACGGATCGGCGCGCCCATGCCGAGCGAGAACCGGAAGACATGGATGCCCGCCCACTTCGCGGCCAGGAAGTGCCCCAGTTCGTGCACGAAGACCAGCACGCCCAGCACCACGATCAGCGCGAGGACGGTCAGCAGGACGCTATTCACGCGAGACTCTCCATGGCCCGGGCCCGGGCCCAGGCATCAGCGGCCCGGACCGCCTCGACCGACGTGACGGGCCCGGGCTGGTGTGCTGCACAGACCCGCTCAACCGTGTCGGCGATCCGGCCGAAGGGAACCTGCCCCGCCAGGAACGCCGCGACGGCCGTCTCGTTCGCGGCGTTGAACACCGCTGGCGCGGTCCCACCCACTCGCCCTGCCTCCACGCCGCAACCGAAGGCCCGGAACACGTCCGTCCGCAAGGGCTCGAAGGTCAGCTGCCCCACGGCAACCGGGTCCAGTCGCGGCACACCGGTGTCGGGCACGCGGTCGGGATAGGTCAGCGCATAGAGAATCGGGAGGTCCATGGACGGATACCCGAGTTGCGCGAGCACGCTCCGGTCCTCGAACTCGACCAGCGCATGCACGATGCTCTGCGGATGCACGACCACTTCGACCTGGTCGTACCTGAGGCCGAAGAGGAAATGCGCCTCGATGACCTCGAGGGCCTTGTTGGCGATGGTGGCGCTGTCGACCGAAATCTT
>Ga0315283_10003284_pt1 | contig 13750 bp, 10 predicted proteins | sample YL17G09_0_MG_FD_204541 | JGI IMG/M metagenome (GOLD analysis project Ga0315283, IMG submission 204541) | Sediment microbial communities from Yellowstone Lake, YNP, Wyoming, USA - YL17G09_0 | ecosystem: Environmental > Aquatic > Freshwater > Lake > Sediment | place: USA: Wyoming | collected... | reverse complement strand
CGTCCGATGACCCTGTTCTCGACCCCGGGCAGCTCCGACCGGATCCTGTTCGCCATCTTCACCCGTCTCAATGAGGGCTGGCGGGAAGACCCGCTCCCGGCAATTACACAAAAGGCTTGACACCACCGCATGACGGAGCGGGGACCGCATGCTATCCTGCCTTCCCTTTCTGACCCGCATGCGGCCCGCCGCGAGAGGAGCCGGGCATGGTGACCCGACCGCCGAAACGCCGATTCTTCGTGCTCTTCATGGGTTTCTGGCTGCCCGTGCTGACCTACGTCAGCCTCATCTTCGCGGTCAGCTCGCAGCCGCACCTGCAGCCGCCGCTCCGCTTCGCGAACGGGGATAAGATCGCGCACCTGGGCGAGTACCTGGTGCTGGGGCTCCTGTTGGTGCGGGCCGTGCGCGCGAGTCTGCGGGTGAGCCGGCCGATCTTCGCCGCCATGATCGCGATCGGCATCGTGGTGACGGTGGGCGCGTCGGACGAGTTCCTCCAGTACTTCATCCCGGGTCGGACATGTGACATCTTCGACCTGCTGGCCGATGTGCTGGGCGGGGCGATCGCCCAAATCGTTTACGTGACGTTCGTGAGGAGATGACCCATGGTGCCCAGGTTCCAGGCTCCTCGTGGCACCCGCGACCTGCTGCCCGGGGATCTCGGCCGCTGGCAGTGGGCGGAGGCGCAGGCCCGTGGCGTGCTCGAGCGCTACGGCTACGGCGAAATCCGCACGCCGCTGTTCGAGGATTTCGAGCTCTTCGCCCGCACCTCGGGTGAGTCGAGCGATGTCGTGCAGAAGGAGATGTACCGCTTCAAGGACCTCGGGGACCGTGACCTGGCTCTGCGGCCCGAGTTCACCGCGGGCGTGATGCGCGCCTTCCTCGAGCGCGGCCTTGGCGGGCGCACGCGCATCCACCGGCTGTGGAGCGCGGGACCGGTGTTCCGCTACGGGCGTCCGCAGAAGGGCCGCTACCGGCAGTTCTCGCAGGTCAACTGCGAGCTGGTGGGCTCGCCCGCGCCCGGCGCGGACGTGGAGATGATCACGCTCTTCGTGGACCTCTACGAGGCCTGGGGCTTCCGGGACCTGACCGTGGTCCTGAACAGCGTCGGGCAGCCGGCCTCGCGCCGCGCCTACGGCGACCGGCTGCGCGCGTGGCTCGCGCCGGTGCACGAACGGCTCGGCGCCGACACGCAGCAGCGCCTCGTCGCGAACCCGCTGCGGGTGCTCGACACCAAGGACGAGGGCGACCTGGCGTTGTTCCGCGAGCTGGGCGACGTGCCGCGCATGCTGGACGCCATCGACGCCGCCGACCGCGCGCACTGGGAGGCGGTGCTCGCGGGGCTCGAGTCGGTCGGGGTCGCCTACGAAGTGGACCACGGCCTGGTGCGCGGACTCGACTACTACACCCGCACGGCCTTCGAGGTGCATGACCGCTCGCTGGGCGCCCAGAGCGCGCTGGGCGGCGGCGGGCGTTACGACGGACTCATCGCGGAGCTGGGCGGCCCGCCCACGCCGGGCGTGGGCTTCGCCATCGGACTCGACCGCGCCCTGCTGGTGCTGGAGGAGCGGGGCGCCGCGGCGCCGGTCCCGCCAGCGGGCATCTACCTCGCGGCGATGGAGGCCACGCACGCGGCGGCCCTCGCGCTGACGCGTGAGCTGAGGCGCCACCTCGCGGTGGAGCTCGACGTGGAGGCGCGCGGCTTCGGCGCCCAGATGAAGGCGGCCGGCAAGAGCGGTGCACGGCTGCTGGTCATCCTCGGCGAGGAGGAGTGGAAGCGTGGCGAGGTGGTCGTCAAGGATCTCGCCAGCGGCACGCAGGAGACACTCGCCCGCGCGGGTCTCGCGGAGGCTCTCGGCGCACGGCTGGCGCAGGCGCCACCGGCCACCCGCGGCGGCGCGAAGGGGACGGAGAAGCCATGACGGAGCCTCAAGGCATCGTGCTCGATGATCTCGGCGGGTGGCGCCGCTCGCACACCAACGGCGAGCTGCGCCGCTCCGACGCGGGCGGTTCCGCCACGCTCATGGGCTGGGTGCACCGCGTGCGCGACCACGGCGGCGTGCTGTTCGTGGACCTGCGCGACCGGCACGGACTCACGCAGGTCGTCTTCCGCCCCGAGACCGGCGGCGCGGCGTTGCTCGAGCGCGCCACGCGCCTCGGGCTCGAGTACGTGATCGCGGTGCGGGGCCCCGTGGCCGGGCGCCCGGCGGAGGCCCGCAATACCGAGATGCCGACCGGCGAGATCGAGCTGGACGTGCGCGAGCTGAAGGTGCTGGCCGCGGCCGATCCGCTGCCGGTGCTGCCGAGCGAGGAGGTCAACCTCGCCAACGAGGACCTGCGCCTGCGCTACCGCTACCTCGACCTGCGCCGGCCCGAGTTGTCGCGAGTGCTGGCGCTGCGCCACCGGGCGGCGCAGGTCGCGCGGACGCACCTTTCGGACGCGGGCTTCCTCGAGGTCGAGACCCCGCTGCTGGTCAAGCAGACGCCCGAGGGCGCGCGCGACTACGTCGTGCCCAGCCGCGTGCACCCCGGCAAGTTCTACGCCCTGCCCCAGTCGCCGCAGCTCTACAAGCAGACGCTGATGATCGCCGGGGTAGACCGCTACTTCCAGCTCGCGCGCTGCCTGCGCGATGAGGACCTGCGCGCGGACCGCCAGCCCGAGCACACTCAGATCGACCTCGAGCTGTCCTTCGTGGACGAAGAGCAGGTGTTCGAGGCGGTCGAGAGCCTGTTCGTCGCGCTGTGGCAGGACGTGCTCGGCATCGAGGTCCCGCGGCCCTTCCTGCGGCTGACCTTCCGCGAGGCCATGGGTCGCTACGGGAGCGACAAGCCCGACCTGCGTTTCGGCCTCGAGTTCCACGACGCGACCGCGATCCTGTCGCGCTCGCCGCGCAACGTGGTCGCCAGCCCGGCGCAGGCCGAGGGCGGTACCGGCGTGGCGCTGACCATCCCCGGCGGCGCGGAGATCTCGGGTAGTCAGCTGCGCAAGTACGAGGAGGTCGCGAAGGCCGCGGGGGCAGCGGGCCTGGGATTCCTGAAGGTCCTGCCCGCCGAGCGCGCGAAGGCCGAGGCGATCTTCCCGGGCGCCCTGCTCGACGAGTTGTTTGCGGCCGTGGGGGCGAAGGAGGGCGATGCGGTCCTCTACACCTCGGGCCCGTGGGAGCCCACGCTCAAGGCGTTGGGCGTGTTGCGCACGCAACTTGGCCAGCCGCTGGTCAAGGGGAAGGAGCGCGAGTGGCGCTTCCTCTGGGTGCGTGACTTCCCGCTTTTCGAGTGGGACGCGCAGGCGGATCGCTGGGCGCCGCGCCACCACATGTTCACCATGCCCAAGCCCGAGCACCTGGAGTTCCTCGAGAGCGATCCGGGCAAGGTCTACGCCACGCTCTACGACCTGGTCCTGAACGGGACCGAGCTGGGCTCGGGTTCGATGCGCATCCACCGGCCCGACATCCAGGAGCGCGTGATGAAGGTGGTGGGGCTCTCGCGCGAGCAGGCGCATGCCAAGTTCGGTTTCCTGCTCGAGGCCTACCGCTACGCCGCGCCGCCGCACGGCGGCATCGGGCTGGGCTTCGACCGCATCGTCATGCTCATGGCCGGGCGCGACAACATCCGCGACACCATCGCCTTCCCCAAGACCACCACCGCCGCGAGCCTGATGGACGGCTGCCCGAGCGAGGTGGAGCCCGAAATCTGGAAGGAGTTGCACCTCAAGCCGCAGGAGTAGCGGTGGGGCGCGGAGCCGGCGGCCGGACCGGGGCTCGCCGGGTCCCGGGCCTGCGTGCCTCGCCGGTCCGCAAATCCCCGAATCCCTGAATGCCCGAATCCTCCGCCGGGGGGCGTGGCTCTAAACGGTCAAGAAGCCCGAAGGCCCCGGCCGGCTTGCGGCGGGCGGCCCGGCTGGCACAGGAGGACGCGATGAAGCCGAACGTCGGCAGTCTGGACAAGGCCGTGCGCATCGTGGCCGGGCTCGTGCTGGTGAGCCTGGTCTTCGTGGGACCCCGCACCCCGTGGGGTTGGATCGGGATCGTCCCGCTGCTCACCGCCTTCGTCGGGGTCTGCCCGCTCTACGCGCCGTTCCGCATCGACACGCGAAAGGCGCGTTGAGAATACGTCCCTGGACGAGCAGATCCGCAACCTGCCGGGCGGGCTGAAGCAGCCGCTCGCCGGGCTCTACAGGCCGGTGCGCATTCGCTTGTCCGTGACGCCGGCCGGCTCCCGTTGCCCGCCCATCACTCCGACCGCCCGCGGAACGTGATCGCTCCGGGCGGTACCGCCGAGGTTCAGCCCGCGGGCACGTAGACCGCGTAGCCGCGGGGCGGAGCCCGGAAGTCGCCCCAGCCGGATTCGCTGGTCTGCTCGTCCTGGGGAACCCCCGCATCGTCGTGGCCCCGCCAGGCGACGGGGACGAGGCGGGCGCTGCTCCACCGCGTCTTCACGGTCGTGCCGTTCCACGTGCCGCGGTTGTTCAGGACGAAGATGAGCCCGCCCTGCCCGCCGCTGCCCTCCCTTTGCATGACGTAGAGGTCGTCGTCCGCGTGGAGCACCCGCGTGGGGCCGCTGGCGTGGCGCTCGTGGGCCCGGACCAGGGCGGCGATGCCGCTGGCGTCGTCCGGCCGGGCGAGGTCCCAGTTGAAGTAGTCCTGCCAGAAGACGCAGGGATAGCCCTCGTGGGTGAGGATGAACGCATAGGCCATGAGCTTGTCGTGGACGATGGGCGCGCTGCGCGCCACGTCGTGGTTCTCGACGAAGGTGACCGCTTCGAGCGGACGGTCCCACACCAGTGCGCCCGGCTCGGCGAGGTTGCGCAGGCTGTACCCCGGCACCTCGCACAGGTCGTGGAGCCGCCCGCGCAGGGGGAAGTCGAACGCGCCCGCGGGGTTCTCCGCGAAGGTGCCGGCGCTGCCCAGCCAGTCGTCGATCGCGTGGTCGCTGTCCCAGTACTCGGCCACGGCGTAGGGCTTGAAGCAGACGCCGTCGCGGAGCGCGCGCAACTCCTGGATCGAACGGACCATCCAGGCGCCGAATCCCCGCACGCAGTCGTAGCGGAAGCCGTCGAAACCGACGTCCTCGAGCAGCCAGCGGCAGTAGCGGATGAGTTCGACGTAGACCTGCGGGTTGCGGTGGCAGAGGTCCGGCATGCCGCCGAAGGTTTCGAGGTCCCGCGCCTCGTAGCGGCTGGGGTGGAAGCAGGTCCAGTCGCGCGGGAACTGCCCGCTGCGGGGCGTGAACTTCGTCCAGTGCAACTGGCCGTCGAGCGGGTTGAGCTCCTGTTCGTCGGCCCCGCTGTTGTGATTGAAGACCATGTCGGCGTAGACCTGCAGGCCCAGGCCGTGCGCGGACTGGATCAGGTCGAGCAACTCGGCCCGGGTGCCGAACCAGGTCGGCACGCCACCCTTCTGATCGAACTCGCCCAGGTCGTAGTAGTCGTAGGGGTCGTATCCCATGGACTCCCACGAGGCCCCCTTGTTTGCCGGCGGCAGCCACAGGGCCGTGAAGCCGGCCTGCGCCAGAGCCGGCAGCCTCTGCTTCACCAGGTCCCACCAGCGGTGCTCGCAGTTCTCGATCTGCGGGCAGTCCCAGTAGAAAGCCTGCAGGAGGACTCCCATGGTCTCTACCGTCCTTTCACGCGTGCCCGTCGCACGGGACGCTGGCTCGGGTCGCCTACGGGCCGGAGTCTAGACCTGGTCTCCTGAGTCTCACAAGCGATGCCGGGGTCCGCGCGATTCGCGGAGCGGTAGGCCCGGGCTCCTACTTCTGCGCCAGGCCGAATGCCATCAGGGCGCTGATGAGCACGGCCATCAGGCTCTCGCCCGCGATCAGGCCCGAGGCGACGGGCACCACGTAGTCCTCGGCCGCCCGGTGCCGGACCTTCTCGAAAACGAACGCGAGCAGCGCTCCCGTGAACATCGAGATCGAGATGAAACCGGGCATGACGCAGGCGAGGCCCAGCCCCATGGGCGAGGGGATCCAGGCCTTCGCCCGCGGGAACGCCTTCTCGATAAGCGGCAGCGCGAGCCCGAGCGCGGCGCCGGAGAACGCGCCCGTGCGCGCCGTCGGGTGCAGCGACCCCAGGCCGAGGGAGAGCATCTCGGCCACGCCCTTCCAGACCACCGCCATGGAGGCCGGGAAGCGCTCGCCACCCAGTGCCGCCGCGTTCGGCACGAGCAGTGCCCAGGCCAGCCCCACGACCAGCGCCCCGGGCACGATGCCCGCGAGTTGCGCGAGGAACTGCTGGCGCGCGTTCGCGCCCAGCAGGTAGCCGCTCTTCAGGTCGGTCAGCAGGTCGGCCGCGCAGCCCGAGGCGTTCGCCGTGACCGAGGCGGTCATCAGGTTGGCGGTCATGTTCTGGGGCGCGAGCACCCCGTAGGTCAACTGCGTCACCTTGCCCAGCGCTCCGGTCGGTGTGGTGTCGGTCTCGCCCGTGGCGCGGCAGGCCACCACGCTCAGTACGAAGGTGAGCAGCACCGCGACCACGCCCAGGGCGATCGGGATGTGCCAGATCAGGCGCTGCATCGCCACCACGCCCACCAGTCCGAACAGGAACAGGCCGAGGAACCATGAAGTCGGAACCTCGATGGCGGCGAGTGGGTCTGCCCGGGCGGCCCTGCGCCGCGGCGCGAGCCCCGAGAAGGCGCGGCCGATGGTACGCCAGCCGAAGGCCAGCGTGACCAGGCTCGAGACCACCATGATGGGCACTCCGGTCCACAGGCTCCAGCGCGTGATGTCGCCGAAACCGAGTCCGTGGGCGGGGTTGGCGGCGGTGATGATGCCCGCGCGCGCCATCATCGGGGCGAGTACGAGGTAGTTCACGAGCGCGCCCAGGAGCAGGCTCCAGCCCATGCGGAAGCCGATCAGCGCGCCGGCCCCGAGCGTGATGAGTCCCATGTCCCAGCGCAGGCTCAGCCCGGCGAGCGGGATGCCGGAGACGCTCAGCTTGCCGAAGGGGAGCGCGGCCGGCAGGTTCCAGGGCATGAATGTGAACGTGGCGTCGCGCAGCCAGGCCACGGCCGCGCCCAGCAGCCCCGCGAGGCCCAGCGCGCGCGTCTTGAGCAGCGCAGCGCCGCCGCGCGAGTGCAGGCTGCGCAGCGTCTCGGCGGCCGCCGTGCCGCTGGGGAACCGGAGCTGCTCGAAGTTGATCATCTGGCGTTTCAGGGGCACGGCCATGGCCACGCCGATGACCGCCAGGAACACGTTCCAGCCGAACAGCGTCCAGAAGCCCATCTGCTGGCCGGTGATCATGAGCATGGCCGCGATGGCCGAGGCCATGGTGCCGCCCACCGAGAAGCCGGCCGCGTTGGCGGTGGACTGCATGCAATTGTTCTCGAGGATGCTGAAGTCGCTGCGCACCACGCCCGGCATCAGCACGCGCAGGCCGCGCCAGATGGAATACGAGAGGATGCAGGCGGTGATGGCCACGCCCGAGGTCCAGCCGATCTTGAGCGCGACGTAGAGGTTGGTGAGCGCCATCACGCCGCCGAGCAGCGCGCCCATCACGACCGCACGCACCGTGAGCTGGGGCAGTGTGTCGCCGGCGCCCCGGTAGACGGTCTCGAACCACTCGCGCTCGATCTCCTCGGCGGAGCGGGCGCGGCCCTCGGGCGTGTGTGTGGCGAACCCCGTCAGGGGGTTCAGCGCCGGGGCATCCCGGGGTGCGTTCTTCTCCGTCTCGGCCATGCGGTCCCTCCCAGGTCAGGGTCCCGTACGCGGCTTCGCCCGCCAGCGGCGATTCAGAGCGCGGACCGCGGCCACGATCCCGCCGCAGCCGTAGATGATGACGAAGGAGTCCAGCGGCAGACGGAACCGCACCTTGGACATGATCACGGCGTGTACCATCGAATAGATCAGGAAGAGGAGCAGGACGAGGAGCGCCACCCGGCTCCTGGGCAGGGACACGAAGAGCCACACCAGGGCGAAGGGCAGGAGCAGCCCGAAGGAGAGAAGGCTGGCGAGCATCTCGAGGCCCAGGCGCGGCCGGTCCTCGGTCAGCGGTCTCTGGTAGAGGGCCCAGAGTTCCAGCGATTTGCTCAGCGAGAGCCGCAGGAAACGCGGGACATCGGCCACGATGTACTCGAGCGCCCGACGGGTGAACGCGGAATCCCGGGTCGCTTCGTTGCCCGGGAGGGCCCAGATGCTTGCGGCCTCCGCTTCCATCCCTGGGACTTCGTCGGTTCCCGGCACTTCTGCCCGGTTCCCGGTCGAGGCCTTCACGCCCGGATGGTTGCCGAGCCAGAGGTTGTATCCGCCATTGGTGGAGACCAGCACGGGGCGCCCGAAGGCCCGCTGGTTGCGGACCGTCCAGGCGCCGACGATGACGACGATCGGGAGCAGGCAGACGAGCGCGAGCCGGATGTTTCGCGAGGGACTGCGGCCGGCGGTGCCGTCCCGGTTCCAGGCCATCCACAGGGCGAACAGCAGGAACGCCGGCAGGGCGGAGGCGGCGACCAGCGTGGCCCATGCCCCCAGCAGGCCCGCGCCGAGCGCTGCCCGCGCCGAGCCTTGTTCCACCGCCACGAGTGTCAGCAGGACACCGCCGGCGATCAGGGCGATCTGCAGGGTGACCGGCATGTCGGCGCCCGCCGAGTAGATGAACAATGGATAGAGCGCGGTCGTCAACGCGGCCAGCCAGGCTCCGTTGCGATCCAGCACCCTTCGGGCGATGCGGTGGACCACGGCCACCGTGGCCGCGCCGACCAGGCACTGGACCGCGCGCACGGCGACGATGTTCACGCCGAAGAGCTGGTAGATCGCGGCCAGGAAGAGCGGGTAGCCCGGAGGCCAGTAGGCGGACGGACGGCCTCGATCATTCAGGTAGGCGCCGTGTTCCAGGAGCCCCGTGGCCAGGCGGGAGTAGTGCTCGCCATCAAACCAGAAGCTCCTCGGCTGCAGGGTGAGGACGTAGGCGAGGCGAATGATAAACGCCAGCAGGCAGATCAGCGCCAGGACGACGGACTCCCGGTCGTGGCCGGACCCGCCGGGGCCCGAGGGCGGTGACGATGACCGCCGTGCGTTTGCCATCGAGTTGCCGATGTCCTCTGCCATCCGACTCCATTCTGTCCAGTGTGGCTTCATCTGACCGGGCAATTCCTCGAGGGTCTCGCTCCCGGGCGATCAGCTCACGGACGCATTCCCGCCACGGGGCCTTCGCGCTTGACGAAGAGATAGACCGGCAGCCTGGTGAACCGCCACTCCCGTTCCAGGGTCATGGAGTCGCGGCAGACCCGCAGGAACCGGTCATCCCGGTCGGCCCACCAGCTCTGGCACTGGACGATCCAGACGCGTCGCTTGCCGGCGGTGTTCGCGCGGAGCCAGACGCCTGTAGCCCGCTCATCGGTGAAGGCGCTCTGGCCGGGCAGCATGAAGTTCATCGAGTCGGGGACATAGTATCTCAGGGGGTAGTCCAGGACGTACACCACCACGGCGTCGCCGGGACCGGCCTCGCGGGTGAGCAACTGTCCGGCCGCCCGAGCGTCGGGCCGCCAGTATTCGCGGTTCGTGAAGTACTGGTGATCCGAACAGGCCGAGAAGAGCACGATGGCGGCCAGGGTCAGGATCCGCAGCGTCCGTCTCCGGATCGAGCTCACCCCGATCGCGAGCAGGATCAGGTAGGGGGCGAACGAGAGAAAGGCGTAGCGTGAATTGGGGGCCTTCAGGTTCAGCACCGAGAGCCCCGCCATCAGGAGGATCGGCAGGGCGAACCAGAGCAGCAGCAGCGAACGGACGGAGGCCCCGGCCCTGCGGATCCCGTGGAAGGTGGTGAGCGCAAAGAGCACCGCCGCGGGAATGAGATACCACAGGTGAGGGATCATGGCAGTGAGCCGGTGGAGCTTGAATTCGTCCACGGAAGGCCCGAGGGTCGGTCCCAGGGAGAATTCATAAAGTGCGAACGGGATACTGAGGAGTCCCGGGGGGGACTCGCCCTTGACCGCGGGCACGTTGCTGCCGGTCTGCGGAACGCCCAGGTGCAGCGGCCCGGTCCAGGCCGCGCCCCGGATGATCCAGGGTGACAGGATGACTGCAGAGAGCAGGGCCAGCAAAAGGAAGCGCCGCACCGGGTATCGCAACTGCCGACCCACGGTCAGCACGTAGATGCCGTTCAGGACGAGCAGGAAGAACCCCGAGAGATTCGCGAGACAGGTCGCCGCGAGCGTCAGGAGTGCCACGAGGAAGCTCGCTCGCGTCCGCCGCTCGAGCTCGTTCAGGAACGCCGGGATGGCGAGGAGGCCCAGGTCGAAGAGCAGTACGTAGTTCCTCGCTTCCTGGCTGTACCAGAGGTAATAAGGCGAACACGCCAGGATGACGAGGGCAATGATCCCCGTCGTTCGCCCGGCGAGCCGTCGAGCCATCCGGTAGAAGAGGACGAGCCCGACGGACCCCAGGATTGCCGAGAGGGTCCGGATCTGGATCTCGGTGTGCCCGAAGATGTGCATCCAGCCTCGCAGGAGCACGAGATAGAGGGGGCCGTGCACATTGAAGATGGCATCCACAAGACGGCTGCCGGCTTCTCCCCGGGCGGTGGTGACGGAGTGGACCTCGTCGTGCCAGAAGCTCTGTTGCCCCAGCGCGAGGAAGCGGATCGCGATGCCAGCCGCGAGGATGCACAGGACGGCGAGGTCCTGGCGGTCCGGCCTCCACGAACCCGGGGGATCGCGGTCCGGGCCAGGGGTCGCAGTATTCACTTGAGAACCTCCCCCGCGAGTCGGACCAGTCTGACCACCACCCTGGGTTGATTCGCCGCGATGGTTGTCAGCGAGACTGGCCCCGAATGGCTGATCATCCCCAGAGCATACTGGGCGAGGAGCAACAGGTTCCAGACCGAGAAGCCAAAGAACGCCAGCGGGGCGAGGAGCCTCGGTCCCAGGCTGGCGGAGCCTGCTCCGACGCCTCCACCCCGGCGCGCCGTCCGCTGCGCCAGCGCCATGCGAACGTCGTCCAGGAACACCGCGAACCCCAGCGCGAAGAGCGGTGTCCCACTCACCAGCCGCCGCATGCCGAATGAAGCTCCGCCCCACCAGTCCCGCACGGTGCAGTTGGACGCCACCAGCAGCAGCAGGGCTGCCAGGCAGACTCCGGCGAGTTCGCGATCCCGGCGGAACAGGCGGAAGAGGCCGGCCACGGCGAGCAGGGCGACCGGCGTCCACACGAACAGCCCGTGCCTGGAGGAGAACAAGGTTCCCCACCATCCGTCCGGGGTGAAGTCGATGTAGTCCACGGGATACCTGACCCAGGGCTGGCCGTGGAAGTACTGCCAGGCGCCGAATTGAGGCGATGCCGTCAGGATGAAGCCCAGGCCCGCTGCCGAGACGCACGCGAGCAGGAGCCGGATCGAGGCTCCCGTGCGGCGGGTCCCGTCTCCCCTGAGCAGCCGGGACGCCTCGACTGCGAACACCGGGATGGCGAGCACCACGTCGTTCCAGCGCACCAGGAAGAGGACTCCGGCGAGCAGGCCCCAGCGAAACCAGGTCGCCGCCCGGTCCGCGTGGCGTGTCCTCCACCAGTACAGAAGGAACGCACCCGAGGTGAACACCGTGAGGGCGTGACTGTAGCTGGGGGCGAGATAGAGATAGTAGAGGAGGGGCGAGGCCCCGGCCATGGTCAGCACGGACCAGAGTGCCTCCCGGCGTGGTGCCGCGAGGGCGGTGAATCGATAGGCGAGCAGCAGCCCGGCGGCCCCGAACACGAGTGAACTCAGTGCGATCGCGAGATAGTAGAGTCCGCCGTATCCGTTCGCGCCTTCCGCAGAGCCTGTGACTCCGCGCAGGATCATCAGCCCGTGCGCTGCGAGGTACGCGGGAGCCCAGGCGATCGCCGGGCCCACGCTGAAGTAGGAGGGGACCCGTCCGGTGACCGGATCGGGTTGGGGAGCGTGGAAGGTCGGATCGATGCCGGGCCGGTGCGAGCTGCTGGAAAGGAACAGCGTGGGCACGCCCCAGGCGTCGGCCTGGATGTGGCTGGCCAGATGCTCGAATTCGTTGGAGAGGTCGAGGTTCCGCTCCACGACAGCCGAACGAAGGCACGCGACGTACCCGATCCCGTCGCCGTGGACCCAGAACGTGAGCAGGAACGGTGCGACCGAGAAGAGGCTGAGCAGGATCAGCCATTCCGGACGCGTCAGGAGAGCTCGTGTCATCGAACGACGGTTCTCCCCGGCGGGTTCGCTCTGCTTCATGGGCTCCGGCTCCGGCGATCGATCCGTGATCCAGCACGAAGAATCCCCTGCTTGGTGGCGAGTGTATCACCAGGCAGGGGATTCCGTGGTCGCGCCGGACCGCGCGCCCCCGCGCGCCCCGCTCGGCGGATCCTCAGCGACGGCGGAGACTCAGACCGCCGGAGCCGGTGTCCACCTTGATGCGGCCGCGGCCGTCGCCGATCGTGCCCCGGAGGTAGCCGTGGTCCTTGCTCGTCATGGTCATGGCGTAATCGCTCTGGATGCTGCCGCTGCCGGTCTCGAGTTCGACCTGGGCACCGAGGTCGGCGGGGCCCAGGATGGTCACTGCACCCGAGCCGGTGTCCACCAGCAGCGAGCGCGGCGCGCTCAGGAGCCCCACGTGGACGCCGCCGCTGCCGGTGTCGATGCTGATGCTGCCGGAGCGGATGTCGTCGATTTCCACGCTGCCGGAGCCAGTGTCCACGAGCAGATCTTCCGCTTCGATGTTGCGGCCCGTGACCCCGCCGGAACCGGTGTCCACCTTCAACCGGCTGCCGCTCAGGTCTGAGAGCTCGACTCCACCCGAGCCGGTGTCCACGGAGATGTCCCCCCGGTTCCCGCGCAGCACCACGCTGCCCGAACCGGTGTCCACGATCAGCGAGCCAGTTGTGCGCTCGGCCTCGACCGATGCGGCCGCCACGTCGATGGTCAGGTCGCCATCCACACCCACCGCCGAGACCTCACCCACGCCGAGGTGCAGCGTGGTCTGGTGCCCGCGTGGCAGCCTCACCTCGAGGTCCGCCCAGGCCTGCATCCCGATCCCGCCGCCAGTGATCGTGACCTTGCGGTTGCCGAGGACGAACCCGTGGCCCTCCGGGAAGCAGCCGTTCTCGGTCACCACGATGGTGCTGCGCCCGAAGCCGTGCAGCCGCGGATACACCACCCGGCGGTCCGGGAAGACGACGCTCAGCCTGGACCTGTCACCGTGCTCGTCCTGCTCGATGCGCAGGCGGCCGGCGTCGCGGCCACCGCGGGTCACGATGACCTCGGCGCGCGTGCCGCTGCCCTGGACGATGCGCACCGCGCCCGCGAGATTGCAGATCTCGATGCGCTGGCCGGGCAGCACGAAGCGCTCGACGGCCGACTGGGCGCAGGCCGTCATCGCGAGGAACGAGGCGTTGGCGAGCAGGGCGAAAAGGGCAATCGTCAACATGCTCGCGATGGCGAAGAGGATGACGAGAGCGCTGCGGCCCGCGTCGCGATGGCGGCTGGGCATGGTCAGGGCGGACGTTCTCATGGGCGGCTCCCTCAGGGTTCGGGCAGGGCACGAATGTCAGCCCGGTCACTTCTGGTTACGTAGCGGGGGCACGGATGGTTTCGCGGCTTCCTCCGCCTCTGACACCGCCGGGGGACGAATGGTTGGGAGCCGGGGCTCCGGCAACCTGCGGACAGCGGCCGACGTAGAGAGGGGGTGGGGCCCCGTGCGGGGCTTGGCGCGTCCTTGCCCTCCGGCCTGCCTCAGCCTGGCTGTCCTGCCTTCCAACCTTCTGCCCGACCGGGCCGTCGAAGAGGTTGCATGGAGTGTCGCCCCGGGTGACCAGTGCCAGC
>Ga0315283_10003282_pt1 | contig 13752 bp, 11 predicted proteins | sample YL17G09_0_MG_FD_204541 | JGI IMG/M metagenome (GOLD analysis project Ga0315283, IMG submission 204541) | Sediment microbial communities from Yellowstone Lake, YNP, Wyoming, USA - YL17G09_0 | ecosystem: Environmental > Aquatic > Freshwater > Lake > Sediment | place: USA: Wyoming | collected... | reverse complement strand
CCGCGCATCGGAAACTCGCAAGCGGAATCTTGCGCGTTTCCGGCGAGCCTTGCGCGTGCGGGAACGAGGCGAAATGGAACCGTGGGACTCGGAAACCTCAGTCACGCCTCGTTCCTGCGCCAGCGCTGCGGCGTCCGACATGGAGCGGGGAAGGACCACCCCGAACCCCCATCCCCATCGGTCTCACGCCACCTTGCGCAGCGCCTCCCAGCGCCGCGGCACAGCGCCGAACCAGTGCAGTCGCGCCGCCAGCGCGGCGACCTCGCCGACGATGAGCAGCGCGGGCGAGCGCACGTCGCCTCGGGCCGCGAGGTCACCGAGTTCGTCGAGCCTCGCGAGCGTCACGCGCTGGTCCTGCCGCGATCCGTTCTCGACGACGGCGACAGGTGTGCTCGCCGCGCGGCCGTGCGCCGTGAGTTCGTCGCCGATCCTGCGCATGGCCGAGACGCCCATGTAGAGCGCCAGCGTCTGGTGCTCCCGGGCGAGCGCCGCCCAGTCGAGGGTATCGAGGGAGTCGCCACAGTGGGCCGTGACGAAGCGCACCGACTGCGCATGATCGCGATGCGTGAGCGGCACGCCCGCATAGGCGCCACAAGCGACCGCCGCGGTGATGCCGGGCACGACGTCGAACGCGATGCCGTGCGCGGCGAGGAACTCGAGCTCTTCGCCGCCTCGCCCGAATATGAACGGGTCGCCGCCCTTGAGCCGGACGACATGGCGACCGAGGCGCGCATGCTCGAGCATGATCTCGTGAATGCGCTGCTGCGACGTGGAATGACCGCCCGCCTCCTTGCCGACGCAGATACGCGTGGCATCCCGGCGCGCGAGCGCGAGAACCTCTCCCGAGACCAGGCGGTCGTGCAGTATGAGGTCCGCCTGCTGCAGCGCGCGCAGTGCATTCAGCGTCAGCAGGCCCGGATCGCCCGGCCCGGCACCGACCAGCGTGACCGAACCGGCGGATGTCTGGTCGCGCGCCGTCAGCAGCCGCTCCAGCGAGCGCTCGGCGTCTGCCGCACGGCCGTCGCGCACGCTCCGGGCGACGTCGCCGCGCACCAGCGACTCGTAGAAGCGACGGCGACGCGAAATGTCCGGCAGCGCCGCCTTGATGCGCGACCGCCAGCGCTCGAGGATTACCGCCAGCGCGCCGAATGAGCCGTCGACCAGCACTTCGATCCGTTCGCGAACGAGCCGGGCCAGCACCGGCGCCACGCCGCCGCTCGAGATCGCGATCACCAGCGGCGAGCGATCGACGATGGCCGGAACGATGACGGTCGAGCGTTCCGCGTCGTCAACCACGTTGGCGAAAACATTCGCCGCCCGGGCCGCTACGGACACAAGCGCATTGACTGCTGCATCGTTCGTTGCGGCGACGACCAGGGCCGCGCCCGCAAGTTGCGACGCGTCGAACTGAGTCGCGATCCACGTCACCGATCCACCCTCGCGCGAGGCGAGCCAAGGCGTCAGTTCAGGTGCCACGACCTGCACCTCGGCACCGGCCTCGACCAGCAGCCGCGCCTTTCGCTCCGCCACCTCGCCGCCGCCCACCACCAGCACGCGACGTCCGCGCAGATCGGCGAACAGCGGAAAATAGCGCATCGCCTAGCCCTCGAGCCCGTGCAGGCCGCACTCGCGCTTCAGGCCGAAGAATCGAGTCGCCTCGGGATCGCCCGCCTCGGCGAGCGACCGCGTCGTGTGCCAGTCGCCGATCGACACGTATCCCTGGTGCCACAACGGGTGATACGGAAGGTCGTGCCGTCCGAGGTACTGGAACACCTCTCGATCGGTCCAGTCGAATATCGGGTGCACCTTCCAGCGACCCTTAAGGAACTCGAGCGGACGGATCGTCCTTCGGGAGCGGGCCTGGTCACGCCGCAGCCCGGCAAACCAGCTGGCGACGCCAAGCTCGCCGAGCGCGCGCTGCATCGGTTCGCCCTTGCGAAGGTCGTTGTAGCGCTCGATACCGCCGACGCCCTGCTCCCAGAGCCGCCCATGCCGCGCCTCGAGCCATGCCGGAGAAACCGATGGCTGGTAGACCTTCAGGTTCAGACCGAGCCCCAGCACGAGCTCGTCAACGAAGCGATACGTCTCCGGAAACAGGTAGCCCGTATCCACCAGGATCACAGGGATCAAAGGAGCCGCGCTCGACACCAGGTGCAGCGAGACGGCCGCCTGCGCCCCGAAGCTCGATGACAATGCGTGGCCGCCCGGCAGGTTCTCGAGCGACCAGCGCACACGGTCCCCGGCTCTCATGTCCGCTAGCCGAAGATTAATCTCATCCAGCAGCGCCGGCTCGTGGGCCGCCCGCTCAGGATCCCAGGCCAGCGCTCTCACGCCTGCGTCCTCCGCGCCGCAACCGACTGCACGAGGCCGGCGCGCCAGGTGAAGTCGCCGAACCGTTCCCCGGGCTGCCGCTCCGCGGCGAATCGCGCGAACGCCGCGTCCAGCGCCGCCAGGATCGTCGCCTCGTCGATGTTCTCGCGGTACAGCACATTGAGCCGCTGGCCACGCTCGTCGCCGCCGAGGTACAGGTTGTAGCGCCCGGGCGCCTTGCCGATCAGCGCGATTTCCGCGAGATAGGGTCGCGCGCAACCGTTGGGGCAACCCGTGATCCGCAGCACGATCGGCTCGTCGCGCAAGCCATGCGCGCCAAGGCGTTGCTCGACGTGCCGGATGAATCCAGGGAGATAACGTTCGGCCTCGGCCATCGCGAGGCTGCAGGTCGGCAGCGAGACGCAGGCGAGCGCGTCGCGATGCACGGGCGTGGCGCGCGCGTGCGCGTCGAGCCCGTAGCGCACGACGAGGCCGTCGATGAACTGCCGTTCCGCGGTCTCGACGTTGGCAATCACCAGGTTCTGGTTGGCCGTGAGACGGAAGTCGCCGCGATGCACGCGGGCGATCTCGCGCAGTCCGGTGCGCTTTGCGCCCGCCGCCGTGTCGGCGACACGCCCGGACTCGATGCGCAGCGTCAGGTGCCAGCGGCCATCAAAGCCTTCAATCCAGCCGAACCGGTCGCCCGTCGACTTGAACTCGAAAGGCCGTGCAGGTTCGAGCGCGAAACCCTGGCGCCGCGTGATCTCGCCCACGAACCATTCGAGGCCGCGGTCGTCGATCGTGTATTTCAGGCGCGCATGCTTGCGGTTGGTACGGTCGCCAAAGTCGCGCTGCGTCGTGACGACCGCCTCGGCGACGATGAGCAACTGCTCCGGCCTCAGGAATCCGACGACGTCGGCGATCCGCGGGTACGTCGCCGGCTCGCCGTGGGACGTACCGAGCCCACCGCCCACCGCCAGGTTGAAGCCGGCAAGTTCGCCCTGCTCGACGATCGCGATGAAGCCGAGATCATTGGCGAAGACATCCACGTCGTTGACCGGCGGCACCGCGATGGCCGCCTTGAACTTGCGCGGCAGGTAGGTCGGGCCGTAGACGGGCTCGACCTCCTCCGTCCCCATCACCTTCTCGCCGTCGAGCCAGATCTCGTGATAGGCGCGCGTGTGCGGCAACAGGTGCTCGGAGAGTCTCTTCGCCCACTCGTACGCAGCCGCATGTGCACGCGACTCGACGGGATTGGCGCTCGCCAGCACGTTGCGGTTCACGTCGCCGCACGCGGCGATCGTGTCGATCAGCGTGGCGTTGATCGCCGCCATCGTCTCCTTCAGCTCCGTCTTGATCACCCCGTGCAGCTGGAACGCCTGGCGCGTGGTGATCCTGAGCGTGCCATTGCCATGACGGCCTGCGATCTCGTCCAGCGCCAGCCACTGCCGGGGCGTGCACACGCCTCCGGGCAGCCGCGTGCGGATCATGAAGCTGTACGCGGGCTCGAGCTTCTGGTGCCTGCGCTCCTCGCGGATGTCGCGATCATCCTGCTGGTAGCTGCCGTGGAACTTGATGAGCGCGGTGTCGTCCTCGCGGATCGCGCCGGTCAGCGGATCGGCGAGGCTCTCGACCAGCGTGCCGCGCAGCAGGCGGCTCTCGCGCTTGATGCGCTCGATGGGAGACTGTTCCGCCATGGTCAGTACACGTCCCGCAGGTAGCGACGATCGTCGGCAAGCCGCCTCAGGTACGACTCTGCAGCGTCGCGCTCGAGGCCGCCGTGCGCTGCAACGATGTCCACGAGCGCCTCGTGCACGTCCGGCGCCATGTGCTCTGCGTCGCCGCAGACATACAGGTGCGCGCCGCCCTCGAGCCATGCGAACAGGTCCTTGCCGGCTTCGCGCAGCCGGTCCTGCACGTAGGCGCGCGGTGTGCTGTCCCGCGAGAAGGCCACGTCCACTCGATGGAGCAGTCCCTTCCGCGCCGCCTGCTGCCACTCGACCTGGTAGAGAAACTCGCTGGCGAAGTGGCGGGCGCCGAATACGAGCCAGTTCCGTCCGGTCGCCCCCTGCGATTCGCGCTGCTGCAGGAAGCCGCGATAAGGCGCGACGCCGGTTCCGGGCCCGATCATGATCACGTCCCGGGACGGGTCGGCGGGCAGCCGGAATCGCTCGTTCGGCTCGATGAAGACGCGCGCCTTCGCCTCGTCGCCCGTCAGGCTCGCGAGGTGAGCCGAAGCCGCTCCAAGGCGTCTGTTGCCTTCGTTCTCGTAGTCCACGACCGCAACGGTCACGTGCACCTCGTCGCCGACGGCGTCCTGTGCGGATGCGATCGAATAGAGTCGTGGCACCAGCGGTCGAAGCGCCGCGACGAACGCGTCCGCCTTCCAAGCGGCCGGATGGGCGTGCAGCACGTCGAGGAGTTGCAGATTCTTGAGCGTGTGCCGCAGCCGGTCCTCGTTACCGGGCTCGAGCACCGTCGAAAGTTCGGCGCTGCCGGATTTCTGCGCGTGCCGGGTGAGGAACGGCCGTGTCAGCCGCGTGATCTCGCGCTCGCGGGCGAGCCATTCGCGCAGCGTGCGTGTCACGCCATCGAGTGCCACCGGCGAGTCGCCGGGCAGTCGGAGCGCACCGAGCACGGCGTCCACGACCAGCGGCGGGTTTTCGTGCCACACGCCGAGGGCGTCGCCGGGCTGGTACTTGAGACCCGAGCCTTCAAGTGAGATCTCGATGTGCCGGACGTCCTTCGAGCCGGTTCTGCCCGTGATCCGCTCGTTCGCGACGACACGGGCCTCGAATGGCTGCTCCCGGTCGTACAGTGGCGCCGTCGGAACGCTGCGCAGGCGAGTCACCGTCGCAACCTGGGGACCACCGACCGCATCACGGGCTCCGGTCACGACCTGGTCGAGCCACGGAGCGGCGAGCCGCTCGAAGTCGACGTCGCAGTCGACCCGCGGCACCAGTCGACGCGCCCCGAGGGCGGCCAGCCGCTCGTCCACCTGGCGGCCCGTCTCGCAGAACTTCGGGTAGCTCGAGTCGCCGAGCGCCAGCACCGCGTAAGCGAGGCCGTCGAGCTTCGGCGCGCGCTTGCCGGTGATGTGCTCGACGAAGCCCCGGGCGTCGTCGGGAGGGTCGCCGTCACCGTGCGTGCTGATCACGACGGTCAGCAGGCGTTCACCTGCGAGGTCCTTCAGCGGGTAGTCGCGCGCCGCAAAGACCCGGACGGCAAGGCCGGCGGCCTCGGCTGCACGACCAAGCCGCTCGGCGATGCGCTTGCCATTGCCGGTCTGCGAGCCGTAAACGATTGCGAGCCGCGCTGCGGATTCCGGCCTCGCGGCGACGGCCGTGGTGGGGCTCGAGACCTCGTAGCCGACCAGCTCGCCCGGGCCCCGCGCGTAAGCCACGCCTGAGGCGAAACCCGACAGCCAGTGCAGGCTGGATGGCTCGAGGCCATCGACCACGCGACGCAGCATTGCGCTGCGCTCGGGATCGAGCGGGCCCAGCGGCAGGGAAACGGCAGTGTTCGCGGTCATGGCATCGCCTCGGGCCTCGTGGGCTCCCAGGGATGCTAGGGACTGGAGGGCTGTCTACGGAAAGGCCGCGTGGTTATCTGCTCATGACCCGCCCATGGAACCGGGACTAGTCGGCGGCCGGGCCCGGCTGCATCACGAGCACGGCACGACCGCAGCGCGGGCATACCTGCACTTTCTCGAGCCTCGGGTTGAACCAGCGACGCCCGCACGGACAACGGATCTCGTAAATGGCCTTGATCTCGCCACGCACGATCTCCCGCTCGCGTACGTCGAGTTCGTTCGTGCCGCTTTCGACGGGCGTAGTGATCCGCGCCCGGTACGGGCAGCCTGGCCCGTCGGGCACGTCGGAATAGTCCACGTAAGCAGTCGGCTGCAGCCGAGTGCGAACGTCATCCAGCCAGACCTTGATTCCCATTCCCCGCTCTTCTTGATGCTGGCTCATCCTGTCCCGTGGCAGGAGGGCCCGTCCACTTCCCATGCGGACGTTGTTCACAGCATACATCGCCACGACCTCTGGCGAGACCTATTTTACATAAGAAACAATAGCTTACGGCCTAGGCCGGGAAGAATTCGATCGGCTTGGTCGTGGTCATCGGCGCAACGTCGCGTGCCTCGAACTTGAACATCCTGACCCGCGCGACGAGCTTCCTCTCGAGTTCGGCATCGCCGAGCTCGCTCGAGACGATGCGACAGTCCGTCACCTCGCCGGACGGTGCGATCGTCACCTCGAGCACGACCTTGCCCTGCAGGGCCGGGTTGTCGCGCAACGCGCGACTGTAGATTGCGTAGATCGCCGACTTGTTGCGGTCGAACACGAGTTCGACTTCCTCGCGCGTCCGTGCCGCCCTGCTGCTCTTGCCGGAGCGCTGGGCCTCAGCCGCCGGCGCGGCATCAGCGCTCGAGGCGACCTTGGCGGTGGCGACGCCCTTGAGCCCCGTGGACCCGCCGCCGAACCCGCTGCTGGCCTTGCCGACCGAAATGCCGCCGCTGCCCTCTCCCGCCCGTGCGGTCAGCAAGGCGCGATCGACGCGCGTCTTCTCGCCTGCACCGACATTGAGCGACTTCGCGTCGGCCTTGGTGTCTACGTCCAGGTCGCGCAGTTCCGCGAGCTGGTCCGACAGCGCAAGAAGCCCGGTTGCCGCCGCCTTCCTGCGCGGGTCCGGCACCGGTTCTGCCGCGGCAACCGGCGCCGGAATGTGCACCGGCCGTTCCACGTACCTGACTACCTCGGGCTTCGGCGGCGGCGGAACCTCGACCTTCGGCTCCGGCTTCGGCTTGGGCTGCTCGAGCAGGAACTGGACGATGCGCTCGGGCACCGCCGGCGCAAGCTCCTGCGGGCGCGGACGCTCCGGAAGCAGCGGGATCACGATGCCGAGCCCGATGAATATCCCGAGTGCCGCGCCGATCACACGCCGGAAGCGGCGTTCCTCGGACTCGGACGGCGTCCAGGGGAGCTCGAAGACCCGGAAATTGGCGGTGGTCATGACGGTCATGCTGCGCTCCGCTCAAGACCCGGCGTGCGCCAGCAGCGCCTGCTCGCGCTCCACGACCGCGAGCGAGACCTTGCTGTAGTCCGCCGCCGAGCAGCTCGCCACGATCCGGCGCAGCAGCGAGTAGGGCAACGACTTCTCTGCCATCACCGTCACCTCGCGCTGCGCACCTGGCTCGCCGAGCACACTTACAGCCTGGCGCCCGAGTGCCGCACGCAGTGGCTCGATCACCGGATCCCCGCCCCCCGCGATCCGCGCAACCGGCATCACGGCCTCGCCATCGACATACAGCATGTCGCGCGTCACCGTGACGACCGTCGCCTCGTGCGGCTTCTGCTCCGAGATCGATTGCGGGATTGAGATGTTACGCGTGTTCGGCAGGATCTCCGTGTCGGCAGCATGGACGAGCAGGTAGACGACCATGATCGTCAGCATGTCGATCATCGGGATCAGCGTGAGCGGCCCGTGTCCGCCGCCGGCCTTGCCATGACGCGCGTGGCGTTTCATTCCCGTGCGGATCATGTCGGTGCATCTCCCAGCGAAATCTGCGGGAACAGCGTCCTGCGGACGACCCGGCTACCCGCCATGCTCTGGCGGACGCGCACCGCGTCCATGACCTGCACGATGGTGTCGTAATCGACGTCCTCGGCGACCAGCAGCGTCGCGCTCTGAATATCGGGAAAGCGCTCCTTCAGGCGCTCGAGACTGGCCGAGAGCTGCACGACGTCCTGGCCTGCAGCAATCGCCGGCAGGCGCTCCAGCACGCCGATGTTGCGGTCCGCTACCTCGATTCCGCCGCGACGGACGATCACCTCGAGCTCGAGCGCCGGCACGGCATTGGCTGCCCGGGCGCCCGGTCCCGGCAGGTGCACCTCGACGATGCTCGTTTTCGAGAACACCGCCGTGAAGATCAGGAAGAACGTCAGGATCACCATCACGTCCAGCATCGGCACGATGTTCAGGTCGTTGCGACCGCGGTAGCGCGCGTGATTGCGCTGCTGGCGGCGCGCGAGCAGCGAAGTTCTCATGCGCGCGCGGCCCCCCGCAGGCCATCACGCGCCCGCGCGGCGGCGGACTCCGATGCGGCCGCGACCGGCTTGGGCACTTCCCGGCGCCGCTCCGTCACGCTGTTCAGGAACTTGATCGATGCCACTTCGAGGCTGTCGACGAGTTCCGTGGTCTTGGTCTCGAGGTACATGTGGCACAGCAGCAGCGTGATCGCGAGGCCGAGGCCGAGCGCAGTATTGTTCATGGCTACCGAGATGCTGGCCGACAGCAGCGCGGCCTTTTCGGACGGGTTGACCGCCGCCACCGCGGCGAATGCGTTGATCAGGCCGATGACCGTGCCGAGCAGACCCATCAGCATGCCGATGTTGGCGAGAGTCGCGAGATAGTGCGTGCGCTTCTCGAGACGCGGGATCACCTCGATCAGGCTCTCCTCCATCGCCTTCTCGATGTCGTCACGGCGCCGCGCGGTCGCGATGCGGGACATTCCGTAGCGCATGATCGTCGCGAGCGCCGAATCGGTTGCCTCCGCCACTTCCATGGCCTTGCGGAAGTTGCCGGCCTGGATCAGCGGTGCGAGTTCCGCCCAGAGGCGACGATTGCCGCTCGCCACGCGATTGAGGTAGACGAAGCGCTCGACGGCGACGCCGAGACCGACTGCGAACACGGCGGCAATGGGGTACAGGAACACCCCGCCCTGCTTGAAGAAGTTGACGACGAGGTCGATGGCGTTCATTGCTTGGGGACTCCGGGGGACGGCGAGGATGGAACGGGTGTAGCGGGCGACGTCAGGTCGCGGAAGTAAGTGACTTCGCGCTGGAACTCGTCGCGGTCCAGTGGCGCGAGGATTTCATCGACGAGGCTGTTCATCGGGCGGTCCGGCCCGCCGGGCGGCTCCGCCTCCTTCCACGGCACGATGCTCATCACCTTCGGCAGCTCACGATTGCCGGTGATGGCCGTGGAGTCGAGTTGCAGCCGGTCGTGTGCACGCGAGGGGTTCTGCACGGTCGCGGCGCTGGCGAGCGGTATCGGCTTCGATGCCGCAGTGTCGTTTGCCGGTGCCGAGTGAGGCGCGGCAAGCGCAACGAGAATAAGCACGGCTATGCGACTCCTCACGGCTGGGCCTCCGCGGTGCGCTGCACCTGGCCGAGCCGCGTGCGCAGTTCGACGAGCCATGGCCCGACGTCGGGATCGACGCCGGAGGTGAGTTGCTGGTACGTCTCGTAATGCGGCAATGCGGCCGCCGGGTCGCCGAGATAAAGGTCGAGCAGCACGCCGAGATTGCGTTGCGGCGCTGCGAAAGCCGCGTCGGACGCGATCGCGCGTTCGTAAGCCACACGTGACTCGCCGAAGTGACCGAGCCGGCGGTCGGCCACGCCGACGAGGTTGAGACCCGCGGCATTGCCCGGGTCGACGGCCAGCGCGGCGTGTGCATGTCTCGACGCCGCCTCCGTGTCGCCGGCGTCGAGTGCAGCCCTTGCCGCAGCGAGCGCCTGCACGACTTCAGCGGCGGATGCCACCGTCGCTGCCGGGCCGTCAAGCGTCTCGTTGCGACCGTAGCGCGCAGGCTTCATCTCGGCCAGCGCTGCATAGGAGTCTCGAACCCACTGATCGTAGATCCCTTCGCGCGCGCGGCGGGCGTTGCGCTCGTGGATGCCGATCGCCTTCTCCTCGAACGGATAGGCCTGTTCCTCGAGCAGCAGGTCGTACTGCTCCAGTTCCTCCGCCGACAAGCCGGCCGGGCGCTCGGACGCGAGCAGCGCACGCGCAAGGTCGCGGTAGATATCGGCCATCGCGAAGTCCGCAGCGGTCGTAACCTCGGCGACGCCGTAGCCTGCCGCACGAGCGTAGGCCGACAGCGAGGCCTCCATGGCCGCCTTCTTCGCGGCGAGCGAACGATCGAGCGGGATCGCAAGGCCGACGGACCGCGCCAGCTGGTCCAGAGGCCGCGCGAGTTCGAGCGAAGCGCGCGCCGCGAGCAGATAGCTGCGCTCGGAACCGGCCGCATCGGCGGCGACGACCAGTTCTTCCAGCCAGCGCTTGCGCGACGACGGATCGCCTGCCGCCGTTGCGAGATCGGCAAGTTCCTGCCGGGCTTCGATCGCGGGCTCCACTGGCGTCGGGAAGCGCTCGACATAAGCGGCGTATGCGCGACTCGCCGACGCAGGGTCATCGGTCTCCGCGTAGAGTTCGGCCGCCTGCCAGAGAACCGCACGCCGCACTTCCACGTCTTCGGCCGCGCTTGCCGAGACACGCTCTAGTTCAACCGCTGCGTCATGCTGGCGTCCAGCCTCGAGGTACGTGGCAGCAAGCTTGCGCGTTACCTGCGGTTCCAGTTCGTGACCTGGATGGCTGCTGCGGAATCGCTCCAGAACGCCCGCGGCCTCGCTCCACTGGCCCGCGTTGATCAGCAACGCAGCGGCGTCGTACTCCGCCTTCGCGCCCGATGGCGAGTCCGGTGCAACCGAAGCCACGCGCAGGAACTGCTGCACCGCGCCGCTCAAGTCGCCCGCAGCCTGCCGCGCCTCGGCCTGCCGGTAGACCGATGCCGCGAGACGCTCGGTCGCCTCGGCACGCTGTGCGTCGCCGGCCGGCAGGCGCGAAACGAGTTCGGCGTAGGCCCGCTCGGCATCGGCGTACCGGGCATCATCGAAGTACGTGTGCGCAAGAACGGTCCAGGCAACCAGCTGCTGCGCGGCGTCGGCCCGCGAGCCGGGTGCCAGCACCCGCTGCGCGACCGCTTCGGCGCGTGGACGATCACCCGCATCGAACAGCACGCGGGTCGCGCGGGTGAGTACCGCGGGCGTTTCGGCATGCTGCGGGAAAGCGTCGGCGAAACGCAGCGACGCATCGACGCCGCGCAGCCGAAGCGCAGCACGCTCCGGTTCGCCCGCCTGCGCCTCGGCCTTGTCGTAGGCCACGATGGCCGCATACCCGGCGCGGGCCGCGTCCGGATTCGTTCCATACGTGAAAGCCGCGCGCTCGTATTCGACCGCCGCCTCCTCGTAGCGAGTGCCTTCGAACAGCAGATCGGCCAGCAACAGGCGCGTCGCTGGCGCCTGCGGCGAGCTGTCGAATCCGTCGAGGTAGTCGCGATACCAGCGCACGGCGGCCTCGCGATCTGCGCTGGATCCCTTCTGTGCGAGCGCGTGGTGATGTTGCGCGAGCACCAGCAGGTCCTGCTGCACGGCCAGGCTCACCCGTGGATCGATGGCCGGCGCGTGCGCCCTCCAGAATTCGCTGTGCGGCCCGTACTGCTCGACGAGCTGTCGCTTGCCATCAAGTACCAGCGCCGTGAAGCCACCCTTCGCGTAGGCATCCGTGGCGCGCACGATCAGCAGCGGAGCCTCGGAATCTAGGGGCTGGCGCTGCGCGAAGGCGCGATAGGCCTCGGCGCCGTCCTGGAAACGCTCCTTCTCGACGTACAGGTCGCCGAGGGCGTAGTAGAGGCGCGCCTCATACGGCGCCGGACCGTGTCGCTCGACTGCCACCTCGAGCGACGCCGGCCCGTCACCTGCGAAAAACGTGATCGCGAGCGCCCGCAGCGCATCACCGCTCAGCTCCTGGTCCGGCCGCGACAGTTCCGACTCCGGGCGCATACGCCCGTCGCGAACCAGGACGCTGTCGAGCAGCACGAGGAACGTGGCCGTGCTGTCGGCGTCGCGTGACTCCTTGAAAAGGGACCAGCCCCGCTTGTAGAGCGCCTGCTCATAGAATGCGGACGCCGGCCCGCGCGACAGGACCAATGCATACGCCTGGCCGGCCTCGGCGTAGTGCTGTTCGCTGAAGAAAGCCTCGCCGCGCCTGAACTGGGCTTCGTCGTAGTGGCTGCTGTCGGGGTGCGCGGCGACCAGACGTTCCAGCACGGCGAGCGCCTCGACCGACTCACCGACGCTCTCGTACGCGCGCGCGAGCTGGTAGAGGACGGCGTCTGCGGAGGCCGCGTCGGGCTGCTCCTGAAGCAGACGCTGGTAGGCCGCGATGGACTCGCGAGCCGCCGCGACGGCCGCCGGCGACTCGGCGCCATCCTGCGCCCGCAAAGCCTCTGCTTCGGCGAGACGCAGATCACCAAGGCGTCTCAGCGCCTGGGCTCTCATGGCGGCGTCGGTGTCCGGAATCTCGAGAAACGCCTCGTAGCTGCGGGCCGCCTGCGCCGCGTCCGCATCGACGGTCTCTTCGCGTCGCACAGGGGCGCTGCGTGCAGCGAGGTCGGCCAGCGTGGCCGGAGCCCGGTCCTTGCGCGCGGCAATAGAAGATGTCGGCAACGACGCCAGGTAGAGCAGCGCCACGACTGCGATAGCCCTGCTCACCGCACTACTCCGGCCGTAGCGCCGTCGTAGATGGCCGCGAGCGCGAACTGCGCCTGCGTGGCATAGCTCGCAAGACGGCGCTTCTGTGTCTCGAGTTCCCGTACCGCGATGGCTGCCAGCACTCGCTCTTGCGCCTGGCTGGCCGCGTCGATGCGCGGTCCGATCCGCTCCACGCGCTCCGCGAGTTCGCGTACCTGCGAGGCGAACCCAGCTGTGTTCCGGGGGGCTGTCGTTCCGGCGAGATCCACGAGCTGCTCGCGGTTTCGCGCGCCCTCGAGCAGCTGCCCAGTCTCGCGCAGGCCCGTCTGCACGTGGCGCAGGCGGACCTTGTATCCAGCATCCATCTGCCACAGCAGCGTACCGCGCAGCAGTCGCGCACGCTCGGCGAGCGCATCGCGCTGGGCGCCTGGCGGCAGCGAATCGATGCGACCCTGGACCTCATCGAGCAGCCGCCAGCCGCGATCCTCGTCCTCGGTCGCGAGCGCTGGCACGTCGCGCCCCGACTCAATGGCTGCGACACGCTGCTCGAGCGCCGACTGCCGCTGGCCGAGGCCGGCAAGGTCTGTCGACGCGAGCGTATCCCGACGCCGCGGCTCGATCAGAGACGCAGCCTGCTCGCGCGTCGTCACCATCTCGTCGAATGCAGCCAGCGACTCGCGCCAGCCCTCGAGGTTGCGCTGCATGATTCTGAGGTCGCGGTAGTTCTTGAGGCCCTCCTGGAACTCGTGCGACGCAAGCAGGTGATACAGATATCGCGTCTGCGGCGCGTCGGGGAGCTTCTGCAGCTGCCAGAGCCAGCCGACGGCGTCGCCGGCGGGAGCCGCTTCGAGCATGGATTCGAGGAAGCCTCCTGCGCGGATCGCGCCGACCGACTGGTCGATGCGTCTCGCTTCCTTGCCGTAGGCTTCGATGGCGTAGCGATACTGCTCCGCTGCCTGGCCGTTCGAGGCGAGCTGCGCATACGCGTAAGGCACGGCAAGGTACGACTCCTGCACCGCGGAGTCGAGCAGGCGACGCTCGCGCAGTTCGAGCCAGGGCACGAGTGCGCGGTCGGGGTGTTTCGCGTCCGACTCCGCCCAGCCGAGCCCGAGCAGCGCACGGTTGG
>Ga0315283_10003281_pt1 | contig 13752 bp, 10 predicted proteins | sample YL17G09_0_MG_FD_204541 | JGI IMG/M metagenome (GOLD analysis project Ga0315283, IMG submission 204541) | Sediment microbial communities from Yellowstone Lake, YNP, Wyoming, USA - YL17G09_0 | ecosystem: Environmental > Aquatic > Freshwater > Lake > Sediment | place: USA: Wyoming | collected... | reverse complement strand
GCCACTGACGCCACCAGGATCGTGACGGTCGGGGTCAGCCCGGGCACCCAGGCCCGAGCGGCCTCTTCGGTGCCCGGCATCGCCAGCAACAGCGCCGCGAGCACGAGGCCCGTGGCGAACAACCGAACCCCATCCGCCAGGCTGCGGGTAACCAGGAACAGGCCGGCCGCGAGGCGCTTCACGCCCGACCCGAAGCGCACGCCGAGGATCTGGTAGACCGTCAGCAGTTCGCCTCTGAAGTACGCGGGGACGAACACGATGCTCACGACGATGCGGCCGAGCATGTAGCCCATCACCAGCTGCAGGAACGTCATGTTCCCGGTGAACGCCACGCCGGGAATGCTGATGAAGGTCACCGTGCTCGTCTCGGTGGCGACGATCGACCCCATGATCGCCCACCACGGCACCCGGCGCCCGCCAACGAAGTAGTCCTTGACGTCATGCTGATTGCGGGAGAACCACGCACCGAATGCGACCGTCCCGGCAAGGTAGGCGACAATGACGCTCACGTCGAGGAGGTGCATAGGGCGTTCACCAAGCTGGCGCGTGTCACTGGCCGAAGGCCTGAGCGCCGATGCGTGTCAGGTTGTCCGAGCCTCGGGACGGATTGACGAGGCTATCGTACGAGAACAGGATGACGCCGTCGACCCCGAGACGGCGCGCGGCCTGAATCTGCTTGAGCGTCTGATCGCCAGTCAGGCGGTAGGCACCGATCCCGGCCCAGACCGGGCGTCCCCGGGCGGCGGTTCGGGCGTGTTCAACCTGCTGCCGAAACACGGCGTCGTCTGTGGAGTATGCCATCGGGCATAGCACGTCAAGAAGCCCCTTGGCCATCCAGCCCGGCCAATCCTGGAACCGCCTGGTCGTCGCCGTACCCGAGTCGGGCACGACGGCCGCCGACACCAGCGCGCGCGGCCGCTTCTGTTTCACCACGCCGCGGAGCCGCTGCATGAGGGAGGTGAGTCGGAGGCGCCGGAAGTCCTCCCACCGCGCGGGATATCGCTGAATCCACGCCAGCGCGTTCGCAGGCTCGGCGCGATCGAGAGCGCGACGCTCCTGGCCGGGCAGGGATCGAGAGACCTCGGTCTTGAACGCACGAAGGGCCTCGCGACTGCAGTCGAACGCCGGCCCCGGGTAGCGGACGTAGTCGAAGTGCACGCCATCCACCTGGTACCGTGACACGAGATCCCGCACCACGTCCACGACGTAGTCCCCGGCATGTTCGGGAATGGGCGACGTGTACAGGCCCTCGACCGACCCGGACTGCGACCTCGTCCAGGACGTCAACGTCGACACAAACGCTGGCCCGCGGGGGTCGCCGATGCTGGTGGCGAGATCCTCCGGCACCATCAGCCACTCCGGGTGTCGTCGCACCACGTGCCGTCCGTTCGTCGGCACATCGCCGGTATCGGCCACCAGGTTCACATTCACCCAGGCGTGCACCTTCAGCCCGGCCGCGTGGCCCTGCCGCAGCACCTGCGCGAGCGGATCGAAGGACGCCGGCTGGGCTGCGAGCGCGCTGGCGCGGGGCTCCGCGCGACTGGCGTAGTAGGCATCCCCTCGTCCCCGAACCTGCACCAGCAGCGTGTTGAATCCTGCGGAGCGGGCGGCCGCTACCATCGACGTAATCGCAGCAGGGGACAGCAGAGCGGTTCGCACCACCCAGAGCCCCCGGACCTCCGGCGCGACGGGGCGAGCCGACGGCGCGGCGACGAGCAGGGCCGCGCAGACGAGGGCGCTGGCGAGCCGACATGAGCACATGAAGTCGCGCGACTGTAGCAACTGCTCCCAAGGCATGTCAACGACGCTCTCGTTGCGCTCGTGGCCGGCGCGGGGGGCGGTGGCGCGGCAGAGCGACGAGAGGGGAGCACCAACCCCCCTGACGGGAAGACCGCTGCAGCACTTCGGCATCGTCAAGCCGCAGGACCTCGTGCAGGTCGTGTACTACCGGAACCTCAGGCCACCCGCGATCGCGGCGCTGGCGACCCATGTCAACCAGGCCGCGGTGGAGGGCGACCGCGTGGCCCGCGACATTCTGGCGGAGGGAACCGACGAACTCGTCGGCGGGGCGGGGTCCGTGATGACGAGGCTCGCCATCGCGCAGGACCCGTTCGTCAGCGTGCTCGCCGGCGGCATTTTCCAGGCTGTGCCGTCGTTGTCAGAAGTTGTGACCCGGCGGTTGTCGGAGATGGCGCCCCGATGCCGCGCCACTCGTCTGTCGACGGACCCGGCGGCGGGCGCCGTCCAGCTCGCGCTCGACCAACTGCGCGGCGGCGCCATGATCCCCGCTTAGGGCCTGTTCGCAAACAAAGGTAGCAACATTTGTTTGCTTACAAGCCCTTATGGCGGGCCCACAGGGCCAACTTGTGACCTTTATTCATTTACAGCGCCTTACCTGCAGCCGTCGTCACCCGGCACGCTAGTCCCGCCCGTTGGCCGCAGGCCCCAGCAGCTGCCGCAGACGCGGTTCGATGTCCTCGCCCACGGCCTCCCGGACCACACCATCGGCCTTTCGCAGCCGGGAGAGGGCCTTCGGGTAGGGCAGGCCCGTCTTCTGCATCACGATCGCCACCTTGGCGTTCCCGTGCGCCCGCGGGAGCAGTTTGCTGGCTCCTTCGTAATCGATCCCTGTGGAGATGATGAGAATGCGCCGCGCGCGGTCCTTGAGTTTTTCCGAGGTCGACTGGACGTCCACCATGAGATTGCCGTACGTCTTGCCGATCCGGATCATCGAACCGGTCGTCAGCATGTTGAGCACGAGCTTCGTCGCACTCCCGGCTTTCAGGCGTGTCGACCCGGCGATGACTTCCGGCCCCACTCCGAGCGCGATCGTCAGGTCGACGAACGTCTGCAGGTCGGCGGCAGGATCACACGTCACGAAGATGATCCGGGCACCGGCCTTCCGGGCGGCCGCGAGCCCTCCACGTACGAATGGCGTGATACCGCTGGCCGACACGCCCACGAAGACGTCGCGTTTATTGGCTTTCATGCGGGCGACGGTGCGAGCCCCTTCGTCGAAGCGATCTTCGGCGCCCTCCCGCGACCGGAACACGGCGCTCTTGCCCCCGGCCACAATCCCCTGGACCAGTTCCGGAGGCGTGCCGAAGGTGGGAGGGATCTCGGCGGCCTCCAGGACGCCGAGGCGTCCGCTCGTGCCTGCGCCGACAAACACCAGGCGCCCCCCTTTCCGCAGCGCCTGAGCGATAATGTCAACAGCGAGGGCGATGCGTTCCCGCTCCCGGCTGACCGCGGCCAGCATCTTGCGGTCTTCGGCGAGCATGAGGTCGATGATCTCGGCCGACGGCAGCTTGTCGATGGCGAGACTGGCGGGATTGATGGCTTCCGTAGGTAACTGCTGCCACTTGGACCGGAGAGGCATGGGACACCCCGTGTTTGCGAAACGGCGACGGCAGATACTAGCGCCGAGGGGTAGCCCTGTCAAACGCGCAGACGGGGCGACACCCTCGTCCGGCGGCGACGGCGAGCGGATCCTGGACGAATACCTCGATCACCTGCGGGTGGAGCGCCGCCTGGCCGTGAACTCGGTAGACAGCTACGCGCGCGATCTCGGCAGGCTCGCCGGGTTCGCGGGCACAACGGATTGTGCCGTCTCTGCGCTGACGAGAGGCCAGCTCGAAGCGTTCGTCCGCGGGTTGCTGTCGGAAGGCCTGTCCCCGCGCTCGGCCGCACGATCCGTCGCGAGCATCCGCGGATTCTACCGCTACCTGGTTCGCGAGGGGCACATCGCCGCGAGCCCGGCCGAGGACCTCCAAGGGGCTCGTCCCTGGCCGGCGCTGCCGAGGTATCTGTCGCCCGACGACGTCGATCGGCTCATCGACCAGCCGGACATCGCCACGCCGCTCGGGCTGCGCGACCGTGCGATGCTGGAAGTACTGTACGCCACTGGGCTTCGCGTGTCCGAGTTGGTTGGCCTGCGCGCCGCCGACGTCAATCTATCGGCGGGATACCTGACCTGCACCGGCAAGGGCGACAAGCAGCGTCTGGTGCCCCTCGGCGATCGCGCCGTCGTGTGCGTCCGAAGGTACCAGCGTGACGGCAGGCCCGCGCTTGCAGGACCGGCCTCATCAATCCGCCTGTTTCTGAACGCGAGGGGTGGGCCGTTGAGCCGGGTGGGGCTCTGGATGGTGCTCAAGGGCTACGCGCGTCAAGCGGGCCTGCGCCCGGACGTGAGCCCGCACGTCCTGCGGCACTCCTTTGCGACACACCTGCTTGAGCGCGGGGCCGATCTGAGGGCCATTCAAATGATGCTCGGGCACGCCGACCTGTCCACCACCCAGATCTACACACATGTGCTCGAGACCCGCATGCGGGCGATCTACGATCAATTCCACCCGCGCCAATAGGGACGTGAACCGTTGAGGCGTTGGCTCGCGTCCGTCGTTGTCGTGCTGCTGGCCTGGCTCGCCTGGGCCGCCCTGACGCTGCCTCCCGGATCGACACCGCTGCGCCTGCCGACGCCGCGGCCAGGTGATCCGCCTGTCATGCGGGGCGCCTACCACGTGCACTCGCGCGCGTCCGACGGCACCGGCACCATCCCGGACATCGCCGCGGCGGCCGCCAGGGCCGGCCTGCGGTTCGTCATCGTGACCGACCATGGCGACGGTCTCCGTCGACCAGCGCCGCCGCGATACATCGGCAGCGTGCTGTGCATCGAGGCCGCCGAGATCAGCACCACTGACGGGCACTACGCGGCTCTCGGCATGGAGCCGCCGCCGTACCCGCTTGGCGGCGAGGCACGCGATGTCGTTGAGGACGTAGCGCGCCTCGGCGGCTTCGGTGTGGCCGCCCATCCGGACTCGGCGAAACGCGAACTGCGGTGGGACGCCTGGGAGGCGGGATTCGACGCCATGGAGTGGTTCAACGCCGACTCCGAGTGGCGCGACGAGCCGAAATGGCGCCTGCTGCCGACGCTCCTGCACTACCCCGTGCGCCCGGTCGAAGCCGTGGTGTCCCTCTTCGATCGGCCGGCAGGCCTGTTCCGGCGATGGGATCGGCTGACTCAGCAGCGGCGCGTGGTCGGTCTGGCGGCGGCCGACGCGCACGCTCGCTTGGGCCTCGGAGGGAAGGTCGATCCGTACGACGAGCGCGTGTACATCAGGCTGCCGTCGTACGAGGCGGTGTTCCGCGCCTTCTCGCTCCGGGTTGAACTCAGTCAGGCCCTGACCGGCGACCCGCTGATCGATGCCGGCCTCGTTGTCGGCGCGATCAAGGCCGGTCATGTCTACGCCGCGTTCGATGGCGTGGCCGGTCCCGCGGCGCTTTCGTTCTCCGCCGAGTCTGGAGGAGTCACGGCCCGCCAGGGCGACACCCTCGCGCTGCGCGGCCGGGTCCGCATTCGCGCCGCTGCCAACACACCACCAGGGGGCGGCATCGTCCTCATTCGCAATGGACAGATCGTCCACACGTCGCCAGGATCGTCGCTGGCATGGGAGGATGACCGGCCCGGTGTCTATCGCATCGAAGCGTCTGCCCTTTCGGCGCCGGGGGAGCCGCCGCTCCCATGGTTGGTCAGCAACCCGGTGTACGTCGGGATGGAACCCCGCGACATGCGTGACCACGCACCGCCACCCGCATCGGCCCGCCTCGTCCTGCCTGCGGGCTCCTGGCACATAGAGAAGGACCCGGCATCCACGGGAAGCTTCAAGGACACGGAAGGGCAGGGCAGCGTCCTTCGGCGCTTCTCGTTCCAGCTCGGTCGCGGTGGGGCGAGTCCCTTTGTCGCCCTGGCAACCTCCGACGTAGAGCCGTTGCGCGACGCCACCAGGGTCGCGTTTCGCGCCCGCTCGACCAGGCCCCTCCGGCTGTCCGTCCAGGTTCGCATCGTCGACGGCAGCACCCAACTGCGGTGGCAGCGGTCGGTCTATCTCGATCCGTCACCGCGCGACATCACCGTGACGTTTGCCGACATGCGCGTGGCCGGCACCGCCGAGCGACGAGCGTTCGACTCCGCTCGGATCGAATCGCTCCTGCTGGTGGTCGACACGACCAACGCGAGACCCGGCGATGGGGGAGACGTGTGGATCGAGGGTCTTCACACCTCCCGCTGATCCCATCCACGTTCAGGTGTGGACGGTGAGGACCAGATACGCCGCCGTGCAGGCGAACAGGATATTCGGCGCCCACGCGGCCAGAAGCGGGTGGATCACTCCACTGGCCCCAATCGCGCCGAACACGCTCATCGTGATCCAGTAAACGAGGGCCAGCACGATCCCCAGGCCGATGCCGTACATCGCGCCGCGTCTGCCGGTCGTCACCGCGAACGGCACGGCGATCAGGGTCATGATGAGCGTGACCCACGGGAACGACACCTTGCGGTGCAGTTCCACTTCGTACTCGGTCACGTTGATGCCGCTCGCGCGCAACTCCACGATGTAGCGCTTCAGTTGCTGGTACGTCATCCGCTCGGCATCCGCCTGCTCGGTCATGAAGTACTGCGGCGGCTCGAGGAACACGTCCGCCTGGTCCACCGACCGGTAGCTGCGCTCCTCGAGGAGCCGATCGAACTCCCGGACCCAGCCGTCCCGCGCCTTCCAGACGACCGTCTGCTCGAAGCCCGTCGCCTGGCCGGAGAACGCCACCGTCTTGTAAAAAGCCCGGCTCTGCAGCCGCCACGCTTTCGGCGAAAAGCGGAACACCGAGAACCCGCTCAACTCAGTACGCCGAGGATCGAAGTAGACGTAGTTGTAGATCTCGCCCTTCCGCCCGAGCACCCACCTGCGGTTCAGGATGTCGAAGGTCCGCGGCGCTCCCCCGCGAATCACGTGCCGCAGCGAATCGGCCCGCCGGTTTGAATAGGCCAGCACGTTTTCCTCGAACAGGAACAGGACGCCGCCCGCGACCGCCGCGAACACCAGCAGGGGCGCGGCCGCGCGGTAGAGGGAGATGCCGCAGGCCCGCATCACGACCAGTTCGCTCGTACGGGTCAGGATCCCGATCGTCACCAGGCTGCCGATCAGCACCGACAGCGGGATACACCAGTACACGTACTGTGGTGTCGCATACCACATGTACTGCAGCACCATCGTCCCCGTGGCGGTGCCCTTGAACAGCTTGTCGGAGAGATCGATGAACGTCGAGATCTGGAAGATGCCGAGGAGGGCCATGCAGGTGAGGCCGAAGACCCGGAGGTACATCTTCCCGATGTACCCGTCCAGGATATTGGCCCGGAGCTGCCACGAGCGCGACCAGCGGCTACCCGCCGCGACGCCGCGGCGAACGGCCCCGGCGCCTCGTCCCGTCGCCTGGCCCAGCGTCCCGAGCCTCGGCAGGAGCCGATCAACGCGAGCACGGAGCCGTTCCAGCGGGCGAAGCCACCGGGCCTCGCGGATGCGAGGGTCCAGCAGCAGGAGTCCGACTCCACCCAGGACGATGTTGGGGATCCAGGTGGCGAGCCAAGCCGGCACCCAGGCGCCCTTGGCGGCCGACTGGGCGTTGCCGAGGATGACGTAGTAGACGTAGATGACGCCGATGCCCTGGACGAAGCTGGCGAACTTCGCATCGCGCCGATTGGTGAGGCCGAAGGCGGTCCCGAGCAGCGCGAACACGACGCACGCGAACGGAATGGAGAACTTCTTCTGGATTTCCATTTCCGCGTTATGGGTGGAGATACGCTGGCTCTTCAGCGAGCCGATCAGCGTCCGCAGCTCCGCGATGGTCATCTCGCGGTCGCCCTTCGGGGGCCCCGTTCGAGGAAAGACCGTCTCCGGGTCAAGGCTGAGGACCAGCTGTTTGAAGCGCGCCACGCTGTAGTCCTGAGGGGCATCAGCCTTGCTTGTGTGCTGCGTCCCGTCCTCGAGCACCAGCTCCACGGTGCGTCGGTCCCGGTCGAGAGCCATACGCCCCCGGCTGGCCAGGTAGAGAATCGGGTTCTCCGGGCGTGTCGTGTCGGCCAGGAACACGTCTCGCCAGCCGCCGCCTCCAGACGGCACGTCCCTGACGAACAGCACCCGATTGGAAAAATCCTCGAAGAACACCCGGGGCTTGACTTCGCCTTCCACGCGCTGTGCCACGATGTTGTAGGTTATTTCTCTGGACGTCTGGTTGGCGTCCGGAACCGCCCACATGTAAACATAGAGGGTAGCCGTCATTCCGACCACCCCAAGCACCATGACGGGCCGCAGCACTCGCGCCACGCTGACGCCGCACGCCTGAAGGGCCACCCATTCCCGATCGCTCGACAGGCGGCCGAGTCCGACCAGCAGGCCCACCAGCAGCGACATGGGGATGGTCACCGCGAGAGCCTGGGGAACCAAGGTGAGCATGAGCGACAGGACGGTCGTAGCGGCCACGCCCTTCGAGATCAGTTTCTCGGCCAGGCCCATGAGGAAGGGCAGGACGAGCATGAACGTGAACACCAGCAACGACATCAGAAACGGCGGGATGGTACTGCGGATGACGTAGCGGTCGATAAGTCTGAGCATACGCTGTTGCCGCTTAGAGCCTGTTAGAAGACAAAGGTCTCAGTGTGTGTTTTCTTACAGGCTCTTATGGCCGATCCGAACACGTACCCTGAAATCAATATTCATTGACAGGGCCCAACGATACCACACGCAGACCCAAGGCTGATGTCCTGGAGGCCGGCGGCTTGTTGACGAGGGGTTCCGAGCGGCGGGAGCCGAGCGGCGGTGTCTCCGGAATGGCTACGGAGAGGCCCCAGGAGTGGCTGGGTCGAATGAGGGCGTACGCGAGGCGGAAGGAGATGCTGGCGCACCAACAGTTCATCAACAGGGGGTGTATTGGATAGATACCAACGATGTCTGATAATATATGTTATGTTAACCTACAGATCACAGACGACCGCAATTGCCAGCAAACCAGGCGGAAGCACTCGTTCCGGCGCGTCTGCCGACAGGACCGCCGGCGTGGCCGCCGCTTCGGCGCGGACACCCGGCTCTCGCGTCCGAAGCTGCTCCTCACGGACACAGCTGGCGCCTTTCCCGCACCAGCGGCTGAATTCCGCGCTCACTTCGACTGTCGTAATTCCCGGATGATCGATTCGAGCGCGCCGATGATCTCGTTGCGCTCGACCTGGCTCTTGCTGAAAGTCAGGTGCAGGTTGAAGGCCTTCGTGGCGGGCTTGTATGTGAAGACAAACGACCGCGGCCGGCCCCGGTGTTTCCTCGGTGCCGATTCCTTTCGGAGTTTCTCGCGCGTGGCATTGCCGTCTCGGGTGATCCTTTCGACCAAGGCGACCATTTTCGCTGGGTCGTTGAGTCTAACTATCTCTAATAACAACGACTTAGAGGAAATGTCGGCCAGCCGACAGAGGTTCTTCACCTCCGCCGGCATCTTGTGCAACGCCAGCGTCTCAGAAATCGCTGTTCTCGACTTCCCCAGCCGCTTGGCCAGGTCCTCATGGGTCAGGGAGTTCCGCGACGCCAGCGTGTGGAGTGCGTCAGCCTCTTCGAAAGCGGTCAGGTCCTTCCGCTGAAGGTTTTCGATGAGCGCCAACTCGATGATCTCGACGTCGTCCACGTCACGCACGACGACGGGGAGTTCGCGGAGTCCCACCTGGACCGCGGCCTGGTAGCGACGCTCCCCGGCGATGATTTGGTAGCGGCCGCCCCTGGCCCGAACCACGATCGGCTCGATCAGCCCTTTTTCGGCAATCGAGGCCATCAACTCGGATAAGTCCCCCATGGCCTGCCGCGGCTGATCCGGATTGGGGTCGATCTGGTCGATCGCCAGCAGCCGCCCTATCGGAGTCCCGGCCGGCGCCGACAACGTGGCGACGTAGTGCTCGTCATGACGCATACGGACGGTCGCCGGTAGACCAGATCGCTTAGGCACGGTCGATGACCTCCTCACAAAGCCGGTAGTACTCGGTGGCCCCGGACGACTCCGGGGCGAACGTAAATATTGGTTCCTTGTAGGCCGGGCTCTCTTCCAGCCTCACGCTCTTGCTGATGACGGTGGTGAACACCCGGTCTCCGAACACCGTCCGAATCTGATTGCGAATGTCCCTGGCGATCGCCGTCCGCCGATCGTGCATCGTGATCAACACCCCCAGCAGGCGGAGGTCCGGGTTTGCCCGGGCACGCACTTTCTCGACCGTCTCCAGCAAGTCGTCCGTGCCCTCGAGAGCGAAGTACGACGACTGAATCGGCACCAGGAGATGACTCGAAGCCACGAGGGCGTTGGCCGTCAGCAAGCCAAGTGTCGGCGGGCAATCGACAACCATGAACTCGTAGTCGCCCCGGATCGGCTCCAGCCTGTCCTTGAGCCGGAAGTGGGAATCAATCTCCCCTACCAACTTGGCCTCGAGCTTCGCGAGCGCGATGCGGGCCGGCGCAACCCAGAGGTTCTTGACGGTCGAAGGCACGATGACCTCGGAGAGCGCGCAACTGGAGTCGGAGAGGACGTCGTAGAGACTCCGCTGAATGCGGCGCACATCCAGGTATGACATGGAGCTGTTGGACTGGGGATCCATGTCGATCAACAGCGTCCGCTTACCACGCATGGCCAATGCCGCGGCCAGGTTGATGGCGGTGGTGGTCTTGCCGACCCCACCCTTCTGGTTGGCGATTGAGACAATCATGTAGGCTGGCCCGTGAAGGGCGGGTTCATTCTAGGCGTCCGCCTGACAAGGTGTCAAGCCGGGAACGATCGCGGCGATCGCCTCAGACCCGACGCCGGCATCCACTACATCTTATACTTGCCGAGCTCTTCGGGATCGAGACTCTCGAGCCATTTCTGCAGACGGTCGGAGTTCCCGGGTTCCGGCGAAAAATCTACCGTCTTCGCGCCGTCAATCACGTGCTCTTCCACGAAAATCGGCGCCTGGGTCCGGAGCGCGAGCGCGATCGCATCGCTTGGCCTCGCATCGATCGCGACCATCTCACCACCGACGGTGAGATAGATCAGCGCGTAGAACGTGGTTTCCTTCAAGTCGGAGACGACGATCTTCTCCACTGTGCCATTGAGATCGCGGATCACGTTCCGCAGCAGATCGTGGGTCATGGGACGGGGTGTGGCGATGTTCTCGATCTGCAGGGCAATCGCGTTCGCCTCGAAGATACCTACCCAGATCGGGAGTACGCGTTCCCCCTCCTTATCTCGGAGGATGACGATCGGCATGTTGGTGACGGGGTCAACCATCAGCCCCTTGATGACCATTTCGGTCTGCATCGTGTCCCTCACTCGCTCCTACCGGGAAACCGGGTCTGCCCCGCCCTCCCTGTTTCGACGCCACACGCCACACTCGCGTGCTGCCGCGACTACAAGGTAGGCGGACAGCCACGCTCTGTCAAGGAGTCGGCACGTCCCCACAGACTGTGCGGGCCGGATCGCTCGATGGTCACCGCCACCAGGGACCCGAGTTGGGAGGCCCGGCCCGGGAAATTCACCACCGTGTTTCCGCTTGTCCTTCCGGAGAGCTCCGTCTCCCTCCGGCGGCTGACGCTGTCAACGAGGACCTCGACGGTGGTCCCGACGGCCTGTGCGTGGAGCGCCATCTGGGCCGTCTTCTGCCGGTCCTGCAACAACGCGAGCCGCCTCCCCTTGTCTTCCTCCGGCACGTCGTCCGGTAATCGCGTGGCGGCCAGGGTGGCCGGTCGCTCGGAGTACTTGAACGAAAACATCGAGTGAAACCGGACCGCCTCGACCAGCGTCAGCGTTTCGGCGAAGTCTTTTTCGGACTCCCCAGGGAACCCCACAATCATATCGGTCGATAGCTGAATGCCCGGGACCTGCTCTTTCAGGCTGCCGACAAGATCCAGGTAGTCCTCCCTGGTATGACGCCTGCGCATGGCAGCGAGGATCCTGGTCGAACCAGATTGAACAGGCAGGTGCAGGTGCTTGCATACCCGTGGGAGATCGCGAATCGCGTCCACCAGCCGGGGGGTGACGTGCCTGGGGTGCGGACTGGCAAACCGAATCCGCTGGAGGCCAGGCACCTCGTTGACGGCTTCGAGGAGGCCGGCAAAATCGCAACGGTTGTCGTCCGGCGCCTGGTAGTGGTTGACGATTTGGCCGAGGAGTTGCACTTCCGTCCGGCCGCCGGCGACGGCCTCGTGAACCTCCGCCAGGATGTCCGCCTTGGGCCTCATCCGCTCGTGGCCTCGGGTGCGTGGAACGACGCAGAACGCACAGAAGTCGTTGCAGCCTTCAATGATCGTGATGTAGGCCTTGACCGGATCGGCTCGCCGCGCCACGCCCAACGGAAACGAGACGTCGTCGTACGGGTTGATGTCCATCTGCCGGACGTGAGTCCGCATGGCATCGTCGATCAGCACCGGGAGCCGCTTCTCGGCCTGTGTGCCCACGATGACGTCGACAAACGGCGCGCGGCGGAAAATGGTGGCTCCCTCCTGCTGCGCCAGGCACCCTGCCACCGCCACGATCGGGTCGGCGCCCTGTACCTGGGCCGCGGCCCGAAGCTCGCCAATCCGGCTGAAGACCTTGTCCCCTGCTTTCTCGCGCACGGTGCAGGTATTCAGCACGATGACGTCAGCGTCGGTGGCGTCAGCCGCCTGCTCGTAGCCGGCGGCCTCGAGCAGGCCAGCCATTCGCTCCGAGTCGTGGAAGTTCATCTGGCAGCCGAACGTCTCGATGAGATACCGTTTCGCCATTTACTTTCGCTTTCGCCTTTCGCCTTTCGAGACACTTTCGCTTTCGCCCAGACGCGCGCCGAGCATCTCGCGCGCGCTCGCCCGGGTGCCGTCGGTGACCACGAGCCCGGCCATCATGCGGGCCAGTTCGTCGACCCTCGCCTCGCCGGACAGGGGCTCCACGGTCGTTTGCGTCCGGCCGTTGCGTTCGAATTTCGCAACGCAGTAGTGGGAGTGACCGCAGGTGGCGATCTGCGGGAGGTGGGTGATGCACAGCACCTGGTACGTCCTGCCAAGCGTCTGGAGGCGCTGCCCCACCACATCCGCCACTCGCCCTCCGATCCCCGCATCGACCTCGTCAAAGACCAGGGTCTTGCCTGGGGAGTCCGTGGTCGCCAGCGTCTTGAGGGCCAGCATCATCCGGGAGAGCTCGCCCCCTGACACGATGCGCGCGAGCGGGCGCATGTCTTCCCCAGGGTTCGGCGACACGTAGAACTGGGCGACATCGGTGCCACGAGCCGTCCAGTGCTCCTCAGTCGGAACCCCGTCCTCGAAGCGGACCTCGAACCGTGTCCGCTCCATCGCCAACTCGCCCAGCTCACGCTCCAACGCCCGGCCGAATTCCGAGGCGTGCGAACGGCGCGCCGCCGACAAGGTCGCCGCCGCCGAACGGTAACGCTCCCCCGCCGCCGCAACCTGCCGGTCCAGTTCGCCGAGCCGCTCCGCTGCTGAGTCGAGGCCGCCCATCTCCTCGGCGCACTGAGCGCGGCGAACAAGCACATCGGACAAGGCGGGGCCGTACTTCCGCTTCAGCCGTTCGAGCGCCGCGAGGCGTTCTTCCGTTTCCTGCAGCCGCTCCGGTGCCGCGTCGATATGCGCGCCGTACTCCCTCAGGTAGTTCGCGAGTTCGTCAAGTTGCGCCGTGATGCCATCGCGGGCCTCAAGGAATGCCCCGAACCGGGGATCCAGGTCGCGCAGTTCAGCGACGCGCTTCCAGATGCCGGAAAGGGAACTGAGCACGGAGGTGTCGTCCTCGTACAAGCGGCCGTAGGATTCTTCACACAGCCGGTGCAGTCTTTCGGCATTGGCGAGCAGGCGCCTTTCGGCGAGCAGTTCGTCATCCTCCCCAGGCCTGGGGGCGGCCCGATCGATTTCGTGGAGTTGGAATCGCAGGAAGTCCGCC